>LSQX01172876.1_pt2 | contig 10932 bp, 5 predicted proteins | sample 654561 | NCBI WGS metagenome assembly LSQX01 (sample SAMN04489861, study PRJNA283612) | anaerobic digester metagenome | isolation source: 4 biogas reactors fed with cattle manure at either 37C or 55C with and... | place: Denmark: Kongens Lyngby | collected 2014 | reverse complement strand
ATGGCCGTGGTCAGGGCAAAGGCCAGTCGCGGCTCCGGTCCCATGAACAGCCAGAAGGCAAACGTTGTGGCCGCGATGACGATCACGATCGGCACGAACACGCTGGCGATCCGGTCCACCAGCCGGCCGATGGGCGGTTTGCTGATCTGCGCCGAGCGCACCATGCGGATGATGCGCGCCAGCGTCGTCTCCTCGCCCAACCGGCTCACCCGCAGGACAAAGGCGCCGGAGCGGTTCATGGTGCCGCCGGTGACCGTGTCGCCGACCTCGCGGGCCACGGACAGCGGCTCGCCGGTGAGCATGGACTCGTCGATGGTGGTCCGCCCCTCGGTGATCACCCCGTCGATGGGCACCTTTTCCCCCGGCCGCACCCGCACCAAGTCGCCGACGCGCAGCAGCGACACCGGCATGGTCACCTGGCCCGCGGACCGGGTGACCTGGGCCGTGGTCGCGCGCAGGCCGATGAGGGCGCTGATCGCCTCGCTGGTGGTCCGTTTGGCCCGGGTCTCGAGGGCGTGCCCGAGCTGGAGGAAGGCGAGGATCATCACCGAGGCGTCCAGGTAGAGGTGACCGGCGCCCGGAAAGAACCGGGGGAAAGCGATCACCAGCACCGAACTCAGCCAGGCGGCGCCGGTGCCCAGGGCCACCAGGGTATCCATGTTGGCCGCGCCGTGGCGGGCCTGCTTCCAGGCGCCGATGAAATAGTTCCGACCGCAGAAGTACATGGTGACGAGGCAGACCAGGGCCGCACCCGCCCAGAACCCCCGGCTCTGGTGCAGGTGGGGAAAGAGGCCGGACATCTCGCCGGCCATGAGGCCGAAACCAACCACGCCGGCGACGATGGCCCGCTGCCAGGAGCGGCGGATCTCGCGGCGGGCCTCGCTGGCCTGCTCCACTGCAGGGTCGGCGTAGGTTTCCTCGAGGGTGGCCTGGTAACCGAGGTCGTTCAGGCGCAGGAGCACGTCCGCCGGGTGCTCGGCAGTGGACACCCGCAGCCGCCCGTCCTCGAACCTGACCTCGGCCGCCCCGTCCCGGGCCTGGAGGACGTCGGTGATCTGCTCGACATCGTCGGTTTCGGGCGGTGCTTCGAGGCGCAGGAAAAAGCTGAGGTCCGCGGCCGGGGCCGGCAGGGAGGCGCCGTAACCCTGGGCGAGCACGGCCTGCACGGCCGCCTCCGGGTCGCCGCCGCGCACCCGGGCCGTCTTCTCCACCAGGTTGACGGCCGCCTCGACCACGCCCGGCACGGCGAGCAGCGCCTGCTCCACCCGGCTGACGCAACTGGCGCAGTGCATGCCGAGGATGTCGATCTCGTAGGCGCTGTCCGTGGCCGCAGCCGCGGTCACACGGGCACCGTAACCGGCCCGCTGCACGGCCGCGGCCACGACCTCCGGGTCACCGCCGGTGACGCTTGCGCTCTGTTCCACCAGGTTGACCGAGGCCTCGACCACGCCGGGAACGGCAAGGATGGCCTCTTCCACCCGGCGCACGCAGCTGGCGCAGTGCATGTCGTCGATGTGCAGCTCATAGCGGCGGGTCGCAGCCGGGCTGTCGACTTGCGCCTGCGGCCGCGGGGTTTCAGGGGTGTGCATCTGCCTGCCTCCTGCAAAAAAAGGACGGCCCGGCGGGAAGCGGTCTGAGCCTCTTCCACGCCGGGCCCGGGGTTGCCTTGTTCTACTGTATGTCCCCCCGCCCCGTTCATAAAGGCAGAATGTGCACTTCCTCCCGCAACGGGTAGTTGCCCTCGATGAGCAGACCGTGGCGACCATCGATGGCGATCCGGGTGCCGAACTCGATCCGGGTGCCGTTGATCTCCGCGAATTCCCCCGTCTCGTAGACGCGCATGTCGCGACAGCCGACCACGCAGGTCTTCTCCAGGCGGGTGGCCACCACCGAGGCGTGCGAGGTCTGGCCGCCGCGCGAGGTCACCAGCCCGTCGGTGAGCGAGATTTCGCGGATGTCCTCGGGCACGGTGTCCTGGCGGATGAGGATCAGGTGGGTGTCCGGCTCCTCGCGGCGCAGCTGGCGGATGTTCTCCTCGTTGAACACCGCCTTGCCGATCATGGCCGAACCGGACACGCCGATACCCTTGGCGAGGATCGCCTTGTGGGCCAGGTCCGAGTCCTCGAACACCATCAGATGCTCCTTCTTCTTGATGGTGATCATGTCGCGGGTCTGGAGGATGAACAGCTGCTCCGGCTCCGGCCCCTCGAAGGTGAACTCGATCTCCTGGGCGTTCCACTCCTTCTCGTAGACCAGCTCACGGCCGATCTCGAGCAGGCGCTTGTAGATCTTGGGGAACAGCCGCTCCAGGCTCTTGTTCTCGTCGCGGCCGTCGATCTCGGCCTGCTCCACCGAAATCGGCGAGCTGGTCACCAGGCCGGAGACGATGTCCTCGCCCTGGTCGCTGGTGGCGTAGTCGCCCCACAGGGCCACCCGCCGCACCTTGCGGTAGGGATGGGCGGTGAACAGCACGCCGCTGCCCGACTGGGTGCTCAGGTTGCCGAAGACCATGGTCTGGACGATCACCGCCGTGCCCCAGTCGTCGGACACGCCCATCAGGTGGCGGTACTCCTGGGCCTTGGGGTTGTTCCAGCTGTCGAGCACCATGTCCACCGCGCCGATCAGCTGCAGCCACGGGTCCTCGGGCATGCCGAAACCCCGCTTGCGCACCGCCTGCTGGTAGTTGAGCGCCAGCTGGTGCATCTCCTCGGGCGAGAAATCCCGTTTGTAGAGCACGTTGTGGCGCTGTTTGTGCTCGTCCATGAGGGCCTGGAAGTCCTCCCGCTCCATACCGTTGCCCATGCCCCAGCTCTGCAGGAAGCGGCGGTAGTTGTCCCAGGCAAAGTACTTGGCCTCCGGGTGATTGGCCACGTACTCGGCCACCACCTCCTCGTTGGCGCCGACGTTGTGGATGGTGGACATGATGCCCGGCATGGAAATGGCCGCGCCCGAGCGCACCGACAACAGCAGCGGGTTGTCGGGCGAGCCGAACACCCGCCCGGTGAGCTGCTCGATCTCGGTGATCGCCGCCCGCACCCGGCGCATGTACTCGTTGCGGGCCCGGTCGAAGCGGCGCACCGCCCGGTAGCAGCGGAAGATCTCGGTGGTGATGATGAAGGCCGGCGGCACCTGCATGCCCTCGCGGCTGAGCACGATCAGGTTGAAGCCCTTGTTGCCCAGGTGGATGAGGTTGTGGGTGCGCTTGTTCTCGGCGTGCAGGCTGCTGATCGCCTTTTCCGGGTTGTAGGTCATGAGCAGGTCCAGGGTCTTCTCATCGAGCAGGTCCTTCTGCGCCTCCAGGGTGTTGATCACCTTGCCGATGAAGTTGTCCAGGTGCTGCAGGCCGAAGGTGGTGGCGATCAGGTCGCGGAAGAACATCTCGGAAAGACGCAGCACGTTCTCCGGCATGTTCTTGTCGTCCCAGAGGGTGTGGTAGCGGGCCAGCAGGTTGTCGCGGCCGATCTGCGGCACGATGATCGACAGGTTGTTCTGGTGAATGTTCGTGTAGTAGGCGTAGATGATGTCCTTGACCCCCTCGGACAGCCCGCGCATGATGTCCAGGTGCTGGGTGTAGGTGAAGCGGCGGATACCGATGGACGAGGTGAGCAGGCTGATGTAGGTGTCCAGCCGCCGGCTGCTGATGCCGTCGATCTGCAGGGCCCGGTTGAACAGGCGCAGACACTTGAGGATGCGGATGAAGGTCACCTGGGTGATGAAGCTTAAGTTGACCGTGTCGAACAGCCGTTCCAGGTAGACGTTGGCCAGGCTTTCCAGGCGGAAGGTCAGCCCCAGGGCGTCGAACTTGCGCTCCGAGTAGCGGCCGTAGACCGAGGGGATGTCCACGGCGATGTGCCGCTTGTAGTAGATCTCCTCCTTGGGCTCGAACTTCTCCGCGCTGAGGATCACCCGGCGCAGGTTCTCGAGCTGGCCGAGCAGGGCGTCCAGGCAGTGGAAGGGGTCGTCCTCGCGGAGCACGTCGAACAGCTCGGCCAGTTCCGGGAAGCCGTTGTTCACCGCGTGCTGCAGCTGGGTGTGGATCTCCGGCAGGCTGAGGTTGTATTTGAGGTGGAGCAGCTTGTACATGCGCACCAGCAGGGCGAAGCGCCGCCGCTCGACCTCGGCCAGATCCGTTTGCGCGTCCAGGTAGGCCTGGCGCTCGTCGTCAGCCCAGGCCAGTATCTGGTTCATGCGGGTGAAGCGCAGGTCCCGGCGGATACGCTTGGCCAACCGGTGCTGGTCGTCGACGAAGGGCCCGTCGACAGCCACCTCGTCGAGCACCTCGTCGGGCAGGTATTCGCGCAGGTAGCTCTTGTCCAGGGTGATCCAGAAGGTGAAGATGCCCTCGATGAAGCCGACGATCAGGTTGCTCGACTCCACGTGCGCCTGCTTGCGGAGGAAGTGGATGAGCACATCCTTGCGCTTGTGGATCTCGTCGAGTTCGGTGCTGACGTCGCGCAGTTCGCCCTCGGCGCCGATCTCGTTGAAGAACACCGGCATGAGCTTGGTGAACTGCTTGGCCAGGTTGTAGATCGGGCCGATGGGGTGGTTGAGCAGCTGGGTGATGTCGCGCTGGAACAGGTCGGTGTCGCGCACGCAGGTGCCGGACAGGCGCAGGTTGATGATCAGCGCGGAGAACAGGGTGGAACACCACTTGGGCTCCTGTTCGATCAGGCTCAGCCAGACGCGGATGTTGGTCAGGTGGGCCGGGTTGGCGATGGGCTGCCAGTCCTCGTCCACGCCGCGCACGCCCGCGTACTGGAAGCCGAAGCGCACCGCCTCCCAGAGAAAGGCCTCGACCAGGCGCGAGTTGCCACGCTTGAACACCTCGTTGCCGATCACCTGGATGCACTGCAGGCTGGTGTGCGGGTAGCGGCGCACGTTGGCCTTGAGCAGGTGGAAGGTGGTGTTGAAGAACAGCTCGATCTCTTCGAAGCTCTGCTTGCGGATGAGTTGGACGAGCGAACGGTTGATCTCGCGCAGGGTCTCCTCGTGGATGAGGGACAGCCCCCGGGTCTCCATGATGCGGAACAGGAAGAGCAGCTTGCGGTTCTCGACGAAGTTGGTGCGGGCCTCGCCGGCCGCGTCGGCGGCGACCATTTTCGTGGGGATCTCCTTGTACAGGCGGACGATCTCCATGTGGTTGGGCAGGGAGAAGAGCACGTCCAGGGCGGCGTGGGCCTCGCCGTCCACCGGCACCTCTTCGAGGGTCTCCAGACACTTGCGGATGTGCGCATGGGAGATGCCCTCCAGCAGGTGCTGGCCGTGCCACTCGCGGCAGTAGTCGCCGCACTGCTTCTCGAACCAGGGCAGCGGATCCTCCTCGCCGAGCCAGTACTCGTAGTTGCGCCGCAGGATGGTGCGCACCAGCTGCGCCAGCGAGCGGCAGTCGAAGGGACGGTCCGGCTGCTTGCGGCGCAGTTCGACCACGCGCATGGCCATGCGGCGCACCGGGTGATGCCCCTGGACGATGAACATCACCACCTGCGGCGCACTCCGCTCCAGTTCCTGCACGCGGGCGAAGAACATCGACAGGGCCTGCTCGAAGCGGAACAGGCCGTCCGCGTCCAGCGACTGGGTGAGCTTGTCCGCATAGGCGAGCAGGGCCTCGACAATGCGCGGCACCAGCTGCTCGTTGCGGGCGGTGTCGCGGATGGCGTCGAAGAAGATCCCGGTGAACAGGGTGAAGGCCTCCGGGCCCTGCTCGTGGTCGCGGTAGTGGTTGAGGTTCTTGAGCACGAAGGCGCGCAGGTCCGGGAGGATGAGCTTCCAGTTGCGGTACGGGTGGCTGATCTCGTAGAGCAGGGTTTCGAGCTTGGTGGACAGCCCCTGGAACCGGCTGACGATCTCCTGCAGGGGGGCGTAGGCCGGGTCGATGCTCACCGCCGCGGCGGTTTCCTGCAGGTTGGCCTTGAGCGCATCGGAGGCAAGGGGCAGCGGGGTCGGGTCGGTGGACATGCGGGAACCTCTACGGGTGGAGAAAGAAAACGTCCGGGCGGCGCCAGGAGATGGGAAGGGTTATCAACGCGTTATTGTAGCGTTGATTGCGGTGAAAGTCAGCAGGAGTTTTCCGCGGGCGGCCGGTGCTCAGGCCAGCCAGGAGCGGACCAGGTGGGCTGCGAGGGGCAGGAACACGGCCGGCAGCAGGTTGCCGACGCGGATGCGGGCGATACCGAGCAGGTTCACGCCGATGGCGACGATGAGCAGGCCGCCCACCGCGCTCATCTCGGCGACCGCGGCAGCGGTGAGCAGCGGCCGGAGCAGGCCGGCGGCCAGGGTGATCGCGCCCTGGTAGAGGAACACCGGCACGCTCGAAAAAAGCACGCCCCGGCCCAGGGTGGAGGCGAAGATGAGCGCGGCCACGCCGTCGATGACCGCCTTGGCGAACAGGGTGCGGTGGTTGCCGGCGAGCCCGCTCTCGAGCGAGCCGACCACGGCCATGGAGCCGACACAGAACACCAGGCTGGCGCTGACAAAGCCGCGGGCAAAGTCGCCGCCGCCCGCCGATCCGTCCGCGAACCGGGCCTCGATCCAGCGGCCGAGGGACTCGAGCCGGGCCTCGATGGCGAGCCACTCGCCGACCACCCCGCCAACCACCAGGCTGAGGATCACCACCGGCAGGTTGTCGCTGCTCAGGGCGCTTTTGCCACCGATGAGGAGCACGCACAGGGCCAGCCCCTGGAGCACGGTCTGGCGGTAGCGGTCACCGATCCCCCGGATGCAGCAGAGCCCGACCAGGCCGCCGGCGACAATGGCCAGGGCGTTGACAACAGTGCCGAGCATGGACAATCCCCCGTGGTGGCGTGACGGCGGCCACTTCGCCCTTGGAAAACGGCAGAACGGCTGCTATATACCCTCCGGCGCGAAAAGGAACAACTCTTCCGCCGGCCGCCCCGCCGGACGCAGGCAGCGGCCACCAGCCAGCGCTTCCCCGCCCCGGGACGGGACTGCCATGAACCGGTACACCCTCACCATCCTGCTCCTGTCCGCCAGCAACGTCTTCATGACCTTCGCCTGGTACGGCCACCTGAAAAACATGGCGCACAAGCCATGGATTATCGCCGCCCTGATCAGCTGGGCGATCGCCCTGTTGGAATACCTGCTGCAGGTGCCGGCCAACCGCATCGGCCACCAGGTGATGAACGTGGGCCAGCTGAAGATCCTCCAGGAGGTGATCACCCTGTCGGTGTTCGTGCCCTTCTCGGTCCTCTACCTCAAGGAGCGGCTCACCCTGGACTACCTGTGGGCCGGGTTCTGCCTGCTGGGCGCAGTCTTTTTTCTCTTCCGCGCCAAGTTCGCCGGCGCCTGACCCCTGACTGGAGCCACCCGTGATGGACCCGACCACCGCCCTGCCCCTTCACTTCCATCTCGACCTGCCCGCCTGGGCGAGCGCCGAACTGCAGCGGTTGCCCGAGCGTCTGCCCGATGTCGAGGCGCGCATGGCCGCGGTGCTCCGTTTCGCCCGCCTGAACTGGGAGCGCGAGACCGGCGGCCCGTTCGCGGCCGGCGTGTTCGAACGGGACTCCGGCCGGCTGGTAGGCATGGGCGTCAACCGGGTGGTGCCGCTCGGCTGCTCCTCGGCCCACGCCGAGATTGTGACCCTGTCGCTCGCCCAGCGGAGCCTGGGCGTCTACGACCTGGGCGGGCCGGGAATGCCCGCGCACCAGTTGGTGGTCAACTGGACGCCCTGCGCCATGTGCTTCGGCGCGGTGCTCTGGTCCGGGGTGCGGTCGCTCGTCATCGCCGGCCCGGGCCCGGAGATGGAGGCGATCACCGGCTTCGACGAGGGGCCGCTGCCCGCGGACTGGCGGGGCGAACTGGCGCTCCGCGGCATCGAACTCTTTGAGAACGTGCTGCGCGACCGGGCGCTCGATGACTTCCGCGCCTTTGCCGCCAGCAATCCAACCATTTACAACGGTCGTCAGGGATGAACGGGCAAAATCGAGTAGCGATCTTCGTTGATGTAGAGAATCTCACCCAGTGGATCAAACAGGATGGGTTGGAGATCTTTCTTGAAGAACTCAGCGCTATTGGTCCGGTGGTTGTGCGCAAGGCCTACGCGCGGTGGTCCAATACGAATGTCTCCTCGCATCAAAGTATTCTGAACCGTCTCGGTTTTGAATTTACTCATACTTACCATCCGGTCAGCGGCAAGAACTCCGCTGATATCCAAATCACTGTCGATGTGATGGAGTACGCCAGTCGTGAAGACCTTCTGTGTATTGCTTTGGCGACCGGCGATTCGGATTTCAGCCCTCTTTTCCGTAGATTGCGGGAACAGGGCAAGCAGGTCTTTGGCGTTGGCCCACGCTCCCCCCTCAGCGAATCCGTCAAAAGCTCCTGCTCTCGTTTTTTCTACACGGACACAACCCAGAAAAAGGAAACACAGGATGAGGCTTCCCAAGCCGCTACGCTAGATGACGCTGTTGACCTGCTCGAAAAAGCCCTGAAAACCTTCGACGGACCAGCAAACTGCTCGGCGCTGAAAAATCTCATGCTCAACATCGACAGCGCATTTGACGAAAAGACCCTCGGATTCAAAAGCTTTACCGACTTCGTTCGTGCACAGGACGGCCTTGCACTACGCCAGCAAGGGAACACATGGCTCGCATTCTTCAGAAACGGAGGAGTTCAAGCTGATCCTGTCAAAAATCCGCAAAAATTTGACCCACCGTCAGAAATAGACCCTATCGAGCACTGTCGTCGGATACTTCGCAAGATGAAATGGCGCCCCCTGCCAACCGGCACACTGACCAAGTGCTTCACTCTGTTTCAAGCCATAGGCGCCCTACCTCAAGCTTCGCTCAGGGAAATGGCGGCATCTCAGTCTGGTGGTCAGGTCACAGTCACGGACGCAAAAAAGGCGCTGGCGCTTTTCACAAAGGCTGGGCTCATGCGTGCCATCGGAATAAATGAGGAAGGAGACGTACTCTGGGAAGTGAAACCTGTTACCGAGGGTGAAATGCTTTGGGCTGTCGACCGGGCGATGCTTGTTCGACTCCTGACAGGAGCCAGGGAATCCGGAATCAATCCCGCTTTAGAAGACATTCTCCCTCTTATCCTCTCAGAACACAGCAAAGGTGAGATTGACACGCTTATGAGTGAAGCCAAAAGGATGCTTCACCTACAAAATCAGGCCGAGTAAAGATCAGAAGCTCGACGTCTCGCATTCCACCCCTGTTTCCCTCCCGACGCCGCGATTCAACCTCCGCCGTCACCGCAGCCCGCCCCTTTCCATCTTGCCGCACCTGGGGCGGCATGCTAAGCAGGTCCCATGGATCCCGCCGTTTCTCTGCTGCGCACCCTTGTCCTGCTCATGCTCGCCGTGCTCGGCGCGGTTTTGCCCGGGCTTGCGACCGCCGCACCCGCGGTCGAGGGACCGCGGGTGCTTATCCTCCACTCCTATGCCCCCGATTTCTCCTGGACCCGCGACCTGCACGCCGGCATCCTGTCAATGCTGGACACGCCCGAGGTGCGGGCCCGCTACCGGGTCGAGTACCTGGACGCCAAGCACCACGACACCCCGGCCTACCGGGCGCGGCTGCTCGAGCTGTTCCGGGAAAAATACCGCACGACGCCGTTCGACGGCATCATCGTCACCGACAACCACGCCCTGGAACTGGTCGCCCGCCACCGGGCCGAGCTGTTTCCCCGCACCCCCGTGGTCGCCTGCGGCATCAACGATCGCGCCTCCATCCCGGCCGGCGCGGACGACCTGTACAGCATCATCGAAAACCCGGCGCACACGGCCACGCTCACTGCCGCCCTGCGCCAGAACCCGGGCACCCGCAAAATCTTCGTGCTGGTCGACAACACCCTGAGCGGCCAGTCCATCCGCCAGCATTTCCTCGAACAGGTGCGCCCCCTGGTCGATCGGGTGGCCATCGAGGTGCTGCCGGTGCAGACCCGGGACCAGTTGGTGCGCTTCGCCCGCGAACGCACGCAGGGTGAGCTGCTCTACCTGCTCGTCTATTTCCAGGACGGTGCGGGCCAGGTGTTCACGGCGGAGGAGATCCCCCGGCTGATCGCCGCCAGCGCGCCGGTGCCGGTGTACGTGGCCTGGGACTTCCAGTTGGACCCGGCGGCGGTGGGCGGCTGCGTGACCAGCGGTTTCGGCCACGGCCGCAAGGCGGCGCAGACCCTCCTGGACCGCCTTGCCGGCAACCATCCCCCGGCCGTCTACGACGGTTTGCAGGGCGTCACCCGGCAGATGTACAACTTTCCCTCGCTCGCACGGTTCGCCATCCCTCGCTCCAGCCTGCCCGCGGACGCCATCCTGCTGCACCGGCCGCAGTCCTACTTCGAGCAACACCGCTCAGCCATCCTCACCGGCCTGGGGGTGGTGGCCATCCTCACGGTGATCATCGTCCTGCTCGTGCTGAACGTGGCCAAGCAGCGGAAGATCAACAGCGGCAACTGCGAGATTCTGCAGCTCAACCGCGAGGTGATCGAGACCCAGCTCGAGCTGCTCTCCACCCTGGGCGAGGTGATCGAGTCGCGCTCCCAGGACACCGCCAACCACGTGCGCCGGGTGGCCGCCTACTCCGCCCTGCTCGGCCGCAAATACGGCCTGTCCGAGGAGGAGATCCTGTTGCTGGAAGCCGCCTCGCCCATGCACGACGTGGGCAAGATCGGCATCCCCGACGTCATCCTGCAGAAGCCCGGCCGCCTCACCCCGGAGGAGTTCGAGGTCATCAAGCGGCACACGGTGATCGGCGAGCGCATTCTCCACACCTCGGACCGCAAGCTCATGGCCAGCGCCCGCACCATCGCCATGCAGCACCACGAACGGTGGGACGGCACCGGCTATCCCTGCGGCCTGCAGGGCGAGGCCATCAGCCTGCTGGCGCGCATCAGCTCGCTTGCGGACGTGTACGACGCCCTCAGCCTGGGCCGGGTGTACAAGCCGGCCTGGCCGCGGGACAAGGTGCTCGA
>LSQX01158042.1_pt4 | contig 10932 bp, 10 predicted proteins | sample 654561 | NCBI WGS metagenome assembly LSQX01 (sample SAMN04489861, study PRJNA283612) | anaerobic digester metagenome | isolation source: 4 biogas reactors fed with cattle manure at either 37C or 55C with and... | place: Denmark: Kongens Lyngby | collected 2014 | reverse complement strand
GAATTATATTATGCAATAAACACTGCAATGGTTGCGGAAGACACATCCATCCGTCTTGCCAGCTCAGTCTGAGACGCATTGGGATTTCGAGATATTTCCATTAGCAGCCTGTGCTGTGAATGGTACACACCTGTGGCATCCAAATAGTTTTGCATAATTTTTCTGTGCTTAATCGCAAAAGTTATAAGCTCACGAATAATATGCTTTTCCAGAGTCATTTTATCACCTCATGAGAACAAATGTTAGCAAGCTAATAATTAGCTAGCTAATTATTTGGTCTATCACTAAAACATTTCTTTGTAAATACTAATATTCAATCAGTGATATTTGACCAGAATAAATCAATTATGATAAACTTGTACAATAACAAATTTACAGGTGAGATTATGGAAAAGTATCAGCATGTAATTTCATTGGGACATTTCTGTGCTGTGGCTTCAGAACTTGAAAGACTGGGATACAGGGATGCAAGCCTTCCCTTCGACTGGCTTATAACTCCCTTTGAAAGCGTCATGCACATGATAGCAACAAACTTTCATGATTTCCTTTTACTGGAAAATCTAAAAAGAGATGATAAACGAAAATATATTATTAAGGACACAAAATACAATATTGCCTTTTATCATGACTTTAAACCGAATCAATCCATTAAAACACAGCATGAAATTGTAAAGGCAAAATACGATAGAAGAATAAAGAGGTTTTACGATTACATAACCGAAAAAACCCTTTTTATCCGCTACATTGAATCAAAAAAAGAATATGAATACATTTGCGAAAACTACGACCACATAATGAGCGTGCTGCGGCAATACAATAAAGACAATAAGCTTATGCTCGTGTCAAAAGATATTAAAGCGGTAGAACTGCCCATGTATACCATCTATCTTGAAAATGTACCGTACAAAACTCCCCAGAAGTTTGCCATGGCAAACAAAGAGTTGTATAAGGTGCTAACTTCTATTCCCTATCCGGAAGAGAAAAAGAAGTTGAATATAAAAAGATACAGAAAAAGCTTTCCTAAGCGCTTTTTCAACAACTTAAGAAAGCTTTGTATCAAACTCCTTTATAGTTAACAGCTTTTGAGAAATCAAAACTGAAAGTTGTATACTCGTTTTCTTTGCTGTCCACAGTTACAGCAATATCATGCCTTAATGCTATCTGCTTTGCTATGGCAAGACCAAGGCCGGTTCCTCCCTTGTTCTTCTCATCCCGCATTTTGTAGAATCTTTCGAATATATTTGGAAGGTCTTCTTTTTTTATACCTTCTCCATAGTCCGTTATTGACAAAACACAGTTCCTGTACACAATATCAATAGTGGATCCAATATTTGAAAACTTAATCGCATTGTCAAGGATGATCAATATCATCTGCCTCAGTCTGTCAAAATCTCCATATATTACTTCCACATCCTTGTTACTCTCAAAATTTATGGATATATTCTTCTTGGCACACAGCCTTCTTGCACTTCTGACAGATTCATGTACAATACTCAAAAGATTGACCTCTTCCTTGTTAAGAGAAAAATCAGTATTCTGAAGTCTTGAAAGATCCAGCAAATCATTTACCAGCCTTTGCAGATATATGCTTTCAGAAAGCAGGTGAGAATAGTACTCTTCCACCTGTTTCGGATCTGTAACCACCTTGTCATGCAAAGCTTCAATTGAACCTCTTATCACAGTAACAGGAGTCCTGAGTTCATGAGATATATTGGCTACAAATTCTTTTCTCATCTTGTCAAGCTTTTCCCTTTCCTTGCTTGCCTCATTAAGCTTTCTACTTAATATGTCTACCGCCTTTGCAACCTCGCCTATCTCGTCATCCTGATTTACATCCGTTGTAACATCATAATTGCCTTTTGCCAGCTCCAAGGTCGCATTCCTAATTCTATCCATTGGTTTTGTAAAAGCCCATGCAAAGGTAAAGGATAAAAACACAGACAAAACCAATGCCAGTGCGATACTAATAATCAGTGTCTTTATACCCTGTTCTATTGCTTTTTGCATATAGTCTATGGGACTGTGAAGCAGAACAACACCAATAACTTCCCCGCTTTGGGAAACAACAGGAACACCTACAGTAAGGGTTGGTGTTTCAAAAAAGTTGCCAAACACTTCACTGAAGGTNNGTTTCACCTTCGAACACCTTTTGTATTACTTTCTCCGCATTATGAGGCAGCTCGCTGAATGTGTACACCCTGCTTCCATCATAATATGATGTTCCTGTTGTTATAAAGTTGTAGTCCCTGTCAATAATCCATACATTCGCCATTGTGATACTGTTCAAAAAACATATATACACTTGAGCATCATTGGAAAAATAAAAGTTGTTTCTGCTTGGAAAGTCAAACAAGGGAAATCTTGCATACTGCATCCTTAAAGAAAATTGTGACAAAGTCTCTGAAACTCCAACCGCGCTGTTTACAAGATTACGCTTGTATAAATCAACAGTATGATTTCTGAAAAGAATTGTAAAAACAATTCCTATGCCAATTGACAGTATTAAAAGAACAATTGTAATGTAGAAGGTAAGCTTTAAAACAAGTTTTTTTCGCATGTTTATCCCTTGCTTTCCTTGTATTCAGTAAACTTGTATCCAACTCCCCATATGGTGGTTATCTCCCACGATTCATGCGGAAACGCATCGATCTTTGCCCTCAGCCTCTTTATGTGCGAATCCACAGTCCTCATGTCACCGTAATAGTCATAACCCCATAGTTTGTCAAGAAGGTTCTCTCTTGAAAAGACTTTTCCGCTGTTGGAAGCAAGCAGCCAGAGTATTTCCGTTTCCTTTTTGGTCAGTGACACCTCTTTGCCATCAATCATTACCTCGTAGTTGTCCATGTTTATGTAAAGGTTTGCAATTCTCAATTCATGCCCTTCCATTCTTCCATCGTAAGAGCATCTTCTTAATATCGCCCTTATCCTTGCCATTACTTCTCCACCAGAAAACGGCTTTACAATATAGTCATCCGCCCCGATTTCAAGGCCCATTATCTTCTCAAAATCTTCCCCTCTTGCTGTAACCATTATTACAGGTACATTTGATTTCTTTCTGATTTCCTTGCAAACATAAAAGCCATCAAGCTTTGGCATCATCACATCAAGAAGAATAATATCGGGCATGAAGGATGAAAAAAGTTCCAAAGCCTCTACGCCATCATAAGCAACTTTCACCTTGTACCCTTCCCTTTTGCAATACTCTTCCAATATGGATGTGATTTGTCTATTGTCATCGCATATAAGCACTTTTATCATTACACAACACCTCTTAGCTATACTACATCATTTCTGTGTCTTTTTTATGGCAAACCCGGTGAATATATTTTAATATAAAATCGATATAAAAAGAAACCTTCGACCTGAAAAAGATCGAAGGCCTGTATCTATATATGCCATACATAACCTGATTAGACTTGTTTTGAGGCACCATTGGCTCCACCGTTATTGTCACCAGGTGATCCTTCCGGAGATGTATTTGGACCTCCCGGACTGCCGCCTGCTCCCGGACTTTCATCTGGACTTAGATCAGGACTCAAGTCTGGGCTCAGGTCAGGACTCATGTCATCATCATCCGTTACATTAGGACTGATTGTTATACCCGGTGATGGATCCAACAGTCCTCCATTTCTTCTACATGCAGCTAATGAAAATATCATCATAATTGCAAGTAAGAATACTAATATATATTTTGCTTTCATATGATATCCTCCCAAACTCTATTGAAAAAGATAAACTCTTTCCTTCATATTATTCTAAATATTGACCTTTTTAATACTTTTGTTTTTTTCCAATTTTGTTTATAGAATTTGGGAATAAAAAAAGGCAGACAGTCTGCACCGTCTGCCAAAAATCATCTTGTTAAAATTACTCGATAATAGCTGTAACTGTTCCGGAACCAACAGTCTTTCCACCTTCACGGATAGCGAAGCGGAGACCTTCCTCGATAGCGATGGGTGAAATAAGCTCAACGCTCATAACGACGTTGTCACCAGGCATGCACATTTCAACGCCTTCGGGGAGCTGAATTACGCCGGTAACATCAGTTGTTCTGAAATAGAACTGGGGACGATAGTTGGAGAAGAAGGGCTTATGACGGCCGCCTTCATCCTTGGTAAGAACGTAAACCTGACCCTTGAACTTGGTGTGAGGCTTAATGGAGCCGGGCTTTGCAAGAACTTGTCCGCGCTCGATTTCGTTTCTCTGAATACCGCGGAGGAGTGCGCCGATGTTGTCGCCAGCCTCTGCATAGTCAAGGATCTTACGGAACATTTCGATACCGGTAACAACAACTTTTCTGCTCTCATCAGCAAGACCAACGATCTCAACTTCCTCACCGGTCTTGAGCTGTCCGCGCTCAACTCTACCTGTAGCAACTGTGCCGCGGCCTGTGATTGTGAAGACGTCTTCAACAGGCATAAGGAAGGGCATGTCGGATTTACGGTCAGGTGTCGGGATATAGCTGTCAACAGCGTCCATAAGCTCATAGATGGGCTTGAGCTCGGGAGCGTTGGGGTCATTGCCGTTGTACTCAAGAGCCTGGAGAGCTGAACCTCTGATGATGGGTGTATCATCGCCGGGGAACTCATAAGCGTCGAGAGTCTCACGGATTTCCATCTCTACGAGGTCAAGAAGCTCGGGGTCGTCAACCTGGTCAACCTTGTTCATGAAAACAACGATGTAGGGAACGCCAACCTGACGAGCAAGGAGAAGGTGCTCTTTTGTCTGTGCCATCGGGCCGTCTGTAGCTGCGATAACAAGGATAGCGCCGTCCATCTGAGCTGCGCCGGTGATCATGTTCTTAATGTAGTCAGCGTGGCCGGGGCAGTCAACATGAGCATAGTGACGGGTTTCGGTCTGATACTCAACATGTGAAGTGTTGATTGTGATACCGCGCTCTTTCTCCTCGGGAGCCTTGTCGATGTTGGCATAGTCAACGAAATGGGAGGTACCCTTAAGAGCAAGTGCCTTTGTGATAGCAGCTGTTAATGTTGTCTTACCATGGTCAACATGGCCGATGGTGCCGATATTTACATGGGGTTTCGTTCTGTCAAATTTAGCTTTTGCCATTTTCGAATTTCCTCCTTAAGGTAAAGTCGTTAATCCTATTATTCGCTATTCTATCAATAAAAACAATTAATTTCAAGTACTTTATTACTTGATTTGCATTTATTTATGAATTCTTGAACCTTTCACCGATGATTGATTCAGCGATGGATTTGGGCACTTCTGTGTAGTGGCTCGGCTCCAATACATACTGTCCTCTGCCCTGCGTCTTTGAACGCAAATCGGTTGCATAGCCGAACATGGATGAAAGCGGAACGAACGCATGAACATGAGTTGCTCCCACTCTTGTTTCCATCTTGCGCATCTCACCGCGGCGGGCATTGATGTCGCCGATAACATCGCCGATATACTCATCGGGAACAATGACGGTAATCTTCATGATGGGCTCCATGAGAACAGGGCCTGCCTTCTTCATGGCATCTTTGAATGCCATTGAAGCGGCAATCTTGAATGCCATTTCGGAGGAGTCGACTTCATGGGAAGAACCGTCGAAAAGCGTGACCTTAACATCAACTACATTGTAGCCTGCGAGGACGCCCGTCTGCATCGCTCCCTTAATGCCTTCCTCAACTGCGGGGATATACTCCTTGGGAATTACGCCGCCCACAATCGCGTTGACAAACTCAAAGCCTTTGCCCGGGTTGGGCTCAATCTTGATCTTAACATGGCCGTACTGACCGTGACCGCCTGTCTGCCTTGCATACTTGGTATCGGAAATAGCTTCTTTGGTGATTGTTTCTCTGTATGCGACCTGGGGTCTGCCAACATTGGCCTCGACCTTGAACTCGCGCAGCATACGGTCGACAATAATCTCAAAATGAAGCTCGCCCATGCCAGCGATGATTGTCTGACCTGTTTCGGGGTCGGTGTAGTATTTGAAAGTCGGGTCTTCCTCAGAGAGCTTCTGCAGCGCGATGCCCATTTTCTCCTGGCCTGCCTTTGTCTTAGGCTCAATGGCGACGCGGATAACGGGCTCGGGGAACTCCATGGACTCAAGGATGATCGGGTGGCGCTCATCGCAAAGGGTGTCGCCCGTTGTGGTGAACTTAACGCCTACAACCGCGGCGATGTCACCTGCGTAGCATACCTCTATGTCCTGTCTGTGGTTGGAGTGCATCTGCAGGATTCTGCCCATTCTTTCGTTTTTGCCCTTGGTTGAGTTGTAAACAGTGCTGCCCGATGTTACTGAACCCGAATATACGCGGAAGAAGCAAAGCCTTCCTACATAGGGGTCGGTAGCAATCTTGAAAGCAAGCGCTGAGAAGGGCTCGTTGTCGGAGGAATGCCTTACCTCTTCCTCCTGGGTGTCGGGGTTGATGCCCCTGATTGACTCAACATCTGTCGGAGCGGGCAGATAATCGACTATCGCGTCAAGGAGCTTCTGTACGCCCTTGTTCTTGTAGGATGTACCGCAAACCACGGGCACCATGTCATTATTAATGGTAGCCTTTCTGATGCATGCCTTGATTTCTTCAATAGTGAGCTCTTCTCCCGAAAGGTATTTTTCGAGGAGTTCGTCGTCCTGCTCTGCCACATGCTCTAAAAGCTCAATCCTGTACTTATCTGCGAGCTCTTTATAATCTTCGGGGATTTCCTCAACTTTGATATTAAGGCCCAAATCGTCATAGTATACGGTAGCGTTCATTTCAACGAGGTCTATTACGCCTCTGAAACTGCTTTCAGAACCTATGGGAAGCTGAATTGGAACGGCGTTGCACTTAAGCCTTTCCTTCATCATGTCGACAACTTTATAGAAATCTGCTCCCATGATGTCCATCTTATTTACATACGCCAGTCTCGGAACCTTGTATCTGTCCGCCTGACGCCAAACAGTTTCAGACTGAGGCTCGACTCCGCCCTTGGCACATAAGACCGTTACAGAGCCGTCAAGGACACGAAGGGACCTTTCGACCTCAACTGTGAAGTCAACATGGCCTGGTGTGTCTATGATATTGATTCTGTGACCTTTCCAAAAGCATGTGGTAGCGGCAGAAGTGATGGTAATACCTCTCTCCTGCTCCTGAGCCATCCAGTCCATAGTGGCGGAACCATCGTGGGTCTCGCCCATCTTATGGTTAACGCCAGTATAGAAAAGGATTCTTTCGGTTGTGGTCGTTTTTCCGGCATCAATATGTGCCATTATTCCAATGTTTCGTGTTAAATCCAGCGGAACCTGCCTTGGCATAAAAACCTCCAAATATACTTATAAATAGCGTGATTACCAGCGGTAGTGAGCAAAAGCCTTGTTGGCCTCGGCCATCTTGTGGGTGTCTTCACGCTTCTTGAATGCGCCGCCCGTTGAGTTAACGGCATCCATGATTTCGTGAGCAAGTCTTTCCTTCATGGTGCGTTCAGAACGCTGGCGGGCATAAGTTACGATCCACCTGAGACCCAGTGTCTGACGCCTCTCCGGACGAACATCCATCGGTACTTGATAGGTAGCACCGCCTACGCGGCGAGCCTTAACCTCAAGCAGCGGCATGACATTCTCCATAGCGGCCTCAAAGACCTCAAGCGGCTCCTTGCCTGTCTTTTCTCTGATGATGTCAAAGGCGCCGTAAACTATCTTCTGAGCAACGCCTTTCTTGCCATCATACATAACATTGTTGATGAGCTTTGTTACAAGTTTGGAATTGTAAAGCGGATCAGGCAAAACATCTCGTTTTGCAACCTTGCCTCTTCTTGGCACTTCGCTTCCCTCCTTCATAATGAAATGATATCACAGGTACTCGAGTGACATACTTCCCGTCGGCGCCAATGCAGTTTAACTTACAAAGAGGACTTGTAATATATTATAAACACGCATTGGTGAATTTAATTCAGCCTGCAAGAAGAATTGTCCCGATAATGCGGCTATTTCTTAGCCTTTGCCTTTTTGGTGCCGTACTTGGAACGACCCTGCATTCTGCCGTTAACACCCTGAGTATCGTATGTGCCGCGGATGATGTGATAGCGAACGCCGGGGAGGTCCTTAACACGGCCGCCCCTGATAAGCACTACGCTGTGCTCCTGAAGGTTGTGACCTTCACCGGGAATATAAGCCGTAACTTCTATTCCGTTGGTGAGCCTTACTCTGGCGATCTTTCTGAGAGCTGAGTTAGGCTTCCTGGGAGTATCGGTCTTAACTACTGTGCAGACACCTCTCTTCTGGGGAGAGTTCTGGTCAAGAAGAATGTTCTTCTGAGAGTTAAGACTCTTGCCGAGTGCCGGGGACTTGGACTTTTTCTCCACGGATTGTCTACCGTGACGAACCAGCTGATTAAAGGTTGGCAAACCTTGCACCTCCTTGCGTGATTTAATATATTTCAAGGCATAACCTTAAAACCGAAATGATTAAGATAGGTGACATTTTTTGCAAACTTCTTCTGCACAATAAAAAATCTTATCACAAGAATGCAAATGATGTCAACTACATTCTTTAGAATTCGCATATTGTCTAAAATGCTGGAAGTTACTTACACAAAAACCATTAAAGTAACTATAATTATTCCCTAAAATCAAAAAAATAAACTAAGCAAATTTATATTTTAAACGCATTTTCACAATTGCAGCGAGAAGCGGAATGCTCCTCGCTGCAAAATTATTAAATTAATGTTATCTTAGGTCGGCAAGATCCGCAAGGCTTGTGAGCCTTATAGTTTCGGAAGACCCTTCGGAGGAAGCGGAGCTTTCCTCATCGGCAGTCTTCTTATGCTGCGGAACGACCTTTACATCGCCGTAGCATTTCATGCCGGTACCCGAAGGCAGGAGCTTACCGATGATGACATTCTCCTTAAGACCGAGCAGCGGGTCTGTCTTGCCCTTGATAGCGGCATCGGTAAGAACCCTTGTGGTCTCCTGGAAGGATGCTGCGGAGAGGAAGGATTCGGTAGCAAGCGATGCCTTTGTGATACCAAGGAGAACCGGCTGACCGATTGCGGGCTTAAGGTCCTCGCCTGTTTCGGCGGCTCTTCTCTCAACGGCTGCGTTTGCCTCGTAGAACTCTCTGCGCTCGACTGTGGCGCCGGGCAGGAGGTCTGTTGAGCCAGGGTCAACAACCTTAATCTTTCTCATCATCTGACGGACGATAACCTCGATGTGCTTGTCGTTAATCTCAACGCCCTGGAGTCTGTAAACGCTCTGTACCTCTTGGATGAGGTAGTTGTGAACAGCCTGAACGCCGAGAACTTCAAGCAGGTCGTGAGGATTGATGGAGCCTTCTGTGATTACATCGCCCTTCTTAATGTGCTGACCTTCTTCAACACACTTTCTGTAGCCGTAAGGAATGAGGTATTTCTCCTGCTCTTCCATATTGGTTACGACCACATACTCTGCCCTCTTTACCTCTTCGAATGATACAACGCCGTCGATTCTTGAAATGATAGCAAGGTTCTTCGGCTTTCTTGCCTCGAACAGCTCTTCAACACGCGGCAGACCCTGTGTAATGTCGTCTGTTGAAACAACGCCGCCGGTGTGGAATGTTCTCATTGTGAGCTGTGTACCGGGCTCGCCGATTGACTGTGCGGCGATAATGCCGACTGCCTCGCCGACTGTTACAGTTTCGCCCGTTGCAAGGTTGGTACCGTAGCATTTTATGCAGACACCATGTTCGGAGTTGCAGGTAAGAAGTGATCTGATTGTAACTTCTTCGATGCCTGCTTCGACGATTCTCTTAGCGTCGTCGTCTGTCATCGGTCTGTCGTTGCCCATGAGCAGCTCGCCCGTTTCGGGGTGAATCAGCGGCTCAAGGAGGAAGCGGCCGACAAGACGCTCTTCAAGGCTCTCAATTACTTCGCCTTCCTCGCCTGTTATTGCTCTGACGGTAAGGCCTTCCTTGCAGCCGCAGTCGTACTCGCGGATAATAACATCCTGAGCGACATCGACAAGTCGTCTGGTAAGGTAACCTGAGTCAGCCGTTCTGAGAGCTGTGTCTGCGAGACCCTTACGGGCGCCGCGGGAGGAAATGAAGTATTCGAGAACATTAAGTCCTTCACGGTAGTTGGACCTGATGGGGATTTCAATTGTACGGCCTGCGGTGTTTGCGATAAGACCGCGCATACCCGCAAGCTGGCTGAGCTGGCTTGTGGAGCCGCGGGCGCCGGAGTTAACCATCATGAACAGCGGGTTGTACTGGTCAAGGCTGGTGGTAAGCTCTGCGGTAACCTTCTTTGTGCAGGTCTCCCAAACCTTAATTGTAAGCCTGTAGCGGTCAAGCTCGCTGCATTCACCCATGAGGTAGCTCTGGTTGATTCTTTCAACCTCGCGCTCAGCCTCTGCTATATAATCCTTCTTCTTTGCGGGAATAACCGCGTCGCTGACAGCAACGGTAATTCCGCTCTTGGTTGAGAATTTGTAGCCTAAAGCCTTAATCTTGTCAAGAACTGCGGCGGATTCGGACATGCCGTGAACCTTGATGCACCTGTCGACTATCTTGCTGAGCATCTTCTTGTCAATAACAAAGTCGATTTCAAGGTCGAACATCTTTTCGGGGTCGCTTCTGTCAACAAAGCCGAGGTCCTGCGGAATGGGCTCATTGAACAGAACTCTGCCGAGAGATGTGTTTATAAAGCCTGTGCGGATTTCTCCGTCGATTTCTTTTGTAACTCTTATCTTAACTCGGGCATGAAGGTCAAGCTCGCCCTCTTCATAGGCCATTATTGCCTCTTCAACATCCTTGAATACCTTGCCCTCGCCCTTTACGCCTTCTTTAATAAGCGTAAGGTAGTATGAGCCGAGAACCATGTCCTGAGAAGGAACGGTAACGGGCTTACCGTCGGAGGGCTTGAGCAGGTTGCTGGATGCAAGCATGAGGAAGCGTGCCTCTGCCTGAGCCTCTGCGGAAAGAGGAACATGAACGGGCATCTGGTCGCCGTCGAAGTCGGCGTT
>LSQX01080046.1_pt1 | contig 10932 bp, 5 predicted proteins | sample 654561 | NCBI WGS metagenome assembly LSQX01 (sample SAMN04489861, study PRJNA283612) | anaerobic digester metagenome | isolation source: 4 biogas reactors fed with cattle manure at either 37C or 55C with and... | place: Denmark: Kongens Lyngby | collected 2014 | reverse complement strand
GACCAAACGCGGCGAAATTCGGCGTACTGGTTGACCATCTCGGTGTTGTCGTCTGCCCAGATCCACGAAGCTCCGGCATGAATGTCCTCTTGCATCTTGTGTCCCCCTGATCTCGTCGAGCCCATGGCTTCGTATCTGCAAAGATAAAACCAAAGCGCAATATACTGCACGCCTTGACGCCATTATACCGCAACAGGTATGGCCGCATGCATGGGTTGCGATCAGAACCAGTCGGTTAGCCGGGATGCGAGATACAACGGTTCGCTGTACAAGGGCGGTTTTATCCCGGCGTTTTGGGCTGACAGGCGAACAGCCACGGACGGGCTATATTTGTCCAGGTACACCGCCAGGCTGCGTGACCTGACATTTTCGTCAGCTTTGACCTCGATCGGGACGATCTGTTGCCCGATACGGCAGACAAAGTCGACTTCTGCCGCTTGCTTTGACTTCCAGAACACGGGATTGATTTGTTGGGCAACCAATTCGGTCAGGACAAAGTTTTCTGTCAAGGCACCGCGAAACTCGGAAAAGAACGGATCTTTCTGCTTGATCGACGTCAAGGGAAGATCTGCCATGGCCCGCAGCAGGCCGACATCACAAAGATAGAGCTTGAAAAAGCTGTCGTCCGTATAAGCCGATAACGGCATGCCTGGCTTTTCGATTTTCGGTACCTTGTAAACCAGACCGGCAGAAATTAACCATAGCAGTGCTTCTTCCAGATCCCTGCCCCGTGCGCCTGCCCTGACATGACTGAAGATAAACTTCTTGTTATCACGGGCTAGCTGTGCCGGAACCGCGTGCCAGATTGCTGATAACTTTCCGTACGAGCGGTCTGGCGCATGCTTGGCAAAATCCAGTTCATAGCTGTCCAGAATGGATTTTTGGATCCGCGTAACCTCGTCCGGGTCGTGGTTGTTTACCCATGACGCGACCGCTTCCGGCATGCCGCCCACAAAATAATACGTGGACAGCAGGTCCAGCAGGTGCGGGTGGATGCTGGCGGGAACGGCCTCACCGGCTTTGATCTCAGCCAGCGTCTCAACCATGAGGTCTTCGCCGTTGGCCGCCAGGAATTCTGTGAAGGTCATCGGGCAGAGGTCAAGAAAGTCCACTTGACCAACCGGAAAAGACAGCGGCTTTGACAAAGCGATGCCCAACAAGGATCCCGCGGCGACGATCGACGCCTCCGATCGGTTCTCACGGAAATACTTGAGGCTGGTCAAGGCCTTGTTGCAGAACTGGATCTCATCGAAAACGATCAGGGTTTCGTCCAGGTTAATGCGTTTGTTCTGAAGCAAAGCCAGTTCCCGTAGAATCCTGTCCGGATTCAAATCCAGATCAAAAACCGCATGCAGGCGCGGATTCCCTTCGAAATTGAAATAAGCACACGCTGGATAGGTGCTGCCAAAGGCTTTCATCAGCCATGTCTTGCCGCATTGGCGAACACCGCGCACGATCAGCGGCTTATGGTTCTTCCGTAATTTCCACTTATCCAGTTCATCCCAGGCAAGACGTTTCATGCGCACCTCCTGAAAACCAAAGTCCTCATAGATCGATTATAGCATGAAATCAACTTAAGTGCTGAAAACGTGTCTTATTGAACGTTGATGCCACCATAAAACGTGCAGACTAGCACGATATTGGGTTTCTGAATGGAGCACTTTGACCGGATGTCGAATGATATCGTATGCTTTATTGAAAACCTATTGCGTGCAAATATGCGTACACGCCATCAAGAGGTGGCATTTTCTTCTCTGACACGTTCAAGACAGTAGCTGTCGCAGTTGCATTGTCTGCACCAGGAATCCGGCTTCGTCTGAAAAGGATCACCAGTGTTCATGAACTGCAACAGCGTTCCGCCTATTTCAGCTCTTGTGTGAGGATATTTCTCGTATCGGGTTAGGAAACTGACCTTATTAGCTGAGGTTTTTTCATCGGTATATTTGTTGAACACAAAATCCTCTTTCACATGAAGAAAGTGATCGTCAATAATTCTGACGTAACCGTTATTGAGGCATGTTTTTGCGAAATATCGCTTGAATTTGCTCCTGATATCGTACAAGTCCGCATAAGTTTTCCAGAATGGAAAGAGAAGTTCTGTTTTACTCATCTCAGCATCGAGAACAGCATCGATCTCTGCGTAGTACTGGATAATCGGTACACCGGAAAATCGTTGCCAAACCGTGCGCAGCAAGATAACCTGAGTGTAATAGACCTTGCAGAGAAACTCATTGGAATATCCGGCTTGTTCGTATTGGTGCAGCAGTATTTCGTTGAAAAACCGATAGGGGCAAAGGGTAAAAATCTGCGCATGTTGTTTTCCGACCGGATGGGTTAGGGTTGATCTGGTCGATACATCTGCGTCAACGGACTGCCGATCGAGTCGACTTACGTATTCCGGTGGCCGCTCATATTTGGCGCCAATCAAATTGAGAAAGAAGAAGGGCTGGCGGGGTTTGTCTGAGTCTACATTCTTGACATAGCTTATCTTAATGTGTCGCTGATTAAAATACCAGCCATGGAACAACTGGTAGCGAATAAACGCGTTGTATTCCGTTGCCGCTGTCAGATAAATTTGACATGATCTATCCATATTCGAAATGGTATGTTCAAAAAAGTTAACGGATAGCGGCCAAGGCATGTTACTGTCCGTATTTCGTTGCATCCGATCGTCTGATAAACAGCCAAAGTGATAGGTTACTCGATCATCAGAGCCTTTGCTTGTCCAAATGTCGCCTTCTATTTGTTCGTAGTTATTGACAAGAAACTCGGTTTCATCACTTTCGGTTACTTGTTTCAAATAGTATCCAATCGAGTTCTGGAGGTCATCAAAAGTACCGTTGATGTCCAATGTCTGTGCATGTGCCAATTTTTGTTGTAGTCCGTTAAGTACCTTCTTCTCCTGCGATGCAACTAGATCCATGTTCGCTTGTTCAGCAAGAAACTGATTGACTTTTTCAAAGTGAGGCCCAAATGCCAATGCACCGCCTGTCTCTTGGCTGAAAAGTGCTTGAGCTGTTGTTTCCAAGAGATGAAGCACACCGATAACCTTCTCTATGTCTTCACATTTCAAACGGAAGAAATCAAATTTCGACAAAGTACTGGAAAGGGAAACCTCCTCTTCTGACTCATTGATCTTAGCAATATTTAAGATCAGACTTTCCAGGCGTGTAACGGCCTCATGGCTGTCTTTAGATCCTTTGCAATACAATTCGACCCGGTTGAAAACCGTAAGCAAGTGCGCTGTCGGGTCATTGAAATATACACCGGCATTAAAAACCTCTCTGAGTAGCTCAACATCATACTTAATGGTCTTGTTGCGGTGATCCCAGAGCTGATACAGTGCCGAAAAAAACTGGCCGATTGGATAGGTCAAAAAATGGCGTTCACCAAATTGATCTGGAAAATATAGTTTCAGAATATCATTGACACTACTATCCGCCGAATAAAAACGCTCCGACATGTTTTTTACGGGATTTCCTGTGCTTGTTCTTTGGCTGGTTATATAACAATCCGCAATGTAGTTTGCGTACTCGGTCATGGTATCAAACTCGATGACCGTCACATCCGCTGCGCTTTCATGCATCTTGGTCCCTTCAGCAAAAGCGCCAAAGCATTTGGCAATTATCGACGACAATAGGTTTTTACCCGGTCCGCAAGGCGCGATTTGATTATTGAGCTGAACTTCACTTTCAAAGATGCTGTACACATTCAGCCAAGTTTCGTAGATATGCCGGTATTGATGCTGATAGTTAAACAGGAAGATCACCTCAACATGGTTGTCAATCAGGTGATCAAACAGTCTTAACATCAGCGGTTTAAACTGATGCAGTCCGTGCACGACCAATTTATCGACGCCATGCTTATGTATGTTATCCTTAACAACGTTTAACTTGCTTTGCTGCCGCTGACACATTTCGAGGTCAGAAGATAGCTCGTAATATTGGCTGATCGTTTCAGCAACGTTTATCATGACTTGGCTGATATCCGGTATATGGTTAACCGTTGGCTCAAATAAACGGACTGACTCATCCTCGATTTGCTTTAATAACGCCCATAGCAGCCTGTGTTCTTTTTCTGCATGACGATCTAGGTTGATGCTTCTGCTGTCTAGTGCGAGTTCTTTCAGCAGGCGGATCGCTGCCAGCAGATCCGCCTGATTGTGTTTGATGGCTTGCTTATACGGTAAATCTTCATCTGCTAGTTGCTGATCCAGCATACCGGTCAGCGCGACATATTGCCGAATGTATGTTTCGTAACTGTTGCACCAATCCTCAAAACACGTGCGAACAACGAGATCAACAGTACAGACGATCGATTCCAGTTGGTTGCGATAAAGGTGATTCATCCCTTTAACCAGTGTTTTTGAGGCGCAAAGATGCGGATATCGCCTGATTTCCTCCCAGTAATCGTTCTCCTCAAGCCTGTATGGATCGGCGTAAGTCAGTATCCTATATGTCATGATGCTCACCTGCTTTCAGGAGATAGTCCCAACTTAGAACTCTTTTCTTGTCTGCACTTGCCATCCAGGCAAACTGACGCATGGCCCGTGTCATGGCCACATAGAGGAGCCTGGTTTCTTCACGGCTTCGTTCTGTACGTTCAAGGTGCTCCTCGTAATAGCCGTTCTGAATAACCGTCTGATTCATTATTAGACTATAGCCAATCCGGTTGCCATCGACGGTAATATCCGAACCGTGATTTTTTGCATAGCGGATGTCACTTTGCGTAAAGGGTAAGAGCACATAACCATATTCCAGACCCTTCGCTTTGTGAATTGTCGAGCAGATGATCGGATTGGTATCAGATTCCATGTCGCGCTCTTGTTCCTCTACACCCGCCATGACAGCAACAGATAAGAACCGCCACATCTTGCTCAAGGTCAACTGCTCAACGGTATGCCGCCGAAGCATGTTTTCTATTAACAAGTCGAGATTATCCTTGTATCTGGCCTTTTCCTTTGTAGACAGCTGTTCGTTTTGCCAAGGCCTGCAAATATCGATAACGATTCTGATAACACTCAAAACCGGGTCCGTTCGCAAAGAGCAGACCAGACTGGAAAATGAATGTGTTTGGTTGCTGTTGTCCAAAAAATACCGGTCCAGCGCATCCGTCAGAAAGACGCATTGTTCGTCACTTTCCATATCGGCGAGTCGCCACATGTCAATTTTCGCACAGACATAGCCAGACACCATGAACGCAGCCAAATGACTGGAATTCTGGTTATTCAGAAGTGCGTTCACCATTTTGAAAAAATCAAGTGTCGCTGCACTTTGGTAGAGCGCACCACCGGTTTTTACGTAAATATCGATGCCATAGGGCAGGAGCATTTTTCTGAGCCACTCGGCTTGCGCGTTCCTCCGGACAAGAATGGCAATCCTTTTTTCTGCTGTTTGCAGGCTCTGTCCATTTTTTTGAGCAGATTCGATATCCAAAAGCCAGGACCTGATCTGCATGGCAACTTTTTCAATGAACTCATTGCCATTTGCATAACCAACAAGACGGCAGATAGACGATTCATCCTTGCTGTTGGCAATGTTGCTGAAAAGCGCATCGCGGTGAGGCTGATACGGCAGCAACGTTGTCTTTTCCGCCCAACGACAAAATATCTGATTGTATCTTGCCAGCAAAGCGTTGTCTGACCTGTAGTTCTTGTCCAAGAAAAAGTCAAGCCATGTCTCCTCCTCAACCTGCTTTTCCAGAACGGAAAAAGAACTGACGGTCGCTCCCCTGAAGCGGTAGATGCACTGCTTGATATCGCCGACAATGAAATATTTAAAACCGGCTAAGCGTTGCAGCATGGCTAAAGTTTTGATCTGCGTGTCGTCCGTGTCCTGAAACTCGTCGATAAAAAGGTAGTCATGGCCCATATTCCCAGGATTCTGCTTCAGGTATTCGGCGAGTTCTCGGACTTTTACAATGATCTGGTTGAGGTGGATTTTATCCGAATCATGCAACAGGATGTTGTATTCCTTTTCCGTGTCTTGAATAACAGCTTGGATAAACGCATGAAAAGATTCATATCCAGGGCAGGCGTTCCCAAAATCAAGTTCCTCCGTGTGAGTCAGATCGACACTTTTCATGTACAACTTGTTGATGATATCGAGCAAAAGCTGCTTCAATTCATACATCTGCAGATCGATCTGATCGAGCAAACCTGCATTCTGTTCAAGCATGTGCGTCAAATGACGCTCGATAATATCTTCCAGAACGGTTCTCCGATCAAAAACGCCCGATACAATCGACAAATTTTTGCTGTATCCGATATCTGAGCCCAGGCGCTTCAGTAATTCATATGCATAACTGTGGATGGTGGAAATATGTATGCTATCTAAACTCTCCAAGAGGGAAAGATGAGTGCTTTTCCCGCTCAGCAGGTAGAGGTTCAGGAAATGACGTTTGAGCCGGCTCTTCATAACATCAGCCGCCTCATTGGTAAAGGTCAACATGGAAATGGCTCGTCTAACCGACTGTTGATGATACTGATGCTGATGACAAAGGAACGCAAAACGGGCAATCATGGAGAAGGTCTTGCCGGTTCCTGCTCCGGCCTGAACCCTGATGTTTTGATTGACCGGTGCGTGTTCAAGGCGATATTGGTTGAGGTTGAAAGGTGTTTTTTCGTGCATCGCAGATAAGAATTGCTCATTTGCCCCGCAATCAATCTGGCCATTGATGATGTGGATCGGGGAAAACGAAAATTTTGTTGTCTCCAATGAGAATGCACTGAAGTTGAAAGCAGTGAAAGCGCTTGAACTGCTTTCAATCACTTGTTCAATGTCTTCATCTAGCGGTAAGATATCAAGCGCTCTGGCCATCAGGCGGGCGTTTTTGAGGCAGCGGGTGAAATGGTCGATGATGCGCCTAAGCAACTGGTTCGTCTCCGTGAAAAGGTAATATTTCGTTCCTTGCCGATATTCTGACAGAATAACGTCGATCTCCGCATCACTCGTCTGATCAGGCAAGCATCTCAACTCAGAATATGGCTGATCCTCTCCCAGTGCAGCATCCGTTTTGGTACGCTTCTGAAAGGAAACTTCAGTCGCTGTTTGCTCAGAGCCAATATCCGGGATAACCTGTCTTTCTAATGATGGCTGTGCTGGTTCAAAAAGTGTTCTGACGGCTTTCATTTCAATAGCGTTGAATTGAAACGGTTTCCCCCACTTTTCAACGATGCAAAGCGCCTGGTAGATTTTGTCATGCAAAGCTTTTGCCGATAGCAGATCCTCTTTCAGAAAGGTCAATGACACATGTGATATCATTCCCAAGGAGAGACCCGTAAATGCTGCTTGATCAAGGAAAGGATACGCAACCATGTCGAAAACAAGCGGTGCAAAGCCCGTCTGACTCGTGATGAATCGACTGAGGGCAAAACGATACGCCCGCGCCTGCCGCTTGGGATTTTCTTTTATGATCTTATTGGGATATTGCACGTGAACGCTGTCGCCATCGATAACACGAAGGCCAGCAGGACGATCCCAGCCTTTTACCTCGACAACGAGAATCCCGACCTCCGGCAGCAAGACGATACAATCGAACTCACGGCCGTCAACCTCCCTGTGGTGGTAAATGATATAATCGTCAGGCAAAAACTGCGTGAACGCATCCACAAGCTGTTTCTCGGCTTGATTCAGATAGTCTTCTTGGCTCGAAATCAGGCGTGCCATTAAAATCCCCATCCAATTCGCTCGATTTAGACTTCGATTCTTTCATAACCAACTTCAACGGCGTTAATCGAAAGTCCGTGTTCTTCAATGCCGGCAGCATAGTCTGGGTTTAGATCGGACTGAAGCAGGTCGGAAAACGCTTTTCCGATCCCACCGAGGATGGCCTGGACGCCAAGTCCGTTTTTCCTATAAAAGCAACCAGCTTGGCTTGTCAGACCTTGGCGCAGCGCTGTTCGGACACCTTCAGTATAAAAATAGCGGTAAGAGGACGCTGCCGGATACCAATTTTTGCTACCGGCAAAAAAACCATAAACATGCGTCGGCTTGCTCCTAATCAACTGTTCAGCAATAATATTTTCGAGGTGTTGTTTGCGCCAAAGAACAGCAACCCCTTCTTTAAGCATCGCATCGTAACGCTGGATCGGTTCGAATGCATGGACGATCCCATAACCGGCAGACAAGATGTAAAGGTCCAGCCTGCCTGAATGGATCAGATCGATGATCTGTTTTTTTTGCATGGCAAACACTCGGTAGAGCGCGCCGGTATAGAGATGCAAAGCACTGGTCGCCTGAGACCCCATTTCGATGCTGTTGCTCATCATGTTCCGGCCTTTGATCAGCCAGGACCATGTTTCTGGAAGCACATCCTCGGAAAAATGATATGTCGGCTGAATAATCTGGCCAGAATCAAGCTTGCTGCTGCAGCACGGGATGAAGCAGGCTATTTTTTCTTCTCGCCCCGTAAGAATATGCTCAGGTTCCATAGATAGTTTCTGTTCACGTAAATCCAGGAATGGCTTACCTGATCTATACAAAGCAAGATGGGCCAATTTTTTACCGACCTCATCTTGTTGAAGTCGTGCAAAGTAACGAATCATTTCTTCGCTGTTTGTCATTGCAATCTGCCAGATTAGGCTGTCAAGATGAATCATGGTGACACCGGGGTTTTTCTTTCGCACCTGAGCAAGAACCACATTCCAAGCCTGCCGGATCATGTCTGGTGACTTGCTATTGAGAAGCCCGATTCGTTCCGAAAAGAAGATCACGCGTCGATCGACAGGGATCGGCAGATCAGATGCGTCAAAACCTGTCTCGCCAGCCATAATCAGGCTCAATCCCAGACATTTCATAGCAAAGCTAATCGTTTTGTCCTCCATTTTCTGTCGCATAACCCGTGCAAGTTCTTCCCAGATCGCAAGATACTCTCGTGCGATAGCCTTTGCAGATCCATACCACAATTCTTGTGCAAGCCGGCTGTCCAGAAAAGTTTTGAGACGGTTAATTTTTTGGTCTTCAAGCCGCTCTTTCCTGTAAAAGGGATCCAGGTAACGTAACAAGGTCTGGCAATTAGCCGGGGGTGGTAGTTTTTCAAGCATCAGGCGAATTGGCGGCCAATATCCCGTTTCTGCGCGTTGGTTCAGCTGATAATCATTCAGACCGGTCACCATGATCAGGACAGCAAATGGGCCAAACCCGTATTGGGGCAAAAACCCCATCATATGCTGCCATTCGGGCTCGTTAGCAACAATGGCATGCCAAGCATCCATGGACAAGGTTGCCAGAACACCGGACAAACGTAAAACAACCTCGTTGCCATCGAACTGGTTTACTTCGGATTGGATAAAGCCCGGTTGGACATGGGTTTTGTTCGTAACGATAACTTCGTTTTTTTGTTCATCATCTACCAGACGCTTTGCCTGCAACTTCAAATTCTGGGATATCGTAAACCTAAATTTCATGCCAGGATACGATTTTATCAAGCCAAAACGGATGATGATGCTACCCAATGAACCGGCATGTACCATCTCGCCCCGATTTGTGCCGTTGCTGGAAACATCGACGAGACCATACCAGCTTTCCCGTTTGCCACATTCGACCAATTCTGATACATCGGCTTCCGAACTGCTATCTCGGCTAGCAGCTTGGGAGATCAGGTCAGATATAACGTTTAGGCGCTTTTCCCAAAATGAATCGTATTTGCTTGCCATGTTAACACCCCCAATATGAGCGAAAACGGTTATTGAATCGATCCGGCGCAGCAACTGCAGATCATAAGCACGCTTTGTGTTTCAAGAAATTCCCCCATAATCTATCCGATAACATGGGTGAAGAAATTATGAATCCGTTTTTTAATCAAACCATAACGATGGTTTTGCTCAGCTGTTCGTTCATCCATATACAAGGATCGTCTTATCTCGATCATGAGCGATCGGACTCTCGGGTCTCGGTGGTAATAACAAGATGGCACCATTGAACCGGCAAAAGGTTCATTATGAGCAGTCGTCAAACCACACCGATTCTCAAAATAATCAACAGCCTTAGCCAACAGACCGTCGTCCATGTGATAAGGCTCGTACCCCAGGCATATGTCCGGACGATTCGGTTGTTCTCCATCGTCATGCTGTTCGTACGGTAACGGCTCAGACGGGTACGAATGCGCGTCAATAATCAGGCACAAGTTATGTTCAGCTAGTATTCTTGCCGTTTTCTGAGCTAGACCCGCGTGATATGGATCATACAGATTCGTCAGGATTTCCACATGTTCCGATTGAGACAAGTCGCGCATCAGTTTACCGGTTGCAGTCCGCGTGTAGACAGCTCCCATGCCTTTCTTTACCATTGGCTCATCTGCGTCTGACCTGAACCGCTCCGGGTCCATGACCAAACGGCTGATCGGATTGATATGCGATGTGATTCCAGGAATGGCAAAGAGGTCATCAACAAAGTGATCGGTCATGAGAAGTACTTCATGCTTTAGTTCTTCATCACTCAGTAAAAAACTTGTGCGATATACATCAGGAATAAAGGTGGAACTATGCGGGACATGAATCAGGATAGACTTTCGCCAGTTCATCGTGTAACCTCGCCGTCATTGATGACGCATCATATGAGTTCTAGATGAAGAATTCAGTTGACTTCTCTTGTCTTTCCATTTTCACCTTCTCAATCCAGTTTGGGAAAGTGCAATCGGCCTAACAATATATTTTAGTCGAATGTGACCGTGTTATTACATGGCTTCTCGTCGTTGTAAAAGTTCGTGCACCCATAAAAACCTTGCTTCGTTTCCCGGTTTTGCTTGACAATCATATAGCCATCAGGACATGCAGGGCATTTGTAGATATCTCTCATAAAGGTTAGAGGGTGTTTGCAAAATGTAAAGAACTGACAAAATAACTGAAACCAAAGGAGCAATAAGAACTGTCATACTCGAAGCTATGATCAAACGACATGAAATGACCGATGAACAATGGGACAGAATCAAAGA
>LSQX01048170.1_pt2 | contig 10932 bp, 13 predicted proteins | sample 654561 | NCBI WGS metagenome assembly LSQX01 (sample SAMN04489861, study PRJNA283612) | anaerobic digester metagenome | isolation source: 4 biogas reactors fed with cattle manure at either 37C or 55C with and... | place: Denmark: Kongens Lyngby | collected 2014 | reverse complement strand
CAGCTGGAACTGTTTGACCACCGTAAGCTTTAACACCTAGGCGTTTGGCTTGTGAGTCGCGACCGTTACGCGTACTACCGCCACCTTTTTTCGTAGCCATACTTTACTCCTGTAAAAAGCGATTTTGCTTTAATTAAGCGTTAACCGCTGAGATTTCGATTTCGGTGAAATTTTGACGATGTCCTTGGCTCTTTCTGTAGTGCTTACGACGACGCATCTTGAAAATTTTAACTTTATCGTGACGACCGTGTGCAAGAACTTTAGCCGTAACAGTAGCACCTTCAACTAATGGAGAACCTACTTTTAAAGATTCGCCTTCGCCAACAGATAGTACCTGGTCTAAAGAGATTTCTTGCCCGATGTCTGCTGGTATCTGTTCTACCTTTAGTTTTTGGCCGGGAGCAACGCGATACTGCTTGCCGCCGGTTTTTATGACCGCATACATGTGGGTTAACCTCAAATAATATTTAAAGAAAATAAAAGCTTACCCCTAGAAATAGGAGTAAGCCCTAAATTTTCACATAAAATTTCTTTTTTGTCAATAGCTTAGAAGCTTTTTGTGAGCTATTGTGGTGTTGAAAGCAAGGATGCCTTTAGCTTAAGTGCGGTACTCCGCATTGATTTTGACATAGTCATAAGAGAAATCGCAGCTATAAACCGTTTCTTGAGTGGTGCCGCGGTTCAATGCGACACGTACAAGGATCTCGGATTCCTTCATCACGCGCTCGCCATCTGCCTCTTGGTAGTCAGGGTTGCGACCACCATTAGTGGCTACGAGTACATCACCTAACCATAACTTGATATTGGCTGTGTCTAAATCAGGAATGTCGGCATAGCCAATCGCTGCCAATATACGGCCTAGATTAGGGTCGCTTGCAAAAAATGCCGTTTTAACTAAGGGTGAGTGTGCAATAGAGTAAGCAACTTTTAATGCTTCTTCTTGGTTTTTAGCTGACTCAATCTGAATCGTAATGAACTTTGTGGCGCCCTCAGCGTCGCGAACGATTTTTTGTGCTAAATCGATAGCAATTTCAGTTAAGGCGTCTACAAAAGCCTGGTAATGAGGACTGTTTTTGGTTATTTCAATGCCACTTTGACCAGTTGCCGCAATGACAAAGGAGTCATTGGTCGAGGTGTCGCCATCAATCGTAATGCGATTAAAGGATTTTTCAGTAACCTCTGTGGTGAGCTGCTTTAATAGGACGCAATCAATTTCGGCATCGGTACCGATAAAGCCTAGCATAGTCGCCATATTTGGGCGGATCATACCTGCACCCTTAGAGATGCCAGTAATGGTAACCTTGCGGCCATTAAGCTCAATCTGAGTGGAGCTGATTTTAGGCACTGTATCTGTCGTCATGATGCTGGAAGCAGCGGGTAACCAGTTTTGTGCAGTTAAGTCAGCAACAGCAGTTGGCAGGGACGCAATGATTTTATCGTCCGGCAAAGGCTCTAAAATAACGCCAGTAGAGAAGGGTAGAATTTGGTTTTGATCAACACCTAACTCGGTTGCTAGGGCTTGGCATGTGCGTAAGGCGCGGTTCATGCCGTCAGTGCCTGTGCCTGCGTTAGCATTGCCAGTGTTAACTAATAAGGCGCGAATTTCTTGAGTGCAACCTAGTCGTGACTCACAAATTTGTACTGGTGCAGCGCGAAAACGGTTACGTGTAAACACGCCAGCGACTGCGGTTCCCGGAGAGAATTTAAAAACAGTCACATCACGATTGCCTGCTTTTTTTATGCCTGCGGAAGCAATACCAATCTCAATGCCAGGTACAGCATGGATATTTTCCGGGCTTGGGATATGAAAATTTACTGCCATTTAATTTCCCATGTAGATAACAAAGACAAGAAGTCGGTAGGTGCGCAAAATGGGCGCACCTAATCCACCTAATCATTATCCAATTGTATCTTAGTTTTTTTATTTGTCTTTTTTTGTAGCGACTTTAATAAAAAAAACTTTAGGGTTAATACTAGCTCTTAGATAGTTTGAAAGCTTAATCGCACAGCATTGATGGTTTCGTCAATCACATCATCAGTATGAGCGGCTGAGATAAATCCGGCTTCAAAGGCTGATGGTGCAAGGTGAACGCCATTATTTAACATGCTATGGAAGAAAGTATTAAAGGCTTCAATATCGCTATCTGAGGTTTCAACAAAATTAGTAGGTACTGTATCGCGGAAATAAATACCGAACATGCCACCAACAGAGTCTGCGCTGAAATCGATGCCCGCTCTTAGGGCCTCATCCTCAATACCGGTAATCATTTTTTCGAGTTGGGCGCTAAGGTTTTCGTAGAAACCTTCACGAGAGATAATCTCTAATGTTTTGAGGCCAGCGGCGACTGAGACAGGGTTGCCTGATAAGGTACCAGCTTGGTAAACCGAGCCAAGTGGGGCAATATGCTCCATGATGTCAGTGCGTCCACCAAAAGCACCTACTGGCATACCGCCACCGATAACTTTACCCAAGGTGGTGAGGTCAGGCTTAATGCCTGTTAGGCCTTGAACACCTGTAGGACCTGCACGGAAACCGGTCATCACCTCATCAAAGATTAACAAGGCACCGTATTCATCGCAAAGCTCGCGCAAACCTTCTAGGAAACCGGCTTTAGCCTTGATTAGGTTCATATTGCCGGCAAATGGCTCAACAATGATACAAGCGATGTCTTTGGGGTGAGCTTCAAAGGCAGCGCGCACAGAGTCTAGGTTGTTGTACTCTAACACTAAGGTGTGTTGCACAAATTCCTCAGGAACGCCCGCGGATGACGGGTTGCCGAAAGTCAATAAACCAGAGCCAGCCTTAACTAATAGGCTATCAGAGTGACCATGGTAGCAGCCTTCAAACTTGATGATTTTGTTACGGTTAGTGGCACCGCGAGCTAAGCGAATAGCGCTCATGGTTGCTTCTGTACCGGAGCTGACTAAACGTACTTTTTCAATGCTTGGCAGCAGTTGGGTGATTTTCTCTGCCAGTAAAACCTCACTTTCGGTTGGTGCACCGTAGGATAGGCCAAGTGCTGCTGCTTCCTGAACTGCTTCGACCACCTCTGGGTGAGCGTGGCCAACAATGGCAGGTCCCCATGAACCGATGTAATCAATATAGCGCTTACCTTCAGCGTCCCAAATATAAGGGCCTTCAGCCTTAGTTATAAAGCGAGGGGAGCCGCCAACGGATTTAAATGCACGCACAGGTGAGTTTACTCCGCCCGGAATGGTTAAGCAGGCGCGGTCAAATAAAGCTTGATTAGTTGTCATGAAGATGCCTATTAATAAAATAAATAATTAAACATTAAAACAAATTGCTGAGGTGCTGAGCTGTAACTTGAATGTGCTCAGACTCAAATAAGCCACTGATAACAGCGATACTATCAGCGCCAGCCTCAATAACGGATGCTGCATTAGTCTTATCAATACCACCAATACCCACTAACGCAGGGGTGTTATCGGTGACCTTGCTATGCTGCATATAGGCTTTGGCCTCAGCAAATAGTGATAACGGTGCTGCTACTGCGTCTGGCTTGACGCTGGAGCTAAAGAGTGCCCCAAAGGCGAGATAGTCAACCTGATCGTCAATGGCTTGCTTGGCTAACTCTATGTCATTGTAGCAACTTACACCAATTAGTAAATTCTGCCCTTGCTCTACGCAGGCTTTTTTTATCTCAGCGATAGTGCCGTCATCACGACCAATATGTATACCGTCAGCGTTGCAGTTCAAGGCTAATTGTATGGAGTCATTAATAAAAAACTGACAGTTATATTGGTGGCAAATAGCTTTGGCCTTGAGGCTTAGAGGCAGTGCCTCAGCGACACTTAGGTTTTTTTGACGCCATTGCAAAACGCGCATGCCACCTTTGCACGCTTCCTCAATAGCAACTAATAGGCGACTTGCGTCCGTCCATTCAGGGGTGATGCCATAAAGGCCTTTAGCAAAGCGGGAAGTTAATTGGCTCATGATTCATGGAAAAATAGATAGTATTTAGTGTTTTTCAAAATGATAACAGTACAATTAGGTTATATCACCTGATATTTATTAATTGATTTTTTCTTATTTTATCGATGAAGACTTGGATTTGTTTGGTTTGTGGTTGGGTTTATGACGAAGCCGAGGGTGCGCCTGATGAGGGGATTGCGCCTGGTACTCGTTGGGAGGATATTCCCGATGATTGGCTTTGTCCCGAATGTGCAGCGCGCAAGGTGGATTTTGAGATGGTAGAGGTTTAGTTTATGGCACAAGACAAAGAAAATTCCTTTGCTGATGAGCAAGAGTTTAATGACTTTACAAGCCTCAAGGGTCACTTTTTGCTGGCTATGCCAAGTGTAGAAAGTGGCGTGTTTAGTGGTAGCGTCGTTTATATGTTTGACCATTCACCTGATGGTGCGGCGGGTGTGATTATTAACCGACCAACGGATGTTGAGCTCACTGAGTTGGTTGATCGCTTTGAGCTCGAAGCCAGTGATGACTTGACGGCGCAGTGGGTCTTTTTTGGTGGTCCAGTGCAGCCTATGCGGGCCTTTGTACTACATCCTCAGTTGGCGGCGGACGATGCTGCGGGAGAGGCTGTGGAGGTAGAGGTAGAGCAAAAGCAAGAGGTGTTGGAGCTGAATGACTCACGCGATATTTTACAGGATTACTTATTAGGCCAGGGTCCCGAAAAAGCCTTTATTTGTTTTGGTTATGCTGGCTGGGATGGTGGTCAGTTAGAGCAAGAGCTACATCAAAATGTCTGGCTAACGATTCCTGCCGATCATGAGCTTATCTTTAAGCATCCAGTACACGATCGTTATCGTGCGGCCTTGGCTATTTTGGGTGTTGAGTTTAGTAATTTATCGTCTCAGATTGGTCACGCCTAAGTATATTTATGACAGAAATTCGCTATCTTGCCTTTGACTTTGGTTTGAAAAAAATAGGTGTCGCCGTAGGTGACTCACTGTTAAAACATGCGCGGCCTTTGAGTACTTTAAAGTCCGAAACAAAGCAGCGGCGCTTTGAGCAAGTTGAAGCGCTTCTTGAGGAGTGGCAGCCAGATCAGGTGATTGTCGGCTTACCTTTAACTCTTGAGGGTGAGGAGCAGGAGGCTTCGACTCATGCCCGTCGATTTGCCAATCAATTACACGGTCGTTATGGCTTAGAGGTTATTTTGGTTGAAGAGCAAAACTCCAGCATGGAGGCGCAAGCGTTGATCCGTCAGTTTAAGCAATTTGACTCTAAGCAAGCGCGCCGCTTTGCTGATGAGGATGATGCAGTCGCTGCTGCAGTAATATTGCAGCGCCATTTAGATTCCTTGGCGTCTTAGGTGCTAAAATATCGGCTAAAAAAGTAGCGTTCATTTAACTCAGGAATAATCATGCAACATGAATCCCCTAAGCAGCAAAGAAGCTTAGAAGAGCTGCCAAAAGCTGAAGAGCTTTATCAGCGTCTCAAAGCAGGTGTAGCGGCTTTAATGGCAAAGTTTTCACCAGAAGATGTGCACTTGGTTGGTATTTACTCAGGCGGTGCTTGGCTCGCTGAGCGTCTTAAAGTGGATTTAGCAATTGCTACCGACAATGCCTTAATTAATACCAGTCTCTATCGTGATGATTTCCGCAAGATTGGCTTACATGGGCAAAAGTTACCGACCTCCGTACCATTTGATGTGAGTGATAAGCATCTGATTTTGGTAGATGATATTTTATACACAGGCCGTAGTGTGAGGGCAGCGATAAACGAGCTTTTTGATATTGGACGTCCAGCCAGTATTGCGTTGGCAGTATTGCTGGATCGAGGTGGTCGAGAGTTACCAATTCAGCCAAATGTTGTGGGTGAGGTGTTTGAATTGCCAAGTACTCAGCGCTTTGTGCTCTCACAAAACGAAGAGCGTGTTTTTGATATGTCTTTAAAAGAGGTCGAAGATGCTTAATCCTCAACTTAATAAGCATGGAGAGTTGACTCATTTGCTGAGCACCGAGGGCTTGCCCTACGATGTTCTGATCAATATTTTAGATACTGCAGAAACCTTTGTACCCTTAGCTGACCGTGATGTTAAAAAGGTACCTATCTTACGCGGTAAGAGTGTTTTTAATCTTTTTTTTGAAAACTCGACCCGTACTCGCACGACCTTTGAGATCGCGGCTAAGCGCTTATCAGCCGATGTATTTAATTTAAATATTAATGCTTCCTCAACTTCAAAGGGTGAGAGCTTATTAGATACTATTGCCAACCTGACTGCGATGCAGGCGGATATTTTTGTGGTGCGTCACCAAGCGAGTGGCGCGCCTTATCTGATTGCACAGCACGTAGATCCGCACATTCATGTGGTTAATGCGGGTGACGGGCGGCATGCGCATCCAACTCAAGCCTTATTGGATATGTATACCATTCGTCATTTCAAAAAGGAGTTTAGTCAGCTCACCGTAGCGATTGTGGGTGATGTTGTGCATTCGCGAGTTGCTCGTTCTAATATCCATGCTCTAAGCACATTAGGTGTACCTGAGATTCGAGTGATTGGCCCGCAGACCTTAATTCCTGGTGATTTAGCGCATATGGGGGTGCAGATCTATCATGATATGAATGAGGGGCTACGTGGGGTCGATGTCGTGATTATGTTGCGTATTCAAAATGAGCGCATGACAGGTGCACTTTTACCATCCTCTCATGAGTATTTTAAAAAATACGGTTTGACGATGGAAAAACTAGCATTGGCTAAGGATGACGCTATTGTTATGCATCCAGGACCAATGAACCGCGGAGTAGAGATAGCGACAGATGTGGCCGATTCACCGCGAGCGGTGATTTTGGATCAGGTCAATTTTGGTATTGCAGTGCGTATGGCTGTGATGAGTATTGTTGCAGGAGCGTCTGAGTAATGAAGATTTTAATTAAAAACGGTCGCTTAATCGATCCTAAAAATCAAATTGATGCAGTCCATGATATTGCTGTAGCAGGGCAGCGCATTGTTGCAATTGCTCCGAATCTAACCGACTTTGAGGCAGATCGTACGATTGATGCTAGCGGTTTAGCTATTATTCCTGGTTTAGTGGATTTGTCGGTACGCTTACGTGAACCGGGTTATGAGCATCGAGATACCTTGGAAAGTGAGTTGATGGCTGCACTATCGGGTGGCGTGACGCGACTGGTCTTGCCGCCGGATACGGATCCAACTCTTGATGAGCCTGCTTTAGTCGAGATGCTGAAGCATCGCGCACGCAGCTTGAACCAGACCTATGTTTATCCATTAGGTGCGATGACGGAGGATTTAGAGGGTGAGCAACTCACTGAGATGAATGAGTTGACTCGTGCTGGTTGTATTGCCTTTTCTCATGCTAATCGACCGTTGCCGGAGCTGAGTACGCTTAAGCAATGTATGCAATATGCCCAGAGTTTTGGTTATAGCCTGTGGTTAAGACCACATGAGCGTAGCCTGACTGGCAACGGGGTAGCTGCCAGTGGTGAGGTGGCTTCACGCTTAGGTTTGAGTGGTATACCAGTACAAAGTGAAACGATTGCCTTGCATGCTTTATTTGAGCTGCAACGTAGTATTGGTGTGCGTTTACACTTATGTCGTATTTCCAGCGCCCAAGGGCTGGAGTTAGTGCGACAGGCTAAGGCTGAGGGGTTGCCGGTCACGTGTGATGTGTCTATTAATCATGTCCATTTGACGGATGTTGATATTGGCTTTTTCGATAGTAATTATCGTCTAGACCCACCTTTGCGTGGTCAGCGTGATCGTGATGCAATTACTCAGGGGCTACTTGATGGCACCATTGATGCTATTTGTTCTGACCATATTCCTTTAGACGATGAGGATAAGTTAGTACCTTTTTCTGAGGCTCAGCCAGGTGCTTCAGGGGTGGAGTTGTTATTTTCTTTAGTGTATAAATGGGCCAAAGAAAATGATATTCCGCTGCTCGATGCATTGACCAAGGTCACATCAGGGCCTGTTTCTATTTTGCAAAAGGCCGCCCCCGCGTTTTCTTCATGCGGTCAGTTATCTGTAGGCTCTCCAGCTGATTTAGCACTGGTTGACTTGACGGAATATTGGACCGTTAATCGTGATAGTTTATTGAGTCAGAGTGTGCATACACCATTTATTAACTATCAGGTGCCAGGTCGCGTGAAATTAACGATTGTTAGCGGGCGCGTTATGTGGGAGAGAGCAGAGTGATTCTAATCAGAATAGTACGTTTCCTTATCCGATTAGTATTGCTCATTGTCTTAATTGTGTTGGGTCTTATCTTAACCGGTTTACTTTTCCCTATGTTCGCTCAATCAACACGTGAGCGCACTACTCAGGCTTGGTCAAAGCTATTGCTTTTAGTATTAGGCGTTAAGGTTAAGGTTGAGGGCGAGCCGATAAAAAATAGTGCGGTAATGTTGGTGGCAAATCATGTGTCATGGGTTGATATCTTTATTTTAAATAGTTGCCGTACGACCTTTTTTATTGCAAAAAAAGAAATTAAGGATTGGCCAATTGTTGGTCGCTTAGTTGTGCAGACGGGGACGATTTTTGTTGATCGCTCGAGTCGCTCAGCGATGCGAGGGGTTAATAAAGAGTTAGATGAGCGTTTTGCCAAGGGTATGTGTACAGGACTTTTCCCTGAAGGTACAACCTCTGATGGTCTTAGTGTAAAAAGCTTTTTTGGTGGCTTGTTAGAAGCACCTCTAAAAGCTCAGATACCTATTCAGCCAGTCGCTATTTTGCTCTACCACAAAGGTCAGCGGAGTTCCTTTGCTTCCTTCATTGGTGATGAAACCTTAGTGCACAATATTTGGATCTTGTTAAGTAATTTTGGTATTTCTGTTACGGTCAGATATTTAGAACCTATTACTCAGCTTGGTGAAGCGAGTGAGCTGAGTCGTAATGATGCTGCCAATCTCAGCTATGAGCTGATTAAAGCTGAGGTTGAGCAAGGAGCTAAGGTGCACAGCTAGTATTAGTTGTTTTTTAGGGTCCATACTTTTGGGGATGGCTTGTCAACGCTATCCTCAAAGTAGGGAATCTGTATTAGCTTGCGATCGTTCAGTCGTATAGCAGTCAGACGACCTCCCCAAACGCAGCCCGTGTCGAGGGATAGTAGGTGGGGGCGAATTAATAGGCCGAGGGTTGACCAATGGCCAAACACAATAGTGGTGTCACTTGCTTGGCGATTAGGCAGTTCAAACCAGGGTAAAATCTTTTCCTCATCATAATAGGGATGAAGTTGTGGAGCGCCCTTGTAGTTGAAATCCATTGAGCCATCAAGTTGGCACATGCGCATACGGGTCAGGGAGTTAATGACAACTCGACGGCGTTTAGCACCTTTAAACGAGTCATCCCAATAGTTAGGCTCATTACCAAAAACATCGGCTAGCTTTTGCCGCCAGTTTTTATCTTTTAATACCTTATTGCTAACCTCTTCAGCTAGCTCCATCGTTTTTTCTGCGCTCCAAGGCTGCATCACGCCGGCATGAACCATCAAATGCTCATAGTCATAGTGAGCTAAGGGGCGATGGCGTAGCCAATCAATATAATCATCACGGTGCTTTGATTTTAAAATTTCATTAATTGTATCGGTAGGGTGCTCTTTTCTAAAACCTGCAGCCACAGCTAAACAATGAATATCATGGTTACCTAAAATGGTGATAGCTCTATCACCAAGCTCCATAATACGTTTCAGCGTTTTTAAAGACCCCTTACCACGGTTGATAATATCCCCAGCAAACCAAAGTTTACAGTTAGGATCGCCTTTAATTTCAGGATGATTTAGTAGACTTTTGAGTTGATCGTAGCAGCCTTGAATATCACCAACAGCCCAAATATTGGGCATGCTTAGCGTGTTAAGGCTACTACTGCTTTTTTCAATTTGATTAGTTGTGGTTGACGTTTGAGCTTTTTTAGGCATGGGCTTTCGAGTTTGGGCGGTTCTTTCTTTCTATCATGTAAAGAGCAAAACTGGCTATTAGTAAAGCAATCGTATTAGGAGCAAGCGCGGTTAACCAAGGTGGTAGATTATTGAGCATACCAAGATTAAGGGCTAATTGATTGATCATAAAAAAGACCACACCAATTAAAATGCCACCAAATATCTTGAGTCCGGCTCCCCCCTTGCGCGTTTGCATAAAACTGATAGGCGCAGCTAAGGTGATCATGACGAGCAGGGTAAAGGGATAAACACCCTTACGCCATAGCGCAACGACCTGACGATTGGATTGTAAGTGATTCTCATCGAGGTATTGAATGTAATCTAGCAAACCAACTATCGACATGCGATCAGGTTGTAGTTCACTGGCTAGTAGGCGCTCTTGGCTTAGACTAGTATCGATGGTATAGCTTTCTAGGCGCTGTTGTGTGCTTAGAGGCTCTTGGAGTGCATCAGGGTTGCTTAGAGCCGTTTCCAAATCAAACTCTGTGCGGATTTGTTGAAGGTTAAATAGCTCTAATTGATCGTCTTGGAAGCTACCCTTGTCTGCGAGGAGTAGCTCTTTAAAGTGACCATCTGCATCAAAATTATAGATGCGGATATTTTCAACCTCTGACTCAGAGCTAATGTTGGCAATATTGATAAATCTAAGCTCACCTGCCTCGCCTGCCGGCTCTCTAAACCAGTAGCCACTATTCATGCGAGCACCGCTACTTTTGCCCAGTAGTTGTAGATTAATTTGACCGGTCTTAGACTCTGCGTAAGGGGTTAGCCCTTCAGAAAGAAGAAAGGCAAAAACCATCATCGGGATGGTGGTTATCCATAACATGCCCAGTAAATTACGGCTGCTGATACCAGATACCCGTAGCACGACTAACTCATTACGCTGGGCTAAACCTGCCAAGGCAATAATAGCGCCAATTAATAAGGAAATTGGCAGTAAATCATAGAGCCGTGTCGGTATCTGCAGAATCTGCATCCCGATTAAAGCACTAAAGGTGAAACGCTCGTTAACATTGTCAAGGTTGTCAATCATGTCAAAAAACATGAATA
>LSQX01289298.1_pt1 | contig 10933 bp, 8 predicted proteins | sample 654561 | NCBI WGS metagenome assembly LSQX01 (sample SAMN04489861, study PRJNA283612) | anaerobic digester metagenome | isolation source: 4 biogas reactors fed with cattle manure at either 37C or 55C with and... | place: Denmark: Kongens Lyngby | collected 2014 | reverse complement strand
CTGTCGGTTCCATTGTATTGCAACGTATCCCTTTTAAAAATCTGGCTTCGGTTGGGGGGTGTTTGAAAAGCATAAATCAGCATCGCCGAAGGCGATTCCCATTATTTTTACCCACAAATTATTCCGAAGAGCCATAAAAACTATGCCGAAAGCACACAGCCGCCTTTGACTTCGCCTGCCATGCTCAATGTCCGGCCATGTGATGTTATGGAAAACAGAACCAGAGGCGGACAAAGACCGGGGCTTAAAAGGCAGTTTGCCGAATGTATCGGCAATGACAAACCGGTTGTTGCTATTGCGTATGTAACAATAGTGGAGGTGACATAACATGGCAACAGTATCATCTCCTACGGGAAGCAATGTTCCTACCAGCGGCACGTTAATAAGCTGGTCAGATTTTGTTCGTGAGACTTATTGGAACAGCGCTATTAAAAACTGTTATATCAAAGTAAATGGCAGCGGTTACAGCTGGCAGGAAAGACTCACCTATCCATCTGGTGGGCCAGATGAAGCTTCCGGGTCGGCAACTCTACCTACTATGCCTGCCAATACATCGATGACTGTTACAAATGTATATGACTGGAAAGACAGCGGGCTGGTTTGGCATTATAACAAAATAGTAGTCGTTTCAACGTTTTCCACAAGACCGGAACCTCAGGCTTTTAATCTTTTATCGCCTGCCAACAATATAACCGGCCAATCCAGAAGACCGACTCTTTCATGGCAAAGCTCACAATATGCAGAAGGCTACAGGGTATATGCAGGCACAAGCATAGCTTCGCTTACCTTAAAAGCTACGGTTATTGGAACATCATATACACCAAATGAAGCTGATCAGTTTGACTTCTCAACCAAATACTACTGGAAGGTTCAGGCTTATCACTCCAATGGAACAACTCGTGACAGCAGCCAGACTTATTGTTTTACAGTTATGGATGAGCCTCAGCCTCCGGTCAAACCGACTATTATTGCCCCGACTAATGATGGTGTCGATATTCCCAGAAGCCAGCAGCTGCAATGGGCCGACGGCACAGGCGGTGACCCAGCGACAAATTATGATATATATTTCGGCACAAACGCCCAAAATGTTACCGATGCCGACAATGCAAGCGGTGAGTTTAAGACAAACCAGTCCCACACAGGCGATTACCGAAAATAACATCGTTCTGAAAGAAAATATCAACGGCCTCGATGTTCAGGTTGTATTCGGTGTTTATAAAGTAGCTGCTGAAGGCGCAGGCGGAGGATTACCGCCGACAAATGGGCATTTGCTTATGATGATAAAAAACATTATCTTCCGAGCAATGGTTATATTTTAACATCTACAGAAATGCCGATTAAGTACTTGTTAGCCCTACTCAATAGCAAATTGATGGAATTCTACTTTGGTTTTGAAGGAATTATGACCGCAGGCGGTGCTTTCACTTTAAAACATGAAACTATCAGTATATTACCAATTAAACTAAAGTCAGGAAAATTATACAGTACGTTCGCTGTATTAGTAAATTATGTATTGTCATGTAAAGGGGCAAAATCTTCAAATTATGACGTTCCTTTTTCTTATTTCGAGCAAATAATTGATGGCATGGTTTTTGAGCTTTATTTTGAAGAAGAGCTTAAAGAGGCCGGCCGGGATGTTCTCAAATACCTAACAGACTTAAAGCCTATTACAGACGATATGTCAGATGAGCAGAAGCTGGAAATTATCGAGTCTGAATTTAACCGGCTATATGACAAAGACCATCCTGTGCGGAATAACCTGTTCTATATGGACAGCATACCGGAGATACGAATAATCAAAGGACTGGATAAAGATGCGGATAAGTAGATTTTGATGATTGAGAGGGCCTTAATATGTGTGATAACCTTGTTGAACGGTTTGGAAATGAACTTTTGGAAGCAGTCAGGCAATGTCAGGAACAATTAAGCTATAATCCAACATATTTCTTGCGAATGTTCCATGAAAAAGGCCCTGTCGAAGCAGCAAAAATATTAGTAAACAGCCCTGCTCCGGCTGAAGGTTTCACGAAATTATGGGAAAAGCAGCGTTTAGATTTAACTGTTGAGGCACATGTCATTAAAGACCAGTATAATTCGCTCTTTGAGCAGGAAGAAATCGAAAAAGCTCGAAAGCGGCTTCAAGACTATGAGTACAACTTTTGAAAAGATTTTTGTCGAAAGATCGAATTAAATGCGGAGAAGTAAAATTCAAATGGATAATACCACAGAACAGATAGTCGAAGATCAAAAGCAAATGCTTTCCACTGTTTATGATCGCACAAATGCTTATAACACAATAATTTTTCTTGTCGGCTATACTGGTTTTTTTAGTCTTTGGGTGTTGGTTAAAGATGAAATTTCAACTAAGCAGATGCTATGGTCAGCGATATTTATCAGCATTTCATTACTTAGCCTTGTCTTTTTTGAAGTTTATAAGATGAGTTATTCTGCGTGGATGATATTTCGTTGGAAGAAAGACCTGATTGATGACACTTCCGAAAACTGTAATTTTGTTGAGAATTGGAAAGAATTTAAGAAGAAAATTGATACCAGCCATATCTGGCATATCAGAATTTGGATAATCCAGCTGATAATTGTTATACCAACTGGCCTTGCCGCCGCATCGATACTGCTCTATGCGTTTATCTCGAATCTAATGACTTTGACATAAATTGGTGCTTGCAAAATGTTTTTCGTAGTCCATAAAAAAAGATTGGATAAAATAATCAGCATTGTCAGGGAAGATAGAACAGCCAAGAGCCGAAGTGCAGATATTCCATACCTGCGCCTTGAAGCAAAAGAAGATAAATTAACCATTTCCAGCAACGAAGCATCCGCAACGTTTCCATGCACGGTCTATGAATCGGGTGTGTTATTTATCAAGACCACCAATTTTAGAAGAGTTCTGAAAACCACAAAGATTGATAACGATTTTTTGTCCTTTCAAATAACAAAGGAAGGTGTGAATTTTGCGGACGTTCATTATGATTTCGCAAGTTTGAATATGGTTTTGTACTCTAACGTAGAAACTGCTCCTGCAAGCTGGCCTCCACCTGTGCCAGAATCAGAAATGGTTTCGCCCAGAAATAAACAACTTGATTTCGACTTTGACAGAGAATATTAGAAAGCAACGTTTTTTTGACACATCAAAAATGTTGAAACTCGTTTTTTATAACTCGGCTTATAACTTTTTGACTTGACAGGCTGTTTTGGTTGTCTTAGAATGTCCTCTGTTGTCAAGTGTAAGTTATTTGGCATAAAAGACTTGTGAATCGTAAGTCTTTGGCGGCAAAGAAGTTAAAAGCAGTCCACTATTGATTGCAAAACCGTTATTTCGTGGGTTCGAATCCCACCGCCGCCTGTTTGTTGAGGTTCTTCACTTCATCCATATCCGTTGGTACGTCGTATAACGCGTAGGCATCAATGTCGTACGCTGTGACTTAATGGTCAGCCGGTTCGCCGAGGAAATCTTTGAGCTCGCTGAATTTTTCTTTGAGCAGGTCGGGGGCTTTGGCTTCGACGTTGAGCCGCAGGAGCGGTTCGGTGTTGCTGGGGCGGACATTGAACCACCAGTCTTTAAACTGGACGGTCACGCCGTCGAGGTCGTCGATTTGGCCCTGGCTGTAGCGGCGGGACAATTCCTTCATCGCGGCGTCTTTGTCTTCGACGTGAAAATTGACTTCGCCGCTGCTTTGGTATCGCTTCAGCGGGGCGACCAGCTTACTGACGGGCTGGTCGGAAGCTGCGAGGATGTTCAGCATGTGAACCAAGGTAATCATTCCGGAATCGGCGTAGTAATTGTCGCGATAGTAGAAGTGGCCGCTCAGCTCGCCGCCGAACACGCCGTGGCAATCGCGCAGGGTCTTTTTCATAAAGGCGTGGCCGACGCGCTCGCGGCGGGGTGTGCCGCCGTGTTTGAGGATTTCTTCGGGCAGCACAAGGCTGCTGCGGAGGTCATAGACAATGGCCGAACCGGGGTATTTGCTCAGGAAATACGGCACCATCATGGCGCACATCAGGTCGCAGGGGACGGTCTGGCCTTTTTCATCGACCATCATCAGCCGGTCGGCGTCGCCGTCAAAGCAGAAGCCGAAGTCGGCCTTTTTTTCACGGATGGTCTTTTTCAGCTCGCGCAGATTGGCCTCGACCAGCGGGTTGGGGTCGTGCTTGAACGTCCCGTCGTGTTTGAGGTTCAGGCCGATCAACTCGACGTTCTTGAGGCCGCCGAAGATGATGGGGACCATTTTACCCGCCATGCCGTTGCTGGCGTCAACGACGAACTTGAGAGGACGCTGAACGGGTTCGAGGAACTTGAGCACGTGTTTTTTGTATTCCTGCGCCAAGTCGCAATGCTCCACGCTGCCGTTGATGCGGGCTTTGGTGTGCAGCAGCGCTAGGGCGATGTGCTTGATGTCTTTGAGGCCGGTGTCGGCGCCGATGGGTTTGGCCTGCTGGCCGGAGACCTTAAAGCCGTTGTATTGGGCGGGGTTGTGGCTGGCGGTGACCTGTACGCCGCCGCAGGTGCCGAAGTGGTTGATGGCAAAGTACATCTGGGGGGTGTCGATCATGCCGATGTCGATGACGTTGGCGCCGGCGGCGTTCATGCCATTGATCAGGGCTGCGGCCAGACCGGGGCTGTGTGTACGCATATCGTGCCCGACGCACAGACTTTGGGCGTTGGACATCCCGCGATCATAGCCTCGCAGCAGGGACCGCAGAAATTGGGCCGTGGCATGGCCAATCTTCCAGGCGGCCTCTTCGTCAATCTGCTCGCCGTACAGGCCGCGAATGTCATACGCTTTAAAAATCGTGGGATCCATAGCACTCTCCATAAAACCATCTATTTGTGTCCACAAGTCAATCAGTAAGAAATATCATACGTTCCAGCACCATTTTTGTCAAATGCCAAAGCGATCCTGTCGGCGTTTTGTGTCAGGCTATTTCCGGGACGCCATTTTGGGTTCGTTTGTTCATTTTTCAGGAGTCAGAAGCCAGGAGACAGGAGTCAGAAGGTCGTTTTTTTTCTTGTTTTATGAGCGAACACGGAGGTTCGCCCCCACGGGGAGGCGGGGAGTCGATTGAGTATTGATGATTGATTGTTGAATATTGGGCAAGATTTGCCTTGTTTTTTTTACGGTGATGGGCTAAAGCCCATCCTACGAGTGGATTTTTGTTGTTTTATGGGCGAACACGCAGGTTCGCCCCTACGGGCTGTCGGGGATTGGCAGGGGGAGAGTTTTGCCCATCGGTCTGCTGCGCAGAGCCGATGCCACCGGGACGATGATCGCCCCGGCCGGGCCATAACGCTTATTACACCCTTGAGTTAGGTGTTTGTCAAACAGAATAGTTCTTAGTTCTTAGTTGGAACCGCCATATCCCCTTCACGGCAAAAGCCGATGTCTTTTCGGGAAGGGATTTTGCCCTGCTCTCCTAATTGCCAGTATGCCGAATCCAGACTACGGCGCCGCCGCGAGTGCTCATGGGGAGCACGAGCGTGTCACCAGCCGTTACGGACTTGCTCTCCTGCTTGAAGGAGGCGGGATTGTCGGGTTGGTCGCCAAAGAGTTCCGCATTCCATGCGCCAGACCCGAGGAAAGACAGTTCAATCGGCAGCGTGACGGGCGTGGCGCCGTTGAGGACGCCGATGAACCATTCCCGGCCGCGACGCCGTGCAAATGCCGCCGTCTTGCCGATCTCAGTGCCGGGCAGCACAATCGTTTCATCCCAGACCGAAGGCAAATGACGCAGCAAATCCTCGGACGGATTGCCAATGAAATCCTGGTATTTTCCGGCGAAATGCTGCAAGGGGGAGGTCATGTTGACCGCCTGAGCCAGCAGATGTGCCCACGTGAAGCCGACCATCTCGCGAGGATCGAAGGCGGTGGGTGTATAGTCGGCCGGGCCGGTCAGATAACGAGCGAAAAGGACGATCTGATCGTGATCGGCGGCCTGAACGCGACGATAGCGGGTCATGTGGTATTCGTGGCCGCGTACCGCCTCTCGGGTCAGTTCATGGGGCCAGGTGCGCTGGCGGCCGGTGAGCTTGACGGAGCCATGGAAATTACAGAGCAACCGCAGCTCGGCAGTATCCTTGAGCGACTCCTCATACCAACGTGCAATTTCAGGTGTGCAGGGAGAAATAAAATCGATCTTGATGCCCGCAGCGCCGAGAGCGGCAACCCTTTCAAGGTAGGTACGTCGCGCCTCGGCTGTTCGCATCTCCGAAGAGTCCACCCACACAATACAACCAACGCCCTGTGTCTTGGCATAATCAATCACTTCTTTGAGGCACTGCCATTGATCCTTGCCGGGACGACTCCAGCGACGCCATCCATCATCGATCAAGTAATATTCAAAGCCAAGATATTTGGCCGCGTCAACCCATTCTTTCTGATCATCCAGTCGAGGGGCGCCGATGCTCCACCACTGCCAGAGGACGCGGCCGGGCTTGATCCAGTCGGCATTGGCCAGTTCATCGGATGGGGCCGGACAAAGGTTCGTTATAAGATCACTGTTGACCAGAGCGTTAAGCCCCTCGGCAATAATCGCCGCACGCCATGGAGTGACAATCGTGCCTCTATGTCTCCAGCCTCGTGAAGACGGGGGAAAGACGGCTTTGATGAAACCGCCCTGGCGAACCAGACCCATGTCCGGAAAACTGTTGTTGTTGGCCTCGGTCAAAGCAATATAGAGATTGTCTCCGATTTGAAATGTTATGGGAGGGGCCAGCGGGGTGTTGGCCGGCAGGTTTTCGAACGTCCCCGATCGATAAGGCTTTTCATAGCTGTTATCATATTCAGACCACCATACGAGCGAATCGGACGGCAGCGACCAGGATGTCGCCTCGCCGGCGATGGCACACTGGGTATTTTCATCAAGCGTGATACGGGTGCGCACCGCCGCACCGTCGTCGTAAGCGCGCACTTCAAGTTCGTAATTCCTGCCGCCGGCGGATTCTGCCGGGATCACAACTCCATTACAGCGATTGACCGCCACGGAGTGATTTCCCCACATCGGATAGCGCTCATCGACGGCGTAACGGCTGAGTTCGCCAAGGGTAACGGATTTGCCGAGATCACGGCCGTCCACCGTCAGCCCCAGCGGCGCCGGCGCAAGGATGAGCTTATCCTGACGGCGAACCGACCACGTCAACTGTCCTTCGGAATCCGCCTGAATATCAACATGAATAATTGCGTTCGGGCTGCTGACAGTCACCGGCGGCCGGTTGGCTCCAATCACTGTTGGCGGCGATACCGGGAACAGGGGCGCGATCTTGACCAGCACAACGCCGTGGCGGCCGACATTGGCCTCGAATTTGTCCGAATAATTTCCGATATCTTTTTGACGCCAGAGATCGCGGACGGTTTGTTCGCCGGTGATGCCAAGGTCGGACCAGTTGACGGTCACGGTCTGTTCACGCTGGCCGCGATTGAACAGGCCGACCGCTTTGGAGCCGTCTTCCATGTCCTTGGCCCAGACTTCGAGCGTTCCGTTCTGGGCGATCCGCCCTGCCTGACGTCCCAGAGGATCCTGATTGACCTCGATCACCTCGTCATTGGTCAACAGATTCAGGGTAAACTCGTCCAACTGGGTCATATCACACCCGATGAGCAGCGGAGAAGCCAGCAGGCACCAGAGGCTGATATGGGTGTACTGCTCGTTGGGCGAGAGGCGACTGTTGCGTAATTGCGGCCCCCAGCCGACTTTTCCGACCACCAGCATATCCGGATCGTTGAAATGTCCCGGGCCGGCATATTTTTCAAGGCCGGCCTGGGCGAAGCCGATGCCCGCCATGCTGGCCCACGTGTCCGTGATGTCCTGTGTGGTACGCCAGGAGTTGCCGCCGACTTCGGTCCCCCACTCCCACACGTTGCCCATACCATACTGGCAAAGACTGTAGATAATATCGCGCGGTTGTTGGGCCAGCGCCTCCTGCATCCGCTTGAATGGAAGTCTGCCTTGCACCGGATCGCCGCCGCCGGTATAGGTAATGTTCGGCCTTGAGGAAGGGTTCCAGTTGTCGCTGCCGCGAAAGGCTTCGAAGGCGGGATTATAGGAACACCAGTCATACTTGAGATAGTCGAATCCCCACTCGGCGTATTGCTGAGCGTCCTGAAGTTCATACCCGAAACTGCCGACGCAGCCGCCGCACGTCCAGGGGCCGGGCACCGAATAAATGCCGATCTTGAGACCCTTGCCGTGCACGTAATCGGTCAGCCCCGCCATATCCGGAAAACGCGGATTGGGCAGAATGCGGCCGTTGGAATCGCGATGCGGCCCCTGAAGCGTGGGATCGTTTGAATCACGATGCACCTGCCAGAAATCATCAATGTTGATATACGTCCAGCCGTGATCGATCAGGCCGCTATTAACCAAGGCATCCGCGGCGGCCTTGATCTTATCCGCCGTTACCGAATTGGCAAAGCAGTTCCAACTGTTCCAGCCCATAGCGGGGGTGAGGCCGATTTGCGGACCGCACACAATTCTGAATTCCCGCTCGGCCTGCCCCAGCGCGTTTTTGGCGTGAAGGGTCACGTTGTATTCCCCTTCCTTTTCCAAATGGCCGGTAATCAGCCCGGTTTGAGAATCAAGACGCAATCCAGACGGAAGTCCATCGGCCGAAAAGGTTATGGGACGGTCGCCTGTGGCGGCAATTCTGAAGAAAAACGGCGAACCGGGACGCACGCCAAATACCTTGGCGCCGTTGATGCGGGGCGTCGGCGCGGGCTTGGGTGTCAGGATCACTGCTTCCTCGATGGGCGGAACGTCCAGTTTCGGCCTGGCGTTGTCGAGCATCGTCACCTTCAGATCCACCCAGTCCGCATGGTCATAATCTATTCCGTCGCCGGCATCCTGCACCAGCAGATCGACTGTTTTATATCCCTTCACGTCCAGCGAAAAGAATTTTGCCGCATTCTGCGAACGCATCACGCCGCTGTTCCAAATCTCTTTCCCATCGGCGACAATCTGAAACACCACCGATCCCCGACCGCCGGTTTCATCGTCCAGGCCGGCGCCTCCCGACAGTTCAACGCCCTTGCCGTCCAGCAGGAGCGGAATCACGGAATTTGCATGGGTTCCAATGCCGTTTTGATAGCGTTGTCCGGCAATGGTCAACGCTCTGTTGTCCACCGAACGATTTGCACGGGCCTGACCCCATCCCTGCTCAATGCGCGAAACATCGAGACTTGACAACCAGAATGCTTCTGTCTGGGCGGTGTTCTGCGCCACCGCAACCGTAAGTACGGTCGAAAAACAAAGGGCACAGATATACCATGCGTTAAGCATACGATTCATCTTGTTGGTCTCCTGGTTGTTTTATAAGCAGATAGATGGTTATCTCAGAGTGCTGTGATTTTCATCGGCAGTTTCAGGCGAATATCGTCGGATGCCGCGCCGATGAGGAGTTCATAATCTCCCGGCGAAACGACGTATTGTTTCTTCTCTGTATCCCAATACCGCAGGCGTTCGGCAGGGATTTCAATCGTCACCTGCGTTGACTGGCCGTGTTTGACGTGTACCCGATCAAAACCGCATAAAGCGAGCTTCGGCTGCGGCACATCGGGATTGACGTGGCGGAAATAGATTTGAGCCACATCATCGCCGTCAAGGCTGCCGGTGTTTGCAATCGTAAACGATACTTTTGCGGCGCCATCGGCCGGGATTCCTGACGCATCCAGCTTGCCATCCTTATACTCGAAATTGGTATAACTTAAGCCATGGCCAAACGCATAGAGAGGTTTACCCTTAAAGAACTTATAGGTCCGATTTTCCATCGAATAGTCTCTAACGTCAGGCAAATCTTCAGTCGCACGATAGAATGTCAACGGCAAATGACCTGACGGGTTAAGCTCGCCAAACAGGGCCTCGGCAACCGCTTGACCACCATTCTGGCCCGGATACCACGCCTGCAGAATTGCATTCAGATGTTCATCTTCCCACGTCAGTGCAATGCACGAGCCGCTGCAATTGACCATGACCATAGGCTTGCCCGTTTCATGCAGCGCACGGATAAGCTGTGTTTGCGGTTCAGGCAGTTCGATGGCTGAACGGTCGAAACCTTCACCTTCCTGTGCCGCAGTGATGCCGCCGACATAAATGATCAAATCGGCATTCGCCGCCAGTTTAAGGGCTTCCTCTTTGAGTTCCGCCACGGGACGGTTCGTGGTATTATCCTGACCGCTCCATGCGGCGGTTCTGCGTTCCAGTGTGATAGGGCTGCCCATTGCGAAAGTGATTTCAACTCTATCGCCGGCCAGCTTCTTAATCCCGTCCAGGATCGAAATCGGTTTTGACGCCGATCCATGATAGTTCCCTTCCAACATTGACTTCGAATCGCTGTTGGGACCGATGACTGCAATGCGTTTGTATTTTGAGCAATTGATCGGAAGAATGCCGTCGTTTTTCAGCAGTACGAGCGATTGCCGTGCAACCTCCAGGGCAACTTTGCTGTGTTCGGGAGTATCATTATCCTCGATGGTGTATTTATTAAACGGTACCATCTCCGGAGGATCGAAGAGGCCAAGACGAAAACGCGTCCACAAGGTGTAGTACAAGGCCTCATTGATTTCTTTTTCGCCAAGCAGTCCCTGCTGGACGGCCCTGACAAGCGCATTATACTCGCTGCCGCAGCAAAGATTGACACCGGTTTTCACACCCAGTGCAGCGGCCTCTTCAGCGGTACTGACATACGCATGTCCACGCGGGTTCGACATATCACCGATTCCGCCGCAGTCGGAAACAACATATCCCTCGAACTCCCATTTGCCCCGTACTAAATCCTGGAGCAGAAGTTTGCTGGCGCTGCAGGGAACACCGTAAACCGAATTATAAGCGGTCATCACACCGGCCACTTTGCCGCCGGTAATGGCTCGCTCGAACTGGGGTATATACGTTTCATAAAAATCACGTTCGGAAGGATTGACATTAAAAC
>LSQX01178231.1_pt1 | contig 10933 bp, 8 predicted proteins | sample 654561 | NCBI WGS metagenome assembly LSQX01 (sample SAMN04489861, study PRJNA283612) | anaerobic digester metagenome | isolation source: 4 biogas reactors fed with cattle manure at either 37C or 55C with and... | place: Denmark: Kongens Lyngby | collected 2014 | reverse complement strand
AAAAAGCAGATTCCTCGGCATTTGCCTCGGAATGACAATTTATTTGACGCATTCAAGTGTGGTAGGTGGCTGGCATCTGGCCTAGTCCGAGACGGAGATCGGACACTACGGACAGGAGTAGTCATCATTCGTGAGCTTTTACCGAAGCGGGGATATGCAGACAATTATCGAAAAGCTGAGAGAGGCGACCGCAGGGACCGGATATGAGGGCCGGCTGTATCTGGTCGGCGGGATTGTGCGTGACAGGATACTGCAGCGTCCGCCCTGCGACGACATCGATATTGTGCTTGAAGGGGATGCGGCCGAGTTGGCGGCATTTCTATTTGATATTAACCTGGCAAAGCAGCCGCCGATCACATACCCTCGCTTCGGAACCGCCGGAATAAACGTTGGCAGCGCGCAGGTCGAGATAGTCGGGGCGCGCAGGGAATCGTATGGACATGCGAGCCGCAAACCCTCCACAGAACCGGCAACCCTGTATGATGATGTGCTGAGGCGGGATTTCACCATCAATACGCTCCTGGAAAACCTGCATACCGGGGAAATACTTGATCTCACCGGCAAGGCGCATTCGGATATCCGCGACCGCATCATCCGTACGCCGCTGGATCCTTTGGTTACGTTTAATGACGACCCGCTGCGTATGCTGCGTGCGATCAGGTTCGCTGCCCGGCTTGGGTTTGACATAGATGAGCAAACCTGGCGCGCCATCTGTGAGATGTCGCATCGTATAAATATCGTGAGCGCAGAACGCATCCGGGGTGAGTTTGTCAAGATAATAATGGATGAGGATGCAACAGGCGGGCTGGAGATGCTGCGCGAAAGCGGGTTGCTGGAAAAGTTTGCGCCTGAACTGGCGGCTATGTATGGAGTGGGCCAGAATGTTTACCATCTGTGTGACGTGTGGAAACATTCACTTAAGACGCTTGAGTCGATACCTCCGCAGCAGGGTCTGGTGATGAGGCTCACGGCTTTGCTTCACGACGTGGGCAAAGTGCGGACCAGGACCGAGGATGTGCCCGGCGAGGTGCACTTTTACCGGCATGAGGAAGTGGGAGCGCAGATAGCGGAACAACTGCTGAAGCGGCTTACATTTTCTAATGCGCAGGCAGAAGAGGTCGCGTTTCTTATATCGATGCATCTCAGGGTAGGCTCATATAATGAGGAGTGGTCGGATGCGGCGATGCGGAGGCTGATACGTGATGCAGGGGAACATCTCGATGATCTGATAACGATCGCCCAGGCCGACAGCACAGCCGCCAAGACGACGACGGATCAGTCAGCGTTGGCGTCGTTTCGGAGCCGGTTGGCACAGGTAAAAGAGAAACTGCGGGGTAAAACAATAGAGAGTCCGCTTAGCGGGGCTGAGATAATGGATGCGCTGGGCTTGGAAGAAAGTCCGAAAATAGGAGAAGCCAAGAAGTATTTGGAGGAGCAGATAGTGCAGGGAAACCTGCTTCCAGGCGATAAAGTCAAAGGGCTGCAATTGCTCTTGAAAGCAGAACAGTTTGGTCTCAAATGATCTGAGATAGCCGATGTCGGGATGGAAGTCAGCGGTATGATCGCGCAATCTTATATCGAATTGCATCAATGATAAAGCGGGCGTGAACCAATTGACAGCCTATAGTACCCATGCTATACTCCGATTACGATGGGCCGGGCATATTCGGCTCTCCTGCCGAATGCGTTTACATAAGCCAAGCCCCGTAAAATGATTTCTCCGTGGACGAAAACGTTGTGTATCCCTTAGGCGTTGCTATATGGAATATAAAAGCATGCCATGCAAGGGAGGTGAATTTCATTGCTGCTCGAGCAGGGATTAAAGCAGACTCTATCTCAAAAGATTGATCCGAAGCTGATCATGGCAAATAACATACTGCAACTCACTACAATGGAGTTGCGGCAGGCCATAGAACAGGAGCTTGCGGAAAACCCGGCTCTTGAAGAGCCAGGGGACGATCCGTGTGAGAATTGCGATCAGCCCAAGACGCTGTGCATAGACTGTCCTTTCTATAAGCAGACGGTCTCCGCCGATGACACCGACCTGAGCGTCTATGAGCTTGAACAGCCTATAGATTTCGCCGCCGATGCAGACGATAACGACGGAGATTTCATAGCCAGCATTCGGGCCGAGATTACACTGCAGGATCACCTCAACACATTGCTCAGAGCCGCGCTGGCATCAAACCATTGGCAGATTGGGGAGTATATCGTCTCCAATATAAACGACTCCGGATATCTGGAAGGCTCAGTCGAGGAGCTTGCCTATGAACTGGGCAGGGATATCGATGAAGTCGAGATGGTGCTTACGATCATCCAGACATTCGACCCGCCCGGAATCGGCGCTCGCGACTTGCGGGAATGCCTGCGACTTCAGCTTGAGCGGCTTGCCGAAGACGACAGCGGCAATGCGATTGCGCTGGAGATGGTGCGCAATTACTGGCAGGAGATGCTGGGCGGAAAGATCGGCAAGATTGCCAGAAAGCTCAAAGTGAGCGCGAAAGATGTAGTTGCGGCCACTGAGTTCATCAAAAAGCAGCTTAATCCCTACCCCGGCAACAGTTTTCGACCGCCATATCAAACCGATGCCGATGATTTCAGCGCCTCGGTTCGACCTGACGTAATCGTGCGCAAAGCCGAGGGAGGTTATGAGATCGAAATCGCCGGCCACGACCCTAATCTGCTCAATATTAACCAGAATTATCGCAGTATGTATGAGAGCATAAAAAACGGCGGAGCCAGCAAATTCAGCGGCGAGGATAAGAAACATATTATTGAGTTTGTCGAGCGCGCGGATTTGTTTATAAAAAATATCAATCAGAGGCGACGAACCCTGCGGCGGATAACTAAAGCAATAGTTGAGTTCCACCAGGGCTATCTGGAAACCAGCTCCAAAGCTTTCCTGCGGCCTCTTACGCGAACCAGAATAGCGCGCACCCTTTCTATGCACGAGTCCACAGTGAGCCGCGCAACCGCAAATAAGTATGTGCAGCTTCCAAGTGAAGAGGTCGTCAGCTTCGACTTTTTCTTTGATAATTCGATTTCTGTGAAGGATATGATCGGGGAGTTGATAGCGGCTGAAGACAAAAGAAATCCGCTAAGCGATCAACGCATTGCCGATATTCTTGGAGAAAATGGTTTTGAAGTAGCCAGACGCACGGTGGTCAAATATAGAGAAGCCCAGAAGATATTATCCTCCAGGCAACGGCGCATATAGTTTCCTTATAATTTTTGAATTGCAGGGGCATTGATCTTCGCTCAACATAGAAATGCCCCTGCGTGTGATTTATTAACCCTTTGACTTGCGCCGGCGCACCATCAACGCCACTCCGGACATTCCACTGAGAAGCACGACGAATGCGGAAGGCTCCGGGGTATGGTAGATTAACCCGTCGTTTATGATGCAGAACGTGCCATTCTGAAGCCCGAAATACAGCGTTCCGTTATCGCCAATGGCGGTGGTGGTGCTCACCTCGGATCCGACGTTGAGCGACCAGCGCATTTGACCGACTGAATCCACAGAGTAGACCATGCCATCGACGTTGCCGAAGAACAGGTTGCCGCTGATATCTATTACCGGCGAGGACTTAATGGTGGCAGCCGTTCTGAAAGTCCACAATCTTTTTCCGGTCGTCGAGATGGCAAGCATATACCCGTCATAGGTTCCGAAATAGGCTGTCCCGTCTATCCCGATAGCCGGAGATCCCAAAAGATTGGGAAACGATGCAGTTTTCCAGCGCAGCGATCCATCCGGGTTGATGCAATAGAGATAGCCATCCGCTGAGGTGGCATATATTGAACCGTCATCGGCAATGGCCGGAGCCGTATTTATTTTGTCTATGGCCTGGTGCTCCCATTGCAGTTGACCGTCTGATGACAGGCAGCGCAGTTTGCCGTCGGTGCCGCCTATATAAAGATATTCCCCATCGCCGGATACGGCGGCTGACGCCATCATCGTTGTACCTGTATTGTATCTCCATTGCTCCGCGCCGGTCTCGACATCCAGAGAAAAGATGTAGCCGTTCAGGGCGGCAAAGACGAGGCTGCCCGATGGGGTTACGATTGGTGAAGAATAGACTGCCGTTGTAGGCGAGCCTGGAACAACTGAGGTCGAGGCTCTCCATTTCAATGCTCCGCTCGAATCGAGGGCATACATATACCCATCCAATGAGCCGATATAAATGTTTCCGGACGGGTCAATCACCGGTGACGACATTACAATATTTCCGGTAAGATATGACCACATTATGTCGCCGGTGGCGCTTACGGCATATATATTTTTGTCAGTGGAGCCAAAGTACGCAGTTCCATCGACCCCAATGGCAGGCGACGAGTGTATCGTCTTGCCTATGTCCACCCTTATAACATTAGTAGGAGCCGCCGGGCCGTTTCGGAGAGCTCGTCCCGTGCGCTGCTCATCTCCGCGATAATTAGGAAATAGCGGATCGACCATCGTCACAGCCGGCGCCTGCATGGCGATCAAGCAGGTCATCAGCCCCGCCAGAGCCGTAATTTTCGACCATTTCGACAGCGAAATATACTGTATTAGTGTCCTCATGATTCATCCCTCCCGATGTTCCGGGCAATTGCGGCCAAATATTCAGTCCGACACTGTTGGCTGCCGCCCACTATATAACCTGCGCAAATTACGTGCCAATTAGCGCATATCTGCATTATTATTGTCTTTCTAGTTAATTTAATGCATTTACTGTATTGCGAGCAGTTTCGTTATTTTTGGGTATGACGTGAGCACAAAATCGGGTAAGCAGGAGGGTTTTTGCTATGATCAGGCGTTGCATAATTACAGTAACGGAGTTGATTAATAATGCAGCCGTACTGCACGATAAATGCTTAATTAGCAACAATTTCCCGGTATAATTACCAGTTTATGGCCTATTTGCCCAGTATTTTGTCATTAGGCCTTGACATAGCGCGCAGACTCACATATATTGACTTTCGGGAAAGATGGCAAGGAATCACGGAGGTGGTCTGGGCACAGACACTACTTTCCGTAGTTAATAAAGGTCTATGGGATAGTTGTATGTTGCAGACCTCACGGACCGCCATTCCGCCATCTCTATTTGAAGAGGTGGGTTGAGTGCCGGAGCACTCAACCCGGGGGCTACCGAATTCACTCCGCCCGGGGAGCGAGTGGCAGCCCCGTTACGAAATTATCGGGTTTAGCAAGGCAGGACTGTAGGGTAGCTTACAACTTGTTAGCTTGCAATTTCCGATTTTCGTAGGGCTGCACTCGAAAGCACGGAGCCGTGACTGTTGAGGCACGGTCATCGCTTTCAGGTAAATAAGGGGGTGGTCGCTACCGAAGCAATCTGAAGCGTAGTTCGCGCTATACCCGGACGGACTGATGCTGGGCAATGACTTAGCAAGAAGTGACCGAATCCGGTGATGCAGGGTCAGGCAGGGTGCTGCAAGCTTGATCCGCGAGAAATGCACCCACAAGCACAGCCTCGCGTTTATCGTGAGCAATTTCAAAAATACACTAGAGAGAAAGAGGTAGAAAGACAATGAAGAAGACAATCGTATTGATTCTGGTTGCCTTGTTCGTGATTTCTTTGCCGGCAATGGCCGCCAGAGTAATCAACAAACCAATTCCGCATGATCCGATCTGCGTGTATCAGGCCTATTGTGGCTTGACCTGTGAAGAAGTAAATGGCAACAAAGTGTTCCAGGGCTTCAACGGCCTTGGCGATGATGTCATCAAAGCCGTCCCCGGCGTTCTTGCGATCGATCCGGGCGGGGTTGGGCCTGCCAATGGTTGGCCGAACTTCGTGTCGGCTTCACAGGCTGAGGGACTTGAGTGGAACATAACCAACGTTGCGCTGAAGAAGGAAGTACCGTATTGGCCGTGCACCGTTGACGGTTTCGGCGGCCAGGGTGGTATCGTCCAGGGCAGCAACAATGTTCGCCTCTGGTGGCCTCTGATGTATGAGCTTCCCGGAACACAGTGGACTCTTACCGTCAGCTACAAGACCCTCCCGTGGATGGACCCTGCAAACCACGAACTGGCGACCACACACCAGGATGTCTGGGTATGGAAGGTTTGTGCCGATCTTGAGCATCTCAAGAATCTCATCGACCTGTTCCATCAGCTTCCGGTTGGAAGCCTGCAAGTTCCGATCATCAATGGTGAGGCTCTCTATTGCGAGCTTATCGCCCGCGTCGAAGCTCTGCAGGAAGCCGACCCGGCTGATCCTCAGACCACTGCTGACTTCTTCGATCTCGACATGCTGATCGAGAACAGCTGCATCACGGTTGCTTGCGGCGAGCCGACCACCGAGCTTGGCATCCGCAACACGACCGAGAACCCTGCGTGCTGCAAGCTGCAGGCCGACGTTGAGTGGATCATGGAGGAGCTGGGAGTTCTGTTCCCGAGCAAATAATGGTCTAAAATCAACATAAGACCTGGTAAGTAACCAGAAAGAGAAGCCTCGGTATGCGAGGCTTCTCTTCTCAACCTCGAAGTTGCCCGGCTCGAGTACTGCGCCAGGAAGTATAATGCATTAAGAGGCGCTGCCCGCCAGGGCTCCACCAAGGTAATGTCCTTCAAATTCGGGCTGCCCCTCAATTCAGCATAGTAATCGCTCAGTAATTCTACTGTATTGTGGCATATTGGAATATGGCGAAGACTACCGGGTTTTTGACTCGTGGGATCGCCTGGGAGGACAGAACCGCTATGTTATCGTTCAATCGTCTTTGGGCAATAGTCTACATTACCATCTTGGCATTGCTCGCACCGGCAGCCGGTTTTGCTGCAAAAAATGCCAAGCCGACTAAAAACGCAAAGCCCGCCGCGCCGCAAAGCACTGTATATAAGGTGCGCTTGAACTCTTCATTTGGCGACGCCGGCACGCGCAAACTGACCCTCCAAGGCAACAAATTCCTGTGGGAAGTAGCAACCGCCGGGATGGACCTGAAACTGATTAAAAACGACGATGGCCTGTTTATGATAGGTCGCACCCCTTATATCGGGAAATATCCTCCAGGATCGAAAAACGAATCCCCGATGGCGTTGTTTCCCGGGCCGATTGGCAATGTGAAGGAGTTCCTGAAAGCCAACAGCGCGAAATCTTTGGGCAAAGCAACCCTTAACAAGAAAAGCTGCGATGTCTATGAGTATAAGGAAAAGGTGTCCGGCTGGAAATGCAAACTGTGGCTGGACCCGAAAACCTCTGAACCCGTCCAACTCGAGCTAAGTGGGCCGAATAAAGCCGACAACGCTACGGCTACATATTTGTCTTACAAACTGAATGAGAAGATTCCCGCTACGACCTTTGATCTGCCCAAGGACAAAAAGATACGTCCTATGCCGGAGCCAAAGGCCGGTAAAGCGACCGATAAAAAAGCTCCAAAAAAGGAAGAAAAGCCCAAATAACCGGGCCGATTTGATTTGCGTTTGTGTTAATTTGAAAAATTAATAATCAGCCGACCAAAAAATCAGCAGCGCGCAGACGTTGCATAATTCTGTCGGGATGGAGTCTATGAGCAGAGCACGATTGTTTGTCTATATTACTGCTATTGGCCTTGGGCTATGGATGGTGGCGGCCCCGCTCGCCTCTTTGTCTGTCTCCAAGCCGAACCGCAAGCCCGCAAAATCGGATAAGTCGATTGCCATATTGTACACCAGCCAGGTATATGGCCAGGTTCGGTCGTGCAACTGCACCAAGTTCCGCTATGGCGGGTATGGCAGGCAGGCAACGCTGATGCAACAGCTTTCCGAAAAGAACCCCGATCTGGTCCTGGTGGATTGCGGGGATGCGCTCGGAGGGGATACTTCCAAGCAAGGCCAGCTTAAAAGCAGCTTGACCACCAAGATAATGTCCAACATCGGCTACAACGCCTGGGTTCCCGGAGAAATGGAAATTGCAGCGGATCTGCATAACCTGAACGAGCAATGCCGGGAACTGAAAGTGCCGCTAACCTGCGCCAATGTATTTGACTCCACTACCGGCAAGCGGGTCTGCTCTTCGCACGTCAGCTTCAAAACCGCTAATGGCGCGCGAGTGACGGTTATAGGTCTGCTCGGAAAGAACCTTGTGGCAAACGACGTGCTGCGAAATACAAACGTCAAAATAGGAGACCCTGCGGATCTTCTGAGCAAGCTGGCCCCCACAGTCAGAAAAACAACGGATGTTTTGCTGGTGGCGGCTCATATGACTATTGCAGACGCACAGGCGATTGCCAAACTCGGTATTGGAGACGTAGTGATTTGCTCGCATATCGAGAAAGATTTGCTAATGCCCGCCAAAGATCAAAACGAGGTGGATGCTCCATATTCCAATGATCAAACAGGAGTGTTCTTGAAGAGTATGACTCGCACCAACTGGAGCGTGGGACGGCTTGATATGAAGCTGAGTCAATCCGGCAAATGGCAGGCTCAATCCAATAAATTGCTCTACCTCGACCGCGCTTACGAGGAAAGCCCTGCCATAGTGAAGCTGTTTGATGAATATAACGCTGAGGTGGCGGCATTCTATATTGAGCAGCGCTTAAAAATGAGGGATGAGCTTGATAAAAAGATACGCGCCCGCGGATTAGATCCTGACGAAATGCGGGAACGTAACAAAAGATACGCCGGGCATGCCGCCTGTAAAAGCTGTCACGAGGCAGCATACGATGTGTGGAAGTCCAGCAGGCACAGCACTGCCATAAATACGCTGAAAAAGACCAAGCAGGAGTATGACCCGGAGTGTGTTGGATGTCATACCACGGGTCGCGATCAACTGAGCGGGTTTGTAAATATGAAGGAAACTCCTGAGTTGGCAAATGTGCAGTGCGAGTCTTGTCACGGAGCGGGCAAGGCGCATGTGGCAAAGCCTGCGGCAGGCTATGGCGTGACCGGGGAAGACAACTGCAGAAGTTGTCATACCGATGAGTTGGATCCCGATTTTGACTATGAGGTGATGTGGAAAAAAATAGCGCACTAGCCCGGAAATAACCAAGCCAGTGCGCTAACAAATGAATAGAGTGGTATTTAGTTGTTAGATGTCTTTCGCTTGCGGCGGTATGCTGCAGCTCCCATCATTGGAAGAGCGGCCATCAACGCCATAGCAGAGCTTGGCTCCGGAAGAGCGTTAGGATCATAAATGTCGCCGGTAAAATAGACATAGTCATAAAGATCGTAATCAAAATAGACCAAATCGAACTTTGTCGGCGCAGTTGCCCCTTCGGGAGCAACTATGGAGAATCCGGCAACGGACTCGCCCATAAACGGCACGTTAAGCCAATTGGACTCCCAGGTGATCTGCCAGTAATCCTCCATATAGTCGTGGTAGCCTGGCTCCCGGTAGTCCCAGCCAGAGGGATCTGGACCTGCAGGCATAAGGTTCGACTCCGAAGACCCGAAGAGACCGAACAAATCGAAGCCTATTCCATCTTCCTGTGTGGAGTCGTTGTAGAGCGTGTAAGTCCAGACGCCTGTTGTGCCATCATCAGTTCGCTCTACCCAAAAATAGTAGGAAGCACAAAAGGCATTGCCTGCTACCAGAAGCGCCAGGCATACGGTTAAGAGAAGCGTGGTTTTTTTCAACTGGATACCCTCCCGCTATTTTCGCGCAACGCTTAGCCAAACATCAAAAATTGATATTGACAGCCGAGGTAACGCGATAATCGGCATAATAACTTGCTTCAATCATATTTAGTGCAATATTCGTGCCAGCTAGACAATTTATACGCAATATCGAGCAGGCACTTGCGGAAAGGGGATACTGACAATGACTATCAGCTTTAGGAGGATGCGAATCGGAGTGGCTATTTTTGTGATCATGACAGCCCTCGCGATCGCCATGATCACCCCGGCGGCCTGCGAGCCTTACGCAGTCGGGGATGAATTCCAGATAGCCAATGTCGTCGGTCCGGCGGTCGAGATCAGGGGCCAGACAAATATAGCCGCAGGCGCAGGCAAATATCTGGCTGTATGGAGAGACCGTCGCAGCGGAGAGCGATATGACATATACGGCATATTTCTCAACGAGAACGGTCAGCCGCTGAGCGACGAATCTTTTCTCATTACCTGTGATGCCAAAGGGGACCCCATCCCGCTGAGTGCGAGTCATCCTGCGGTAGCATTCAACGGCACACATTTTTTGGTGGTATGGGACGCAGCTCCTGATGGGCCGGATGTAATTTATGGCACCCGAGTCACTACGAGCGGTCAGGTGCTGGACCCGGGCGGATTTCAGATATCCACTGCTTATACCGACAACCAGTCCTTTCCGGCAGTAGCCTCCAACGGCATTGACTGGCAGGTGGTATGGCAGAAGGGAGGAGCTATTCAAGTTCCGGATATCCTTTCCGCAACCATATCGGGGACAACGCGCAACATAACCAAGCGTATCAGCATAGCCACTACTGACGCTGCAGAGCTTTCCCCGTCGATAGCGTGGAATGGTCGGACCGGCTCCGCAGCCCGATACTTAGTTACCTGGGAAGAGCAGATGACAGATCCCGATATAAAGGGCTGTTTAATCGACCATCTCGGAAACAAACTATCTGCCTCCGCTATCGTTATATCTAATAGAGCCAACCAACCCAACGCCGGCGCGGCAGGCGCGCAGTATGGAGCGCGAGTAGCCGGCGGATTAGACAGCAGTGGAAATCAGGGAGGATGGGTGGCCGTTTGGGAAGATTGCCCAACAGATACGATCGGCTCGACAAGTGATGTGCGGGCAACAAGGATATCGGCGACCGGAGTTGTTCAGGACGCCGGCGGAATTCTTGTATTTTCTGAATATGGCAAGTATAACGCAAATTGGAATTACTACAACTCTACTCCCAGCGTTGCCTGGAACGGTCAGAGCTATCAGATAATATGTCGTCACGGCCTGTCTACCAGAAACCCGTGGGCGCGCACGCTTACTTATGGCGGAACGCTCGGCACTGCCAAACAGCTTTCCACGACCGCATCGTGTAACCC
>LSQX01137842.1_pt2 | contig 10933 bp, 11 predicted proteins | sample 654561 | NCBI WGS metagenome assembly LSQX01 (sample SAMN04489861, study PRJNA283612) | anaerobic digester metagenome | isolation source: 4 biogas reactors fed with cattle manure at either 37C or 55C with and... | place: Denmark: Kongens Lyngby | collected 2014 | reverse complement strand
TACGATAACGAGTGGGGTTATTCCAACCGTACCGTTGAGCTGCTGGCCTATATGGCTAAAAAAGACGGCAAAATCTGATTATTATTCGTTTGGAACGCGAGGGCTGTTCACCGGAAAAGGAGAGCAGCTCTTTTCATGTGACCGTGTAGTGTGTGTGTTCGATATGGAAATGTCAGCCGGGTTGCTGTAAATATCGTCGTGTCGCCCGGCGCAAACGCGGGCCGATAATAGCAGCCAACAAGCTTTTCAGACTGTCAATAATCAGAAAAGGCAGTGCGCCGATCGCGATGGCTCGGGATAAGGGCAAGGATTGACCGATGATCAGGTTTTGTAATAAATATAAATACGTCACACCGATCAGATAAACGATGATTTGACCTATCAGATTGATCGGTACCGCCTGTCGGATTTTCAGCAAAAGCCGTGTTGGGTCGATGCGGTCGCAGAGTCCGCCCACCAATCCGGCCGCCAGCAACATACCGATCAAGAAACCAAAGCTTGGCTGCAAAACATAGGCAATACCGCCACCTGCGGCAAAAACCGGTAGACCCATTAAGCCCAATGCGATATAGAGCGCTTGGGAGAGCATCCCTCGCTTGGCGCCGAGCAGGATGCCGGACAATGTGCCGACCAAGGACTGTAATGTAAAAGGTATGGTCAAGATCGTCAAACTGATCTTGCCGCCTATGATGGTCAGCACGGTAAATAACGAGATTAAAATCATATCGTGAATTGTGAGCTTCATCAACAGCCTCCGATTTTATCGACGCCCAGTATAAAGAAAGAGCTGTTAATTGTCAACCGCAATTATTTTTTAGTTTACATTTTGCAGCCAGGCAAACCGCGAATCGATACCTCACCGGATCGGACAACATGGCGAACCCCGTTTGCGTCCTCAACCAGAAGCTCGCCGTCGTCATTCAGATGGATGGCTCGACCGGTCCAAGGGGTGCCAAAAGCAGGGGAGACCTTGATTTCTCGACCCAGTGTCAAACAATTGGATCGATAGTCCGCCAGCCAGCGAAAATCGCCATAAGCCGGGAAGCGCTCGGCAAACCGATGCAATATTGTAATCAAAACCTCGGCACGCGTGAAATGATTGCCGGATTCGAGAAAAATCGAAGTGGCCAGATTGGTCAAATCCTCCGGGAATTTTTTTGCCGCGACATTGATGCCAATTCCGACAATCAGCGACCGGACATCGGAATCTTCGAGAATCATTTCGGTCAAGATGCCACCCAGCTTGCGACCGCTGGCGATGGCGATCAGGTCATTGGGCCATTTAATGCCGGTGTTGATTCCAAGATCATTGAGCGCTTCCGCGACGCACAGACCGGCAAAAAGCGTCATGCAGCTAAAGTGTTCGGCCGACATTTGTTTCGGACGAATGAGCAGGGAAAACCAAAGGCCTTCCTTATGATCGGAATGCCAGTTTCGACCGCGCCGGCCGCGGCCGGCTGTTTGTTGCTCGGCCACAAACAGGCCAACTTGATTCGGTTGCTGTCCATCGGCAAATCGGGCCATCTGATTGGTTGAATCGGTTTTCTGCTTGAAAGCAACTGTGCCCACAAACCGGTCAAGGCCTGCCCGTTGCAAGTGAATCCGGATTTCCGCCGTCGACAGGATATCGGGTTCGCCGACCAGTCGATATCCGCGATTGGGCACCGCGTCGATCGGATACCCTTCTTTGCGCAGGCTGTTGACGGTTTTCCAGACGGCTGTCCGGGTTACGCCAAGCTGGCGGCTGATCTGTTCGCCTGATGCATATCCTTGTTTGTTTTTTAGTATCTGTAATATTTTTAGTTTCATATTTTCCCTCTTGTTTGGTCTTTTCAGGTTACCACACCGCAAAACAAAAATCACACTATCTCATTCTACTCATTTCAGGTATACTGTCTATAAAATAACCGATCGACCGAGAGCACTGATGTTTTGAGGATAAGTTTCGTCATGATAAAAAAGCGTTATCATTTAGTGTTCTCATTTCTTCGTCCTTTCTTTCGCCTCTATAATCGTTTGGCCAAAGGTGCGCGCCCCGTTCCGGATGCCGGGCACCCGCCGGATCAGCCGGCGCTCATCATGGCCAATCATGTCACCGATTTAGATCCGTTTTTCCTTGCCACCGGCTTCAAGCGGCCCATTTTCTTTGTGGCCAGCGATCATATCTTCCGGCTTGGCGTAATCAGTTCGATTATTCGCTTTCTGGTTGCGCCAATTCCGATTGTTAAGTCAAGAATTGATCTGCGCACCATCCGTACCATCAACAAAGTCATTGCGGACGGTGGTTTGGTTGGGCTTTTTCCGGAGGGCAACCGTTGTTTCGACGGCCAGACCGGACGGATCCCGTCTGCCACCGGCAAGCTGGTGCGCCAGCTTAAGGTGCCTCTTCTGTTATACAAAATCCATGGGGGATATCTGACATCGCCTCGCTGGAGCCGACACGGGCGTCGGGGTGCCATTGACTACGAGTTGTCCCGCGTTCTGACTGCCGACGAGCTGGCAGCCATGACACCTTTGCAGATCAATCAGATTATTCAGGAGGGAATTGCCGTCGACGCTTTTGCGGATCAGCACGAAAAGGCCGTTCCTTTCAAAGGCAAACGCCTAGCCGAGCACCTTGAACGTGTGTTGTTTATCTGTCCGAAGTGCTTGGGCCTCAGTACCATGTATAGTGACGATGATCTGTTTTCCTGTGTCTGTGGCATGCAGGTACGGATCAATGTCTACGGCTTTTTCGAGCCCATCGATGCCTGGTCGCGCGAGCGGCAGACCGACGGAGCTTTTCCGGATCATGTCGGTAAATGGAACCATTGGCAACAACAGATGCTCATCACCATGCTCGATCAACCCGAACGTCTGGACCTGACCGGTCAGACGCCCATATTTCAGGATCAGGAGGAAGTGCTTTACAACTGTGAGCGAGCCGCCCGCTCCATTCGACTTGACCAAGGCAAAATCGCCATGTATACCGACCGCTTGGAGTTTACGGGGAAGCGCCATGGCGTCCGGATTTTCTCGCTTGCCCGGTTGGATCGGCTGATCGTGCACGGCCCTCAGGTTTTGCAATTCTCCCTCACCGACGGCGGCGTCTTTGAATTGCGCTCACGGCGACCTCGTTCTGCTTATAAATATGTCGTTCTAAATACGTTGCTGCAACAAAAGCAAAAAGGAGAAACATATGGATTTTTCGGGCTCTAATTTATCGCTCTGGTTCATAATCGTGCAATTTGGTCTATTGGCGGCGCTGGTGCTTTTTGGCAACCTGCTGCGCAGGAAAATCCCTTTGCTTCGGGTTTCACTGCTGCCAACCGCAGTTATCGCCGGTTTTTTGGGTTTGTTTGTCCGGCAGATGGGTTGGGTACCTTTTGACAAAACCTTCTTGGAGGCCGTGACTTATCACATGACCGCAATCGGATTCATCGCGATCAGTTTGCGCAAACCGACGCGCAGCGAGCGTGAGACCAGCAAGAAACTGTTCCGGGACGGTGTTAACAGCGGCGTATTTATTGTCAGTAATTATTTGATCCAATGCGTCCTCGGTCTGATCATCACGGTGGTTTTAAGCCTGACCATCATGCCCGACATCTTTAAAGCCGCCGGTGTCATCCTGCCGATGGGCTATGGCCAAGGTCCGGGGCAGGCTTTTAATGTCGGCAATACTTATGAGCAGGCCTATGGTTTTGCCGGAGGTGCCACCTTTGGTCTGGCGATCGCAACAATGGGAACACTTTGGGCTTGTATCGGCGGTATTATTTATCTAAATATCGTTGCCCGCCGCCGCCGGCAGACAACCGAAAAAGTGGATGCGGCCAAAATTGATCATATCCAAGAACCCTTTTTTGAATCGGGTGAAATTCCTTTGACAGAGGCGGTTGACAAATTCACCATCCAGCTGGCCTTTATTCTGCTGGTTTATCTGGCTACATATGGGTTGTCCTCGGTTTTGACAACCGTCCTGTCCGGCAAACCGGGACTGGGCAAAACGCTGATCCCGCTGATCTGGGGTTTTAACTTCCTGATTGGCTCATCCCTTGCTTTGGTTATGCGAGCGATCATGGGATTTCTCAGGCGTCGCAAGATCATGAATCGTCAATACACCAATAATTACCTGCTCAACCGGATTTCCGGTTCGGCTTTTGACATCATGGTCTTTGCCAGCATCTGCGCCATCGATATCGGCGATCTGGCAGGACTGTGGATTCCCTTCCTGCTTATGTCCACTTTGGGAGGTTTTGTCACCTTGTTCTACATTCGTCGGATGGCCAAGGTGTTATATCCGGATTATGACTTAGAGGGCATGTTGGCCATGTACGGCATGATGACCGGCACCATCAGCACCGGTATCATGTTGCTGCGCGAGATCGACCCTTCGTTTAAGACGCCGGCAGCCAACAATCTGGTCGTTGGTAGCTCGGTAGCCATTATTGTCGGCGCGCCGATGTTGTTGCTGATCGGCCTGGCGCCGCAATCGGATCTGCTCTTGTATGTAACTTTGGCCGCCAGTTCGGCCTACGCCTTGATCTTGAATCTTTACCTGCTGCGCTCCAAGCTTTTCAAGCGCTTCCGGGAAAACTAACCGCCCTGACGGGTATCAAGATGACCGATTGATGAGACGGCGGTTTCGTCATCATCGACTGTCAAGTAAAAAAGAAGGCTGCCGATCGGCAGCCTTCCTTGACTTCATCGAGAAAAAATGAAGCTGTTACCAATTGCTATTGTTATAACGGTTGTTGTTGCGCTGTTGCTTTCTGGCCCGGCGGCAATCGGGGCAACGCAATGGTTCGTTTTCAAAACCCTTTTCTTTGTAGAATTCCTGTTCGCCTTCGGTAAAAGCGAACTCCGATCCACAATCCTTGCATATGATGATCTTGTCCGGCATATATTAATGCCTCCTTAAAATTTTTTCGGGCACGTTCTGAAATGAAGATCGGTGATCCTGATGACACTCAACAGCACATGATTCATTCAAGAGTATGACCTCGCTCATGTTATCACAGAAAAATAGGCGTTGCAAGCATGTTTTTGTACAAGCCGTCTAAAAAGGCGTCTAAAGAAAACAGGTCCGAATTTCGGTTTTTCGGTTTTTCAATAACGATGGATCGGATGATCTGATCGGTCAATTGTCGCTTTGGTTGTCATGATGTTTTTTCTTTTCTCCTCTGTCTTCCGGCATCAAATCAAATCCGGATTACTATGCAGCAGCCGGTCTCGGATATCCCATAGTTTCTGAGACAGATCGACGTAATAGGATTGCGGGTTTTCAAACCGCTTGAGAGAATCCCACAATCGATCCAGCTCTTGGGCGCAGCGCTGTCGACAGGTCTCGATTGAAGCGCGTTCGTACACCAGTTCGCCGGCAATAAAAATCGGCTCCAAAAGCTTGCGGACCGTGAAATTGGTCAGGGTTTTTCGTTTCCAGGTGTGCAGCGGATCAAAAATTTCATAGGGCAGCGAATCGTCAATTTCTTCACCGGCCAACGCGATCAGATCGGCCATGGCCTTGCCGGTTGAACGGTCAAAAAAGCGCCAGACTTCTTTGTTGCCAGGATTGGTTATTTTGGTCGCATTCTCGGAAAATTTCATGCACGGCTGAATCCGCCCATTTTGCTCGATGGCCGCCAGCTTATAAACCCCACTGAAAACAGGCTCCGCCTTGGAGGTGATCAGCCGTTCGCCAACTCCGAAAGAATCGACAGCCGCGCCTTGCTGGATGAGATCCCGAATGATGTATTCATCCAAAGCATTGCTGACCGTAATGCGACAATCTTTGAGGCCGGCAGCATCCAGCATATCCCGGGACTTCTGAGTCAGGTAAGCAAGGTCACCGCTATCAATCCGAATGCCGCGCAGCCGTTCACCCATGGGTTCCAGCACCTCATGAGCGGTGCGAATGGCGTTGGGCACGCCGGATTTAAGCACATTATAAGTATCAACAAGCAGAACCGCCGAACCGGGGAAAGATCGGGCATAGGCTGCAAAGGCCTCATATTCGCTCGGAAAAGCCTGCACCCAGCTGTGCGCCATCGTACCCAGCGCAGGGATATCAAAAAGCTGGCCGGCCATGGTGTTGGAAGTGCCGGCAACACCGGCAATATAAGCCGCCCGGGCTCCATACACAGCGGCATCATACCCTTGAGCGCGCCGGGCGCCAAATTCCAATACCGGCCGCCCCTTGGCGGATCGGACGATACGCGATGTCTTGGTGGCAATGAGGCTTTGGTGATTGATGGTGCTCAGCAGAGCCGTTTCAATGAGTTGCGCCTGAATGATCGGGCCTCGGACCTTGACGATCGGCTCATTGGGGAAAATCGGCGTTCCCTCGGGAATGGCCCAGATATCACAGGAAAACTTGAAGGTCCGCAGATATTCGAGAAACGATTCGGAGAATATCTTAAGATTTCTCAAGTATGCCAGATCCTCGTCGTCAAAGCGCAATGCAAGAAGATAATCGATCATTTGATCCAAACCGGCCGTGATCGCAAAACCGCCGCCTTGTGGAACCGTCCGAAAAAACAGATCGAAATAAGCAATGGTATCTTTCATCCCATGGTCAAAATATCCTTTTGACATGGTCAGCTCATAAAAATCTGTCAGCATGGACAGGTTGGAATGGTCTTTCCAGCTCTTACTCATTGTCTCTCACTCCTATTTTGAATGAATTTGAAAAAAGAAATCATCAAACAACGGCGGATCATAATAGACCCTTTCCAGGCAAAGGCCTTGGGGCGGCATGGTCTTGCCCGATCGCGTCCGGTCGCCGGCTGCGATGATGGCAGGCAGGTCTTGACCGGTCAGCTTGTTCTGACCGATGGCCACCAAGGTTCCGGTCAGAATACGGATCATGTGGTACAAAAATCCATCCCCTTGAAAGCGGAAGATCAGACGAGGTCCGTCCGCATCAAGTGTTATGTCGGATAGTGTACGAACAGGATTTCGAGGACAGCTGCCTGTGTCCGCAAAGGCAGAAAAATCCCGCCGACCGACCAGCAGGGGCATGGCTTGGCGGATCTTTTCGAGGTCCAATTTGATCGGAACGTGACAGACGCGCAGGCGATCCATAGCCGGTCGGCTGGCGTGGTTCCAGATTTTATAGCTATACAATTTGCCCTTGGCGCGGTACTGAGCGTGAAAATCCTCTGAAACATCGGCGGCGGCCAGAACCGCCACGTCCGACGGCAGCAAACTGTTCATTGCCAAGGGCAATTTTTCGGCGGGGATCCGTGTCCGGGCGCAGAAATGACTAACATGGCCACGAGCGTGAACTCCGGCATCCGTCCGGCTGCTGCCGTATAAGGTAATGCCGGTTTGACCGGTCAATTGCTCCAAAGCTTTGACCAAAGTTTGTTGAACAGTGCGCCCGAGTGCTTGTGCCTGCCAACCGTTAAAATTGCTGCCGTCGTATTCTGTTAAAAGCGCGACGTGCCGCACCGGGATCCGGTCATGTTTTGTTTCCATGCACAAACCTCTGTTGCGTCGACTGTCGTGATGATCCGCCAACATTATACGGCAGCCGGCAAGGCGAATTCAAGAACCAGAACAACTGCGCCGGCCACCAGCAGTCCGGCAAAGAATATCAGATCCAAGCGTGTGTACGCCAGCGTCTTTAAGCGGGTCCGTCCCTCGCCGCCACGATAGCAACGAGCCTCCATGGCAACGGCAAGGTCCTCGGCGCGCTTAAATGAGCTGACAAAGAGAGGAATCAGAACCGACACCAGACCGCGGGCTTTACTGATCAAACCGCCGGTGTCATAGTCGGCGCCCCGAGAGGACTGTGCCTTCATGATTTTGTCGGTTTCTTCCAGCAGCGTGGGAACAAAGCGCAGGGCTATGGACATCATCATGGCCATCTCGTGGACGGGAAATCGAATTTTCTTGAGAGGAGCCATCAGGTTTTCCGTTGCGTCGGCCACCATGATCGGCGTGGTTGTCAAGGTCAGCATGAGGGTCGTGTTCATGATCAGAAACGCCAAACGGGCGGTCATCCGAATGGCGGTCAGGAAACCTGCTTCGGTAACGGTCAAAGGGCCCAAGGCCAACCAAATTTTCCCCCCGGGTACCGTAAGAAGATTCAGGAGAAAGGCAAAAACAAGGATCAGCAGCATCGGTCTCAAGCCGGCCAGCACGATCTTGATCGGGACACGGCTGGCAAAGATCAAAAGGCCGGTCAACAGGGCAACCGCCAGCATGGGCCAGAGGCCGCGAACCAAGAACACGATAACCATGATGACGACCGCGGAAATCAGCTTGGTTCTTGGATCCAAGCGATGGAGAGTCGACCGGCCGGGGTAATACCGACCGAGGGAAATGTTATTGAACATCTCCGTCACCCCCTGAGCTTTTTGATTCTTCCGCCGAGAGCCGGGCAGCAAAACAGGTAATTAAAGCTTCGACAGCCGCTTCGGGAGAATAACAATCGCAGTCAAGCCCTTCCAGATCATCTTGTAAATCACGAAGAAAAGCCGACGGTCGAGGCACGGCAAGACCGGCTTCGGCCAGCCGAGATGCATCGGAAAAAACGTCGGCAGGCCGGCCCAACGCATGGACACAACCCTGTCGCAGCACCAAAACACGATCCGCCAAACGAGAAATATCTTCCATGCTGTGGGACACCAAGATAACGGTCACGCCCAGATCACGGAGCATACCGGCATAGCCCAGAATCTCGTCACGTCCGGCCGGGTCAAGGCCCGCCGCCGGTTCATCGAGAATCAGGATTTCCGGCTCCATGGCCAACACGCCGGCTATGGCGGCTCGCCTTTTTTGACCGCCCGACAACTCAAAAGGCGAGCGTTCGAGGTCATCGGTTTGAAGACCGACGATCTCGGCTGCCTTAAGGACGCGCCGTTTGACTTCGTCCTCTGCCAGACTCATGCGACGAGGTCCGAAGGCAATGTCGCGAAAGACCGTTTCTTCAAACAACTGATGCTCCGGATATTGGAAGAGCAGGCCGACCTTCTGCCGTATTTTACGAATATCGGCATTGTTGGAGGCATTGAGGCCAAGCACACGAACCGATCCTTTTTGTACGCGAAGGAGTCCGTTCAGATGCTGAATCAAGGTTGATTTCCCCGACCCGCTGTGACCGACGATGCCCAACAACTCACCACGATGAACATTAAAACCGACATCATGCAAAACAGCGGTTGCCAGCGGCGAGTCGGCATCGTACGTGTAGGTCAGGTTTTCGACCGAAATAATCGGTTCGGATTCGGACCTTTTATCCGGCGTTCGCGCGGTCTGTTCCGAACGGATAAGATCGGCGGCCCAGATGATTCTTTTTCGCAGTTCGGCATCAGAAGAGGCCTTTGTCATCAGGCGACGTACGGTGGCAAGCGCGTCGTTCCAGGTCGCGGCTTCTTTGGGAAAAAGGGAAACCTGCAAGCGATTGGCCAGCTCATGAACAATCTCGTTATGGGCCGGAACATCCAACCCTTCGGCTTTGATTTGCTCAACCTGTTCAAAAATATCGGCCGGGGTTCCGATGGAGGCCAGCTGTCCCTTGCTCATGACTGCCACCTGGCCGGCCAGCTGAACCTCTTCCATATTGTGGGTGATATTGATTACGGTCAAACCTTCATCGCGAATAAGGCGGCAGACCAGATCCATGAATTCCTGGCGGCTGAGGGGATCCAGCATGGATGTGGCTTCATCGAGGATCAAGCAGGATGGCCGCATGGCCAAAATGCCGGCGATGGCCAGTTTTTGCTTCTGTCCGCCGGAGAGAAGATGAGGTGCTTTTTGCGCCATATCCTCAAGACCGACAAAGGCCAAGGCATCGTCAACGGCTCGCCGAATATCTGCCGGCGGGAAGCCGAGGTTTTCCGGCCCAAACGCCACATCTTCTTCGACGGTGGTACCGATGATTTGGTTGTCGGGATTTTGAAAGACCATGCCGCAGCGCCGACGAATCTCCCAGATGTTTTCTTCGACGGCCGCCGACAGATCGTCAACAATCAATGTGCCTTCCGAGGGTTGTTCCAGCGCGTTGATTAGTCGGGCCAAGGTAGATTTCCCTGAACCGTTCCTCCCCAAAATTGCCACATGGCCGCCCCGCGGAACATCCAAGCTGATCTGATTGACAGCAACCAATGGTTCCCGGCCGCTTTGACGATAACTGTAGCTGACATTTTTTATTTCTGCAAAATTATCCATGGCCCTCGAATTTTGAAAAACGGGGACAGGCAGTAGCCCATCCCCGCTTGCAAATCTGTTCATCCTGAAAACCGGGTAATCCGGGCAAGGGTGTCCGGCCGACACACAGCCATCGGCATCAGATCAGTTCCAGGATTGCCATTTCGGAGGCATCACCGCGGCGTGCGCCAAGCTTGATGATCCGAGTATAGCCCCCGGTGCGGTCACTGTATTTGGGAGCCACAGTGTCAAACAGTATATTAACCGGATTGATGACTTGACCATCTGCCGTGTGGCTTTTATTGAGCCACAAAAACATCTTCCGACGAGCGGCCAGCCGCGACGGCTCGTCAACCTGAACCATGGCGGTTTTCATTTCCCGGCTGACAACGTCGTAGGCGCGGCCATTTTTAGATGTAGCCGATTTGAGAACTTTACGTCCCTTGGCGTCCAGCCTTGCCGCAGATGTTAAAATTTCCCGGGTGGAGAAATTATCTTTTTCCCGAATGGCCAGCGTGATCAGCTTCTCGGCGATGCGTCTCACCTCTTTTGCTCTGGCCACAGTGGTCTCAATCCTGCCGTCAACGATAAGGGTGGTGACCATCCCCCGGAGAATGGACCGGCGGACATCCGTCGCGCGTCCAAGTTTTCTTGGTGCAGGCATATTACTATCCTCCTAATTGATCAAACCTGAATCCTAGCGGTTAATCTTCGAGTTTAGCCAGTGACAGGTTCAGTTCTTCGAGTTTCTGAACAACCTCTTCAAGAGATTTCTTGCCAAGGTTGCGCACCTTCATCATGT
>LSQX01094874.1_pt1 | contig 10934 bp, 2 predicted proteins | sample 654561 | NCBI WGS metagenome assembly LSQX01 (sample SAMN04489861, study PRJNA283612) | anaerobic digester metagenome | isolation source: 4 biogas reactors fed with cattle manure at either 37C or 55C with and... | place: Denmark: Kongens Lyngby | collected 2014 | reverse complement strand
ACTGATGGAAGAACGTCGGGTGACCGACCCAGTCCACTTTCTGAGGCTTGCCGTCGATCATGACGGTGTTGTGGCTGAGCGTGTTGATGGTTGAGAATTCCCGATGCGGCCAGCGGGTGGCATACTCGGGGTAGCCATGATCGGGCAACATGCAGATGCCCTTGTAGTAGATATCGAAGTTGAGCCGATCCTGGTGGCCGTGCCCGCCGTTGCGGCCGTAGTACATCCACAGGCCAGTACCGCTCTTGCCCCAACCATGCTCGACTGAGGCCAGTCCGTAGCCAGCCATATTATGACCGCCCCGCCATGGGTTGCCCTCATTCTTGGCCTTCTCGGCAAGAGCAGCGATTTCACGCTCGATTTTCATCGGATCGGCGCTGAAAATGTCGCGGCCCAGACCCTCGGCGCTATTATCGTTGGCATAGTAGGCGGCAAGTCCAATTTTCGGATCACCAAGATAGCGGTAGCCGCGTACGATGAACTGCGGGTCGCAGTTCACCTTGCCGATATTGCCGCAGGACCCTGTATCGCCGACTCTGGGAGTGGAGTAGTTAAGGACGGCGATCCGCCAGCCGGCCGTGAAGGTGGCTTTGAACTGGGGGAAGTCGCGGTAGATGTTGTGGTTGGTGTACTTGGGATAATCCGTTAGCAGGTCGGCCACCTTGCCGAGATTGATGCCCCAACTGAGAGCGTAGGCGGGTGAGGCCTCAGCGCCGACACCATCGCGATCGATGCCGCCAACGACAACGGTTGGAATGTGCTCGCCCTTCGCCTCAAAGAGGTAGTCCAGCCATTTCTCCGTCTCGGGATTGGTGTCCAGAGCGAGGGCGCAGTTGGCCAGCGCCGACTGGTTCATGCCTTCGTTCCCCGCGGCCTTGCGCTCATAGACGGCTTTGGCGCCTTCGCGCAGGATGCCGTCATCGAGGTTCTGCACCAGTAGCTCGCGAGTGCCTTTCTGCCGCTTGAGCTTGAACTGCTTTCCCTTCTCCGCGAGAAAAGCGTACAGGGCGGGATCGTCGTTCGTTGCGGACAGTACGCGATCCACCGCCGTCGCCAAGGTGCTAACGGTTCCCGTCTCCCAAATGCATCCCTGGATCTTCCCCCGACCGCTGCCGCCGTCTGAGTGATAGTGGCCCCGCTTGGCGTATACAGACCAATCATAGTCGGGATACACATCGGCGATGCGGTCGAGCATGACGAGGGCCTTGTGGGCGTACTGCTGATCTCCCGTGTAAAGGTACGCGTTGGACAAGGCGGTGACGCCACTGAGCAGGTTGTCCCAGTGCTTCCAGACGAAGTAGGCGACGAACAGATAGCGGTGGCCGTCGGCGTCGTACCAGCCGAGGCCGTCGTCTACGCCGTGTTTATGCAGTGGGTCAGCGGGGTCGGGGTGCTCGATGTTGAAGAGCAGGGACTTGTCGGCCTTGGCGGCGCTGAAGACGCCGGTCTCGTCGATGCCGCTTTGGTAGTACTTGCCGAAGTCATTCTTGGGAAAGACTTCCTTGCACGACGGGCAGGTCAGCTTGAAGGGTCGCCCCCACAGGTCCGGCGTGTAGGGATAGTTGCCGAACTTGTCGATATCATGGCCGCACTTGGGGCAGCCGGGGCGATTGCCCTTGTACATGCTGACATCGATGGCCCGCGGCAACTCCTGGCCGGGGATGGCCCGCCACAGCTCTTCATCAGTCTTTGCGACCCAGAACGCAGCATTGGCGACCGCGTTCTTGCGCTGGGCCTCTGCCCATGCATACTTGTCGCAGTTCGCGCGCAGATTGGCGATCTTTTCGGCGGTGAACTGCCCTCCATGATCGCGGACGGCATGGGCGGTGGAGGCTACGGCAAGAAGCAGTAAGATGGTGAGCAAGGCTGAGGCCGGAGAGCTATCAAACATGAAGATACACTTCCTGGAAGGATAGGCTGCGGTCCTGTTCCACATGCAGGCGGCTGATCCCTGTTATGACGATGGGCCTGCCGGAGTTCAGCAGGCAAAGCTGCCCGCTGGCGCAGAGCGCGTATTGCTTCATTGAAGGTGCCTGTGCCAAAGGCTCATCGACCCTTCGGGTCTCGGGGACGCCTGACGCCAGAGGCTAAGGTGGCAGGGGCTGGCGCACACCTGCTCAACTCGAGCACACCCTATGACCAACTCCGCCTTGACGTTCCGTGTTCCGCATGATTGACTAAGACTACATCCTGGGGGGAGGAACCTCGATGCACCCGCCACTGGAGAACACCATGAATGAGACCGGCCGAATACGCTATCTCTGCGGCCCGCCGGGCTGCGGCAAGTCCGACCGGCTGCGGGAGCGCTATACACAGGCGGTGCGGAGCGGGGGCGCTGACAGCGTCATCTGGCTCGCGCCCGATGGACAGGCTGCCGCCGCGGTGCGCGACCGCATTGTCGCCGGGATCGGCGGGCTGTATGACCCGCGTGTGCTCACTTTTCCGGCCCTCGCTCACGCTGTGCTCAATGCCAACCACGAGACGGTGGCCCAACTGGAGCCATGCCAGCGGACGCTGCTGGCGGGGCAGCTCGCGGCGCGCCGTGAGATGGGGTTTTCGCCGAAGCTGGTCTCGCGGCCGGGGTTCATCGGGGCGCTGTGCGCTTTTGTGGATGAGCTGAAGCGGGCGGCGGTCCATCAGGACGAATTCGCAGCGGCGGTGCGGCTGCAGTTCGCCAGAGACGAGCGGGCGGCGTCGCTGGCGCTTTTCTATAGCGGCTACCAGGCCCTCCTGCAGGAGAAGAAGCTGTTCGACGAGCCGGGGCTATTCTGGCAGGCGCATGATCTGCTGGAGAAGGGACACCGGCAGCCATTCGAAGAGGCGAAGCTGATCCTGGTGGATGGCTTCACCGACTTCACCACGACTCAGCTTCAGGTGCTGGGGCACCTAACGGCGGAGGCGGAGGAGACGATCGTCACGCTGCCTCTGGCGCGCGACGACCGTGAGGAGCTGTGGGCAGCGCCGACGCGGCTGCTGGAGCGCCTGCAGGTCGAGGTCGGGCAGGGAGAAGTGGAGTGGCTGGAGACCAGCGCCCAAAGGCCGCAGCCGCTGCGGCACCTGATGGACAACCTGTTTCGCCCGCAGCTGGAACGCCAGAGTGACGCTGGCGAGGCAGTGCAACTGCTGGCGGCGCCGGGGGTGCTGGCCGAGGTGCGCGAGGTGCTGCGCGAGGTGAAGACGCTGCTGCTCTCTGGCGTGGCAGCGGAGGAGATCGGGCTGGTGTTCCGCTCGCTGGAGCCCTACCGCCACGCCCTGACGGAGGTGGCGCGGGAGACCGGCGTGCCGCTGACGGTGTCTGGAGGCGAGGGATTGGCGGCGCGGCCCTCAGTACAGGTGGTGCTCGATCTGCTGCAGGTGCCGCTGGACGACTATCGCCAGCAGGATGTCGTCAAGCTGCTCAAGTCCAATTTCATCGATACTGAGGCGCTGCGGCAGGGCCTGACGGTGACGGGAGATGACCTGGAGTGGGTGGCGTGTGAGGCGCGTCTCATCGGCGGGAGAGCGCAGTGGATCAGGCAACTGGACCTGTATTCGCGCCGGCTGGTCAACGAGCACCGGCTCGCCGAGCAGGGCTACTCCAGCAACGTCGATGGGGATGATGTGCGCTCACTGCGCCGTATTGAGGAAGAGCAGCGGGTGCTGGGCCAGTGCCGCGAACTGTTCGAGCGGCTGGTAGAGAAACTGACGCCCCTGGAGCGCGAGCAGACGCGGACGGAGCACGTGCGCGGTCTGCATGGCGTGCTACGCGCGCTTGGCGTGGCGGAGCGCCTGGCTCACGGCGATGCCTGCCAGCAGATGGCGGCCAACGTAATCGCCTTCCGAACGCTGCTGGAGGCCCTCGCTGCGCTAGCGGAGGCCGATGGCCTGCTGGACTCGGTAAGACAGGCAGCCTGCCTGTCAGGGAGACCAAGCCCGGTAGGACAGGCATCCTGCCTGTCGGAGCAACCGAAGATGACAGACAGGATGCCTGTCCCACCGCTGCATGAGCGTATCACCTTTGCCGATTTCGCAGCCGAAGTCCTGACGCTCTGCAGCGACACCCAGTATGATCAGCCGCTACGGCCCGAGGGGCGCGTGGTGGCGCTGGATGTTTACGGGGCCCGGCAGGTGCGCAAGCCGTACCTGTTCCTTTGTGGCCTGGTCGAGGGGAACTGGCCGCGCGTACGTGGGGAGAAGACCTTCTTCGATGACCGGGAGCGATACCGGCTCAATCAGATCGGGATCGCGCTCGACCTGTCGGCCGATCTGCAGCGACAGGAGGCGTTCCTGTTCGGACTGGCCTGCGCTGCGGCGGAAGAGCGGCTCTACCTGAGCTACCCAACTGTGGATGGCGAGGGGCAGCCCCTCGTGCGTTCGCATTATGTAGACGAGGCACTGGAGGTCTTTACCAAGGGCAGCGCGACACTGAGGCAGCGGCGCTTGTCAGAGGTGCTGATCGAGCCCGAAGAGGCCGCGTGCCGGCGAGAGCTCTTGGAGACGGCGCTGGCGAGGGAAGACCTGCAAGCGTGGGAGCTATACGCGACGGGCGCCCCGACGGCGACGTCGCGGTGGGCCGCTCATGCGCGGACCTGCTCGCAGGTGGAGCAGCAGCGGGCCTCCCGCGAGCCTTTCGAGGGCCACGACGGGCTGCTGTCAGACTCGCTGATCAAGGAGCGGCTGGCGGTGCGCTACGGCCCGGACTACGCCTGGAGCGCCACCGCCCTCGGCAGCTACGGCACCTGCCCATTCAGCTTCTTTGTGCAACGCGTCTTGCGGCTGGAGACCATAGAGCCGCCCACTGAAGAGGTCGAAGGGCTTGACTACGGCAACATCATCCACCGCATCCTTCAGGCCTTCTTCAGCTTGTGGCAGACGCATCATCCGAGCGAGGCGCTGAGCGAGAAGCAGCTCGCCGGGGCCTGTCGCGAGATGAGCCGGATCGTCGACGAGACCTTCACGCGCTGGGAGAACGAGGGGCTGGTGACGCACCGGGCGCTATGGCGTTTGGCAAGGGAGCAGGCTCGACGCGACCTGCTGGCGCTCGTGGCGTACGAGGTGTCGGAGGTCGGCCAGTACGGGTATGTGCCGCGGGCGTTCGAGGCGCGGTATGAGGCAATCCTGCCCGCGGGGGCGGAGGGGGAGCCATTGCGGATCAGAGGCAAGATCGACCGGGTGGATGTGCGGCCGGTCGTCGCGCCGGGCCAGCCGCAGCAGTTCGCGGTGTATGACTACAAAGGCAACGACGGCGTCTCAGCACAGTTGATCGAAGCCGGATGTGACTTTCAGATGCCCTTCTATGTGATGGCCGCAATGCAGCAGGTGCTGGGGGGGCAGGAGCCGCCGGCGCAGTGCGCACAATGGGCCTACTATCGCTACCGGCAACCGGTGAAGCTGTGCCGCAAGGTGGGGGTGGAAGCCACGCGCTGGAGCCTGCCGCTGGATGAGTATGTGCAGATAGCCAATGAGATGGCGCACCAGCATGTGCAAAACGTGCTGGAGGGCCAGTTCGCGGTAAACCCGCATCACTGTCCATCATACTGCGACTTCAAGGACGTGTGCCGGTTCACGCCAGCGCGGATTGAAGCCAAAACATGTGGCGTTGATGAGCAGGAGCGCATTGGTGATGCGCAGGAGCGTATTACCGGTACGCAGGAGGTACAACCATGAGACGCGCTCCTGCCGATCATGCGGTGCGAGAGCTGGCCGCGACCGCCATTGACCGGAGTATCTTCCTCGACGCCGGGGCCGGCTGCGGTAAGACCCAGGCGCTGACCGACCGCTACCTCAATCTCCTGGAGGCAGGGCTGGCGGTGCGGGAGATCGTGGCGGTGACTTTCACCAACAAGGCCGCGCGGGACATGAAAGCGCGGCTGCGGGAGCGGTGCGAGGAACGGGCGCGGGCGGCTGAAGATCCGGCCAAAGCGACCCAGTGGCGCAAGCGTGCCCGGGAGCTTGAGAGCGCGCCGATCAGCACCATCCATTCCTTTTGCACCAACCTCCTGCGCCGCCATGCGATGCGGGCGGAGCTTGACCCGCAGTTCGCGCTGATGGATGAGATCGAGCAGCGGCTGCTCCTGACGGAAGCGGTGCGGGGCAGCCTGCTGACGCGGCTGGAGGCGGAGGAAGAAGCGACATCGCTGCTGGTCTCGCAGCTTGGGCTGAAGGAAGCCATCAGCGCCATCACGAAGGCGATCAACAGCCGCGAGGAAGTCAGCTCGCAATTGGCGACGCCGCCGACGGCGCAGCAGCTATTGGCACAATGGCGGCAAAGCCACGAGCAGGCGATGGCAGTACGCGTTTCGCTACTGACGCAGTGCCCGACGTGGAAGGCGGCGGTGCAGACGCTGCTGAGCAACCCCGCCGATGAGCCGGGCCACCCGGTGGATCAGCAGCGGCTGGAGGTGTTGGAGTGCGCGCTGGCGGCGCAGTATCCCTCCGCGACGGGGGAAGAGCGGCTGGAGGCCCTGCGGAAGCTTCTGGCGATCGGCAAGACCAGTGGCGCCCGGGGTGGGTGGGATGATCCTGCCCAGCGCAAGCTCGTGACCGATGCCATGGCGTGCCTGAAGAACGCCAGCGGCGCGGTGGGGAAGCTTCTGCCCGAACTGCTGCAGCCGTGGGAGCAGACGGAGGAGGCATGTGAGGCCGCCGCCGCGTTGACTGCCGCGGTGTACGAGGAAGCAGCGCACGCGCTGGCGGCCTTCACCGAGAGGAAAGAGCAGGCCTCGCGGCTCGACTTCGAGGACGTGCAGATTCTGGCGCGGGACCTTCTGAGGGATAACGCGGCGGTGCGGCAGGAGTGCCACGCGCGCTACCGGCAGATGCTGGTGGACGAGTTCCAGGACACGAACGCGCTGCAAAAGGAACTGCTGTGGTTGGCAGCGGGCGCAGAGCCGAATCAGGCGCCGCCGCCGGGACGGCTGTTTGTGGTGGGGGATGCCAAGCAGTCCATTTACCGCTTCCGCGATGCTGATGTGAGCGTGTTCGATCAGACGCGGCGGGAGTTTGAAACCACTTTGGGGCACGAGCGGCTGCGGCTGGAAGTGACCTTCCGCGCGCACCCGCAGGTAGCCGCCCTGCACAACGATTTGTTTGAGACGAAGGCGCTGATGGGGCCCGATAGCCGCGAGCGGCCGGCCTACGAGGCCTTCTATGAGGCTCTGCTGCCACACCGGCAGACGGAAGCCACAGGGCCTGCGTGTGACCTGCTGCTGGTGACGCCGGAGCCAGGGGCGACACAGAAGCTGTCGGCCGAGGAGATGCGGCGCTTCGAGGGACTGGCGATCGCCGAGTGGATCAAGGGCGCAATCGGCACGCTGCAGGTTTATGACAAGGCTGGCGATGGTGAGAGCGCGCGGGCGGCGAAGGCGGGGGACTTCGCGCTGCTGCTGCGCTCGACCACCAACCTGCGCCTGTACGAGCGCGCGCTGAGGCTGCACGGTCTCAAGTACTACGTCTCCGCCGGACGCGGCTTCTTCACCCGGCAGGAGATTCTTGACCTGATGAACCTGCTGCGGGCGCTGGAGAACCGGCGTGATGAAATCGCACTGGCTGGGGCGCTGCGCTCGCCGCTGTTCGGACTGTCCGATGAGACGCTGTATTGGCTCAAGGCTGGCGGAGACAACCTGCAGCAGGCGCTCATTGCCGCTGCCGAGGGCCACCTGCCGGAGCAGGCGTCGGTTCAACCAGATGAGCTGGACCTGGTGAAATTCGCCGCCACGGAACTGGAGGCGCTGCGCGAACTCAAGAATCGCTTGCCGATCTCCGCTCTCATCAGCGAAGCCCTCGACCGCACCGGCTATACCGCGGCCGTCGCGACGCTGTTCGGCGGCGAGCAGATGCTGTCGAACCTGCGGCGCCTGATCGATCTCGCGCGCGGCTTTGAGAACGCGGGCAACTACAGCCTGCGCGATTTCATCGACTACCTCAAAGGCCTGGTGGTGTCGGAGGAGCGGATGGGGCAGGCCCCGGTCGAGGAAGAGAGCGCGGATTGCATCAAGCTGATGACAATCCATGCGGCGAAGGGCCTGGAGTGGCCAATAGTGATCGTGCCGGATCTGGGCCGCGGGGATCAGGCGCAGGGCAATGGCGGCTGGCGTTATCACCGCCGCCTGGGGCTGATCGCCGCACCCAGCGATGCCGAAGGGCGGCAGTGGCCTCCTCTGGGGCTGTTGATGCACGCGCTCGATGAGGCGGAGGAGCGGGCAGAGCGACGGCGGCTGCTCTACGTGGCGGCGACGCGCTGCCGAGATCACCTCGTGCTCAGTTCGGCGCTGGAACTGCGAAACAGTTGCGATAGCTGGCTCGATTGGCTGAGGGAAGCCATCGAGCTGGATCTGGACGCCGGCTTGTCCCGCATGTCAGGGATTGAGGTTCACAAGTATCTCCCCCTGGCGATGCAGGAGACGCCACCACCGCCCACCGCTGCCGCAGCGGCGAAGCCACTTCCGTCTGCCCGTGAGCTGCAGCGTCGAGTCGATCCGCTGCCCCAAAGTGAGCCCAAGCGCCGGCGGCTGACCGTCACCGGCCTCGCAACATATCTCCAGTGCCCGGCCTGCTATCGACTGAAATATCTCGAAGGCATGCCCGATGCCCGGGTCAGCCTTCCGCTGCCGGAGGAGATCCAGACGCTCTCGGCGCTGGAACGCGGAACGCTGGTGCATGAGACGCTGGAGATCGTCGGCAGCCGAGGCGCCGAGGCCATTGAGGAGGCCCTCCACGTGGCGCAAAAGCTGCGGACGCTGTCGCAGACGGAGCGCGAGCGCATCACGGCGATGGTGCAGTGGTATCTCGAAAGCGAGCTATATCTGCGGCAGGTAAGGCCGTCGGAACGGCTGCGGAGTGAAATGCCGCTGCTGTTTGAGCTTGAGGGAGCGCTGCTGGAAGGCAAGCTTGATGCCGTCGCCGAGCATGGGGACGGAAAGATTCTGGACGTGCTCGACTACAAAACAGGATATGAGGTCGAGGACGCTAACCACGAAGGCCACCGCTTCCAGTTGGGCCTGTATTGCGCTGGCCTGCAGCTTTTAGGCAAGCAGGTACGGAGCGCCAATATTGTCTATCTCGACGCGCAGAAGCTGGTGCCGCTGACGGCGGAGGAATTCGCCGACGCCCGCGAACAGGCGGTCGTCGCGATCCGGGCGATCCGCGCTGGTGAGTTTGCGAGGGGGACGCAGGCTGAGTGCGAGGGATGCGGAGTTGCGTGGGCTTGTCTTGAAGGGAGCACGGGGGAACCCCGGCATTGACATACCGGTCTGAAGGAGAGCGTCCCTCCGGGACGCAAGGCTCCGGCGTGCTCGCCCACCGACCCGGGCGTCCGATTTGACTGCCTCTATCAAACCCTGTACACTGTAACTTGAAATACTTGTACATCTCTATCCGGCACCTGTCCCACTCTACGGGGAGGTTACCCCCATGTCGCGCCCCGCGCTGCTTGCCTCCATCGCACTAACGATCATCAGCCTACTGCTCGCGCCCGCGGTGCTCGCGCAGGAGACGGAAAACTATGGCCCTCCGGCAGTGCTGTGGGCGGTTCCGCATATTCAGCTTCACAATGGGGACGGCAGCACCAACGTCCTTCGCGGAATTGACACCTCACTGGCCATCCCGCTTTCCCCTCGCACAAATGTGACCGCCACGTGGGCTTTCGATGCCCATGCAGACGACTATGGCACCGCGACCTTCAACTATGATCAGCCTCTGCGGGATGATATGACCCTGCGCGGGTCCGTGGGGATCATCCGCGACGATTTCGGCTATGGCCTCACGCTCCATCGAGACTACGAAAAGTTTGGCGTCGGTGCCTTCGCCCAAAACCGCGAAGGTGGCTTCGAAGGCGGCCTGATGCTCACGAAGCAGGTGCCGTGGGGCGTGAAGCTGGGCAAGCTTCCGCTGCCGCAGCGCAGCGAGAGCAGGGATTGGAGCAGCGGATCGGGCAATGTCGGTGACCTGGGCGCGCGTGCAACTCTCGGCTGGCGCAGTGGGCACCAGGGAGAAATCGCCACCACGACAGCCTACTTTCCCACGCGTCGCCAGTCGTGGCCGCGCGAGGGCCACAGCGTCCAGTCTGCCTCCTACACCAGCACTGACTTCGCGCCGCCAGTGAAGCTCTCGTGGCGCTATCAGACCGATGGCGCTGTTCGCACTTCCCCCGCAATCGTGGATGGCACCGCCTACATCGGCAGCTATGACGGCTGGCTCTACGCCCTCGACGTAACCTCGGGTCGCAGGCTCTGGCGCTTCCCTGCGGAGTCGGCGATCACGGGTGCGCCGTCGGTTTCTGATGATCAGGTATTTTTTGGCACCGAGGCCGGCGAGGTCTTTTGCGTGGCACAGCCGCGCAAGAATGGCCCCCCGACCGGGCAGCTTGTCTGGCGGTACAAGACCTCGGCTGCGGTGACCGCTTCGCCTTTGGTGACGGACTCCGGGCTCGTGCTGATCGGCTCATGTGACTCATATCTCTACGCGCTGGACCGCGACACCGGCAAGCTCATCTGGAAGCTGTCAACGGGCGGGCCAGTGCTTGCCTCCGCCTCGAAGATCGGGCGGCGGATCCCAGCTGGGCTCGATGCCAACGGCAAAGCGACTTCCCGGTCGGCGACCGTGCTCGTGGGTAGTTCCGATGGCAAGCTCTATGCCATTGAGGAAGTCTCGGGACAGATCGTCTGGACCTTCACCAGCGACGGCCCGATTACTGCGGCTCCGACGCTGCTTGGGGACAGGCTTTACCTGACCAATCGCAGCGGCAGCGTGTATGCGCTGCAGCCGGCGACGGGGCGGCAGCTATGGGCGCTGCGCGTGCCTGGCAGCATCGCTCACTCCCCCGGCGCAGACGATCAGCGGCTCTATGTCGGCACCACCGAAGGTGGCGTCTTCGCCATCGAGTCCTCGACCGGGAAGATGGCCTGGCACTGTGATCTGCGCGCAACGCTGGCAGCCTCGCCGACGCTGGTTAATGG
>LSQX01081131.1_pt1 | contig 10936 bp, 8 predicted proteins | sample 654561 | NCBI WGS metagenome assembly LSQX01 (sample SAMN04489861, study PRJNA283612) | anaerobic digester metagenome | isolation source: 4 biogas reactors fed with cattle manure at either 37C or 55C with and... | place: Denmark: Kongens Lyngby | collected 2014 | reverse complement strand
AGATGTGTATAAGAGACAGACTTAAGACCTTCGGGTCCACGCGTTCTGGATAGATGTAGTGATAGACAGGGGCAGAGCTGAGCTTCTCCACCAAATTTTGAAAAGACTGACGGACGAAGCCTTTTGCGCGGGTCAAAATCAAAAATTCTCGAAAGTCTTTATATGCCGACTGGATCACATGTTCAGGAAGTACCTCTTGGTAGATATCCCTTGCCATGTCTCTGTAGAACTCGACCACTTCTTCGGGAAGCCGCTTGCCTACATCGATAATCGCCAGAGAATCCTCCCCCCGAAGCGGGCGAGCCCTTCTCTCTTCAAAAAGAAGCGCATCGATGGATGCCTCGAGGAGTTTGTGCTGAATGGAATCCTTTGCATAATAGAAAACAAAGGGGTGGGCGGTTGAATCGAGCGCGTAGTGACCGACAAATCCCAATAGATAATCCTTGAGAACGTCATCGGCTTCTTCAAGCCGTTTGAGCACATAGCTCATCAATTCCTTAGGTTTTTCCTGATGCACAAGATTTCCAAAGCGAAAAGCACTCTTCTTCTTCCACGGCTGGAAGTCCAGATAGAAGAGAAAATCCGGTCCTTGCGCACCCAAAGAATACAGTGCATCCCAGGCGATATCTAACTGATTGTCCTTCTGCACATCCTTAGAAAAAAAGTAATGTGTCCATAAGTCGGGCATAAAGACTCCTTTCGAGGTCCTTATACCCCCAAATGCATACCTTTTAGTCAGGGTCGGTAAGAACTTTTCATCGGAACGACCTCATTGAAGGTCAATTCTTCGGTGTGTTTCGGGTCCACGCTGAAGTATCCGTGACGGTAAAACTGATAGCGGTCGAATGGTTTTGATCCTTTTGCAAATGGCTCAATCAACGCTCTGAATTCTTGCACTGATTGCGGATCGATCTGCTCTTCCAGAGGAAGATCAGCGTCGTAGTTCTCCTCTTTTAGAAGCTGACCATAGCGAAGAACCTTGGCTTCCACTGCGTGACTTGCCTCCACCCAGTGAATGGTCCCCTTGGGCTTTCTCTCCTCAAATCCGCTGCCGCTTTTTGTAGCAGGATCGTACGTGCAGTGAATCTCCAGGATATTTCCTTCCTCATCCTTCACCACGTCATTTGCCTTAATAAAATAGCCGTATTTTAGGCGGACTTCGTTGCCAAGCGAAAGTCTTCTAAATCTCTTTTCGGGCACTTCCATGAAGTCTTCGCGCTCAATATATAATTCTCTGCCAAAGGGCATCTCTCGATCGCCTAGTTCCGGATTTTCAATGTTGTTTTCCGCGGGCACCCACTCGACACCCTTATCCCAGTTGGTGATCACTACCTTGACAGGGTCCAACACCGCCATGATTCTCGGAGCTGCCAGTTTCAGATCTTCTCGAATAAAGTGTTCGAGCATGTGAAACTCAACGATGCTGTTCTCTTTTGATACACCCGTCTCCCGGATGAAGTTTTTAATGCCCTCGGGCCTGTAACCTCTGCGACGCATGCCGCTGATCGTCAGGAGTCTAGGATCATCCCATCCGTCAATCAATCCGTCTTCTACGAGTTTGATGATGTTTCGTTTTCCTAAAATCGCGCCAGTGATATTGAGCTTGGCAAACTCAAACTGACGAGGTTTAAACTCAACATCGGTATTGTCGATATACCAGTCATATAGCGGGCGATTGTTTTCAAATTCCAAAGAGCACAGGGAGTGCGAGATGCGCTCCACATAGTCCTCAAGAGGATGCGCAAAGTCGTACATGGGATAGATATGCCATTTATCTCCGGTGCGATAGTGCGGTTCATGGACGATGCGGTAGATCACAGGATCCCTGAGATTCATATTGGGAGAGGCCATATCGATCTTGGCTCGCAAGACGACGGAGCCTTCCTCGAACTCTCCGGCTCGCATGCGCTCAAAAAGGTCTAGGTTTTCTTCAATGGGGCGATTACGCCTCGGGCTCTCTGTCCCCGGTTCTGTGAGGGTGCCGCGTTGTGCGCGCATATCCTCAGGGCTTGTGTCATCGACATACGCCAGGCCTTTTTTGATCAGGATCACAGCTCTTTCATACATCTCTTCAAAGTAATCCGAGGCATAGCGCACCTCTACCGGCTCAAAGCCGAGCCACTTGATGTCTTCTTGAATCAGCTTGACAAAGCGCTCGTCTTCTTTTTCGGGATTGGTGTCGTCAAAGCGAAGATACGTATAGCCGCCGAATTCTTTGGCCAAGTCAAAGTTGATGGTGATCGCCTTCACGTGCCCGATGTGCAACAGCCCGTTCGGCTCGGGGGGAAAGCGCGTGACAATGCCGTCGACTACTTTGTTGTCGAGGTCATCTATCATGATGTTTCGAATAAAGTTGGATGATTCTTTCATAAATAACTCCTATAGGGACATATGATCAAAGTGCTCTAGGCTTTTACGAAGGCCAGTAACGGTCTGTTCCACGACGGTTTCATCAAAGGGATTGTCAAAGTGACCCACATCGAGGATGGAAAGAAACGGCAGCGTTCCTCCCACTTCGCAGACCTTCAGGTAGTCCTCCCAGAGAGTCGGGTCCTTTTTCTGTGCTCGAAGATGGATCTGCAGCGCGACGATCTGCGCCAGCGTGTAATCTACATAATAGAAGGGATCCGTATAGATATGGAGCTGGGCTTGCCATCTCCCGCCGTCTTCTAAAAACGTATTGCCGCTGTAGTCTTTCCACGGATTGAACTCTTTTTCAAGCTCTCTCCACTTCGCCTTGCGCTCCTTCGAAGAGGCGGAAGGGTTCTCATATACATAGTGCTGGAAGGCATCCACGAGCACTCCGTAGGGAATAAACGTGATGGCTCTCGTCTGATGATCATAGAAATATTTCTGCGTATCTTCTCCGAAAAACTTCTCCATCCAAGGATATGTCAAAAATTCCATGCCCATCGAGTGGATCTCTGCCGACTCCATGCCGGGGAAGCGCTGCTCAAACATCAGATGATCTCTGGCCATATATACCTGAAGCGCGTGGCCGAATTCATGCGTCAGTACTCCGACATCCCCAGACGTGCCGTTGAAGTTGCTGAAGATGAAGGGGACTTTCTCGTCTTCAATGAAATTGCAGTAGCCGCCGGGAGCTTTTCCCTTCTTCTGTTCAAGATCCATCAGCTCTCGATCGATGAGTAGACGGAAGAAATCACGAGTCTGCGGACTCATCTCGTCATACATCTGCCTGGCGGATAAAACGAGCTGATCTTTATCTCCTTTAGGCATGGGGTTGCCGGAAGGAAAAGAGAAAGAAAGGTCGTAGTATTGGAGGGCATCAAGCCCCAAGCGCTCTCTCTGCTGTTCAACCACCTCCGATGCGACAGGCACAAGGAATTTTCGAATGCCTTCACGGTAGATGGCGACATCTTCCGGGCCGTAGTCACTTCGCCCCATGCGGTCGTAGCCCATTTGGACAAAATTTTCGTACCCAAGTTTTTTGGCCATGGAGTCCCTGAGCGCCACGAGCTGATCATAGATCGCATCAAACGTGTCGGCGTGTTCTTCAAAATATCCCCAGTACGCTTCCATCGCCGCCTTTCTCTTTGCTCGATCGGGCGACTCAAAAAACGGCTGCATGGCAGAAAGCGTTCTTTTTTCTCCCTCGAAATCAATCTGCGCAGCGGCCAGAAGCTTTTGATACTGGGTCGTCAGTTTGCTCTCCTGCGCCAGCTCCTCCATGATCTCCGGTGAGAAGGTTTTTCTCGACAGGCGTACGACATCAAAAAAGTGTTTTCCCAATTTCGATTCAAACTCAGCAAGAAATGGAGAATCGAGCAACATGTCGTAAAAACGCATATTGAGCGCTTTAAGCCGAGGATTGATCTCATCGAAGAATGCATTTTCGGCTTCGTAGAAGGGATCGACTGTGTTGACGCTGTGGCGGATATTGACCAAGATCATCATGGTGAATAGATGACTTCTTAGTCTGTTCGCTTCCGCCATGATCTCCCACTGCGCATCAAATGTCTTCGCTGCTTTGAAAGCCTCTTGAAATGAGGCCATGTGTTTTTCTGCCTCTTCGATGCGGGGTCTCTGATACGGTATGTCCTGAAATGTCATATACTCTCTCTTTCAAAAAAAAGGAGTGCTCATCCCCAAGGGACGAGATCACTCCCGCGTTGCCACCCTAATTGACAAAAGTCCACTCATTGTTTAGCTGCTCCGAGCCTGTTCATCGGACTGGCCATCTCCTCGCACCTGCCGGAGACTCTCTTGAGACACCCTCACGATTACTATTCTCATCTTCGCAGTATGAAACTGGTTTCATTCTAACAGATGAAGGCGGATGTTTCAATATCTTCAGATCTCCTCAAGCCCTCCCATATACGGCACGAGAACTTTTGGAATTCTGACCTTTCCGTTTTCCATCTGATTGTTTTCTAGGATCGCAGCCAATGTACGCCCGGTCGGAATACCCGAGCCGTTGAGCGTGTGCATGAACTGCACTTTTCCATCGGTGTCTCTATACCGCAGGCTCGAACGCCTCGCCTGGAAATCGTGGAAATTACTGATCGAGGAGATCTCCCGATAACCGTTATTGCTTGGAAACCACACTTCAATGTCATACGTCTTTGACGAAGAGAAGCCCAGGTCTCCTGTGCAAAGAAGCACCACCTGATAGGGGAGTTCCAGGCTCTGCAGAAGTCTTTCGACGTCATTGACCATGTCCTGATGCTCCGCTTCACTCTCTTCGGGAAGAACATACTTGACCAGCTCCACTTTTCCAAACTCATGCTGTCGGATGATCCCGCGCGTGTCTTTTCCTGCCGATCCAGCTTCTCGTCGGAAGCAGCGCGTATAGGAGGTCATATAGATAGGAAGATCTTCATGTGAGTAGATCTCATCCTTTAGGTAGTTGGTGAGGGTCACTTCCGCCGTCGGAATCAAAAACAGGTCATCAGAGCCGATATGATACATATCCTCTTCAAACTTCGGAAGCTGTCCGGTGCCGGTCATACTGGCGCGGTTTGCCAGCACAGGCGTATTCATCTCGAGATATTTTCCGCTGTCGGTATGGAAGTCGAGAAAATAGTTAAACAGCGCTCGCTCGAGCCTAGCCGCTGCTCCCTTGACAAAAGTAAAGCGCGAACCCGTGACCTTAGCTCCTCGTTCAAAATCCAGGAAATCTCTCTCGACACCGAGGTCCCAATGGGCCTTTGGCTCAAAGGAAAAGACGGTCGGCTCACCCCATGTGCGCAGCACCTTATTTGCCGTGTCATCGTCTCCCACGGGAACTTCCTCTTGGGGAATGTTGGGCACAAAGAACAGAAGCTCGTTCATTTCCTCTTCGACTTCTTTTAATTGGCCCTCTTCCGTCGAGATCCACGCTGAAAGGTCTTTTAAATAACTCAGAAGTTCGCTTACATCCTCTCCCGCCTTCTTCTTTACAGGAATCTCTCGAGAGAGGCTGTTTTGACGCGCTTTCTTTTCTTCTAAAAGTACCAGGATCTCCCGGCGTCTTTCCTCCAGCTCTTTGATGCGAAGAAGCCCAAAGTCTCCTCCTCCGCGGCGCTGCACGCCGGCGAGCACTTCGTCAAATTCTCTTCGAATGCGTTTGATATCGTACATGATTCCTCCTTCAAAAATAAAAAACCCATCCCTTCAAGGGACGAGTTATCACCCGCGTTGCCACCCTAGTTGATTCCAAAGAATCCACTCACAACATGTCTGCTCGGAGGTAGATTCAAAGATTTCTCTGCCCCTTTTCAGCAAACAGGGACTCTCTGAAAGAGAAATGACCTTCTACTATGTCTCGTCAAAGCAGTTGTTCAGTTCTCTGTGAGTGTAGCATAAGAAGACTTTTCATTGCAAGGCATGATTTGTTAATAAGCGTGTCCATGTCACATTTCTTAGACCATAAGATTTCCCCGTATCGTCATCTCCTTGTTCGACAGATGAAGAGACCATCGATCAGCTTGTTTCAAAGAAAAGTGTGCGCGATAAGAGACTGTCTCATGCTCTTTTATCAGGCGTGCAAGTAGGTCTCCAGTAGCTCCCTCTCACTGATTGTCTCTGCGCGCACGTCCATCGCCACACTGCCGCGACTAAGGACGACGATGCGATCGGCATATCGAAGAGCGCTGCGCGGTTCATGGGTGACCATGATAGAGAGGATGCGATGTCTTGCTGTCAGCTCCCTTGTCTTTTCGAGCACGGTCTGGCTTGTGGCCGGATCCAGCGCCGCCGTATGCTCATCGAGAAGCAAAATCCTCGGCTCCTTCATGGTGGCCATCACCAGACTCAGCGACTGTCGCTGTCCTCCCGAGAGATCCTGTACTAGTGAAGAGAGCTTGTTCTCAAGCCCCAGTCCCAGCTCCGCCAATTTCTTTCGATAGAAGTCGATGCGCTCTTTGCGCACGAGCTTACGCAGGGTAAAGGGTTTCCCCTTGTGATCGGCCAGCGCAAGATTCTCAAGCACGCTCAAACTGGGAGCCACTCCGTCGGAGGGGTCTTGATGCACCCTGGCGATGTACGCCGCACGCGCTCTTTCTCCATCTGCCGTGATGTCTTTTCCCTGCAGGCACATGGCACCCTCATCCTGCTCTTTTCTCCCCGCAATCAACTCAAGCAGCGTCGTCTTCCCGCAGCCGTTAGGGCCTAGAAGCGCCGTCGTCTCAGCCTCAAAATCAATCGAGAGATTCTCAAAGAGTTTGAGCTCATTGTCCGTGCCGGCATTGTACGTTTTTTTAAGATGACGAATCTGCAACATGCATTTTTCCCCTTTCCGGCACTGCCAGAATATTCTTTCGAAAGCGTGTCCACCACGCACTGGGACTGAACTGATTGTAGGCGATGAAGACGATCACTATGAGGGCGTTGATACCCTTGAGATCGGTCGGGGCAAGACCCAGATAAAGCGCCGCGCCACCGATCAATTTGTAGATGAGTGCGCCCAAGATAGCTCGCGTCGTCCCTTTGATTTTCTTGGACTTTCTTAAAAATGTGTCACCGATGATGATCGAGGCCAAGGCGACCACAATAATGGAGCTGCCCATATTGATGTCGGCAAAGCGCATATTCTGGGCCATGATCGCCCCGCTCAGTGCTACCAAGGCGTTGGAGAGCATCAGGCCAATGGTCTTGTATCTGTTGACTTTCTCGCCCAGTCCCGATACGAGCGTCTCGTTGTCTCCGGTCGCCAGCAACATGTAGCCGATTTGGGTGCGAAAGAATCGATCGAGCAGGAATTTAAGAGCGAGGACGATCACCAGCAGAAGAAGGATATTTCCCACGATGTTTTCACGAAAAAGCGTCGGCGTCGAAAACAGAGGCACATTCGATTTTCCGTTGATGCGAAGATTGAGCGAGTACATCAGGGTGAGTGTGAGAATGCCCGAGAGGAGCGGACGGATGCGAAGGCGCGAGAAGATCGTAGAGGTCAAAAGGCCTGTCAGCGCCCCGACGAGCAAACTCGCGAGAAGGCCTGCGATCAGCCCACCCCCGCTCGTAACGACCTTGGCAAAGGTGAATGCTCCCGCGGGAAAACTCCCCTCTACCGAGAGATCGGGAAAATCCAAGATCTTATAGGTGATGAAGACCCCCAGAGCGAGGACCGCAAAGACCAGTCCCTGCTCCAGGGAAATCAGCAGCATCGAGAGCATCATTACTCCGTTCTTTCTACGAGTTCTGCTTCCGCAAGAATATCCTGCGGGATCTCGATTTGAAGGGTTTCCATCGTGTTCTTGTTGATGATGAGCTGCGTGTTTTCCAAATATTCCACCGGCATCGATGCGACGTCAGCACCTTGGACGAGAATGCGTTCGGCCATGCGCGCTGTTTGCCTGCCGAGCTCTTTGTAATCAATGCTGTGTGTCAGGAGAAGACCCGTCTCCACCATGCCGCGCTCAGAGCCCAGTGTCACGACACCCTTTTCATTGGCTTTTTGGATGACGAGTTCAACCGACGAGGCAATGAGGTTGTCTGTAATGATGTAGAGCGCGTCGGTGCGCTGCATCAAGTTATCAAGCGCCTGAGGAATCTCGTTGACATTTGTCACGCCGACTTCAACGATTTCCATACCGAGCTTGGCCGCCTCTTCTTTCGCCCAGCGGATCTGGATTTCGGAGTTGACTTCGCTGGTGTTATAGAGAATGCCGACCTTCTTCACCTCCGGAAGGACCTGCTGCAAGAGTGCCAACTGCTTGCCAACCGGCGTCTTGTCACTCGTGCCGCTGATCATGCCGCCAGGCGCCTCGTATGCATCCACCAGCTCCGATTCCACCGGATCTGTCACAGCGGAGAAGAGTGCAGGCACTTTGGGAGCTGCCGCCTTCACACCTTGGGCGGAAGTCGTGGAGATCGCTAGAACCAGGTCGGTGTTTTGCACCAGTGTTTCAGCGATACTGGTACTTGTCGATAAGTCGCCTTGTGCGTTGCGGTAATCTACCTCTATCTTGACGCCAAGCGCCTCGAGTTCCTCGACAAATCCTTCGCGCACGGCATCGAGCGCCGGATGCTCGGCAATCTGTGTGATACCGATCCGATACGTCTTTTCTTCAGGGACCTTCTGGGTCGTGCAGGCGCTCAGCAGCAGCGCTAAGGACAATACGGCAATCAACAGTTTTTTCATTTCTTTCCTCCATCTGTGTATTAAAAAACCTCCCTCTCTACGAAACATCGTAGAGACGGAGGTAATTTCCGCGGTACCACTCTAATTATGGCAAAGCCATCACTCATTCAGACCTAACAGTCCTATCCCCTGTAACGGAGGGCTTCCGGAATCGTCTACTTGCGTGTGCGTTGAACGAAACAGCTCAAAAGTGAATATTACATATCCCCGCTTGCTGTCTGCTCGCACCATGTACAGACTCTCTGATTCTGCAGCCAGTAGATATCTTTCTCTTTCTCACAGCCGATTTTTATGAATTTTTCTTATCATAGACTCTGCCTAGATTTCTGTCAAGAGAAAAATAAAAGAATTTTCATATTTTCTCTTGAAGATATGAGACGTCATGGACATCTCACATCAAAAGATAGGATCTATCCTCTGTTATTTTGTTCCAAAGAGACGGTCCCCTGCATCGCCAAGGCCAGGCACAATATAGGCATCTTGGTTTAACACTTTGTCGACCGCCGCACAGAAGATCGCGACATCCGGATGCTCTTTATGCAGCACTTCGATGCCGTACGTAGAGGCGATAATGCAGACCCAGCGGATGTTCTTTGCTCCCCTCATCTTTAAAAAGTCTACTGCAGCGATGGCGCTTCCACCCGTGGCAAGCATCGGGTCCAGAAGAATCACTTCGCTTTCAGAAATATCTGCAGGGAGTTTGCAGTAATACTCCACCGGCTCGTGGCTGTCATGGTCTCGATAGAGTCCAATGTGACCCACGCGTGCGTGAGGAAGGAGTTTTTGCATCCCACTGACCATCCCAAGCCCCGCTCGAAGAATGGGGACCAGTGACAATTTCTGATCGGCAAGCTTTTTGGCTTTGGTGGGACAGATCGGCGTCTCGATATCGACCTCTTTGAGGGGGAGATTTCTCGTCACTTCATAGGCCATCAGCATAGATAATTCTTCTGTCAGTTCACGAAAATCCTTGCTGGTGGTTTCAATGTCCCGAAGGAGAGTCACTTTGTGCTGAATCAGCGGATGGTTGAAAATAAATACGTTATTGTCTTGTTCCATAGGCTTTACAGAGTCTCAGCAGACTCCGTTTCTCCTTTCATCTCGTCTTGCGGCGTCTTGCTTTCAAAGAGTAAAATCTCTTCAATTTCTTCTTCTTTTAGCAGGCGAAAGAGACGTCCCTTTGCTTTGTCCAAGGCTTCTGCAAGTTTCTTCCCTCGCTTTCCCACCGCCTTGGCAAGTTCCTTCTCACTCAGAGGTTCTTCCATCGAGATCCCGTAATAATAACGAAGCAGCTGCGCTTCTTCTTTTCGAAACGACTCCCGCAGTATCTCTTCAATGCGCTCCCAGTTCAAACTTGTTTGCTCCAAAACATCTCCTTTCATACCTCATTATAGAACAATTTCCCATCGAAAGTGAAAAATCTTGACACATGAATTCTTAGCGCAAAAAATCCCGACCAGCAGAATTCGCCGATCGGGACGTTTTTTATCATCTACTCAGTATTCTTCAGGCTGTGGCGGGAGAGCTTGAAGGGATTCTTTCAGATCCTCTTTTGTGAGCCCTGTGTTTTCAAGAAAGCCATCGTGAAACGCCTGATACGCCGTCAGATCAAGGGTTCCGGTTCCCGTCAGCCCAAAGACAATGACTTTCTTCTCTCCGCTTTGTTTGCATTTGAGGGCTTCATCCACCGCTGCTTTGATGGCATGGGCAGATTCAGGCGCCGGCAGCAGTCCTTCACAGCGGGCAAAGCGAACGGCTGCTGTAAAGACGTCTTTTTGACCGTAGCTTCTGGCTTCCTCGATAAACCCGTCGTGGTAGAGCTGGGAGAGGATTGGGCTCATTCCATGATATCGCAAGCCTCCTGCATGTCCAGACGGCGGGACAAAAGTTGCGCCCAGAGTATACATCTTCGCTAGCGGCGTCACCTTCCCTGCGTCACAGTAGTCATAGGCAAACGTTCCCATGGTAAGAGAAGGACAGGAAGCGGGCTCGACAGCGATCATGTAGGGCGCTTTTTTCCCACTCAGCTTATCCTGCATAAATCCTGCGAGGAGTCCCCCGAGGTTCGACCCGCCGCCGGCGCATCCGATGACGATGTCCGCTTCCACGCCGAGGCGATCAAGTGCCGCCCTCGTCTCAAGCCCAATGATCGACTGGTGTAGAAGAACTTGGTTCAACACACTGCCAAGCGTGTATCTGTAGCCCGGCTCGCCCATGGAGACTTCGAGCGCCTCCGAGATGGCCATACCCAAAGAGCCCGAACTGTCAGGATCTTTTTCAAGAAAAGCCCGCCCCATTTTCGTCGTGTGGGAGGGAGAGGGGGTAACGCTCGCCCCATACGTCTCCATCAGT
>LSQX01010815.1_pt2 | contig 10936 bp, 3 predicted proteins | sample 654561 | NCBI WGS metagenome assembly LSQX01 (sample SAMN04489861, study PRJNA283612) | anaerobic digester metagenome | isolation source: 4 biogas reactors fed with cattle manure at either 37C or 55C with and... | place: Denmark: Kongens Lyngby | collected 2014 | reverse complement strand
ACCTGAATCCGAATATTCCCGAAGGCTCCGATGCAGAACGTCCGGAGAACGCCCGCTGGGAAAGACTCTTGAGTATGGCTCAAAGCACAAACGACGAGCGACCGGTCATGACCAGCGAGTACGCACATTGTATGGGCAATGCACTGGGAAATTTCAAAGAATACTGGGACGAAATCTACAGTCATCCCCGTATGCTGGGTGGCTTCATCTGGGACTGGGTCGATCAGGCTCTGGCCAAAACTTTGGAAGACGGCCGTATCCAAATGTCCTTTGGGGGTGATTTTGGGGATCGCCCCAATTCCAAAGCCTTTTGCCTGAATGGTGTAATATTGGCCGACCGGCAAACCACACCCAAATATTGGGAAGTAAAAAAAGTCTATCAGCCGGCTTTGTTTGAACAGGGCAAAGACCACTTACACTACCGCATAACCAATAGACATCATCACCTTAGCCTCGATCAATACAGTCTTAGCTGGCAAGTAACTGCCGACGGCAAAACGATAGAAGCAGGTAGTTTAGAATTGCCTGCTGTTGCCCCGGGGAACAGTCATGAATTGAAACTTCCCCTGAGCTTTGGCAAAAAATACCAGGGCGATGTTCGTCTGTTGCTGAGCCTGGTGCTCAAGGAGGATGCTTTATGGGCAGACCGGGGGCACGAACTGGCCTGGGAAGAATTTAATCTGAAAAAAGCCGATTTGACTGCCCTGGAGCAAAAAAAAGGAAAAATAAAGCTCAACGAAAAAGAGAACAGCTTGTTTGTTGAAGGCAAAAACTTCACCCAGCAATGGGACAAACAAACAGGAGCCTTGATTTCTCTGATCTATAAGAAACAAGAAATGCTGGCAGGGAACAAAGAACTGTTTGCTCAGCCGGATTTTCAGGCCTACAGGGCACCCACAGACAACGATGCCGGATTTGGCAACTGGCTGGCCAAGGACTGGAGTAATCATGGAATGGCCAGTCCGGAAAGAAAGCTGATAAGCTTCAGTTGCAATCTCATGCCTGATGGCCTGGCCGAAATCAAAACAGAGAGCCTTTATTCCTACCTCAAAGGGGCAATACGTTGTACTTCTTTGTACAGAGTAGGAGGAGACGGCAGTATAGATGTCGAACATCAATTTCATCCCCAAGGAGAATTGCCTGTACTGCCGCGTCTGGGAGTAGCCTGGGCTTTTTCAGAAGATTTGCATCAATTGAACTGGTACGGCCTGGGGCCTGAGGAAACTTATCCTGACCGTAAAAGCGGCATGCGAACCGGCCTGTGGTCATCGACAGTGGCCGATCAGTTGTTTCCTTATCCCAGACCTCAGGAAAGCGGAAATCACGAGGAAACGCAATACCTGATTCTGAAGAACAGCAAGAATAAGGGTTTAAAAATCAAAGCTGTAGAAGATGTTTTTGCTTTTTCTGCTCTGCCTTACCTGGCTACCGACTTGAGCAATACTCGTCATTATACTGATTTGCAAGCACGAAAAGCGGTGATTTGTTCTATAGATGCCCAGCAATTGGGCTTGGGCAACAGCAGCTGCGGCCCGGGTGTGTTAAAAAAATATGTGGTGAAGAAAACTCAACTTCGTTACAGGATCGAAGGTTTGTAAAACAAATAAAATTTAAAAAGGCTTTTGTTGTACGGCCTATAACAGAGTCGAAGCAGATAACTGCAACAAAAAAACTGCAACAAAACTAACTACAAACAAACAATATGAAAAAAACCAGCATTGTCTTATTGAGCTTTTTACTACTGGGTATTTTTTCCTGCCGGCAAGCCGATTCGCTGGAAAAAGATTTTTTGAATCCTCCGGATTCAGCTAAGCCCTGGATCTTTTGGTACTGGATCAACGGAGCAGTGACCAAAGAAGGCATCAGAGCTGATCTGGAAGCCATGAAAGAAATTGGTCTGGAAGGGGCTTATTTAATGCCTATACGCGATTCTGCGAGGGTACAATACATGTCCAATACAGTTTTGCAACTTTCGGATGCATGGTGGGAGATGTTGCGTTATTCCATGGAAGAAGCCGATCGTTTGGGACTGAAAATGGGCATGCATATCTCCGATGGTTTTGCCCTGGCCGGCGGCCCCTGGATTAGGCCGGAAATGTCTATGCAAAAAGTAGTGTATTCCGAAACCCTGGTCAAGGGAGGGCAGATTGAGCAAGTCAAATTGGACAAACCCAAAACCAAAATCGATTATTACCGCGATATTGCTGTTTTTGCCCTGCCTGCTCCTTCGATGGAGAGCAGCGAAAGCGTACAACCTAAAGTCAGCTCCAGCGAAAAACAAACATTAAGTTTTTTGCTCGATGGTTCAGGTCGTTTTAAGGCTAAGGAAGATTGTTGGATTCAATATACTTTTGATCAGCCTTTTACAGCCCGTTCTCTCAGTATTGTGACAGGAGGCAACAATTTCCAGGCGCATCGTTTGCGGGTGGCTGTCAGCAAAGACGGAAAGAATTTTCGTGAAATCAAGCAGTTGATTCCAGCCCGCAGAGGATGGCAGGACACTGATGCCGATGCCACATACAGCTTGCCTGAAACAACAGCCAGGTATTACCGTTTTTATTGGTCACCCGAGGGTACTGAACCGGCCGCCGAAGATATTGATCCGGCCAAATGGAAACCCGAGCTCAGTATTACCCAAATAAGGCTCAACAGCCGGCCGTTGATAGAAAATTTCGAAGGCAAAAGCGGAGTGGTATGGCGTTTAAGCCAACGAACCACAGAATACAATTTGTCGATGGCTAACAGTGTTCAGCCCGGAGATATTATCAACATCAGTGATAAAATGGACGAGTCCGGAAACCTGAACAATCTGAACCTGCCACAGGGCGACTGGTTGATATTGAGAATGGGACATACTTCTACAGGGCATGAGAATGAAACCGGAGGAGGAGCCAGGGGATTGGAATGCGATAAATTCAATCCCGAAGCTGTTCGTATTCAGTTCGACAATTGGTTTGGTGCAGTATACAAGCATATAGACAAAAAACTGCTAAAAAGGGTTCTGACCAACATGCATTCCGACAGCTGGGAGTGTGGCAGTCAAAACTGGACTCCTAAATTTCTGGAAGAATTCCGTCAACGACGTTCCTACGATCTCTTGCCCTTTTTACCCTTGTACGCCGGCATTCCCATTGGCAGCGCAGAAATTTCGGAAGGTGTGTTGCTGGACATTCGCCAGACCGTGGCAGAGCTAATCAACGAAGTGTTTTTTGCTACTTTGAGCCAATTGGCCAAGGAGAAGGGTTGTGTATTTTCTTCGGAATGTGTTTCTCCAACCATGCTCAGCGACGGCATGCTGCATTATCAGCAGGTAGATCTGCCCATGGGCGAATATTGGCTGGACAGTCCCACGCACGATAAGCCCAACGACATGGCTGATGCCATTTCGGGAGCACATATTTACGGCAAAAATATTGTACAGGCCGAAGGCTTTACCCAGCTTAGAGGGGAATGGAAAGAACATCCCCGTATGGTAAAAACCCTGGGCGATTTTAATTTTGCGCAGGGGATGAATAAATTGTTTTTTCACGTGTATTGTCACCATCCCTTTGTTGGAAAATATCCGGGGATGACTCTGGACGGCATAGGTTTGTTTATGCAAAGAGGACAAACCTGGTGGCCTTATGCTTCGGAATGGGTCAATTACATCAATCGTTGTCAGGCCATGTTGCAGCAAGGTGTTCCAGTTAACGATATTGCAGTATTTACGGGGGAAGAACTTCCCCGCAGAGCCATTTTGCCTGATCGCCTGGTGGCTTCTTTACCCGGCTTGTTTGGAGAAGAAGCAGTAGCCATGGAACTCGAGCGCAGGGCCAACAAAGGAGTACCAATGCATTCCACTTCGGTCAATGTGACGGCTTCGGCCAATATGTATACGGCCGATCAATGGATAGATCCCCTTAGGGGCTATAAATACGATTCTTTCAACAAGGATGTTTTCTTGCGTTTGGCCCGTGCCGAAAACGGTCGTATGGTCTTGCCGGGTGGTGCCAGCTACAGAGTGCTGGTATTTCCCGAGCCGCATCAAATGGCCCCTGATGCCGGTTACATGAGCCTCGAAGTAGCCCGCAAAATAAAAGAACTTCAGGACGCGGGGGTAATTGTTTTATTACCTGCCAAACGCCCGACCGGCATTCCGGATTTTTATCAAAAAGAGCAAAGCAATCAGGAATTAGAACAACTTACCGCCGCTATCTGGGAACAAGCACAAAAGCAAGCTTGCCTTTTGCCTTATAAGGAAGAAAATTTAAATCGTTACGGATTGGAAGCAGATGTTCTGTTTAAAGATTCTCAGGGCAGAGCCTTGTATGACCTTGCCTGGAATCATCGCAAACTTGATGAAAAGGATAGTTGGTTTATTTCCAATCAGCTCGATACGAAACGGACAGTAGAAGTTTCTCTGCGCGGAGATGGCCGAATTCCTGAGTGGTTTGATCCTCAAAGTGCAGAAATCAAAGAAATCAATCATTGGCGCATTGAGCAGGGCAGAACCATAGTCCGCCTGGAATTGTCCCCGGCACAGTCCGGTTTTATAGTTCTGCGGAATAAAACCAAACAGGAAAGCAAAAGCCAATCTGTGGAATGGAAAGTACAAAACCTGAATTTTAGTTCCTGGCAAATACGTTTTAATGCACTCGACAAGAGCATAGAGAGCCCTGACTTATTTGATTGGAGCCGGGCCGAGGATACCGATCTTAAATATTATGCAGGTACAGCAGAATACCATTCAACTTTCACTCTGGATAAAAAACCCGGGGCAGAAAAAGTATATCTTAAATTCGATACCCTGAATGTGATGGCTGAAGTTTATCTGAATGGAAAATCCTGCGGTATTCTTTGGACTCAACCTTTCAGATTGGATGTAGCTGAGCAAATTAAGTCCGGCAAAAACGAACTCAGAATCACTGTTGCCAATAACTGGTACAATCGGGTGCAAGCCGTCAATCACGGCTTGATTCAAGAGGATGACTTTTGGACGAATGCTCGTATATGGAGGCTCAAGAGATCCCCTTCGCGCGAGGGCTTCAACTTGCAAAATTTCCCGGTAGAGTATTTACAAGAGTCAGGTCTTCAGGGAGATATCAAATTAATTTGGGCAATAAATCAACCTTAATACTATGAAATACTCCGCTTATTTGCTTGCCTTGGTTTTATGTCTTGTACTGCCTGAAAAAATGGAGGCTAAAATTCGTTTGCCTGCCTTTATTTCGAGCAATATGCTCCTACAACAACAAGAGGAAACCAAACTCTGGGGGTGGTCGGAGCCAGATGTAAGCATTAAGCTGACAGCTTCCTGGAATGACAGGCAGTACGAAGTAAAAACCAACAAGGAAGGTTATTGGGAATTCAAATTAAACACCCCGGCGGCCGGCGGGCCTTATACCCTCCTTTTGGATGACGGAGAAAAACTCTTACTCGAAAATATTTTAATAGGAGAACTCTGGTTTTGTTCCGGCCAGTCCAATATGGAAATGCCCATGAAGGGTTATCCGGCACAGGGAATCGAAGGCAGCCTGCAAGACATTCTGCAATCGGAAGACGATCACTTGCGTCTGTTTACGGTAAAAAGAGCTGCTCTGGCTTCTGAAGCAAAGGAGGTGCAAGGCCAGTGGCAGGAAGCCTCGCCTCAAACAGTTGCCAATTTCAGTGCTACTGCTTATTATTTTGGCCGTTATCTGCGCGAACTTCTGGGGGTGCCTGTCGGTTTAATCAACAGCAGCCTGGGCGGTTCCTTTGTTGAGGCCTGGATGAGTGCCGAAAGTCTTAAGGGCTTGTCGGAATTGCCTATTCCGGGGACTCAGGAGGAAGTGCGCTCTTCCAGCCGTACGGCTACAGCTTTATACAACGGGATGGTCCATCCCTTTTTGGGTTTTACTATCAAAGGCTGCCTCTGGTATCAGGGAGAATCCAATACCGATCGGCCTGAGAGCTATAAAGAGCTTTTTGTGCAAATGGTCTCATCCTGGCGCAAAACATGGGGAATAGGGGATTTCCCTTTTTATTATTGTCAGATTGCTCCCTACGATTATGGCCTGATAACTCCCCCCAACGAAGAAGTAGTAAACTCAGCCTTAATTCGTGAAGCCCAGGCGCAAGCCGAAGACTTGATCCCCAATTGCGGTATGGCTGTTTTGATGGATGCCGGCCTGATAACAGACATCCATCCCCGCAAAAAACGTCAGGCCGGGGAGCGCCTGGCGATATTGGCCATGGCCGGAAGCTACGGCCTTGAAGGCCCGGAGTTTCGCAGCCCTCGTTATTCGGGTTTTGAACAGCATGACAGCTTGCTCATTCTTGGTTTTGACAGAACAGGACTTGGCCTGGACAGAACGACGGGCAAGCTGAAGCATTTTTGGATAGCCGGCCAGGATAAGGTTTTTTACCCGGCTCAGGCAAAAATCAACCGGGATAAGATTCAGCTTTGGTCTGCTTCGGTTCCTCAGCCCGTGGCGGCCCGTTATGCCTTTGACAATTGCTCTGAGGGCGATTTGTTTGGAGTGAACGGCCAGCCCGTTTCCTCTTTCAGAACAGATAACTGGCTCCAGAACGAAATAAAAATTTCAGAAAAGCATGAAGAATAAAAAACAACTTTTTTTGAGCCTGCTTTTGTTGTCTCTATGGACTTTGGCTGCTGCCAGGCCAGCCGGCGATTTATTGAAAGAATACGAGTTGAGCTGGACTTCTCAAAGTAAAGGCTCAAACGAATCCATGCCCTGTGGAGGCGGAGACATCGGTATGAATGTCTGGGTAGAGCAGGGGGAATTGTTGGTCTATTTTTCACGCAGCGGCAGCTTCGACGAAAACAGTTGCTTCCTCAAAAGCGGTCGCATTCGCCTGAGTTTTCCCGACGAGCCTCTGGATACAGTTGATTTTGTGCAATGTCTTAAGTTGAGCCAGGGCCTGGTCAACATTAAGGCTGGCAGCAAAAGCAATAAAGTAGATATTGATGTCTGGGCAGATGTATTTAAACCGGTCGTACATCTGGACATTCGTTCTTCCAGTCCTCGTAAAGTCATAATCTCTTACGAAAACTGGCGTTATCGCGACAGACTGCTCCGTAAAAACGAGAGTCAGAGCAATTCCTATAAATGGGCTCCTCCGGCCGGTCTGAAGACCAGTGCCGACAAGATTGATGTCCAGGAGAACCGGATTGTTTTTTATCATCAAAATTCCTCCTCCGGCACAATGTTTGACGTGGTTGTTCAGCAACAGGGCATGGAAGCGGTAAAGGAACAAATGAATGATCCTTTGTCTGATCTTTGCTTTGGCGGTGAGCTCAGTGCTAAAAATTTTGTATTCAAAGACACACTTACAGGGGTCTATGCCGATACGGATTTCAAAGCCTGGAGGCTGGAAAGCATGAAAGCGTCCAAAAATCAGGAAATTCAGTTGGTTTTGCACAGTACTCAGGAACCAGATAGCTGGAACAGCGGTATTGACAGTATTAAAAGCTTAATAAAGCCTTGTAAGGACAAACAGCTTACCGAGGCTTGGTGGGAAGAGTTCTGGGACCGCAGTTTTATCCGTATCGACCCTGGACGTCAGGATGCAGAAAGCTGGAAAGTGGGTCGTAATTATCAATTGTTCAGGTATATGCTGGCCTGTAACCTCAGGGGAGAGGCTCCCACCAAATTCAACGGAGGGCTGTTTACTTTCGATCCTCGTCATGTGCGTGAAGACCGGCCTTTTACTCCTGATTTCCGCAATTGGGGAGGAGGCACTTTTACTGCTCAAAACCAACGCCTGGTGTATTTTGGCATGCTCAAAAACGGAGATTTTGATTTGATGATTCCTCAATTCGAATTTTATCGCAAAAGTTTGAAAAACGCAGAATTACGGAGCAGGCATTACTGGGGTCATGCCGGAGCTTGTTATACCGAGCAGATGGAACACTTTGGTTTGCCCAATCCCAGCGAATACGGCTGGAAACGCCCCGAAAGCTATGATCCGGGTATGGAATACAACGCCTGGCTGGAATATCAGTGGGATACAGTTCTGGAGTTTTGTCTTATGATACTCGAAAGTCATCGCTACGCAGGAACCGATATCAGTCCTTATATGGAATTCATTGAAAGTTCGCTGACTTTTTTTGATGAGCATTACCGCTACCTGGCCCGGCAGCGGGGGAGTAAGGAACTGAATGCCGACGGACAACTGATTTTATATCCGACCTCAGCTTGCGAGACTTACAAAATGACATATAATTCAACGACATATATAGCCGGTCTTAAAGTGGTGCTGGAATCTTTGCTGGAAACGGACAAGCTGAGTTCTGAGCAACGACAGCGCTGGGAAAAGATGCTCAAAACCATTCCTCCGCTCAGCTTCCGCGAGATCGAAGGCAAAAAAGTCATAGCGCCGGCCTTGCACTGGGAGAGAATCAACAACACCGAGGCTCCGCAATTGTATCCGGTTTTTCCCTGGCGCATATATAACGCAGCCTCCGAAGACAAAGAGGTAGCCATCAACACCTATTGGCAGGATCCCGATGTAAGGAAGTTTTACAGTCACGTGGGCTGGAAGCAATACAATATTTTTGCAGCTTGCCTCGGTTTAAGGGAAGAAGCCCGGAAATTGACCCTGATGAAATTCGAAGATTCAGAACATCGTTTTCCCTGTTTCTGGGGTCCCGGCTTTGACTGGACACCAGATCACAATTGGGGAGGCAGTGGCATGATAGGCTTGCAGGAAATGTTGCTGCAAACAGAGGGAGAGCGCATTTTGCTTTTTCCTGCCTGGCCTGCCGACTGGGATGTGCATTTCAAATTACATGCCCCTGGCCAGACTACCATAGAAGCCGAATTGAAAGACGGGAAATTGCTTCGTCTGGAAGTAAGCCCCAAAGAAAGGCTGGCTGATGTTGAAAATTGGCTGGAGGTTCAGTAAACTATTTTGTACTAATAAAGTTATTCAGAATGAGAAAATTAGTTGTTTTTATTTCTTTATTTTTTTCCTTAACGGCCTTGCAGGCCTATCAACCGGAAATATCCATAGCCGGATTCTTCCCTTTGGAAGGCAGTGGGCGTTCGGTATATAATTTCAATCCCGGCTGGCGTTTTTACCGGGGAGATGTGCAAACTGCCGAAAAGCCAGATTTTGACGATCAGGACTGGCCGGTGGTAAATTTACCTCACAGCGTACAGCTGATGCCTGCCGAAGGCAGCGGTGGACGCAATTATCAGGGAAAAGCCTGGTACAGAAAGCGTTTCGTCCCGGATTCTTCTTTGCAGGGACAACAAATATCTCTGTATTTTGAAGCAGTGATGGGCCGTTCTACGGTATATCTCAACGGAAAACGCGTACTGGAGCATTTGGGAGGTTATTTACCCTTTGCGGTCAATTTGAACGAATATGGAGTAAATGCCGGAGATACCTGTCTGATAGCAGTCTGTGCCGACAACAGTGACGACAAATCCTATCCTCCCGGCAAAACGCAATATACCCTCGATTTTGCCTATCACGGCGGTATTTACCGCGATGTCTGGATGATAGCCAAAGCGCCGGTACACATCACAGATCCGGTGGTAGAAAGCCAGCAAGCCGGCGGTGGAGGCGTTTTTGTTCATTACGACAATATTTCCGAAAAATCGGCCCGGGTTTTTGTGGACACCGAGATAGCCAACAAAGACGGACAGAAAAGAGCTGTGGTTTTGGAGACAGCCGTGTATGATGCAGAAGGCAAGCTGGTAAAAAAAGTCCGGAACAGCCTGAGACTGGAATCGGGCGAAAAAAAGAGCATTAAACAGCTCATTGAAGTTAAACAACCGAATTTATGGTCTCCGGCTTCACCCTATTTATATCGGGTTCATTCTCAGCTCAGGCAGGGTAAAACCATGCTGGACGGAGGCATAAACCGTGTTGGAATTCGTCTGGCTGAATTTAAAGGAAAGGAGGGCTTCTGGCTCAATGGCAAGCCTTACGGTCAATTGATCGGAACCAACCGGCATCAGGATTTTGCTTATGTGGGTAATGCCATGCCCAATTCCCAGCATTGGAGAGATGCCAAAAAGCTGCGTGAAGCCGGCTGTGAAATTATACGTGCTGCCCATTATCCCCAGGATCCGGCTTTTATGGATGCCTGCGATGAGTTGGGTATATTTATGATAGTGGCAACCCCGGGCTGGCAGTATTGGAACAGGGATCCTCAGTTTCAGGAATACGTACTGAACGATGTCACCCAGATGATACGCCGTGACCGGAATCATCCTTCTGTAATTCTATGGGAACCTATTCTGAATGAAACCCGTTTTCCCCTGGACTTTTCCATGAAAGCTCTGGAAATCACCAAAAACGAATTCCCTTATCCCGGAGCTCCTCTGGCAGTTGCCGACATGCATTCCGAAGGGGTTGCCCAACATTATGGTGTGGTATATGGCTGGCCCCAAGATGAAGGGGAGGCAGCACAATGTATTTTTACCCGGGAATTTGGCGAAAACGTAGATGACTGGTATGCGCAAAATAACAACAACCGGGCCTCGAGAAGCTGGGGTGAATTGCCTCAGCTGGTTCAGGCTCTCTCGCTGGCCGACTCCTACGACGAAATGTTCCAGACCAGCGGTCAGTTTATCGGAGGGGCCCAATGGCATTCTTTTGATCATCAGCGAGGATATCATCCCGATCCATACTGGGGAGGTCAAACCGATTGTTTCAGACAGCCCAAATACGCCTATTACATGTTTAAGAGTCAGGTATCACCGCAGCTGGAACATCCCCTCATTGAAACAGGCCCGATGGTGTATATTGCTCATGAGATTTCCCCTTTTTCAAACGCCGACCTGGTGGTGTTCAGCAATTGTGATTCCGTACGTTTGATTTGCCGTGAACAGGATACTATTGTGAAAGCTGTTTTGCACCAAGAGCAAGGCATGCCCAACGCACCGGTTGTTTTCGAAAATGTCTTTGATTTCTGGCAAATGAGGGAATTGAGTTATTTGCA
>LSQX01380092.1_pt2 | contig 10937 bp, 9 predicted proteins | sample 654561 | NCBI WGS metagenome assembly LSQX01 (sample SAMN04489861, study PRJNA283612) | anaerobic digester metagenome | isolation source: 4 biogas reactors fed with cattle manure at either 37C or 55C with and... | place: Denmark: Kongens Lyngby | collected 2014 | reverse complement strand
CGCCAATAGCCTCTACTTCGGCTCAGTAGACCGCCATATATACTGCCTCACCCTGGACGGTAAGCTGCGGTGGAGGTATCGCACCTGGGGCCCCGTGGTGGGTTCGCCCACGGTAGCCGAGGGGATGGTCTTCTGCGGCAGCATGGACGGAACCATGACGGCGCTCGACCCCGCGACCGGGGAGATGCACTGGCAATACCAGGAGAAGAAGGGCGTGGTCTGTGCACCCGCAGTCGGAGCGGGACTGGTGGTGTACGGCGATCACTCCGGCACGGTTCTCGCGCGGCGGGCGGATACCGGGGCCCTGGCCTGGAGCGCGGCCTCGCCCAATGCAGTGAGGGCCAGCCCGGTGATTGCCGGAGGCACCGTGGTGGTGCCATACCGAAGCTACACCGCGTTGAAGCCGCCGAAGGTGGATTATCTGGTGGCGTATGACCTTCAGACGGGTGCGCGCCAATGGGCACAGAACGGCGAGGCTTCGGTCTTCACCACGCCCGCGGTAGCAGAGGGCGTGGTGTACTTCGGGCACGTGGAGGGCTACCTGTCGCAGACCGAGATGCGCGCAGTGCGCCTGGCGGACGGGAAGCTCCTCTGGAAGCAACGGTTTGCGCCGCTCATGGTGGCCTCTTCGCCGGTGGTGGCGGGGGATCGGCTCTTCATCGGGATGGGAGACGGCACGGTGTATGCCCTGCGCCTGAACACGGGCAGCACCCTCAGCCGGCTGACGCTGGCCCCACGCCTCTACTCCTCGGCAGCGGTGAGCGGCGGCCACCTGTTCATCGGGGCCAGCGACGGGAAGCTGTACTGCCTGGGAGAGTGAGAACAGACAGGCTCCTTGCCGGTAGCTCCGCGCTCTCCCCCACGCGCCGAGTTTGCAGGCGTTGCAGAGACGCCGCCAGGTCCGGTCCGCAAGGCGGGGAATAGTCAGTGGTAGCTGTCCTTCTCTCTAGGGCCCCTTGATCTGCCTCACCGAGACCACGTCAATCAACTGGCCCAGGCGCCCCATCAGCCGCGTCAACTGTTCGCGGTGGCGAACGCTAAGGGTCAGAATCAAACGCGCGAACTGCCCGCTATCCGCCTCCGCCTGAGCGCCCGTAATGTTGAGGTCGCAGTCGGACACGATAGCGGTGATGTGCGAGAGCAAGCCGACGCGGTCCGTGGCAACGATCTCGAGGGTGGCATGAGTGGCGAGGCCCTCTTCGGCATCCCAGGTGAGCGAGATCACCCGCTCGGGCTCGCGGCGAGCACGATAGAGCAGGTTCTTGCAGTCCGCCCGATGGACGGTAATGCCGCCGCCGCGGGTGATGTAGCCTCGGATCTCATCGCCCGGCAGGGGATTGCAGCAGCGCGAGAGGTTACTGCGCAGGCCGTAAATCCCGCGGGCTGAGACCTCCAGGGGCTTGCGTTCGAGCGGTGGCTCCCCCTCCATGGGCAGCAGCAACCTGGCCTCTTCGCTGAGCGAGCGCGGCTGGAGTTGTGGCTCTTTGAGGACGTGCTTGAGGATCGTGGCCGGGTCCACGTCGCCGTAGCCAACGGCGGCGAGCAGGTCGTCACGGTTCTCATAGTATAGACGCTTGGCAATCTGCTCCAGCTCGGCCTGGGTCAGGGCCTCGCGGACCTTGGGAGGCTGGTGCCGCAGGACCGAGTCCAGCAGCTCACGACCGCGGCGCAGGTTCTCGTCACGCATGCGCTCGCGCAGGTAGCGACGGACCTTGGCCTTGGCCCGGCTGGACTGAATGAGCCGGAGCCAGTCCCGGCTGGGTTCGGCGCGCTCTGAGGTGATGATCTCGCAGATATCGCCGTTCTCGAACTGATAGTCGAGAGGCACCGGACGGCCATTGACCCGCGCGCCCACCGCGTGGTGCCCCACCTCAGTGTGAATGCGATAAGCGAAGTCAATGGGACCAGCGCCGTTGGGCAGGTCCACCACGTCACCCTCGGGGGTAAAGACGAAGACCTGATCCTTGAAAAGGTCAAGCTGGAGAAGCTCCAGGAACTCGTGGCTTTCGGCGACGTCCTTCTCCAGCTCCAGGATCTGGCGGAGCCAGGAAATCCGCATGTCGAGCGTGTCCGGGCCGGTGCCTTCCTTGTAGCTCCAGTGGGCGGCAACCCCGTACTCCGCCATGCGATGCATCTCCCAGGTGCGGATCTGCACCTCCATGATCTGACCGCCCGGCCCCATGACCTTGGTGTGCAGGGACTGGTAGCCGTTAGGCTTGGGCTTGGAGATGTAGTCGCTGAACATGCCGCGCAAGGGCATCCACAGCGAATGCACCAGACCCAGGGCGGCCCAGCAATCGGCGACCGTGTCCACAACAACGCGGAGGGCAACCAGATCGGCCACCTGGGCGAAGTCTATCTTCTGCTCCCGAATCTTGTTGTAGATGCTGTAGATGTGCTTGGCACGGCCGTAGACCGAGGCGCGGATACCCACGCGGCTGAGCTGCTGCTCCAGTTCCAGCCGAACGCGCTCCGCGAGCTGCTCGCGCTCGGCGCGGGTCTGCCCCAGTTGCTCGGCGATCTCAAAGAAGCCTTCGGGATCCAGGTACTTGAGCGCGAGGTCTTCAAGCTGCCACTTGAAGCGCCAGATGCCCAGGCGGTGAGCCAGGGGGGCGTAGATGTGAAGCGTCTCGGTAGCGGTCCGCTTGCGCTTCTCTTCGGGGAGGGGGTCGAGGGTGCGCATGTTGTGCAGGCGGTCCGCCAGCTTAATGATGAGCACGCGGACGTCCTCCGCCATGGCCAGGAGCATCTTGCGCAGGTTGCGGGCCTGTTCTTCCTGTTTGCTGGTGAAATCGAGACGGTGCAACTTGGTGACGCCCTCGACCAACTCGGCAACGGTGGCCCCGAACCGCTGGCGCAGGTCTTCCAGGGTCGCGGGAGTGTCCTCAAGGGTATCGTGCAGCAGAGCCGCAGCCAGGGTGTCAGGGTCGGCCTGGATGGTGGTGAGAATCCGGGCGACCTCCAAGGGGTGAGTGACATAAGGCTCGCCGGTGAGACGCTTCTGACCCTCATGAGCCTGTGCGGCGAACTCATGGGCCCGACGAAGCAGCTCCGGATTGGCTCCGGGCCAGTAGGTAAGCAACTCGTTAGTGATCGTCTGCAGCTCGCTATCCATCCGCTGGGGACATTATAGCAGTCGCGGGAAAGGAGGTCGAGACCGGGCGTGACCACCTTGCCGTTGCTTGACAGCGAATTGGCCGCCTAGCTATAATAAAGCAGTTATTCTGCTCGACGTGACCGAGCTCTGTCTGCGCTCGGTCACGGTCTTATTGCCGCTGACTTGGGGCCCCCAGCGCTCCAAGGCCGTTCGTATCAACATCGCCGCATGACGGCGGTGTCGCATTCTTACCGGAGCCCTCATGGTTGACTTCTGGCTCCGGGGAGGACATAACCAAGCTATGCCAGATCGCCTGACTCCCGAAGATCCCGGCTCCTTGCGCAAGGAGCGGGAACGCTACCGCATGGTGGTAACTGAACTCCAGACCAAGATCCGCGAGCTGGAGGAGGAGATTCAGACTACGACGGCCATCACCGAGATGCCAACGGTGGTGGTGACCCGGCCGGAATTGCATAACACCCTGATGCGCCTGGTCAACAAGATCGCCATGATTGTCCAGGCCGAGGAGGTACTGCTACTCCTCTACCAGCCGGAGTTGGGAGAATTAGCGGTGCTGCCGCCCTCGCTGGGTATCACGGAGGAGCAGGCGGCGCAGGTGCACCTGCCGCCGGAGCAAGGAATAACGGGGCTGGTGTACCGCACCGGCGAGTCGGTGCTGTACAACGACGCGATCAACGACCCCCGCGCCAGCCAGGACAAGGTCTCGTTGCTGCGAGTGCGCAACGGCATCTGCGTGCCATTGACCATCAAGCAGCGAGACGAGGAAGAACGGGTCATCACCGAACGGGTCATCGGCGTCATGCACGTGTGCAACAAGCGCTATGACCAGGAGTTCAATGAGGATGACGTGCGCCTGCTGGAGATGTTGGCGGAGCAAGCGGCGGCCATCATCTCCAACGCGCAGCTCTATATCGAGTTGACCGAGGAAAAGGCGCGGCTGGAACAGACCTTCGAGACCCTGCACGCGGGAGTGATCGCCACTGACGCCAATGGACGTCTCCGCCTGCTGAACCGGGCGGCCGCGCAGATGCTGGGATTGCCTGCGAGCGCCTACGAGGGCCAACTCGCGGCGCAGGTGATCCCAGACGAACAAGTGCGCAATCTGCTGGAACGCTCCCTGGCTGAGAAGAAGGAGTTGGCAGAGGAGGTCAACGCGGAGGGCGACCGGCGCATCTACAAAGGGGAAACCAGCCTGATGCGCGATGAGGCCCGGCGACTGCAGGCTGTGGTCGCCATCTTCAACGATATCACCGAGATTCGTCAGGTGGAACGAATGAAGACCGCCTTTGTCTCCACGGTCTCGCATGAATTGCGCACGCCACTGACCTCCATTAAGGGCTTCATCTCCACGCTGTTGGACGACACCGAGGGGATGTACGACGACGTGACGCGGCGGGAGTTCTACGAGATCATCGATCAGGAGTGTGACCGACTGACGCGGCTAATCAGCGACCTGCTGAACGTATCGCGCATTGAGTCGGGGCGAGCTTTGGACATGCATCTGGCCGAGGTGGACCTGCACAAGACCATCGGGCGTGTGCTGCAGGCGCAGCAGCAATACACCAGTCGGCACCAGTTGGTTAACGACATTCCGGAGGATTTCTCGACCATCGAGGGCGACGGAGACAAGATCTATCAGGTAATAGACAATCTGGTGGGTAATGCCGTCAAGTACTCGCCAGAGGGGGGAGTCGTCAAGGTCACGGCGGAGGACGAGGGAGGCACGGTGCGGCTAGAAATCTCCGACGAGGGACTGGGGATTCCGGAGCGCCATCGGGATAAGATCTTCGAGCGCTTCCACATGGTGGATGACGACGTCGACCACAAGGCAGTTAAGGGCACAGGCATTGGGCTGTATCTGGTGCGGCACCTGACCCGGGCACACGGGGGAGACGTGTGGCTGAAGGAGTCAGAGGTAGGCAAGGGGTCAACCTTCTGCGTCCGCTTGCCCAAGGAAGCGCAAGTGCCCGAGCAGATGAGTGCGTAGGGCCACACGAGCCGCATCGTCGGCGGGGAGAAGACGCTGAGATGAAAATTGCCATGGGGAATGACCACGCCGGTTTTCCACTTCGCGAGGCCATATGCGAAGCGATTAAGGCTCTCGGACATGAGGTCGTGGACTTTGGCATACAGACCGAGGAGGCCTGTGACTACCCGCAGGTGGTGGCGCCGTTGACGCACGCGATCGCCCAGGGGGAATGTGACCTGGGCATCCTGGTCTGCGGCACCGGAATCGGCATGGCGATAGCCGCGAACAAGGTACGGGGGATCTACGCGGCGCGGTGCGAGGAATGCTTCAGCGCGCGCATGGCGCGGGAACACAACGCCGCCAACGTGCTCACCATGGGGGGGCGCACCATCGGCCCGGGCCTGGCCGGCGAGGTGGTACAGGCCTTCTTGACGACTACCCCCACGACGGAGGAGCGTCACGTGCGGCGCCAGGAGCAGGTGCGCCGGATCGAGACCAGCCAGACCGCTTAGAACGGACCTCACCATCGTGACCGCTGCTAACGACTCCACACCCAGTCGGCCCGACTGGGACGACTACTTCATGCAGATTGCCTTCCTGGTGGCCCAGCGCTCCACATGCCTGCGCCGGCAAGTGGGAGCGCTGCTGGTGCAGAAGAGACGGATCCTCGCCACCGGCTACAACGGTGCGCCCCAAGGCCTGGCGCACTGCGCTGAACTGGGCGGGTGTCTGCGCGAGAGACTCGATATTCCCTCCGGCGAGCGCCAAGAATTGTGCCGAGGTCTTCACGCCGAGCAGAATGCCATCATCCAGGCTGCGGTGCACGGCGTCGAACTTTCGGAGGTGACCTGCTACTCCACTACCCAGCCTTGCGTTACGTGCGCCAAGATGCTGGTCAATGCCAACGTGCGACGGATCGTCTTTGCCGGCGACTACCCCGACAACCTGGCACTGGAGATTCTCAAGGAGGCCGAAGTGGAGCTGGTAAAGTGGTCCCCCAGCACAGATGAGGCGAGCGGGGCATGTTGACCTGGGTGGCGCCGATCATCGCCTTCCTCGCGACTGTGATTCTGGTGCCCGTAGTGCGCAGGGTGGCAGTACGGCTAGGGGTGATGGCTCAACCGGGGGGGCGACACACCCATGGGCAGCCCACACCTGTATGGGGAGGAATAGCGCTGTTCGTGGCCGTGTGGGTAGCGCTGGGCCTCGGCCTCCGGCCCTGGGATGAGTCTCTGCGAGGCGTGTTAATCGGCTCTGCAATTCTGTTTGCGCTCTGCCTGACCGACGACGCTCTGGGGCTGCCTGTGCTGCCGCGGCTGGTGGGACAGATCCTGGTCGCGCTTATCGCCTGGGTACACGGCGTGCAGATTCTGGGTATCACGTCGCTGGCGGTGTGGGAGGGGCACCTGGGATATCTACACGTGGGCTGGCTCTCGGCGCCGCTGACGGTCCTCTGGATCGTGTTCATGGTCAACGCGGTCAACTGGATAGACGGGTTGGACGGTCTGGCGGCAGGCGTGATCGGGATCGCCTCAGTGACGTTGTCGGTGATGGGCTTCTCCTCGGGCAACCTGCTGGTAGGCACGGCAACCGCGGCACTGGCAGCGTCCTGCGCTGGCTTCCTCCTGTACAATTTCAACCCGGCCCGCATCTTCATGGGGGACTCCGGCGCCATGTTCCTGGGCTACATGGTAGCTTGTTTGTCGGTGCTGGGGGTCTTCAAGAGCACGGCGCTGGTGGCGGTGGTTGTGCCCCTGCTGGCGCTGGGAGTGCCCATCTATGACACGGTCTCAACGATGCTGGGACGACTCTGGCGGGGACAGCCGGTATATTACGCCGACCGCAGTCACTTCCATCACCGACTGCTGGACCGCGGACTGTCTGTGCGGCAGACGGTGCTGGTGATATACGGCCTGACCGCGGCTTTGTGCCTGGTCGCCCTCGGGTTGTGGTGGTGGTGAGCAAGCGGATTGCACTCATCATAGGGACGCGCCCCGAGGCCATCAAGCTGGGGCCCGTATACCAGGAGTTAGCTCGGCGAGCGGGCCAATTCGAGCCGCTGGTGATCGCGACCGCGCAGCACCGGCAGATGCTTGACCAGATGCTGCCGATCTTTGGAATGGCACCGGAAGTGGACCTGGACCTCATGAAGGAGGGACAGACGCTGGCGGAGGTGACCTGCCGGGCGCTGGGGGGTCTGCAGGGGGCGCTGCAGGAGATAAGGCCGGACCTGGCGCTGGTACAGGGGGATACGACCACAGTCCTGGCCGGGGCGCTGGCAGCGTTCTACGAGAAGATTCCGGTGGGGCATGTGGAGGCCGGTCTGCGCACGGGAGACAAGTACTCCCCCTTTCCGGAGGAGATCAACCGGCGACTGACCACACCGTTGGCGGACCTGCACTTCGCGGCCACGGCTGGGGCGCGAGACCATCTTCTGCGCGAGGGGGTCGCACCAGAGAGCATCTTCGTGACCGGCAATCCGGTGATTGACGCGCTCCGCCAGGTGGCAAGCCATGCGCCCCCGCTGGAGACCACCGCGGCGGGGTCACACCTGACGCCGGACCAGCGGCTGCTGCTGGTGACGGCGCACCGGCGGGAAAATCTGGGACAGCCCCTGCGGAACATCTGCCGGGCGCTCCGGGTGATTGTCGAGGAGTTCGGAGACGTGCACGTGCTATATGCGGTGCATCCGAACCCCCAGGTGCGAGAAACAGCGGGTCAGGAGCTGGCGGAGGCGGAGCGAGTAACGCTGATTAAGCCTCCGAACTACCTGGAGTTTGTGGCTCTGATGCAGCGCGCCTACCTGATCCTGACTGACTCAGGCGGGGTGCAGGAGGAGGCCCCGGCCCTGGGAGTGCCGGCGCTGGTGATGCGCGACACCAGCGAACGGCCCGAGGGCCTGGCCTGCGGCTCGGCGGAACTCGTGGGCACCAGCACAGAACGAATTGTGCGCGCCGCCCGACGACTATTGACCGAAGAGGCGGAATACCAGCGGCGGAGGCTGGCGCCCTGCCCTTATGGCGACGGTAAGGCGGCACAGAGAATCGTGGACGCCCTGGGCTTCCATTTTGGCTCGCAGCCCCAGCGACCGGCAGACTGGGAGGTGACCGGATGAACACGCAGGCCCTGAGCCAGTTCTGGACCTGGCGAAGAGTGCTATGGTACACGCTGATCATTGGCATTGTCATTTTCGCTGTGTACAAGCAGTCGCTGGCGCTATATGTTCTCGAGCGGGCCATGCATGTGGTCGTGACCCTGCTGCTGGCAACGGCGGCGGCCTACGTGCTGAACCCGGTCACTGCACGTTTGACACGCGCCCTGCGCTGGGGAAGTGAGCGAAGCCGCAGGACACTGGCGGCGCTGATCACCGTCCTGCTGGCGATCGCCGTACTGGCAGGCCTGATAGCGCTCACGGCCGTCCCGATCGTCACGGAGCTACGTGATCTGGGGACCTCGCTTCAAGACTGGGCCAAGACCTTGCCCTCCATTGTGAACCGCTGGATGGAGTCCTATACGCGCATCGTGCCGCCGGGACTGGCAGACACGATCGAGCAGCAAGCCTCGGCGCTGGCCAGCTCGTTGCTCCAGGCAGACTACTTCTCGGCCGTCAAGTCGGTGCTGACCCACGGATGGTATGTCGTGGAGCTGCTGTTGATACCAGTGCTGTGCTTCCACCTGTTGCGCGACGGGCGAGCCCTGCGGCGAGGGATGCTCGACTACGTGCCGCAGAAGCACCGCGAGGCCGCACGGGTACTGTCTGAGGACATTCATGGCGTGCTGAAGGCCTACGTGCGGGGCATCCTCGTTCTGTGTCTGCTGTTTGGCGCGACCACCACGTTGCTGTTGTATTTCGCACACACACGGATCTACCTGACTCTGGGGATCCTCGCTGGGCTGTCATGGGCTATCCCCATCATCGGGCCAGTGGTAGCAGGAGTGTTCGTGGTGGGCGTCACGCTACTGCAAAGCGGGCTGCACACGGCGCTGATCGTACTGATCGTGTACGTTGGTCTGAACATCCTGGATAGCAAGCTGGTCACCCCGTTTGTGCTGGGAGATGCCATGCGGCTGCATCCGGTGACAGTGATCACTGCTATGCTGCTGTCCGGACAACTCCTGGGGCCGGTGGGGATGCTAGTGGCAGTACCCGTGACGGCAGCAGGAAAGGTCATCTGGTTGCGGTACCTGGAATCGCGGGATCTGCCGGAGACTGAAGACAAAGAAACGGAGCCCGCGGTTTCATGAGCATGGCCCTGTGGCAAGCGCTGGTCCTGGCAGTCATCCAGGGCCTGACCGAGTTTCTGCCCGTGTCCAGCAAGAGCCACTTGATGGTGGCAGAGAAGCTGATGGGCGTGAACGTGGACGACTTCATCGCCCTGGCGGTGTTGCTGCACTTTGGCACCCTGCTATCCCTGATCATCTACTACCGCAGGGACTGGGCGGAGATCATCGGCGGCTCCTTTCGCAGCGGGGAGCGAGGGCGGCAACCCCGAAGGCTGCTAGGTATGTTGGCACTGGGGACGCTGCCAGTCGCGGTGGTAGGCCTACTGATCAAGGACCACGTGGAGTTCTTGTATGAAGACCTGATCGTTGCCGGCGCTCTCTGGCTGGTCACAGCGACGGGCTTGTGGTATGCTGACCGCCTGGGTGGGAGAAAGGGCCCGGCGGAAATGCGGCCAGTGGACGCACTGTGGGTAGGAGTGGCGCAAACCCTGGCGATCCTGCCCGGCATTTCTCGTTCCGGCAGCACTATCTTTGGAGGACTTGCGCGGCGCCTTGACGAACAATGGGCGCCGAGGTTTGCCTTTCTGCTCGCCACCCCTGCCATCCTGGGGGCGACTGTTCTGAAGTCCAAGGACTTGATCCAGGCTCTCCAACAGGATATGGTCGCCACCCCCTGGGGGATGTATGCGTTGACCTGTGCCGTCTCGGCAGCCGTGGGGTATGTGGCGATCGCGCTGGTAATCCGAGCCGTACGGAGCGCCAAGCTCAAGTATTTTGCGGTCTGGTGTGCGGTTATGGGGATAACGACGCTAGTGTGGGGGCTCTGGGTGCGGTAGTCGAAGATCGGTAGTCGAGAGTCAGGGCTGTCGTACAGGAGGGCCGCAGGGGTAATCTGCATCCAGCGGCAAACTGCTCTCGGCACAGGAAATAGGAGGGATTACGTTGTCTGGGTTCCAGCTCCAATCTACTGAGTGGGTGATGTTGTACATTATTTTGGCGTGCGGGGTACTGGGCGTCATCTTCGCACTGGTCTGGCGCCGACAAGTCCTGGCCATGGATCAGGGCACCGAGGACATGAAGCGCATCGCCGGGCAGATTCAGGAAGGCGCCTTCGCCTACCTCAATCGCCAGTTCCGGACCATCACCTGGATGGTCGCGATCCTGATTGTGCTCTTGTTCCTGACCACGCTCGGGCAAAAATGGGACATCTCGCTCGGCCGAATCCTGGCCTTCGTGCTGGGGGCCTTTTTCTCCGGGTTCACCGGCTACGTGGGGATGACTCTGGCGGTGCGGGGTAACGTACGCTGCACGCAAGCCGNNCGTACCAGCCTGAGCCAAGCGCTGTTTGTGGCCTTCCGCTCCGGAGCGGTGACGGGGATGTTCACCGTCAGCCTGGGTCTGATCGGCGCAGCCGTGATCTTCATGATCTACAGGGAACATGCCACCGAGGTCCTGCTGGGCTTCGGGTTCGGCGGATCCCTGCTGGCATTGTTCATGCGGGTTGGCGGTGGCATCTACACCAAAGCGGCAGATGTTGGGGCCGACCTGGTGGGGAAGGTCGAGGCTGGTATTCCGGAGGACGATCCACGCAACGCCGCAGTCATCGCCGATAATGTGGGCGACAAC
>LSQX01045706.1_pt1 | contig 10937 bp, 9 predicted proteins | sample 654561 | NCBI WGS metagenome assembly LSQX01 (sample SAMN04489861, study PRJNA283612) | anaerobic digester metagenome | isolation source: 4 biogas reactors fed with cattle manure at either 37C or 55C with and... | place: Denmark: Kongens Lyngby | collected 2014 | reverse complement strand
CCTGTATACTGCATGGACCCTTCCCTAATGCAGTGAAGAAAAATTGCAGAACCTTTTCCCTTAATTATGGGATCCACATTGTAGTTTATCGATGCTACATAGTTGTACGTTCCCTTCTTGCTGATTAAATGCTCATATTTCGTTTTGTCAAAATTAGCAGGCAAATCTTTCTTCTTAATCCATTGATTATATGTATCGGACTCAGGATTTGAATCCCAATAATCATCTTCGCCTACAACAGTATAGCCAAGTGGAGCTATGCCATTGTCATCCTTTATTCCAAAACACATTCCAAATGTGTATATTCCTGCAGGAGTTCTGTAGTCGCCTTCATGTTTTTCCTCTTTTGCTGCAATACCATTCTTTCCTACAAGACCGACCGTATTAAACACTTCAACAAACTCATTGCCCTGCTTTTTAAAAGCATAAAAATCACATTCAGGACCATTCCCTCTTTGTATAACAATGAATACATGAGATGCTTTTTCCGACACGACAAGTCTGTTTGCCGCCTGGTAAACATTAGTCACAGGCTCAGGCGTAGGTGTAGGTGACGGAGATTGGGTAATATATTCTGTCACCTTGGGTGTATCTGTAGCTTGCATGGTGCTTCTTGGTGTAGTTTGTGGTGATGGTGTCAGTTTTACACCGTTGTTGACACAGCCGGCCAATAAAATACCAGCAAGAATAATGGATGCACATAATATCTTCATAATAATCTCCCTTTAATCCCATTGATACTGCGTAATTATCTTATCCATTATATCTTCTTTTATGTCCTCAAGGTGATACTTTTCATCATCCAAATGAGCTTCCATTTCCTTTAAGAACTTCAAAGTGCAATAGTCGTTGTAAACAGCATCCCTTACCTCTTCGCTGTTTTCATAATCTTCAAAACCATCGCATCTAACAAGATATATTCCATATTCATCAACAATTACAGTCATGTCCCCCGTCTTCAAGTCAGGATTGGATGAAAACGCATAAAATTCATCATCCTTGTTCTGGTATCCTTCCAAAGAGACGGTCATTCTGCCTCCGGTTTCAATGACACCAGGATCCTCTGATTCATCAAGGATCAAATCATCCATATCGCTTGATGTCTGTATCTTGTCCAGATAAGATTCCGCTTTTTCAATCTTTTCATCAATCACTTCCTGGGAAAGCTTGTTTCCATTCTCATCTTTTAGAGAGTAGAACAGAACCTGTAGTTCAACACTCCTATACTTCTTTATATTCTGCTTGTAATAATCCAATAGTTCATCGTCATTAATATCATACTTATCAAACACACTGCTTTTATACTTGTTGATTGTGTTTTCCATGAGAGTGAAGAGTTTGTACTGCAAAACGTTTTCAAATCCCTTGTTTAAATACAGTTCTGCATTGTCTTTTGCAAGCTCTTCGCTAATTCTCAATATTTCTTCTTTTTCTTCCTCGGAAAGAGGATTATTCAAACGGGCAATCTCATAGATAACAGAAAACAAATGAGCTTTGTTAAGGGCATCTTCCTTGTGGTCGGCATCTGTACAAAAGTGCATGAAGACAAAATCATATATCCTAAAATCCTCATTTTCAGCAACAACATTGCCGTCGTATGCCAATCCTTCAATCTGCCATACGTTTAGCTTTTTCTGTCCATTTTCGCCTTTTGTGCATCCTGCCGCCATGGCAGCGACCAGAAAGAATGCAACAGCCAAACAAAGCCTTTTCATAGAATACCTCTTTAATAGTCAAATACGGAAAACATGAAATCATCAATTATCTCACTGGCAACATCCTTGTACTTGTTATATGAACTGCCTGCCAGAACATCATGTTCCGCTTCATATATGATTATATAATAACACATTTTTCTGACTGCCACATACATATCTCCCTTTACAGGGAAAAGGTTCTTCATGTATGTGTAAGACACCTTCTTGAAAACTGTTTTTTCTGATTCGTAATCCATAACCGCACTAATATTATCCTCAGTTATGTTTTTCCCAGAAGCCATCAGTTCTTCCAAGGCTTTTTCCATGGCCGTTTGCAAGTCCATTTCTTCATCTTCTTCTATAGGTCTGTAATAGAACGAGATGCTTGCTGTTTCGTCTCTGACCAATGGCTCTTGCACATCCTCCTGCTCTGTTTCCTGAGGAATGGGAGTAGCATCTGGAGACTTTATCAATGGATAGAGATTGAGCACAAGCCCTGTATCCTTGTCCAGGAAAAAGTTGTTGGGGCCAGCTTCTGCAGCCCAGTCTTCCGGATAACCAACCCTGAAAAAGTATCTTTCAGCATTGTGAAGCTTGGGAAAGTGTTCTTCCGGAGCTACCATTTTCTCCACACTCTCCCGAAAGTAGTCAACCACATAATATCCCATCAGTATGACAAGAAACACTATCGAAACTTTAATAACAAAGCTTCTTTTTATTCTCACTCGTCTATCCTCCTAAATTCATATCCCATTTCTCTCAAAGTATCAATAATAGTTGCAAGAGCATTTGCATTGTCTTCAAAGGTGGAATGAAGAAGTATCACCGCTCCGTTGCCTACAAATTTGCCTTCCTGTATTGGTCCAATAACTCTGTTGATTACTTCTTCCACACCGACAGGATCACCATAGTCTTTATGGGCAAGGTCCCAGAAAACCGTCTCGTAATGCATTTGGGAAGCAATGTTAAGATCCCTTATACTAAACACACCCCCAGGCGGACGATAGTAGAACATACGCTGACCTTTTCCAAATATCTTCTCATACTCTCTTTCTACAACAACCAATTCTTCAATAAAATCCTCAACGGACAATTCAGGCATTGGAGTTTTTTCAGGATAAGGATGTGTGTTCGTATGGTTACCAACCAAATGTCCTTCTTCCACCATTCTCTTTACAAGTTCCTGGTTCTTTCTAATGTAGCTTCCTGTAACAAAGAATATTGCCTTTACATTCTTCTCCTTTAAAATATCAAGTATTCTAGGCGTAAAACCATTTTCGTATCCATTGTCGAATGTAAGATACAATACTTTGCCATCATTTGTCTTTCTGTATACTCCCCCATGTTTTTCAACTTCTTTGTATGGATATGCCCAGGACCAAGACCTTACTGTTGTATCCAGCCCAACAAGCTTTGATTCATCTATCTCTTCAATAATTGGAATTGGCGTCGGAGTTGGTGTTGGCACCGGTGTTGGTGTTTGCGTAACATCCGGATCAGTAGTTGTTTGTGGAGTTTGAGTCTCATCTTCCAGTGAAGGTGTTGGTGTTATTGGAGTTATTGTTGGCGAATTCCCAAGAATGTCGCTATCTAACCCCTTTAACGAATGCGCTACAACAACAGCTGCAAACATTACAACCATCAGCGCAAATAATAGTAGAATGTAACTAACACTATTTTTCTTTTGTACTTTCTTCATGATAAACAAATCTCCTATGTATTATTTGAACACTAATATTATGATTAAAACACAAAAAATTATAGCATAAATTAGAGATATTATCAATGGAAAAACGGGCAGTTATCTAAACTACCCGTATACATTTACTAAACTTTTTATAAAATTCGCTCCATGTCTTACCCTTCACCAGGATCTGGTGGTGGTCCTGGATCATATATGAAATCCTCATGAGCTTTAATATAATCGCCCTTGTAGTAGAAATAGTAGATTGCATCAGGATTTGCTTCCTTTAACATTATTACGGTCTCAATCTCAAGACTTGGTGGATTGAAGGAGCACCATTCCACTTTATGTAATCCCTTCAACGGAGTCAAATCCTTAATGTCACCATTTTCTCTAAGCAACAGGAATCTCATCTCAGTCATGTTGCTCAAAGCCTCAATATTTTCAATCTTGTTGTTATTCAGCTTAAGAATTCTCAGCTTAGTCAAATTTTCCAAAGGAGATATATCTTCAATTTCATTGTATCCAAGTTCCAGTTCCTCCAGGTTGACCAGATTTCTCAAAGGCGACACATCTTTTATTTTATTCTTGCCAAGATGCAGAACCTTCAGTTTGGTCAGCCCCTCCAAAGCACTAATATCCGATATCTGGTTGTCACCAAGATACAACTCTTCCAGATTCGTCAAATATTTGAGTACGCTTATGTCTTTGATCTCATTCTGTGTCAATCTAAGAACTCTAAGCTTGGTGAGATCCTTTACTCCACTTATATCCTTAATTCCACTGTTATACAAATGCAGCTGCTCAAGGTTCTTGTATTTCTTAAAAGAATCCAAATCCGTTACATTGGCATTTGGTCTTTCTATAATCTTTACTGTTGCCGCATTGCTTCTTTGCGAAGCAAGAAAAAGCAAACCTATGCCACCAATAATCACAACTATGATTGCCAGTACTACTCCCAAAGCTTTGAAAGCATCATTCTTGTATCCATGTCTGCCATACGTTCCATAGGACGGTTTCCTGCTTTCACTTGCCATATGTACGGAAGAAGCTTCATCGGCCTTGGATATTACAACGTCGGAATCATTCTGATGCGGCAATACGGTTTCCATTTTTTCACGCACAGGAACTTCCTGTTTTACACCTTCGCTTGTCTGCTTTGAACCATCGTTCTTCAATACAGGAGGCTTGGGCGTTCCCTGAGCCCTGTTCAAGTATGACTTTGGCAAAACAGGCGGCCTTGGTGGTGAATTGCTATTGACTTTTTCATTAGGATTAACGTTTTGATTGTCAACTCTATTGCTATTCATTTGTTTTCCTCTCTTCATAGTTTATCCTAATAATATTCTAGCATTCACTTTTTCTCAATTCAACAGATTCTGACAGAATTATCAGATTGTTAAAATAAAGTTCATATAATAAGTGTCTGCCACCGGCAACTGAAATATGCTAAAATAAATCAAACGAAATATGAAAGGATGATTTAATTGGCAAAGCCTGCCGTAGCTATAACAATGGGCGATCCTCTTGGAATCGGACCTGAAATTGTAATAAAGTCAATGGCTCACAGCGAAGTATTTGATGCTTGTGAACCTGTTATTGTAGGAAATCGTAATATACTAAAAAAAGCAGCCGAAATTCAAAACCTTGCTGAAACATTTGAAAAGGTTAAAGATTCAATCGTGGATGTGTATACAGAAGAAAACATGACACGAAAAGCAGCCGGGAAAGCAGCCTTTGAATATATTGACAAGGCAGTTTCTCTATGTGTGAACAAAAGAGCAGATGCTATAGCAACGGCTCCAATAAACAAGGAACACCTTAAAGAAGCCCACATCCCATATATCGGTCATACGGAAATATTGGCAGGACTTACGAATACCAACGACCCTCTTACAATGTTTGAAACCAATTCCTTAAGAATATTCTTCCTGTCAAGACATGTATCACTGATTGAAGCATGCAGTCTTGTAAAAAAGGACCGCATCTACGAATATATTTTAAAATGCGACAATGCACTTAAAAAACTGGGAGTTGACAAAGGTACGATGGCAATAGCTGCATTGAATCCCCACAGCGGTGAAGGCGGAATGTTTGGAATGGAAGAAATAGAAGAAATAATTCCTGCGGTAAACATGGCAAAAGCTGATGGCATAGATGTTGAAGGTCCAATAAGTGCCGACTCAATTTTCCATCTTGCCCATATCGGAAGATATAACTCGGTTCTTTCCATGTACCATGACCAGGGACACATTGCCTCTAAAACGCTGGACTTTGAAGGCACCATATCTCTTACAATAGGCCTTCCCTTCCTCAGGACATCCGTAGATCACGGTACTGCCATGGACATTGCCTGGAAAGGCATAGCTAATGAACGAAGCATGGTGGAGGCAATTCTGGTTGCAGCAAAATATGCTCCTAAATACAAATAATGGACGGGGTCAATGCCCGTCCATTAATTATTTTATTCATAATACCATATATTATTGAGTTGCAAACTGTGTCAACTGAATCTTGAAGTTTTGGTTCAACACCCTCACTTCATCAAGAAGTTCTTTTGTCATTGAAACGTCCTTAATCTTAATGTGGTATTGCAGTTCTGTAACAGCTCCTCCGCTTATTATACGGATGCTGTTAAGAGCATATGAGCTTGTGAACTTCTCAAGGATTTCGTCAAACAGCCCATCATAGTTGATATTCTCAGGCACAGCAATTGTAAGGGTTTTTGCAACGTTTTTGCCTCTTTCCAGAGTAAAGGCGGTGTATACGATAATAACAACACAGGTAATAAGTACAAATACCAGTGCGGGCAGATACAAGAAACAACCGGTAATAAAACCTGTGCCCATGCCAAAGAATATAAACACGATTTCTTTTGGCTTGACCAGTGTACTTCTGTACCTGATTATTGACAGCGCACCTGCAAGGCTGAAAGCACGAGCTATGTTTGTTCCGATTACAGTAAGAAGTATGGACACAACAATGGGAACAACTATCAAAACAAGTCCAAACTCTCTCTGGTAATCAAAAGGCTTGCATGTAAGCTTGTAGGTAAAGTAAATAAGCACCCCAAATACACTTGCCACCAAAACTGTCATAGCTGCTCTCAGCACATTCTCAATACCGTTAATCTGCAATAAACCTTCAAAAAATTCCACTACTTGTCGAGAAAAATTGCTTTCTGTCATTTCTTTGTCTCCTATCTATTCTTAATTATTTTTATTTATAAAAAAAAATATGACCAACCTAATCAAACTGCATTATCATCCAGCTCATCGTATTCTTCATGTTGTTCTTCTTCAGTGTACTTTATGAAATGCGAGCAATACTTTGAAAAAGTTTGATTTCGATATCCGTACTTTGAAAGAATCCTGACAAGCCAGAAAGGAATGTTTCTGTCGGACTTGACCTCAAGAATTGCGATATTATCCGCAGTTACATAATCTCCATGGGAACCTTTTGTCAAATCGAGATCATAATCTCTTGTTCTGATATTTACATCAAACGTGATTCTCAGACGTGGGTCATCCTTGTAGAACAAGGCCAATCTTTCATAACTAACTACAACAACAGGTTTCAGATTCTTCGAAACAATGACTTGTTTCAATTCCTTAAGAATCTGTCTGTTTGAACACTCATAGTCATTAACATCCGGGTCTTCTCCATTTACACATGCTTCCATAAATCTCATGGCATCACCAAGACGCATTTTAACACGCCTCTTCATGACAAGACCTTTAAATTTGGCTTTGATTTCAAAAAAAGATACGCTATCGTTATTTACTTCGCCATAAACGCGCAGCCTTACCTTTTGTCTGTATCTGTCCTTGTTCACAGTCTCGTAAAAACACTGCCATGTATCGTTGTCCAAGTAGATGCTGCTGATTGTATAATATCCATTTTCATCTGCATGTTCATCCTGTTCTATGTACGGAAGCAAATCGTCAAGCAACCTATCCATGTCGTCATATGTCATAGGAAACTTGTACTCATGTCTGCTAAAGTTCTCAATAAACAGTTTTATCACCTCGATATATAACGCTAACACTTTCTTAATACATTAACGTTATTGATTATACTATTTGATATAACAAATATAAAGTGTTAAATTATAAACTTTTTATGAACGAATGCCAAAGGAATCAATAAGCTGCACCCTTTGACGCATTACGTTTACTTCATACGTTTTTAATATTATACCATTTTCCGTTACAGTACAATAGGTGAATGTTGGATTATTCATGTTGAATGACTTGAAAGCATGAATATCTTCCATCTCTCTGAATGTACCGTCATATCGGCTGACACCTGCGCTGCTGTTTATCAAATATATTGTGCCTTGCACATCACTCAGCATGTCAACCTCGTCTTCTCCATCCATAACTTTTTCATATGTATAATTTCCTACCTTGCCCTCATGAATGGGTTCTGATCTGAAAAAGAAATGATCATGACCCTGCAGCACAAGATCCACATTATACTTGTCAAACACGGGCAAAAGGTCTTCCCGCAGTGCTACAATTTCCTTGTCATCTGCGTGATTCGCATTAGTATAAGGTGCTTTATGAGTAAGTACTACTACTCTTGAATCCTTGTGCTTTTTAAGCTCATCTTCAAGAAAGCTCATCTGTTTTTTAGGCAGACTCTTGTTTCCTGCGGTATACAAAACAACGAAATGAACATCATTAAATGAAAAAGAATAATAACCGTTGGCCATGGGTCTTGTATCATAAACACTTCCAAGGGTAAAATACTCAAAAACCTCCATGTCGTCACGGTTGCCGGCCACAGGAACGAAAGTATTGTTTGCCATTATATCCCTTGGAATATCCAAAACGTATTTCCACTGAAGAAAATTCTTCCCATCGTCAACAAAATCTCCAAGATGCATGTAGAAATCCACATCTCCGAACATATCCTGCGCTTTTTCAAGAACCCTTCTGTAATACTCGAAATCACTCCTCTTGTATCCTTGAGAATCCGAAACAATTATGAAGGAAAAATCCTTGCCCTGCCCGGGAGTCTTGAAGGTATATACATCACTTAGATTGTCTCCTTCCCCCAACCTGTACAGATATCTCGTACCAGGCTTTAATCCGGAAACAAACACCCTATGGCGCATATAAGTTCTGTCTTCCAATTCGGTAGTCTTTTCTTCAACTATAGTGTCCACTGGATATTTCTGCACCACCTTCTCAGACTGGGCTTCAATTTTCGTACATTTATCCATATCAAAAACGTCGCCCGTGTCTTCCATGTAGAATATGTATCCTATTTCAACTTCCTCTGAGGTATACCAGCAAAAGTTCTTTTGGGTGTAAACATCCATACCAAACGTCACTGTTATATTAAAGGGAAGATTGGGACTTTTCCTAGCTGAAAGAATGCTGACAACAAGAACAATTGCCAAAACAATTACGGCAACAAATACACCTAGTGCAACTAATACAACCCTTTTGCTTTGCATGTTATCCTCCCCCGCTATCTCTGCCTTTTTACTAATTTTATCACCAGGAGGTTGCTATGTCAAAACAAGTTTTCCGACTAAATACACAAGGAAAGAAACTACATAAGCAATAAAAGTCTGCCACATTGCACTTAAAAGCGCCAATTTGTTATCCCCTAGCTCTTTTTTCATTGTAGAAAAGGCAGCCATGCAAGGCACATACAATAGTGTGAAGACCAGAAAGGAATACGCTTCAAGAGGAGTTTTGAATACATGCACTCCACCATACAGCATGTTTAAAGTGGAAACTACAGCTTCTTTTGCCGCCAGACCGGAAAGCAGCGCAACGGACGCCTGCCATGATCCAAAACCAAGAGGTTTGAAAATAACGGATATGGCTTTTCCTGCAACGCTGATAATCGACTCGCTGCTTTCAACATACTGCAGTTTAAAGTTGAAGCTTTGCAGAAACCATACCGCAATACTCATGACAAATATTAATGTGGCAGCCTTCTTTAAAAAATGTTCGACTCTCTCCCAGACATGCCTTAATGCATTCTTTAATATCGGTACCCTGTAAGGCGGCAGCTCCATCACAAATGGAGTATCGCTACCTTTAAACAATGTGTTTTTAAACATAACTCCGGATATGATCATGAGCAATATTCCCAATACATACAAGCTGAAAATCACCCATACCCTGCTTTCCTTGAAGAAACACTGTGCCAAAAACCCATATATCGGCAGTTTTGCCGAACAAGACATAAAAGGTAAAAGCATTATGGTCATCTGTCTGCCTTTTCTATCTTCAATTGTTCTAGTTGCAAGACACGCAGAAACCGTACAACCAAATCCCATAAGCATGGGAATAAATGCTTTGCCGGATAAACCAATCTTTCCAAGAAGTTTATCCATAATAAAAGCAATTCTTGCCATGTACCCCGTATCCTCAATTATTGATATAAGGAAAAACAGTATGGCTATCTGGGGTAGAAAAGACAATACCCCTCCAACACCAGCCAATACTCCATTAATAATCAAATCAATAATCAGTTCCTGTACGCCGAGTTTCTTCAAACCCGTCTCCGTCACAATCCCCAAATACTTAATAAATACATTTACACAATCCTGCATGAATATGCCAACCTGTCCAAATGTAAGAAAAAAAACACAAAACATAACAAGCAGAAAAATAGGTATTGCAAGATACTTGTTTGCAACAATCCTATCTATTTTCCCGCTTGTAGCTTGACCATTATCCTTCCTGACAACCGCCCCACTTACAACCTTCTCAATAAATCCGTATCTACATCCTGCGATAATAGATTCCATATCGTATACTTGAGAAATCCTGTCAATCCGCCTTATTGTTTCCTCAGACAAGTCAAGAGTCTCTCTTACCAACCCATCCCCTTCAAGCAACTTTATTGATGCCCATTTTGATGAAACATTTTTAACGATAGCTTGTTTCCAGACAAGACGCTCAACCTTCCAAATCAAATCTTTAACCGAAGCTTTGTACACGCCTTCCGGCATGACCGCCCTATGGAACTTCACAGTATCAAACACAGCTTTCAATAAATCATCGATACCTTCACCTGTCTTTGCCGAAATAGGTACAAATCTCACATTCAACGCTCTAGATAATCCTGATACGTCAATAACATCTCCTCTTTTTCTTGACTCGTCCATCATATTAAGAGCAACCACCATGGGAACTTCCATTTCAATAAGCTGCATGCTTAAATACAGGTTTCTTTCCATATTGGTAGCATCCACAATATTTATAACCACATCAGGTTTGTCAAACAGTATGTATTCTCTTGTAACAACCTCTTCTGGAGAGTATGGGGACAATGAATATATTCCAGGCAAGTCAACCAGAGTAACTTCATATCCATATTTTCCAGCTGCCTTGACAAGACCCTCCTTCTTTTCCACTGTAACACCAGGCCTGTTACCCACATAATGCCTGCTGCCTGTTAGATTGTTGAACAATGTTGTCTTTCCCGAATTCGGGTTGCCCACAAGAGCTGCACATATTCTCTTCATGTTTTCACCTCAGGATAAAATATGCTTGTAAACCTGGATAAAGAAGTGTGAAATATAT
>LSQX01360531.1_pt1 | contig 10938 bp, 18 predicted proteins | sample 654561 | NCBI WGS metagenome assembly LSQX01 (sample SAMN04489861, study PRJNA283612) | anaerobic digester metagenome | isolation source: 4 biogas reactors fed with cattle manure at either 37C or 55C with and... | place: Denmark: Kongens Lyngby | collected 2014 | reverse complement strand
ACGCAAAGAATGGGAAACTCGAATTACCCGGTACAGAGCCAGTGGTCAGAGTGTCAGGGAATGGTGTGCGGTCAATGATGTCAAACCTGAACGATTATGGTATTGGCTCCGCCAGTATTATGTAGATAATTATTGCGTATAACCATTCTTATACGACATAAACCCTCCAAATAACCCAAAATTACCCTCAAAAAGCATCTTTATCCTTGATAATTTATGTCATATAAGTTATTATGAAAATAAATATTCAAATTTTCAATCGGCAGTGGCTCAAATGCCAACAGCACCGGGAGTCCAGGAGTAGCTCTTATAATAAAGAGTGGGTTAGGCAAGAGGCTGGATAGGGTCATTGGCGCCCTGGCCTGCCGATTTTACAAATATTCAGTGTTACAGGTGTTAAAGGTAGGGTATTAATGGGAAAGAAATGGTTAGATATATCTATAACTGTTTTAATATTTATATTTACTATTTCTGTTGGGAGCGCGTACATTAATTCGTCTTCGCACGGGTATCTAGAATCTGCAATTTTATTTTTAGCAGCAGTTCTTGCATCTGGCTGTTTTTGGATTGGATATAGTATCAGAAAGTAAACTGGGTTATGTGTTTTATAATTTATTTAATGCAGCAAAAAGGTATATTAAACTTTACCCGCACTCCTAAAAAGCCCAGTAAGTCGTAGTTGCAGAAAACTGTGACATAAATATATTATTTGATGAGGTGGTTGTATTGAAAAAGAGGTTTATACTCATTGTGGTAATACCAATCACTATAGTAGGTATTCTTATCTCTTATATGCAGCCAAAAGTAATAATCAAAAATGCAGACTTATTAGAAATACTTGAGGTAGTTCATTACTTGGATAATGGGAAACCTGATGATATTACAGAACAAGTTAATATAAACTTATTAGCAGAAACTATTTCAAATTACAAGTGCAGAAAAATCCCAAAATCTTTTGCCCCCTTTAGGATAGAAGATATTACCTTTGAAATTAATGGGAGGTATTCCAATAAACCACTTCATATCCTTTTAGGTGATATATATATTGTATATGAAAGCAGCAAAAAAGGCGGGTTTCAAATTATAAATGGTGCTGAACTGTTTGCGGAAGTTGATTTGCTAATCGAATCATAAACGATTTCTAATATGGAAAATGGAAAGTTGGGTAGCCAGGCGTTTGGGACATCAGGACCCTGCGACTTCTGAAAGGTTTTACTCACACGTAGAAAAGGGACACAGCATTAACCTCGGCGAATTTTATAATGATATACTGAATGGCAAAAAAACGTTCTCCAAGGAAGCCCAGGCAAAGGCCGAAAAAGAGGCAATTCAACTCATATAAAAAAAGATTGGAAAAAATGGCTGTACTTTGGCTGTACTTGGGGGGAATCGCTAGAAAGTGGGAGTCCATAAAAAAAAGGGATGCCCGCAAAGTGCGATAAAATGGGCATCCATCAAGTAGATTGCTGGTGGACCCGAGGGGAGTTGAACCCCTGACCTCTAGAGTGCGATTAACAAGATTAATATTCCCTTGTATGATACTACATAGTAGCAAGCCCCATAAATGCGGCATTTCTCCCCATTTCCCTCAATGCTTTATACCCCTTCATGGAATTATATATCCCTGTAACTAGTGTACTGAAAATGTATCAAAACAGAAATTAATTCTTCTCCAATCTCCTTTATCACTTTTTGTTTTTTTCTGCCCAAAGCCTTTTAGATGCTTTATCCCCACATTCCGGACAAAAATTTTTTCTCCCCTTTGCCGGTTTTCTCCCCTCCCTAGCATAAGCCTTGCCACAGCCATCACAGACACAAATATTTGACTGTGTTACGGCCTGTGCAAGCAAATCCCAAATGGAATTAATGAACCCAAAGCCTGATAATTTAATTTTTAACAGGGGCACTTCCCCTGACCAGTCTAGCCAGAAACGAAAACCTTTACGGTGGCGAGATCCCAGAATATCAGAAAAAATACCTTGTAATTCAATATTTATGGATAATGCAAAAAAATTTCGTTGGTAATTAATGTCCCGCCCACTTGGATTAATTTCTTTTGTTTTTTCATCGTTCATATTAAAAAGCATATAATCTGTCCAAAGCTTAGGCGGTGGGATTCGCCCGTCCCTTAAGTATCCTGCAATTTCCATTGCTGCACTTATTCGTTTTGCCCAAAATCGCCAAGTTGCTATTGATTCTGCCCACTGAACAAGACTTCCGTTGAAATCTTCAAATTCTCCCCCCGAATAATTAGGCAGTTCAGACCGTATCCATAAAGGCCCCCACTCCTTAGCAAACTTTAAGTATTTTTCTGGCTTTGCCGATGCAAGTGAAGCAAATGAATTTAACATATTTTCCGATTTTAATTTCTGAATCCATCCTGCTTGTTCCAAAATACGTGTATTTAACCATTTTATTTCTTCTTCATGCAAGCGGCGCCGAGAAGCAAGTGAGAACACTGGCCCTGATTTTCCTTTTAAATCAAACGAAACTGGTATTAAAAAAACGAGATAGGGTTCCTTCTGATTGTTTTGAAGACTTACTTTATCAGTTACCCAAATACCTGAATCCTCCGGAACGTATCCGGGGAGGTTTCCTTCTAAATCTGTTAGCCCACCCAAAGTATTATCATATTCACGCATTTTTTTCTCCTTTAGAAGTGAATTAGAAGTTAACTTCTTTTATTATATCATATTTTAAAGTAAAGTCAAAACAGAAACCCGTTCAATTAGAAAGGGTCCAGTATTTACTGTATGCCCTAGAAACGGAGGTCTGTTTGCTATGCCCACACAAGCGCAGCTAAGGAGAAAACGGGAGAACAGAAGATTGAAACGAATTGCAGAAGCAAAAGAAAGGAAACACTTTGGAATTAATAACTGTTTCGGTGTTCCCGACCCTACCCCACAAGAAGCATGGTATAGGTACAAATTATGGCGGCTTAAATAGCCGCTAATTTTTTATAGGAGGTTTGAATTATGATTCCCAAAAATAAAGTTAAGGAGTTTCGGCTTGCGAAGGGTTTTTCTGGGCTGGAGCTTTCACGGCGAGCGAAAATTGCTCCTTCTACATTACACAACATTGAAAACCTTAAAACCCCTGTTTACCCAGGCTGGAAAAAACGGCTGTCAGAAGCCCTGCAAGTAGATGAACAAGAGCTTTTCCCGGAGGTGGACGAAAATGCAAACTGCGGTTAAAGACTATAAAGACCTGCCCCTTACCTTAAAAGTGGAGCAGGTGGCAAAAATTTTAGGTATTTCTCGAAAGCTTGCCTATAGCCTGGCAAAGCGGAGGGACTTTCCGGTGGTTAGGATTGGCCAGAAAAGGCTTGTTGTTCCCCGGGATCGTTTTCTGCGTTGGCTTAACGAAAAAGCGGACAAGCTCATTGATTAACGAAAGCGGTTAACGTGCAAACAGACATTTTAGGGGGCTTTAAAACAAACGGGTATTATTTGTACACAGGTTAAGGGAAGCAAAAACCCGGCGACGGGCCGGGCAAAGGAAGGAGTTAAACGTTAATGTCCACTACCAGTATACCACGTGTTGATGATATTTTCCAGCGGGCAAACGAACTGCCCTCTCTTGACGTACTCCAGGCATTTCTTCCCGGCGCAGAGGTTAGGCACAATAAAACTTCAAGCCCGTTTACCGAGGATAGAAACCCGAGTTTTCATGTTTACCCGAACGGTTTCAAGGATTATTCAACAGGCGTATATTACGACAACGTGGCCTTTGTAGCAGAATTGTTAAACTTGCGGCCCCTGGCGGCTGCAAAGCTAATATGTGAAAAATTCGGGATACCGATTAGAGACGGCCCCCTCTCATTTCAGGACAAACTAAAGATTACTAGGGCGAAGGCAGAACGAGAACGGGAAAAACGACTAAATAAAGCCTTCAATGACTGGTGCAAGGAAACAGGGACAAAGGCGCGGGTGCTGGCGGAGGCTATCAGAAGCGTATTAGACGAAAAAGGCGTAGAGGTTGACGAAGAACTTTTGCCGATGGTCCACCTCCTCCCCTGGCTAGAATGGGCGGCGGATGTTTTAAATTTAGGGACCGATGGAGAAAAGATCGAACTATACAGGAACCCGGAATTAAGGCGGTGGTTTAATTGGAGAATATAAGCAGGCTATTAAAAGAGGAAGAACAGGCGGAGCTTTTAGGAGAGGCCCCTTCCAATAACTGGCCGGAACCTGAATCGATAAAAACTACATTGTTGCCGGTGGAAAAATTGCCCCCGGGGATAATCCCAGGGCCTTTCAGGGAATGGGCGGTTGATGTTTCGTACCGTATGCAGGCTCCTATAGACTTTATTGCATCTGCTGTAATGGTAATGGCCGGGGCGGTGATCGGTGCAGCCTGCGGTATAAAACCGAAAAGAAAAGATGATTGGCTTGTAATTCCCAACCTATGGGGCGGCGTAATAGGCAGGCCGGGAATGTTAAAAACCCCAGCCCTCCAGGAAGCTATGAAGCCATTATCGCAGTTAGAAGTAGAAGCAAAAAAACAATACGATGATGAATTAGCAAACTATGAAGCAGAAAAGGAAATTTTTAAAGCACAAAAAGAAGCGTTAAAGGCCGAAATGCTAATGACAGCAAAAGGGAAGGGCGATCGTTCTTTAGATGATATTAAAACACAGTTTTTAGAACTCGAAGAACCCCCTCCGCCTACATGGTTAAGGTTTAAAACTAACGATGCTACCATTGAAAAAATGGCCGAACTTTTGCAAAAGAACCCCAGGGGCATTTTACTCTTCCGGGATGAACTTATAGGGCTTCTAACAAGCTGGGACAAAGAAGGCCGGGAACCTGACCGAGCCTTTTACCTAGAAGCGTGGAACGGGTACGGCAGCATAACGACCGACCGTATTGGCCGGGGAACTGTTCACGTGGACAACCTTTGTGTGAGCGTCCTGGGAGGCATACAGCCGGCAAAACTGCTGGCATATCTTTACCAGGCTACGAGCGAACTGGAAAACGATGGCTTAATACAAAGGATGCAGCTGCTTGTTTATCCCGACGAACCCTCTAACTGGCAATTAGTTGACGAGTACCCCGACAAAGAAGCAAAGGAAAGGACTTTTAGGGTAATAAAGAAGCTGGCTGAAATGGACTTTACCGAATATGGAGCATTAACGGAAGGTGAAAGCATCCCCTTCCTTCGTTTTGACGATGAAGCCCAAGAGCTTTTTAACGAGTGGCTAACAGAATTGCAAAGGAAGCTGCAGACTGATGAAGCCCCTGTCATTCTTGAACATTTAAACAAGTATAGGAGTTTAATGCCGAGTATCGCATTGATAGATCACTTAATTAACGTAGCTGACGGTACGGCAAGCGGTCCTGTTAGCCTTCAATCGGCGGGGAAAGCTGCTGCCTGGTGTGAATATTTAGAAAGCCATGCAAGGCGAATATACGGCCTTGTGGAAGATGTTGGACAAAGGGCAGCGGCGGAATTAGCTAAGAAGTTGTAGGCCAAAAAGCTTCAGGAAGGTTTTACGGTGAGAGATGTTTACCGGAATCAGTGGCATTTACTCACAAGCAAAGAAGCTGTAAAGGCTGCTTGTGATAAACTGGCAGAAGCAGGTTGGCTGCAAGAGATTGTTCCAAAAGACAGCAAGAAAAGAATAGCTTATCTTGTTAACCCAAAAATATTTTCCTGAAATGCGGGGGTTAAGGCACTGACAATACTGACAGAATTACAATAACTGGGAAAATGTCAGTAATGTCAGTAGTTGTACCCCCTCATTTGAGAAAAAAAGGAGGCGGTAATGGTGGGTAAGTGGTTGGTTAAGTATAAAAATTCTCCTAAAATGCCTATACGACAAACTGACAATACTGACACTAACCAGGTGAAGCGTGAACCGGCCCGGGTTGTAAGCCTCCAGGAAGAGGCCCGGAAGCGTGGCAGGCCCTTCCCTTATCCTCTCCCTGAAACCTGCGGCATTGGTGAGGTTGATCCCTTAGATCTTCGGCGGCTGCCGGATGGAAGCTGGATAAACGATCCGGGGTGGTGGAAACGATGAAAAATAAGCTGATAGAGATTCCTATTGTCAAAGGACGGCTATTTCTTTACGAAGACGAGATTATGAACAACCTGCCTCCCCAGGTGCTTAAAGAAGGGTTAAAGCGGGGTAAGGCAATTAAGCGATCCCAGCAGTTTAAAAACAGGTTGGAGAAAATGAAGGGAAGCGGTGATCTTTCCGATGATTACTGAATGGAGAAAAAACTTCCAGGGAAACTTTACGTAAAATGCGAAAAATATGGAAAATGGTAAAGGCCGGAGACGAGAAGGCCCAAAAAATAGTATCCTTGTTGGACGAAAAATTAATAAGCGTTGACAGGGCATATAAAACCTTATTTAAGCCCGATGAAAAAACGGTTGGCCTATATGTGAAGATTCCAGCCCAAATGAGGAAATTAATATGGCATATATCTGACACTACTGGGGCACAGATTAATGCGGTAGTTAATGAGGCGCTAATGAATTACTTTACCCAAATTTATTTGGGTAACAAGTAAAATCACCTGATACCCTATCAAGAGACTATAACGTGAAGCCTCTTTTTTAGTGGCTTTAAAAGGTGCTTACTAAGGTTAGACATTGATTGAAGGGGTGCAGCTTCGCTCCATTGCGGGAGTTAAGTCAGGGGGCTACACTCCTACTTTAAAAAAGGAGTGGTGCTTATGGCTTCAAAGGAAAAAACAAAGGTTAGAGAAGTTGAGGAGCAGGGCCCACAGCTCTACCTGGTAAAGTGTCCGATATGCGGCAAAGTGGCAGAAGTGGAAATTCCAGAAGGGGCGGCCTGGTTATGCTGCGGTGAGTGGTGGAAGGCTAAATCCCCGGAAACGTTGGAACGGGAGAAGAAGTCCAGGTTTAAAATGCCGGAGAAACAAAAGGCTTTGGTGGACAGGCACAAAGCGAGGACAAAAGCAAAAAAGGCAGGCGCTAAACATGGAAAAACAAGAATTGCTAACCCAGGTTAGGCAGCAGATCGAAGCGAAGAAGTAAAGAAGTACTTGCCGAAGGAAGAGGAAAAGCCGGTAAAAGGATAAATAAAAAGGCCGCAGCGAGGGCGGCCTTAGTGGGAAGAACCTACTACAGATCGGATAGTGCTTGCCACATTAATATTGATAAGCTAGCTGTCAGGGGCATGGTGGGAGGCTGCGGCTGCCTGCTGTGCCCCTTCAATAACAAAGGTGGTGATTTAATGGCCCGTAAATGCACAATATGCGAACACCCCCAGGTTGAGGCAATAAACAAGGCATTGGTTGAGGGAATGTCCCTTTCCGAAATCGTTTCATTATTTCCCGGTATAACGAAATCGGCCCTGCACAGGCATAAAGAAAGCCACTTGCCTACAACCTTATCTAAGGCAAAAGAGGCCCAGCAGATTGTACAGGGTGATACGGTAATGGCCGAACTAAAGCGATGCTTCAAGCGGGTAAACCTCTTATTCGATGCTTGCGACAGGTGGCTAAGGGACGCAGACGATCCCTCCCGGTACGACTTAGGCCCCCGGGCAGAAGATGTTAAGGTTACGTACTTAGAACCCGGACAAGACGGAGGACGACCTAAGAAGGCCCCTATCTCTCACCTGCTGGCTAAGATTGAAGGCGCAGGGTATCAGGTAATTGGCTGGGAAAGCAAACACGCCGACCCCAGGGAGTTAATACTTAAAACGGCAAACCGTCTCCAGGGGCAGGTTGAACTCCTGGCGAAGTTAATGGGTCAGTTGCCGCCGGAAAAAATACTTGTGCAAATTGAACCTACAATAAACCAGATTGTTTTGATTCTAAGGCAGGAAATTCGGGATCCGGAGGCTTTACAGCGCATTAGCCAAAGGCTTTTACAGGAAGCCGGAAGTGAAGGAGATGTTATAGATGTTTGACAGGCTATTGCTTAAAACCATAGGAACCCGTCTTGTGGAACCCGGAAGCTGCCCTTATAACCAACACTGTATTCATGCCGGTCATAACGGTTGTACAGCTACCAGGGCAGTATTGCAGGGGAGGGAATCTGATATGAAGGCGGCGGCGGCGGAAGAAGAGGATTACTGTAGTGTCGTTTATGTCTTAATGGATTATAGCAAGAAATGGCCCTGCGCTGAAGCCCAAATTTACGTTGTCATACTGCCGGAAGAATTGCAGGAAGGAGATAACGAGATATGCTTAAACGACAATTCTTAAAGGCCATTGGTGAACAGCTTATTCCCACAGACCCCGAACCCTGCCCTTATGATCCTAACTGTCCGTACTCCGGCCCCGGTTGGTGTACCGCCCCGGTAAAAGAACGGGAGGCCCGGCAGCAGGAAGTATTAGAGACAGCAATAGAGGAACACGTTATTGCCTATATTGACGAGGGCGCTTCTCCCTGGCCTTGCGCTAATATTAAGCCAGGCCTGGGAATGAGTATTGAGGAGGCGCTAAAAGAACTGTGTGAGAGCTAATTTAAGGGGTGTAGGAGGCGTTTTATTATTTACTGAAGGTAAAGGGAAGGGGTGTCCTATGGCGGTTAAATTTGTCGATCCCGTAAGTTGACGTATTCAAGAGATATTAACAGGCTTTACGTTGATAATTACATGATAATTCCAGTTAAGCGAAGGAAGCCGAGGTTTAAGGGAGAATATACAAGGCCGCCTGTAATCCTGGGCGGCTTAAATATTTATACTCTGTTAGCAGGATTTTCTGAAAAGTATGGCGAAAAGGGTTTTAAAAATCTTTAAGCGATACCACCTTGAATAATCAAGATATGATGGAAGGGAGGTAAAAAGGTGAGATTAAAAATTTGTGTAGTACTAGCACTTATAATATGCTTAATTTTTATTCCGACAATAGCTAATGCTACTGTAGCTTTTAAAATCGGAGATAATACTTACACTCAAAACGGGCAGTTAGTTAATATGGATGCTGCACCATATTTAAAAAGCGGAAGAGTTTTTGTTCCGGTTAGATATATAGCGGAAAGCCTGGGAGCTTACGTTCTTTACCAGGACGGATATATAAGAATAACCAAACAAGACAAAGCAATAGAGTTAAACGTTGGAAGCAAATCAATTAGGTTAAATGATAGCATAACAAACCAAATGGATGTAGAGGTTGAGCTAAAAAATGGCCGAACGTATTTACCTGCAAGGTATGTGGCAGAAGGTTTAGGAGCAACTATTTCTTGGAATGAACAAACAGCAATGGTTACTATAACACCTCCTAAACCTGTAATTCCTATCCTTCTGCCTGACGGTTCTAATGTAGAAGAAAATTTCCAGCAAAATGTACAACAGGCACAACAGGCAGACCAGTCATCAACAGATTTATCTTGGCTTTCGCCAGAAGCGCAAGCACTTATTAACGCTATAAGAGAATATCGGCAAAACAACCCAGTATATATACCCTTCCCGGCAGGCACTCCCACAACCGGAACGATAACTAGAAGATATTATGGTTTCTCAACAGGACATTGGATTAAACGCAACTATTCAGGAGAATTTATAGAATTAGAAGATCGTTCCTTATGGCAAATTCATTCTTTAGATAAAATTCATACAAGACTATGGTTGCCAGTAGACAATATTACTGTAATAGAAAGCGATAATTATTCTTATCCCTACTTTCTTATTAACCAAAGCACAGGAGATTGTGTTTATGCAAAATTTTTAAGTAAATAAGCCAGTTTCGACAGGCATTTATTTGGAATAACAATAATTATGTCTCCAATCGGAGACATTTAACCCATGTCAGAACAATGTCAGGCCCTCCGGGAACTCGATTCCTGGGGGCTTTTTGATATGGCCGCTTGAGAAGGTATAAAGGGATAGGGAGATTTATTCTCCCTCTTTTTCTTCCCAGGGGATAGGTGCCTTCAGGAAATTTTCGAGGGCTTCCCTTGTTACTCTCCATAACTTTCCGGCTTTAATACCTTTTAACTCTCCCTTTTGGAGCCAAACATAAACAGCTTTCTTGGAGACGTTTAAACCTTTGGCAATCTCTTCAGGAGTAAATACCTTTTGCATTTGCAACACTTCCTTTTGATTAAATATTAGCAGAAAATTTCTTAAAAAGCAATAGTAGCCTCTTGACCTTAATTAGACTAAAGTATATAATTAGACTAAAGGACACATAACACCACAAAAAGGAGGGATAAAACTTGAAAACCTTAACCGTTGAAATGGAATCGGAAGTTTATTCTGCATTAGAGAGCTACAGGAAGCACATTAACAGGAACACAGGCAGCGATTTAACCAAGAGCGAAGCGGCAGTTGTTCTTCTGAAACTAATGTTGAGGGAAAAAGAATTACTGCAATAAGGCTGGAACAGGCCACAAAAAAAAGAAGGTTATCAGCTTAAATGTTTAACGAGGTAAGCGACTTAGTCTTTAAGAAGTTAAAAGCAAAAATAGAAGAATTGGGCCGCAGGGGTTTTCAACTGCAGAAGGAGTTTCCCCCTTTAAGGGGAGGCTACGAATTTAGAGGTTTAATTTCTTACGATACGGATTCTTGTAATAACGACGAAGAACCGATGATAATTTTAAACGCCAATATGTCAGAGGCAGGTAAGATTCGTGTCTTGTCCCTGCTCCTGGCCCATGCTACATCTTTCCTAGGCAAAGACTTCAGGGTAGGGATGGTTATTTTAAACCATGGTTCCGGTTTTTTTCAGGAAGAAGAAAGCGTTTACGGAAAAAATCTTAAAGGTTACAACATCCCCCCTCTGTATAAAGAGCATATCGATCAGCTGGCACGTTCGTTGGTAAATGGTATAAAGGGAGAAATTTACGAGGAGGCAGTTTAGGATGGCTTATAAATTCACCTGCCCTAATTGCGGCAGGGATGGATATTCAGCGGCAGGCCTTAGGGACAAAGAAAAAATCAAGTGTGTTTATTGCGGGAAAGAATACCTGAACCCGTATTATAAGCGGAAGGAGGACGATGATAATGGCTAAGCG
>LSQX01236358.1_pt1 | contig 10938 bp, 11 predicted proteins | sample 654561 | NCBI WGS metagenome assembly LSQX01 (sample SAMN04489861, study PRJNA283612) | anaerobic digester metagenome | isolation source: 4 biogas reactors fed with cattle manure at either 37C or 55C with and... | place: Denmark: Kongens Lyngby | collected 2014 | reverse complement strand
GGGTACATCTCATCGCTATAATTTTTTAAATCATAAGCTAGACGTCGGTTAACACTTGCATTGGGATTTTGTCTGCCTACCACAAACTGCACCTGGGCCACATCAGTATTATCTATCTCTGCTTCATATGCTTCTTTTGGAGCCGCATCTCGATGAACATCAAAAAAAGCATCGGGTTTGTTTTCCTCCAATAACCTTAAGACAGTAACCCGCGAACGCCTGTAAGCACCTCGATCGTGAGGCAGGTGCAGATCCTGGGCGTGAACAACTTCTATCCCTTTTTCTCGCAACGCATTGGCCATGGCAGAACCCACCTGGTGAATGCCGCCCTGGCCATAAATGCTATCACTGCCATCAGTCGGAACGTAAGATTCTGCATTATGGGTATGATAAATTGCAATAACTTCACGGAAGTTTCCCTGTTGGGCTGCCGGCACTATTGTAGCTTCTTCATAGCGAAGCCCCTCTTCCTTTAAATTAACTTCTCGTATAAATTTACAATGTACAATGTAGTCATCTAAATCTACTACCTCGTAGAGAAAATTATTTTTATCCAGGTATTGGTCTCCCTTTACCAACCTTCTTCCTGCATAGGTTATAATACTGTCATCTTCATCCTGTAAAACATAATAATTCTCAGCTTGCCGCTCCCACTCATCAATCTCATTTAGCAAACCTGATTCCGCAAATATATGGCAGGGGAAAAAGACTATAAGAAAGAGGTAAGTAAATAAAAAGACAGGAACTGATTTTATTGAGGACCGTGCTATCAGCTGGCACCCCNNTCCCAAAAGATAAGCTGTTAAACCAGCCACTATTGCCGGGAAGTAAAGTGCATCGAGGTCAAAAAAAAGTGCACCGCGCTCCAGGGGCAACAATCTTTCTACAGAGGCCATAATACCGGTAGTAATTAAAGTAGCCAGCAACACCCTGCCTTTTTCAACTGCAGTATCAGCCTTTACTAAGAGGTAAACACATACACCCGCCGGGATTAACATTCCGCCAACATTGATTTTTAGCCCTGCAACCAGCGATATGGGGGGCAGCCCACTGCCCAAGACAAGGGCAAGTAAAATTACCAGGGCTTGCGTACGGTTAAGATGCATCCTTTCTAGAACTCTCTCCAGAAGGCCGAGGTAAGCCAAGATAAGAACAGCTAGCAAAAAGATAATTGCTGTATTTTCTGCGTACATTGTTACACCCCTTACAGACAAAGTTATTTTCCCCAGGACGGGTAAAGGTATGCACACAACAAGAACAAAGTAACAAAAAACCGGGTTATGCAACCCGGCCAAAAGAAAAACATATTGCTAAAAAGTTTTTATATGTTACCTGCAGCAGGAGCTACAGCTTGAACTGGAGCAGCTGCTGCAACTGCTACCTCCTGACCCTTTGGAGCTTGAAGAGCTAAAACGAGAGAAAAGTCTCCTAGTAGAAGAACTGCACTGGGGACATTTAGGAGCATCTTCATTTATGCTGGATAATAATTTTTCAAATTTAAAACCGCATGACTGACAACAGTACTCGTAAATAGGCATGCTATCACCTCTTTAAAGCTGAACAAATTTAACCATCTGCAAGGGCTTTACACCTGCAAGCTCTTTTACAACTTCTTCTGGGATATAGTTGTCTACCTGGAGCACCATGACGGCTTTACCACAAACCTTTTCTCGGCCTACATACATACCAGCTATATTAATGCCCCTGTTTCCTAAAAAAGTACCTACAGCCCCTATTACCCCGGGCTGATCAATATGAGAAGTTACCAGCATGTAAGGAGTAGGCTCAAACTCAAGATAATGTTCCCCTATCTGGACAATTCTGATACTGTTACCATGGTAAAGAGTCCCTGCAACACTGTATTGGCCTGAACTGGTAGTTACATTCAGGGTAATGAGGTTTGTGTAATGCCCGGCTGATTTATTAGTAAGTTCTTTAACCTTAATACCTCTTTGCTTTGCAATAGTAAGCGCATTTACATAGTTTATTGGGTAGTGCAAAATTCCCGACAAGATACCTATTAAGGCTGCTGTTGTTAAAGGTGCAACCGGGTAATGAGCAATTTCACCGCTGTATAAAAGCTCAACTTCTTCAATTTGACCGTTATAAACCTGCATATAAAAGCGCCCTAAAACATTCATCAGCGGCAGAAATGGTTCCACTTCAGCTAAAACTTCAGGAGGAACAACAGGTACATTTACTGCAGAAACAACAGGCTCCCCCTTAAGGGCCTTCAAAACTTGCTCGGCAACCTGGACAGCAACATTAACCTGGGCTTCCTGGGTAGATGCACCCAAATGAGGTGTCACTATAACATTCTCCAGCTCTAGCAAAGGGCTATCCAAAGGAGGTTCTTCTTCAAAAACGTCAAGGGCAGCGCCGGCTACTTTACCTTCTTTCACAGCTTCATAAAGAGCTTTTTCATCAATCAGACCGCCCCTGGCTACATTGATAATCCTTACCCCTTCTTTCATCATATCCAGTTCTTTTCTGCCGATGATATGATAAGTCTTGCTGTTCATGGGAGTGTGAAGGGTAATAAAGTCAGCGTTTCTATAGATCTCTTCCAGAGAAGCTATATTTACTCCTAACTTTTCTACTCTGCCAGGAGATATAAAGGGATCGTAGGCCAGAATATCCATACCAAAAGAGCGGGCCCTCTTAGCCACCTCGCTGCCAATCCTACCCAGGCCTATTATTCCCAGTTTTTTCTTAAAGAGCTCGACTCCCATAAATTTGTTTCGCTTCCACTCTCTGGAGCGGAGGGAGGCGCAGGCCCGAGGAATATTGCGGGCCAGGGACATCATAAGGGCCATGGTATGTTCAGCAGCAGAAATAGTATTGCCCTCAGGCGCATTAATAACCATGATACCCTTTTCAGTAGCCTTGTCCACATCAATATTATCTACGCCCACTCCTGCCCTACCAATTACTTTTAGATTTGTACCTGCGTTAATAACTTCCCTTGTTACTTTTGTACCACTTCTTACTATGAGAGCATCATATGCAGCTATCTTCTGCAACAGTTCATCAAGAGAAAGGTTGGTAAAAACATCTACATCGGTATCCTGGCGCAGTATATTGAGTCCGTCTTCAGAAATATTATCTGTTACAATTATTTTCACCACTCCACCTCCAACATGAATACTACTAAGATTAAACAATTAAGTCCCCTAATTTTCTTGCTCTTACTTCCTAAACCGATGCTTAACATATTACCATAACTTAAGATTAGAAGCAATACAGGTGTAATCGACAAAAAGCAAAAAAAGCTAAGCAATTAAAACGATTGCAGCTTTTAGCTTATTGCCTAGCTTTAATTTTAGGGGTGTTTCTAAAAATCAATAAGACCCAGGCTTATTTTGAGGGACTCATCCACTTTAGACATTATTATCTCGTCAAGCTCTGTAACTTTATGCGGAAGACGCTGTTAGTCAATGGTTCGCACTTGTTCTAAAAGTATAACCGAATCCTTTTCTAAGCCGTGTCCAGCAGCTTTCAACTCCACGTGAGTAGGGAGCTTGGCCTTTGCAATTTGGGAAGTAATCGCAGCAATTATGACCGTAGGGCTATACTTGTTGCCTACGTTGTTTTGAATAATTAAAACAGGCCTTACACCGCCCTGCTCCGAACCTATAACAGGGCTCAGATCAGCATAAAAAATATAGCCTCTTTTGATATCCACTCTTTTCACTCTCCAGCCACGAGTTCCTCAACAATACGGCTGGCCTCATTTTCGGCCTCAAATGCTTCCTTGGCCAAAGATAAGTTAAGTCCAGCCATCTCACGGTAGCCCTCTTGCATCCTCTCCCTAATTTGTCGTTTTCTCCTTTCTTGCAGATAAAGTTTCATGGCTTCTCTAATAAATTCGCTTCTGTTTTTCTTTCCCATGGCTACAATTTCATCCACTTCACGTAGCAAACTGTCGGGCAAACTAACTAATATTTTTTTAAGCTCAGCCAAGACAGCACCTCCTAGCATATATGGATAGTTTTCAGGCTTACCATATATTCTGTATTATATCCCAAAAGATATATTTTGGCAATGAAATTAAACTTCAAAATCGCCAGTTTTGTAAAAATCCTGATCGGGTTTCCAGCTTCTATCAAAGTCTTGGAATAGAATTATGCTGGTAATCTCATTATTTTCATCATAGGTTATCATCCTAGTAGGAACCATTTTAGGTGACCTGAGCCACAATTCCTGGCTACCCCTAGATAGGTCAGCATTGGAAAAAGAACAGGTGAAGATTACATACTCTACACCTTCATCTATATGGATCTTTTTTTCTACTTCTTCAGCCATCCAAAATAACCTAAGAAAATCACCTATAAACAGGGGTCGCTGTTGCTCTAAACTCTCCAATTCAAACTCCAATGAATCGCCTATCTTGGGATTTTCTATCACCATCCTGTGTCCATCGCTAACAATTGTTTTCCCGATGCCATTTTCCTCATCTAATATCTGTATTTTAAAACAAGAAGGCATGGTAACCCATTGCTTAAAGCGATACTCCCGCTTCTCCTGGCCATCTATAACCCTGTAGATAATGGTAGCAGCATAGCTTTCCAGGCTATTTAGAGAATTTTGAGCTGTAATAAAAATCTCCTCCGGGGTTTTCTGACTACAAGCAGCTACAACCATAATGCAGAGTATTAACATTAGTGTCAAGGTAGACCTACTAAGTTTTTGCATCATCTCTCCCCCGGATAATCAAAATTACTCTTTAAGGCAAAAAAGATCTTTAAAAACCAACGGCAGCTCATTTAGTATATCTCCGGCAACCATACCAGTTTCTCCCCATTTGTCCCTAGCATAGTCACCAGCTCTTCCATGAATATAGCATCCATAAACCGCTGCTTCATAAGGTGTATAGCCCTGGGCAATCAATGCAGCCACCAATCCAGTAAGTACATCACCGCTGCCTCCCGTACCCATCCCAGCATTGCCTGAAAAGTTAATATAAATACTCCCTTCAGGATGAGCTACTACGGATGCAGCCCCTTTTAGTAGTACAATAACGCCCATTTCCTTTGCAAATGCTGCAGCCGTTTCAATGGGTGATACTACAATCTCATCAATACTTTTTCCTGTTAGCCTTGCCATTTCGCCAGGATGGGGAGTTATTACTATGGAACCCCTATAGGACGAAAGTAGTTTTTTATCCTTAGATATATGATTGAGTGCATCTGCATCCATTACTATGGATATATCAAATTCCCTAAAAATATACCTAATAATTTCTAAAGCATCACATTTTGAACCAAGCCCTGGCCCTATTGCCAAAACATCCTTGTCCCTTAAAAAGTCCTTAAGAGCAGGAATTGCATCTACAGTTAAGTAACCCTGCTGTTTATCTTGTAAGGGGTAGCACATAACTTCAGTCATTTTGCTTTGGAGTATGGACACAAGGCTAGCAGGACATGCCAAGGTCACAAGACCTGCCCCTCCTCTAAGAGCGGCCATAGAGGTTAGACTAGCAGCACCGGCCATGCCCAGGGAACCTGCTATAACCCCTACCTTGCCAAAGGTGCCCTTATGCCCCTGCCTAGGCCTTTCCTTTAAGTTTTGAGCCAGTTCTCCATCATCCAGGGTAAAAGCTTTAACCCCTATAGCTTGAGCACTGTCCTTGGGCAGGCTTATAGGTACTACATGCAGCCTGCCAGTGTATTCCCGTCCGGGATAGAGTATATGCCCCCTCTTAGGATAACCAAAGGATACCGTATGCTTAGATTTAATGGCAATTCCCATAACCTTTCCGTCTTTGCCGTTAATACCCGATGGGATATCTACTGCAACTACTGGAGTAGAGCTTTTATTAACCATATCTACCGACTTATAGATTAAGCCTTCAATATCCCTGGCTATTCCGGTTCCAAAAATACTATCTACTACTAGATTTGCCTGCCATATGCCCTGCTCCAGTTTTTTTATATCCTCTTCACAGGTGACCAGCTCAATGTGCCCTCCCAGCCTCTTATATATATCCAGATTGAGCTTTGCATCCCCGGCAAACTTGTCCTCAGCAAAGAAAGTAAAAACTTGGGTTTTAACACCCCTTAACATCAAATGCCTTGCAATGGCAAGTCCATCTCCACCATTATTCCCACATCCCGCCAATACTATAACCTTTCCTCCATCAATTAGTGCTGGGTATTGCTCCTGGATTACGTCCACAGTTCTAATAGCAGCATTTTCCATAAGTACTGTACCAGGAATGCCAAATTCTTCTATGGCCCTATTATCTATTTTTCTCATTTCCTCTGGTGTGGTTACATACATATAAAATCCCCCTAACAGATAATAACCTGTGCTATAGCATTGTCTCTGGAATGAGATATGGATACTAGTATTTTGCTGCCTCCCATGTTCTCCATAGCAATTTTTGCATTTCCGTGCAATTTTATACCTGGCCTGCCATTTTTCTCACGAATTACCTCAATCTCTGTCCATTTAACCTTTCCAAAACCGGTTCCCAAAGCCTTAGCAGTTGCTTCCTTGGCCGCAAAATATCCGGCAGCAGTGCTTGGGTTGTTGTTTCGGGTCTGCAAATATTTTTGTTCTCCAGAAGTATAAATTCTATCAACAAATTTAGGCTTTTGCATGACCTTTTCAACCCTATGGATTTCGATTATATCTATCCCTATCCCCAAAACCAAAAGACCACTCCCTTCCTTATGATAATGATAGCATTTCTCCATCTTTAATTAAAGATAATATCTCTATTAAATTCTACAAATCTATTTATTTGATTTTTTTGCTTATTGTGGTAAAATTTTAATTAGAGATTAAAATCTGTTAAGTCGATTTTTTATGGATGGTGATAACAATGTCAGGGTCAATATTGGGCAAAAACTTTGCCATATCCACATGGGGTGAATCCCATGGTCCTGCACTGGGAGTGGTAGTAGATGGGTGTCCAGCCGGTATTCCCCTAAATGAGGAGGATATTCAGAGGGATCTAGATAGGCGAAAACCAGGACGTTCAGCCTATGCAACTCCTCGCTCTGAGGATGATAAGGTAGAGATACTTTCTGGAGTTTTCGAAGGGAAAACAACGGGAACTCCTATTTCCATGATCATATATAACAAAAATCAGCGCTCACAAGATTATGGGGATATAAAGGATATCTACAGACCGGGACACGCTGATTACGCCTATGATCAAAAGTATGGCTTTAGGGATTACAGGGGGGGCGGTCGCTCTTCAGGACGAGAGACTGCTGCCCGGGTAGCTGCTGGAGCCATCGCAAAAAAGATACTCTGCTTTCTAGGTATCCACGTCTTAGCTTACACCTTATCCATTGGAGACATCCAAATCCAATCTTCTAACTTTGATGTAGATGAAATTTACAATAATCCTCTGGCCATGCCTGATAAGGAGGCTGCTATTAAAGCTCAAGAGTTTTTAGATCAACTTAAAGAAAAAGGTGATTCTGCTGGGGGAATTATAGAATGTATTGTAGACGGCATGCCTCCAGGAGTTGGGGAGCCTGCCTTTGAAAAATTAGATGCAGCACTGGCTAAGGCCATTTTCTCCATTGGCGCCGTCAAAGGATTGGAGTTTGGCAGTGGATTTAAGGCTGCCAAGCTGACAGGTTCAGAGAATAACGATCCTTTGCAAGTAGATAACCAAGGCAAAGTATTTAAGAAAAGTAATCATGCAGGTGGCATAACAGGGGGAATTAGTGACGGATCTCCTATAGTTTTTAGAGCAGCCATTAAACCCACCTCTTCTATCTCCATTCCACAACAAAGTATTGACCGCACCCAGGGAAAAAATGTAGAGATAGTAGTAAAGGGGCGGCATGACCCTATTATAGTTCCCAGAGCTGTCATAGTAGTAGAAGCTATGACTGCCATTACACTAGTAGATTATCTCTTCCAGCGTATTCTCTCACGGATAGACCTGATACAAAAAGCCCTGCAGTAGTTAGCAGCATCAGCAGCTAATATCAATAGTTATAAAAAACATGTAAAAAGCAGGATTGTTAAACGTACAATCCTGCTTTTATTCTATGGATAAACTAGATCAATGGCTGCCCAAGTTTTAGGTCCCACTATTCCATCGGGCACCAATCCATTATCCAGTTGAAATCTTACTACTGCACTTCTTGTCAAGGGTCCAAATATCCCATCAATTGGCCCTGGGTTATAGCCTATGCTATAAAGAATTCTTTGTAGCATCTCCACTTCTGGGCCCATGGAGCCCATGGCCAAAATAGGCCTATAATATCCATACACCCCTCTCACCTGCCCATTACATATAATCTCATATCATTATATGTAATGGAAAAGGGTGTTGATACCAATATAACCTATTTCCCCGCTGCCCTTTTAACTTGAGCCTGATGCTGGGGGCATTCTCTATTGGTTCCATGGGTCTTGCTTCCATAGAAATGTACATCAATGACCCCATCCATATTATTGCCTTTTACAGCATCCAAATTCTGTCCATAGCCATATCCGCCACTTCTATCAGATACCATGGCCCTATTGGGCTTATCATCTCGTCCAGCATGGGGCATACCTACCATACTAGCAGCTATAGATTTGCCGTTTACTTTTACTATTATAGCCCGCCTATTCCAAGAAAATGCTCCTCCATATAAACTCTTTAGCACTGCAGTGTCTTCTGCCGTGGCGGTCTCTACGTCAGCGTGGTTGTAACCTCCTGACCTCATTGCTCTAAAGCTCTTACCTGTATCATAATCAACAATGGTTGCATATGTACCTCTAGGCCACAGCTTGTCTACCTCCGACCAATGAAGCATTTGAACTTCCGTTGATTCACTTTCTTGCTTTCCAGTATTACTTGTAGAGTCTGAAGCTTTTTTATCTGGATTATTTAGTTTTGCAATTGTTTTAGGTCCGGCAATACCATCGGCAACTAGGCCATTATCTTTCTGAAAAGCTTTTACAGCATTTTGGGTTTGAGACCCAAATATACCATCTACTTTGCCAATTGAATATCCTAAATCCTTAAGCCGTTGCTGTAAATTGGATACAGCTGTACCTCTGCTTCCTATTTTCAATAATTCTGTACTTCCTATTTCTCTACTGGAGCTAGATCCCCTAGATGAAGTATTTCCTGATTGGAGGGCTGCCCAAGTTTTGCTGCCCACTATTCCATCTGCAGCTAGTCCTGCATCCTTTTGAAAGGACCTCACTGCGGAATAGGTTTGATTGCCAAAAATACCGTCTACTGTGCCCTTTAGATAGCCCTTGTCTTTTAGTAGCTGTTGAAGCTGTGTTACCGCTGAGCCCTTGCTGCCCTTTTTTAATAATGTATTAACGGTACTTCCACTTGAACTAGATCCCCTAGATGAAGTGTCACCTGATTGAAGGGCTGCCCAGGTTTTAGATCCCACAATTCCATCTGCAGCTAGTCCCTTGCTTGTTTGGAAAGCCTTTACAGCGTCTCGGGTAATAGTTCCGTAATACCCTGTAATGTTAGGATATTTAAAATAACCTAAATCCTTGAGTCTGGATTGTATTTCTCGAACTTCACTACCTGAACTGCCAAGTTTCAATAGAGATGCTGCTGAAGCAGGTGAAGGTGTTGAAAATAACATGATTGCAGATATACTTACCGCTGCACATGCTTTAGCATATTTCTTTGATTTTGGTATAAACATCAGAAAACCCCCTACACAATAAGTCAAAATACCCTATATTTAGATATAAATATAATATAATAGATGTATGACTTTTTCAAGGGGGTTTTAATATTTTTTTACGAAATTGTTACAAATATATTAAATATTCCAGGATAAACTTTCCATTTTCTTAAAATCATAATTAAACGTAAAGTTTTTATTTTAAACTTAAAATATGATTGCATAAATCATGAGTGGCATTTGGTCTTCCTATAGCTTGGGCCATCTCTACCAGATGTTTCCGCCTCCATTTACTATTTATTAATTGATATATGGCTTCATCTACAGGAAAGGTTTCACTGACCATAAGGGCCAAACCATTATTTAATAAAAATTCCGCATTTCGTTCTTCCTGCCCTGGTATGGGATTTATAATAATCATTGGCAGGGCCTTGGCCAGGCTTTCGGAAGTGGTTAAGCCTCCCGGTTTTGTAATAATACAATCAGCGGCATCCATCATTAAATCTATCTTATCTGTAAAACCGTAATTATAAACCTTTTTCCGGGTAATCATAGTATCTATTTTCTTTTTCAAATTTTTATTATTTCCACATACAGATATTATCTGTAAGTCTATATCCATACTATCCATATCCGTTATAACGGTTTCTATATTCCCATAACCCATACTTCCACTCATAATAAGAACAGTAGGCTTATCCTCAATCTCTAATATTTGTCTAGCTTTGGATCTGTCAGTCCTTTTACTAAACTTGGGATGAATGGGTATGCCTATTGGTAATATTTTATTCACATTAATGCCCTTTTTAGATGCCTGATGATTTAATAGCTCATTTGCTGTTATATAATAATCTAAATCAGTATCTTCCCAGAAAGGATGTATAGTAAAATCTGTTATTATCCCTATACTCTTTGTATCAATGGTTTTCTTGCTCTGAAGGTAGCTTATAATTTGAGCAGCAAATATGTGGGTACAAACCACCACATCTGGCTTATAATCGTCTAAAAAAGATATTAGCTTCTTAGATAATATCTTGTTCATAATATGGGATATAGAAAATTTGCCTTCACTCTTATCCCTATTATCTACTAAATTATATATCTTACCATAGACATTAGGAGTAAATCTGGTGGAATATAAATATCCCTTGTCAACAGATTCCCCTAGTATAGGATTTATGTAATCTAATGTGTCCAATAGGCAACATTCGACCCCTTGATCTTGCAAGCACTCCATAACTGCCTTAGCAGCTTGAGTATGCCCATGACCAGCAGTTACAGTTAATAAAAGCACTTTCATAAGAAAACGCCTCTCTTT
>LSQX01068342.1_pt1 | contig 10938 bp, 10 predicted proteins | sample 654561 | NCBI WGS metagenome assembly LSQX01 (sample SAMN04489861, study PRJNA283612) | anaerobic digester metagenome | isolation source: 4 biogas reactors fed with cattle manure at either 37C or 55C with and... | place: Denmark: Kongens Lyngby | collected 2014 | reverse complement strand
CCACCTGCCGATCGACGCGTCGATCAGCAGGTGGTTTTGTTGTTGGTGAAGNNGACGCGTCGATCGGCAGGTGGTTTTCCTTTGTTCCTTGTTCCTTCGCCCTGCGCAAGGACCCCGAAAGTTGAATAAATTTTTCATCATGGTATACTTTATGACAACGATACTGTTGGTTTCGCCCGGAGGAACCGGCATGGCAGCCTTGAACCCTGCATAAACAGAAGGAGGGAATTCATCATGCTATATAAGATCGCACATCATTTTCCAAAGGACATGAACTTTACAAAAGAAGGTCCGCTCATCTCACTCTATCAACCCACGCACAGGTTTTTTCCGGAAAACAAACAAGACCCGATCCTGTTCAAAAATCTGCTTCGCGCTATTGAGAATTCTTTGGCGCAACTGCCGGACTTCGACTTGATCGATGTGATCATGAAGCCGCTTTATGCGCTGAAGGAAGACAAAGAGTTCTGGAATCATACTTCGGAAGGGATCGCCGTCTTTGCTTGTCTCGACCAATGCATCGTCTACAATCTTCACGATCCTGTCAGAAAACTGGCGGTCGTAAGCAACAGCTTTCATATCAAACCGCTGATCAAGGCGTTTCAGTCCACGGAAAACTATCAATTATTGGGGCTGAGTCGTGAAAATTTCTCTTTGTACCGGGGGAATCGATTCGGCTTTGAAGAAATCGCAATAGACCCCAATACACCAAGAACCCTGAAAGAGGTATTGGGCGATCAATTGTCGAACCCCTATTTGTCCCATGCATCCTATGGCGGGGCCGGGGGACCTGCGATGTATCACGGCCACGGCGATGTCAAGCAAGAGATCGACAAGGATACCGAAAAGTATTTCAGATATGTGGATTCCTTTGTGTTCGAACACTATTCAAAACCATCAAAACTGCCGCTTATATTGATTTCCCTGAAGGAACATCGCTCAGAATTCAAGAAGATCAGCAACAATCCGTATTTGCTGGACGCCGGCATCAGCAAATCCATCGAGTCCCTGGGGTTAGAGGAAATACAGCGAAATGCGCGAATGATCATAGAAGCCATCCATAGCGAAAAGATGGAAAAAATGGCCGCATCCTACGCAAAAGCGGAGGCTGACTCGTTGGGATCCTCCAATGTGGCACAGGTGGCCAAAGCCGCCTATGAAAGCCGAATTGAAACCATGCTGATCGAGGAAGATCAAATGATACCGGGGAAAATCGACACCGGCACCGGAGAAATCGAACGAGGCGATCTCGAGCATCCCGAGCACGACGATATCCTGGACGACCTGGCCGAATCGGTTTTATCGAGCGGAGGAAATGTATACGTCCTGCCGAAGGATAGGATGCCCGGCAACACAGGGATTGCCGCCATCTTTCGATACGTCTGAGCCGACGGTCAAGGCATCCGGACGATCACCGTCTCGCGGCGGAGCGGAGGGCTTGATCGTCCGGCTTCGTTGTGGGCGCTTCTGTTCTGGAGTGAAGCGCTTTCGTTCCTTTGGATCTTTTTCTATACCGACGTGTATCCGCCGTCGACCTTGATGTTCTGTCCCGTGATGTAGGAGGCTTCGTCGCTGGCAAGGAATATGGCGGCGGGGTTCAGCTCACCGTCGTGACCGTAGCGTCCCATGGGAACGGAAACTTTCATGAACTGGGTAAAGGCGTCCGTTGTAAGCGTATCGATGGTCAGCTCCGTTTCGAAATAGCCCGGGCTGATGGTGTTGCAGGTGATGTTGTATTTGGCCAGTTCCGCCGCAACGGCTCTGGTAAAGTTGATCACACCGCCCTTGGAGGAGTGATAGGCGACGGTATCCATGGCTGTATTTCCCACCTGTCCGTAGATCGATGCGATGTTGATGATGCGGCCGTATTTTTTTTCGACCATGTGATTCGCAAAGGCTCGCGTCACCTTGAATACGCTTGTCAGGTCCGCATCCATGGTGAAGTTCCAGTCTTCGTCGGTCATGTCCAGCACGCCCGCATTTTTTGCGGCCCCTGCGTTGTTCACGAGAATGTCCACCTTCCCGTATTCTTTGATGACGGCTTCCGCTGCTTTGTTTACGTCTTCCGTGCTGGTAACGTCGCACCGGATCGGCAGACATCGGGTCCCCTTTGCCCGGAAATCGGCGGCGATCGCTTCCAATCGATCCATGCGCCTGGCCATGATGACCAGATCGGCTCCTTGTTCCGCAAATCCGCGTGCCATCTGGAGTCCCAGTCCGGAAGAAGCTCCCGTGACCACGGCGACTCGATTTTTCAATGAAAACAAAATAACCCTCCTCCTGTCGTTTCAATATTGATAATTAATTAACAAACAGATCAAACTGTACCATAAATTATAAACCGTGTCAAGCACATATGTATTAATAATTTAGGCAGTTGTAAAATACATAGGAAGATATTACGACGTATCGGAGAAGTATGAAGGAATATCTCCGGTAGATAGTCGATTGCTTATTCGCGTCGGATATGGTACATATCAAATAACGGAAAAATGCAGCCTTACAGGAGGAACAGAGGGATCATCATGACGAGCGGAATCTATGAAGAAGCTGTTCGAAACAGCGCCTGCGCTTTTGCCTATCACGAAGCTGTTTTTGATGAAAACGGCCGCATGATCGATTATGTCTTTCTGGACGCAAATCCTTCGTTTGAGGAAATGACCGGACTGAAAAAAGAGCAGATCCTCCATCGCAGATTTGTGCGGGACATTGCCCGGGATAAGGCGCACGCAAGGGAATGGGTCCGCAGATACGAAGAGATGATGATCCACGGAATCCCCACGGAATTCGAAGAATATGCCGAAGAATTCAATCGGAACTACCTGGTTCGGGCCTATGTGCAGGGAAAGGGCCGGTTCGTCACGCTGTTTCTCAACAGGACTTTCGAGAAGAAGATGCAGGAGATCGCGCAATACTTCATTGATAATATGGGGGAACGCATCGACTACGATATCCTGGTCCGCTTCGCCCACGAGGTTTCCGGCGCGCAGTATGCAGTCTTGAACCTGTTCGAACCCGACGGCAGACAGTTTACGACGGTGGCGTTATACGGGCAGTCGAAAGCGTTTGAGGAGGCGACACGGCTGCTTGGGTTCGATTTCTCCGGGAAGAAATGGCGCTACGATCCGGTGAGAGAAGCGAAAACAAAAGATCAGGATATCACCTGTTTCGAAACCCTGTGGGATCTGACGGGGGACGTGATCCCGGAGGTGCTGGTTCGTCAATTGACTAAATTGCTGAATGTCGGACAAGTCGTTGTGGCGAAAGTCGAAAAAGGGGGCAAGAGGATCGGCGATTTCACGCTTTTTTTTAAAAAGGGTTGTCATCTGCTCAATCGGGATCTTGTGAGACTCTACCTTGCGCAACTGGGCTTGTTCATCGAAAAAACCCGCCTGGAGCAGTCGCTCATCGCCAGCCAGAAGCGATTCTACATATTGGCCGAACATGCGCCCATCGGATTCGTAGCCTGCGACCCCGACGGAGCCATCACTTATGCGAACAAGCGTTTGCTGGAGATCCTGGATTCGCCTTCCTACGAAGCGACCCGGCAGATCAATCTGCTGACTTATCCGCCCTTGCAGACAACAGGCTTTTCCGGGCAGCTCCGCACGTGCCTGGCCGAAGGGCGCATGATCATGCATGAAATGCCGTATCAAAGCCTTTGGGGAAAAGAAGGATGGCTGCGTGTATATTTAACCCCGGTCAGAGAAACCGGAAGTGTTTCCGGAGCCAACATCATCGTTGAGGATATCACGGAGAACAAGAAGAGCGAAGACGAGCTCAGGGAGAAAGTGTACCGCGATTCTCTGACGGGCGCATACAATCGCTATGCCTTGGAGTCCATCCTGCCCGATCGTCTGCGCATGGCCGGCGAAAAAGACAGGATCAGCTGCGTGGCGGTCGTCGACGTGGACGACTTTAAAAAAATCAACGACACATACGGACACAGAGTCGGGGACAGTGTCCTGAAACATCTGGCGTCCCGGGTCAAGAGGGAACTCCGGGTGGAGGATCTGATCATTCGGACGGGAGGCGACGAATTTCTGATCTATTTCCACGATATCGGAAACAAGAAAAATGCGGAAATGATTGTCAAACGGATCTTCGGAAAAATCTCCGCAAGATACAGGCTCGGAGACGGATTCCAGGGGAAATTGCTGGATCTGGATGTGGGGTGCAGCATCGGGACCGCTTTTTTCCCCCGGGACGGAGCGACGGTGGAAACGCTCACGGCAAAGGCGGATGAAGCCTTGTACAGGGTGAAGAACGGCGGAAAAGCAGACTATCACATCAAACTGTAACAGGGAGCATCTTTTAACGGGAGGTCGAATGAAACGGACGCGGGAGAATCAGGAAATCGAAACGATCACCTGCAAAGAAATGCGGGAAAAGGATGCTTATGCAATTCAAACAGTCGGCATACCATCGTTCCTGTGCTGTCTGTGGATATCCCTTCCGGCCTGAACGGCGACACCGGCCGGGTGATGGGCGCAGCGATACAGGCGTGGAAAACAGTCACGTTTCACAAGATGAAACAGGGCCTGCTTTTCAATCCGGACTGTACCGGAGAAGTCGCGGTGGAACAAATCGGCCTGCCGGATTGATACAAAAGAGCAGAAAATATGATATACTTACTCCGTGTTATCTGAAACAGCATCGCAATCGAGCTACAGGGTGTCAAAACGTGCAGCAGCCGCAAACAAAAAAAAGCGTGGTCATGGCCAGCATGCTGGCCGCTATGTTTCTGGGGTATCTGCCCTGGTATAATTTTTCCGCCGTCTCCAATTACATCGCAGAAGATTTGGATCTTTCGGTCACGCAAACCGGCATGATCCTTTCCTCTTTTCAGTTGGGATATGTGATCGTGGTGCTTTTTACGGGATGGCTTTCGGACCGCATCGGAAACCAACGGGTGGTGGCCTGGGCCACGCTCCTGACTGCGATTTCTTCAACGATGTTTTCCTTTCTGGCAAGAGATTTTTCCAGTGTGCTCGTCTTACGCCTTCTCACCGGATTGTCCGCCGGCGCCATCTACGTGCCCGGGATCGCTTTGCTGTCGGGCTGGTATCCGCCGGAGAAGCGCACCGGCGCCATCGGCGCCTACACCGGCGCTCTGGTGCTGGCTTATTCGGGCGGCTATTTTATCGCCGCCCCCATCGCGGCGGCGACTACCTGGCGGCACGGCATGTTCTGGACTTCCGTACCGGCATTTCTGGCTGCGTTTTTGGTCTTCGCTTTTGTCCGGGATGCGGGATCTCCGGCGCCTGAGTCTGCCGCGGCCGAACCGGGCGGCGGACGCAAAGGCGCTCCGGACACAACCTGTTCGGGGAAGCAGGATCTGACCGGACCGATCCTGATCACCGCCGGATATATGGGACACCAGTGGGAGCTGTACGCATTCTGGGGCTGGATCGGACCTTTCATGGTCGCCTGCGCCAAAGCAGTAGGGAACGACACCGTAACCGCCGTTTCGCTGGGCGGACGCCTGGCGGCTATCATTATTTTGCTGGGAGCCCCCTCCGTGTGGCTGGCCGGCGTGGCCGCCGACCGGTTCGGCCGCGGCAGGACGATCCTGATCTGTGCATTGAGCAGTTTGGGGGCACAGTTCGTGTTCGGCCATTTGTACGGAAAATCGCTGACTGCCGTGGTGATCGTGGGTCTGTGGATCGGATTTTGGGTCGCTGCGGATTCCTCCATTTACAAGGCGGGCATGACGGTGATGGTCTCTCCCAAAATCCGTGGAACGGCGCTGGGCATCCAGTCGGCGCTGGGATTTTCCGTCACGATCCTGTCTCCGTACGTGTTCGGGCGGGTCCTGGCCCAAGCCAATCGGGGACTTCAGGATACTACGCTGGCCGTGCACTGGGGACTGCCCTTCGTGATCCTGGGATTGGGCGCGCTGCTGGCGCCGCTCTCGATTCTGCTTTTGCAGGTGTATCAACGCCGTAAAGGAGATTCCGTATAATGCTGGATATCATGTTCATCGTTGCCGCAGTACTTCCCGCACTGTTCCTGATGCGGTATATTTTTCTGCAGGATGCCGTCGAGAGCGAACCGAAAGGGCTGCTGTTCAGCTTGGTGGTTGCCGGCGCTCTGGCGGTGGTTCCGGTCATGTTTCTGGAATATACGGGACAGTATCTCTTGAGCCTGATCGTCCCCGTGAACACGAAACTGTTTCCGGTGCTGCTGATGTTCCTTGTGGTGGCGCCGTCGGAAGAAGGATGCAAGTATTTTTTCCTCAAACGGAGGACCTGGCATCATCCGGCTTTCAACTACCGATTTGACGGATTGGTGTATGCGGTGTTTGTCTCTCTCGGTTTCGCCGCCCTGGAAAACATCGGCTACGTGATGCAATTCGGTCTGTCGGTGGCCTTTACCCGGGCGATCCTCTCGGTTCCGGCGCACATGAGTTTCGGCGTCTTTATGGGCTCCTACTACGGGAGAGCAAAAGTTCGAGAAGTGCGGGGCGACAGGGCCGAGGCAGCCAGGCTGCGGCGTACGGGATTGTGGATCGCCATCCTGCTCCACGGCATTTTCAACACCTGCCTGGTGCTGAACAATTCTATGGCAATGATGCTATTCATCGGATTTGTCCTGATCTTGTACAATGTAGTGTTCCGCAGAATCAAGACGGACGCGCGAAACGATATCGGATTTCATTCCATCGAGAAAGCGCAGATCGAAGAAGAACAGGAAGGATAAGTGCAATGCAGCATGAGATCACACAACCGGGGCCGCTTCTGGATGCGAGGGGTGTAGTGCGGGAGGCGGGGTATGCGCGGCAGCCGTTGCCGGAATACGGCCGGAAAGCCGTTCAGGCACCCCATCGGCGCATCAAGGAATGGGACCGGTATGTGGTGACAGACGACCGCTTTGCCATGGAGCTTACCATTGCGGATCATTCCTACATGGGTGTGGATACGATTTCGTTTTTCGATTTTTCCGACCCGATCCGTCATACGCGCAATGTGATTCGATTTTTCGGAAAAGGGAGGAAGCTCTTATCCCCCACATCGCAGATCGGCGATGCGCTATCCGAGGGCAAAGGATATTCCATGGAGTTTCGCAACGGCGGAAACCAGCGGCGTCTGATCTTTTCCATGGATCGCTTTGCAAACGGGAAAAGGATCAGCGGCGAGATTTTGCTGGGCTGTCCGCCCAGAGACAGCATAGCGACCGTGACGCCGTTTCCGGGAGATCCGCTGGCATTCTTCTATAACCACAAAATTCAAGGCATGCCGGCATCCGGCACGATTTTGCTCGGCGAGAAGGAGTACGCCTTGCAGCTGGGGCGTTCTTTCGGGGCGCTCAACTGGGGGCGCGGTGTCTGGACCCGGAACAACGAGTGGTTGTGGGCCGGGGCTGCGGGTCTGCTGGGGGGAAAACCTTTTTCTTTGAACCTGGGCGGGGGATTCGGAGACCCGTCTGCAGCCACAGAGAATGTCTTGTTCTACCAGGGGAAAGCGCATAAACTGGAGGAGATCCAGTGGACGATCCCCAAGAAAAATAAAAAAACCGAGTATGAACGCCCCTGGATCATCACCTCCGATGACGGGCGTGTGGATTTGGTTTTTGAACCGGTTCAAGACAGAAAGACCCAGATGAATCTGGGGTTCCTCTGCAGCGATCAACATCAGGTCTTTGGTTATTTCAAAGGGAATGTTATACTGGATGACGGAACAGTGCTGGATGTGGCACCGCTGTTCGGGTTTGCGGAAAAAGTCTGCAATAAGTGGTAACAACAGACACTGTTACCGAAAGGAGATGTTCATTGAAGAAGGTAGTGGGAATCGTACTGGCCGGGGTGATGCTGTGGGGGGCGTCGGCCTGCGCCGGAGAAGCCCTTCAGGCTTCCACGGCGGGCGCGATCGCGCCGGAGCAGATCGAGGAACCCCCTGCAGCGGCAGAGATCGAGCGAGTCTGCTCTCAGGCCGACGCCGAAGACATGCTCCGGGCTTGCGGCCAGCTGGCTGCTTATCTGTCGATCTCTGTTTACGAAATCGACATGAGCCGACCGGATCCCGAGGATTTCTGGCTCATGCTGTCCCTGGTCACTTACAGTGCCTATCCGGACTTTCTGAGCGAATTCGGGACCATCGATCTGACGCGGGATGAAGTATTGGATATCGCCCAAACTTTTTTCCCCGAATATATGGCAGAAAACGACCTGCCTGACGTACAAGATTCCTATGTGGCGGAATACGTTGCCGCCGAAGCGCTGTACGAATTTCAACCCATGAAGATCAGCGATGTGGAGTACGAACTGGTGTCCATCGATCCCACGGGCAACGGCGACGGGAGTTTTTTGATGGGGATCCGCCTCAAAGATGCCCAAGATCGCACGGAAAAATTGGAGTGGCTCGTATCCCTGCGCATGTGGGATGATCACAATGAACACATTTTCCCCTGCAGGTTTCAACATATATGGTGCGGTACAAACTCCGCAGAATAGCAGACAAGAGAGCATAAGCCGATACAAGAATGGAGGAAACAACGATGAAAAAGTTCAATCACGCGATTGTAAGAAGACCCTGCAAAGCCATGGTAGAAGGCATCACTTCGGCGCCGGAACTGGGGAAGCCCGATTACGAGCTGGCATTGAAACAGCACGACGCCTATATCGAAGCACTGAAGCAGTGCGGTGTGGAGGTGACGGTCCTCCCTGCCGACGAACGGTATCCGGATTCCTGCTTTGTGGAAGATCCCGCCGTAGTGACACGGGCTTGCGCCATCGTCACCAACCCCGGCGCCTCATCCAGGAACGGGGAGAAGTACGAAATCATCGATGCGCTTCAAAAATTCTATCCCGAAGAGAAAATCGAATACATCCAGGATCCGGGCACCCTGGAAGGCGGCGACGTGATGATGGTGGGCGATCACTTCTACGCAGGTCGTTCTGCCCGGACCAACGAAGAGGGTATTCGCCAATTCATCGAGATCCTGGAGAAATACGGTCTCTCCGGCTCCGAGGTAACGTTGGAGAAAGTACTCCACCTGAAAACCGGCGTCAACTATATCGAAGACAACAACATGCTGGTTTCCGGCGAATTCACGGAGAAACCCGAGTTTGACAAGTACAACAAGATCGAGATCCCCGAAGCGGAAGCCTATGCGGCCAACTGCATTTGGATGAACGGCACCGTGATCGTCCCCGAAGGGTTCCCCGCAGTACTGGAAGCGGTCAAGAAGGCCGGCTACCCGGTGATCACCGTAGACACTTCGGAATATCGCAAGCTGGACGGCGGACTGTCCTGTCTGAGCCTGCGGTTCTAAATCGATTTTGGAGTTCCTGCGCGGCAGAGCAAAAAATATTTTAAAAAAATACCTTGCAATGTGGTGAAATATGGTTTAGAATACACTGAAAGAAAAATATGGGAAAGTGTTTTGAATTTTGGGCAAACCAGTTGAAAAGCTGGGACGCAAAGCTCGGAGTCTACCGCTGAAAAGCAAAGATAGTCCGGCTGCAAGTAGTATTGCAGTCGGACTTTTTACGCTTTAGCGAAATGTAGAGGAAAAGCAAGTATTGCCTCATCGCAGTTTGAAAAAGCGCATGGAGTAGAAAGAGGAGGTGTGAATGTTGGAAACGTCTCAGAAAGGAAAAGCAAAAGGACGCAGTCTGTGGACGACGCTGGTCGTTGTGGTCTGTGTACTTCTGATCCCGCTTCTGATCGTGAACCTGACGATTATCATCAAATCCATCGCCGATCCGCAGCAAGTCCCCGGGTTTATGGGATACAAACCGCTGATCGTGCTCTCCGGCTCCATGGAACCCACGATATTGCCTGGCGATATCGTCATTGTCAAGGAAGTGCCTGCCGAGGACCTGCAGAAAGGGGACATCGTCTCCTACCTTCGGGAAAACTCGGTGATCACCCACAGGATCATGGAAATCAGCCAGACAGACGGAAACCGGAATTTCTACACCAAGGGAGACAACAACAACGCGGACGACGGCGTCCCGGTCACGGACGACATGCTGGAAGGCAAGTATCTGTTCCGGATCCCCCGGCTGGGGCATGCGGCCATCTTTATGCAGACCCCCACGGGCATGCTGTTGTTCATCGCAGTGCCTCTGATCCTCTTCATCCTCTACGACGTCTTTCGGAGAAGACACTACGACAAGAGAGAAGAAAAGGCCACGAGGCAGCTGGAAGCAGAATTGGAAGCCATGAAGAAGAAACTGGCGGAGGCCGAGGCCTCCGGGAAGCCGGAATCGGAAGAAGGGCGCGTCGGAGAATAAGGTTCCTGACTGAACTGGGTTACATTCAAAATTACAAGGAGGAAAGAAAAAATGAACAGAAGCTGGGTATCTAAATTCGCGGGACTCGTTCTCGTATTGACCCTCATCACCACCTCTCTGGTGGCCGGCACCTATGCGAAGTATGTGACGACCGCCACCGGAAGCGCCGCAGTGACCGTGGCAAAGTGGAAGGTGGACCTGGGAGGCATGGAAACCACCAGCAGTGGAGCGATTGTCTTCGATCTGATCAGCACATTGAGTGACACAGGTGTAGATGAAAATTTACTAGCCCCTGGCACAGTTGGAAGTTTTGCATTAGCTTATAATACGGCAGAAACTCAAGTAGCCCACAATCTTACAATCACGATGGACGCAAGCGATCCTTTGGATGAGTTGAAATATTTGAAGTTCTATTCTGATTCAACTAGGAAAACTGAGATCTCAACCACTACGCCTTCAGCCATCGAGTTGCTGGATGCTGACTGTGCACCTGATTCTCCCACAAACTCAGCGATTACAGTATATTGGGCATGGCCATTTGAAGACAACACCACAACCGCTGCGGCAATTGCGTACGATGCTGCTGATACAGTAGATGGTGTGACCCCCGTTACAGGAGCTGCTGTAACTTTGAACTTCACCGCAACTCAACTGGATACTATTTAAAAATCTGAGGAGGAAAGAAAAAATGAACAGAA
>LSQX01267325.1_pt1 | contig 10940 bp, 6 predicted proteins | sample 654561 | NCBI WGS metagenome assembly LSQX01 (sample SAMN04489861, study PRJNA283612) | anaerobic digester metagenome | isolation source: 4 biogas reactors fed with cattle manure at either 37C or 55C with and... | place: Denmark: Kongens Lyngby | collected 2014 | reverse complement strand
TTTCAGGTGATGGGCGCAGTTTTTCTTTCGGTATGCGGTTGAATGGTTCTTCCACAATATTAAGATTGTCATAAAGCGTTGGTTGGTTGGGGTTAATATAAACCAGCCCCGTAATAAGCCAGCGCTGTTGATCGGCTTCTTCAAGAATTTTTAACGCCTGCCATTTATCTGTTGGGTCATAGTCATTTTCCAGTTTTTTCAAGACGATCATCGAACCATCATGCAGAGTGACTTCTTTAATCTCCCCTTCTTTGAACTCATCAAGGATGATCTCTTCATGAGCCGGAAAATAGGTTATATCATGAAGAGGCGATTCATTCTGCCGCCCCCAGCTGTAGGAATGTATCGTATTTTCCAGGTTGTGAAAACTTACACAGGGGCTGATAATATCCAGAACTGCTGTTCCACGATGGCTGAGTGCAGCTTTGATCAATGACCTGACCTGATCGGGATCCCCGGCAAAAGATCGCGCAACAAAGCTCGCGTTGCTGGTCAATGCTTCCTTAGCAATATCGATCGGCAAAAACGGATTTGTACCCTGATGCCTCAAAACCAGACCTTTTTCCGCTGTGGCTGAAAACTGTCCTTTGGTGAGGCCATAAACACCATTGTTTTCAACAATGTATACCATGGGTAAATTACGCCTGATGAGATGTTTGAACTGCCCCAATCCTATGCTGGCGGTATCGCCGTCACCAGAGACACCAATCACTTTCATCTGTGTGTTACCAAAAGCCGCGCCCAGTGCCATGGATGGCATCCGACCATGAAGTCCATTAAAACCAAACGACTGAGAAAGGATATAGGTGATGCTTTTACTGGAACAGCCGATTCCACTAAATTTAACGATATCCGAGGGATGGATACCTAATTCATAGCAAGATCGCAGAATTTGCGCTGAAATGGTGTTGTGACCGCAGCCAGGACAAAGTGTAGAACGTTCGCCGAGATATTCCGATCGAGTTAATCCAATCAGGTTGGTTTCTTCCTGTTTTTCAACCATTTCTTTCATTCTCCTTGTTCGTAACAGCATTTATGACCCGGGTTGCAGTTATCGGCAAGCCATCTAAATGAGCAAGTGAAATTAGCCGATTTGTCTTATCGCAAAATTCATTGATCAGAATTTGATGCAATTGCCCATCCCGGTTGAGTTCAATCACATAATTTCGGGAATGGGATTGAATAAAATCGCCAACCTCATCTGAGAAAGGCAAAGACCGTATCCGCATATAATCCGTTTTGATTCCCAATTCTTCAAGCCGATCCTGGGCTTCCATGATAGCGGGCTCTGTGGAACCTATCCCGATAATACCGATTTCAGCTCCATCGATCATTCGATATTTTGGCTCAGGCAGATGTTTTTTGCTTGATTCAAATTTTAATTTGATCCTATCAAGGACACGTTTCCAAACATCCGGATCTTCGCTGAAATTCCCAAATTCATCGTGCCCGGTGCCGCGTGAGAAATATGGCGCTTGCCTGTGTTTATTCCCCATAACTGTGCGATAGGGAATACCATCGCCATCGATATCGAGATAACGGCCCCATTCTTTCGTCAATGCTTCTAAATCATCTTCCCAAAATATTTTCCCGCGTTCAATGGGTTTGTCAGGATAAACAAACTTCTTTGTCATCCATAAATTCATTCCTAAATCAAGGTCGCTAAGGACAATAACCGGTGTCTGGAATTGTTCGGCAAAGTCAAAAGCCTTCCAACCAAACTCAAAGCATTCATTTACTGAAGAGGGAATAAGAATAATATGTTGCGTATCACCATGGCCTAAATAATAAGCCAGCAAAATATCACCCTGGGCAGTCCGAGTTGGCAAGCCTGTCCCTGGGCCAACCCTTTGCACGTCCCACAAGACCAGCGGAACCTCTGCAAAATATGCAAGGCTCATGTACTCCGTCATCAAACTGACTCCGGGGCCAGAGGTTGATGTCATTGAACGAAGACCAGCCCATCCAGCACCGACCGCCATGCCGATCGCAGCCAGCTCGTCTTCCGATTGAACAATGGCAAAATTATTCTTTCCGGTCTCCGGATCTTTACGCAATTGGGGTGCCAGATTTCCCAAGGATTCAACCAGGCTGGTCGCGGGCGTAATCGGATACCAGCTGCAAAACTGAAAGCCGCCATAAATTGAACCCAATGCGCCTGCAGTGTTCCCATCAGTCATGATGTAATCGTCCAAGGGGTCCATCTGTTCTACCCGGTACGGATCTTCTTTGATCAAATTCTCCTTTGCCCAATCTGCGGCAAGTTTGACAACTGAAAAATTTGAATCGGCAACAGGTTGTTTTTGGTTAAAATGTTTTAAAAGGGCATCTTTAATGAACGACATTTCGATTCCCAGGATTTGAGCAACGATGCCGACATAAACCATGTTCTCCATATACTCACGATAATCTCGTGGAACATTCGCTTCTTTGATCAACGCCTTTACAGGCATCGGGTAAACAATCAGATCGTCACGAGATGTCTGCAAATCGAGATGATCAGCATAGAAAACAACCCCTCCTGGAACAAGATACGTAATATCTTTTTGAATGGTTTGTGGGTTCATCTGAATGATGATGTCATCATGGGCAACTCGGCCCAGATACCCATCACCAGACACACGGATTGAAAACCAGGTTGGAAGTCCCTTAATGTTGGATGGGAAAATATTTTTTCCTGAAACCGGAATTCCCATTCTAAAAAGCGAGCGCAACAGTGTTGTGTTCGCTGTCGCACTTCCAGAGCCATTCACAGTACAAACTGTCATACAAAAGTCGTTGACTGTCTTTGTGGGCAAATCATGGTGCTTAAGCTTGGAATGATTGGTAAACATCAGGCTCCTTATAAATTTCTATTCAAAAGGAAATTTTAAATTCTTGTTATTGCGCTGGAATAAAAGGTCCATATGCGCGACCAAACTCTGATATCCAGATTGAAAGTCACCTTGCGAAATAGCTTCAACGATTTCCCGGTGGTGTGACCAGACCAGCTCAAGGTATTCCTGGTCTTCGTAAACACTCAAACCAACCGCCTCATAAAAATCCCAATAGGATTCTAAAATTCCCTGGACAAAGGGATTTTCAAGCCGCTTATAGATCGTGAGATGCAAATTTCGATGTTCAGCGTGGGGAATTTGAATCGGTTCGGAAGCCAATTTGCGATTGGCTTCTTGAATGATATCTTTGAGCTCTTTTATGTCCTCTGGCATCAGCCTGCCAACAGCCTGGTACCAATAGGAGGCTTCAATGTGATTTCGCAATTCTGAGAATTGCCGAAAATATTTTCGTTCAACCCTCACCCCATATGCCAGGCTGCACTTTATCGCTGAAGCAAAAGAATATGGCAGGATCTTTATGCCTGTTCTGGGTTTCACCTCAACCAGCCCCAAAGTGCGGGCAACCTGCACCTCCTCTCTTAGCAAGGCAACACTCATTCCAAGTTCCTGGCTGATATCGTTCAGGCTTGGAAGAGTGCTTTCTCCTGACGATGCTTTATCGGCAAGATAAGTGAGAAATTTTGAAAGGTGGGTGGAAAACATGGGTGCAGGCATGATCAAAAAGTAGATTAATCTGATTAATCATATAATTAAAACAAAGATATCATACATTTGATTTGTCGTCAACTCCTCATTAACATGACAGCAAAACTGCTTTAACCGGTAAGCGCTTGAAAAGTGCTACAATTTAATTTTATAGAAAAGCATAACAAAACAACACGATAATCCGGACTTACGTATGAACCATGCACAACAAATTGCAGAAAAATTAGAAATACCGCATCAAAGTGTGAAAAACACGTTGGAATTGTTGGAAAGCGAAAACACAATTCCATTTATTGCCCGTTACAGAAAAGAAATGACTGGAAATCTAGATGAAGTCCAAATAAGGACGATTCATCAGGAATGGTTGAAAGCCATTGCTCTTGAGAGGCGACGAGAAACTGTTCTCAATAGCATTCAATCACAGGGGCTATTGACCGATAAACTCGAATCCGAGATCGTGAAAGCAAGCACACAAACTGAGCTCGAGGATCTTTACCAGCCTTATCGACCAAAGCGTCGAACACGGGCAGGTGTTGCCAGAAAAAAAGGCTTGCTACCCCTGGCTCAAATGATCATCCAACAAACTATAACGGATGAACCTCTCGAGAAGATCCTATCAAACTTTATAAATGATGATGTTTCGGACATTGACTCTGCTCTTCAGGGGGCGAAGGATATCGTGGCTGAAATAATCAGCGAGCATGCACAAATCAGACAGGTGCTGCGTGAGGCCTATTTTAGATACGGGCTGTTAACAAGCACACAGCGCGCTAAAAGCGAGGACCCGCAAGGACGTTTTCATCTCTATTATCAATTTAGTTTGCCGGTAAGCCATCTGAAACACCATCAAGTCCTGGCAATGAACAGGGGTGAAAAAGAAAATATTCTTCAAATTTCCCTCCAAATTAACGAAAAGTATTGGCAAAAAACGATTGAAAACTGGTTTCCTCAGGTAGCGCATTCTGTTTTTTGTCAGGCTCTTGCTGATGCAGCCATGGATGGCGCCCAAAGGCTGCTTCTCCCCGCGATAGAACGAGATATCCGTCGATCTATCACGGAACAAGCAGAAGAACATGCCATCGGCGTGTTTGGGAAAAATCTTAAAGCCTTACTTACCCAACCACCACTGGAGGGCCACACCGTACTGGGAATTGATCCTGGTTTCCGCACGGGTTCAAAAATTGCCATTGTCGATCACAACGGGAAATTGTTAGAAACGACAACAATTTATCCTCATCCTCCTCAAAACAAAGTTGCCGATGCCCGGAAGATCATCGAAAAATTAATCGAAAAATACCATGTTGATCTGGTCGTCATCGGTAACGGCACAGCTTCGCGTCAAACTGAACTACTTGTTGCTGAATTGATCAAGGATAAAGATGGCATCCATTACCTCATAACCAGTGAAGCAGGAGCCAGTGTTTACAGCGCCAGCGTACTTGCAAGAAGAGAGTTACCAAATCTTGATGTCAGTATGCGTGGTGCGGTTTCAATCGCTCGTAGAGTGCAGGATCCTCTGGCTGAATTGGTGAAGATCGATCCAAAATCAATCGGTGTTGGAATGTATCAACATGATGTTAATCAGACGCGGCTATCAGAAGCGCTGGATGAGGTCGTTGAATCAGTCGTTAATGAGGTGGGTGTGGAAGTTAACACTGCCTCCTCTGCTCTTCTTGCGTATGTCTCCGGAATTGGACCGAAGCTGGCTGAAAAAATCGTTGCCTATCGGGAAGTAAATGGTTCCTTTAAAAACAGAGAGATGTTTAAAGACGTTCCCTCCCTGGGATCCAAAAGTTTTGAACAATGCGCAGGTTTTTTGCGGGTTCGCAACAGCACAAATCCTTTTGACTCGACCGGCATTCATCCTGAAAGTTACCCCGTTGCAGAAAAATTATTACATTTGTTGTCTCTCTCATCAACAACGAATACGAAGAACTTAATTTTGTCAGTTAACACATTCAAGCAAAACCATAATCTTGAAGGAATTGCGAACAACTTAAATGTTGGAATCAATACATTACATGACATCTTAGATGAGATCGCAAGACCAGGACGCGATCCACGGGAGAACTTACCGAAGCCACATCTCCGTAAAGACGTCCTCAAAGTCGAAGACCTCACGCCTGGAATAGAATTAATGGGTACAATACGTAATGTCGTCGATTTCGGAGCCTTCATCGATATCGGCGTGGATATCGATGGGTTGCTTCATCAATCCAGGATCAAAAAAGGGACCTATTTAAATATTGGTAAAAATATAAAAGTTATCGTTTTGGATATTGATAAAGATCGTGGACGAATCAGCCTGGGAATGACGGAAAGCACGTAAGCATGACAACCTACATTGAAAACAACAAAACCGAATTTAGTTTTGATTCCAAATATCAATCCAATCAAAATAATCCTGTCACCTGGATTCTGTCACACAGCATCCATCAATGGCCGTGGATTCTTTTGGCGCTATTTGGCGCCATGGGTAACGCTGTTTTGGCCAGTTTTATGCCCTTGTATATCGGATATGCCTTTCAAGAAATTGTATCGCCTTCACCATCAATGACTTTGATTGGACGTTTTGCCATCATCATCCTTGTCTCACAGGTCGTGCGGGGTTTTTTACACTTCCTTCGCAATTTCGGCTTCGAAATCACTGCACAAAACATGGAGCTTTATGTTCGGCAAGAGCTCTATGTCAATCTGCTTGGGAAGAGCATGACCTTCCACAATCTGCAATCTGTTGGCGATCTGATGGCAAGGGCAACCAACGATGTGCGTGAAGTGAATTACATGTTCAGTCCCGGGTTTAACATGGTAATTGGGTCATTGAACTTTCTCTTTATTCCTCTTTTGGTCGGACCGACTTTTCATCCTGCGTTGATTGCGACACCTGTTGCCTTCATCATTTTTTATACGATTGCCTTATGGCATTATTTGAAGATCTTGAATCCCATAACCAGCAATGTTCGCCAAACTTTTGGGGAAATGAACAGTCGCTTAGCTGAAGCAATTGATGGGATAGAAGTTGTGAAAGGATCAGCGCAAGAAGATTCAGAAATTGAAAGGTTTCGAACAAATGCAACCAATTATCGAGACGCATCTATCACGCAGGGGGATGTTGAAAGCCGATTTTTACCGATGCTTCTCCTTGGGATCGCCATGGGCGCTGGTTTATTTCACAGTTTAATTTTATTAAAACAGGGCCAAATTGATATTGGGGATGTGATTGGCTATTTTGGAATTTTATCATTATTAAATTTCCCAACATCAATCTCGCTGTTTGCATATTCACAGATATCACTCGGGTTTGCGGGCGCCAGACGAATCCTTGATTTATTAAAGCAAGAGAATGATTTAGACCAGAACTTAGAAGGGTTTTCGGGGACAATCGACGGACGCGTCGAGTTTGTCAACGTTGATTTTGGGTATGATCACGAAGAAACCAATTTAAGAAACATTAATTTAAAAATCGAACCCGGACAAACGGTGGCTATTGTTGGGCAAACAGGCTCAGGTAAAACATCTTTGGTGAAATTAATCAACCGAACCTTCGACGCCCAAAGTGGTGAAGTCCTCGTAGATGGGATTGATGTGCGTGATTGGTACCTTGAATCTTTGCGCAACCAGATTTCAATCATTGAACAGGATATCTTTTTGTTTTCCCGGTCAATTGCCGATAACATTTCCTTTGGTCAACAGAATGCGACTGAAGAAGAAATTATTCAAGCAGCCAAAGAGGCGCAAGCGCATGATTTTATTATGAGTCTTGAAAAAGGATATGACACTGTCATCGGAGAACGCGGTGCAACACTATCCGGCGGACAGCGTCAGCGGATCGCTTTGGCAAGGGCTTTTCTTACATCACCTAAAATCCTTATTCTTGATGATTCAACCAGTGCAATCGACAGTAAGACAGAAGACCAGATCCAGCAAGCTATCTTCAGAGCAGCGGAAGGTCGGACAACGATAATTATTACCCACAGACTGTCTCAGATACGATGGGCAAATCAGATCGTTGTATTAAAGAATGGTGAGATTGATAACATTGGCACGCACGAAGAACTGATGGAAAGATCAATTTCTTATCGAAATATTTTTAGCGAGTAAATATGGGCTTTTATTCAGGATTAGCAGCAGAAAAATTTGACCGTCAATATTCTGACAAAAAACTTTTTGGTCGGATCAAAGAATATTTTAAAAGGCAATCCAGCAAGCTGGTTGTTATCATGGTCGCACTCATCTTACGATCGATTATTGAAGCAATTAATCCTGTGATTGTTGCACGCGGTCTTGATGAAGTGACGACAAAACCGATTACAATGCGCTTTGTTCTGACACTATCCGGAATCGTTCTCGGACTGGGAATATTAAGCTGGGTGGCAAATGTGTTTTTCAGGCGTTACGGTGCCCGGGCAATAGCAACCCTTACCCAGCAGTTGGCAACGGATGCTTTCGCAGCGTCAACCAAACAGGATCTATCCTTTCATGACAGTTTTGAATCTGGCAAAATTGTCTCGCGAATTACATCAGACACGCGTGAATTCAGTCAGCTGATCACTCTGGCAACAGATGTTGTCATGCAATTAATCACATCTATCGTTCTTGCCGTTATTTTACTTCAAACAGAATGGCGATTGGCGCTGGGGGTTTTTGCACTGGTCCCTCTGATGTTCCTTTTGGTGATTCGCTACCGGCATGTGGCAAGGAAAGTGACACGTGAGGGCATGCGTGCCATGGCAAATGTAAACTCCACAATTAAAGAAACGATCAGCGGCATTGCCATTGCAAAGAATTTTCGACAAGAAGAAAGCATTTACGATGAATTCAATCAAGCAAATCAAGCATCCTTCAAAGTCAACGTAAAACGAGGATTTGTTATGTCGTTTGTGTTCCCCCTGGTAAGAGCGATTGGTGGGGCTGCAACTGCATTAATGGTTTATTTTGGCGCGCTTTCCGTTCTAAAAGGTTTTGTTTCTGCCGGAGCCTGGTATCTTTTTCTTTCTACTTTGGAACGTTTTTTATTCCCGGTGATGAATATTTCGTCTTTCTGGACGAATGTGCAAACCGGGCTTTCAGCAGCAGAACGGATTTTTGCGTTGATTGACGCAGAGCACTCCGTTATACAGACGGGGTCTATTGTTTTACCGGAGCTGTCAGGCAAGATTGATCTGTTCAATGTCTGCTTCGAATATACGCCTGATGAACCCGTCTTGCAAAATTTTACACTCCACATTCAACCAGGTGAAACACTGGCTTTTGTTGGTCACACCGGCGCTGGCAAGACGTCCATTGGTCGCTTAATTACCAGGTTTTACGAATTCCAAGAGGGCGAAGTCCTCATTGATGGAAAGGATATTCGTCAGCTTGATCTGGTTACACTTCGCCAGCAAATGGGAATCGTCTCACAGGTACCCTTTTTGTTTTCAGGAACCATTATGGAGAACATCCAGTATGGCTGCTCTACCTGTGATCGACGTGAAATTTTAAGCATTGGCAATAAGATAGGATGCGGCGAATGGCTTGAAACTTTGCCCCACGGCCTGGACACTCAGGTAGGCGAACGGGGTTCACAACTCTCGATGGGACAGCGTCAACTGGTAGCCCTGATGCGTGTCCTGATCCAAAAACCAGGGATATTTATCCTTGATGAAGCAACCGCCAGCATTGATCCCTTTACTGAAAAACAAATCCAGTCTGCCCTTGATTTGATCTTATCTGAAACAACCAGCATTTTAATCGCCCATCGTCTCTCAACTGTCAAATCTGCTGATCGGATTCTCGTGTTAAGTAAAGGTGAGATCATTGAAGAAGGCAGTCATGATGATTTGATCGCCCAGGGTCAACACTACGCGGAACTGTACAACACCTATTTCAGGCATCAGTCTCTGGAGTATATCGAAGAATCGAAAAAGTACAGTAAGAGATAAGCAAAATCTGAAAACCCACTTTTCAAACGTTATTTTTCGTAAAATAACACCATTTTTGAATGATAGCCACCCTTTGCTTGACATATTCTGATGGTGCTTTTAAAATCAAAGCGTCGATGTCACATGTTAATGAGAAGAGTCCGTTATTAGAGCGGCACCGAAGGGGCAAGGTACTTGACCGAATCTCTCAGGTAAAAGGACCCATTAAACAGACACCTCTGAAACTTCACCATAAAATTTTGGATCATAAGCTTGACAGAGGACCCCTCATTGAACAAGTTATAAAAACGAGAAAGGAGCAGCAATATGAAAACACCCCAAGAATTACGATATGCAAAAACTGATGAATGGATCAAAGTAGAAGGCGACGAAGGCATCGTCGGCATTACAGACTACGCCCAGGACCAATTATCCGATGTGGTTTATGTCGAATTATTGGTTGATAAAGGTGATGAAGTCAGCAAAGGAGATACTTTAGCCACAATCGAATCGGTTAAAGCAGCTGCTGATGTGAATTTCCCCGCCTCTGGAACCATCATCGCGATCAATGAAGAGCTGGCAGATGCCCCTGAAATTCTAAACAGCGATCCCTATGAAGCCGGTTGGATGATCAAAATTAAACTGAATGATCCTTCAGAGCTTGACGACCTGCTTGATGCTGACGGTTACATTGCATATAACCAGGAGCGCGAGGGATAATGTACACACCTCACACCCCCCAAGAAATTGAGGAGATGCTTAAGGCTATCGGGGTTGCTTCAATTGATGATTTGTTCGTAGCAGTTCCGAAAGAATTCCGTTATCCAAAGCTTGATCTGCCAGAAGCAATGACCGAAATGGAAATCGCAGCTGAGCTTAATGAGATCAGTTCGGCGAACGCCTCAACAGATGATTTCATCTCGTTTCTCGGTGCAGGTGCCTATCACCATTATATTCCCGCTGTAGTTGATATGCTCCTCAAGCGCGGTGAGTTTTATACGGCTTACACGCCCTATCAGCCGGAAGTCTCTCAGGGTACACTCCAGGCGATATTTGAATTTCAATCATTAATGGTTGAGATGACTGGCATGGATGTCAGCAATGCTTCACACTATGATGGCGCCACAGCAGCTGCTGAAGCGGCAAATCTCGCCTATCATTTCTTCCGTGGCAAGCGCAAGAAAATTCTTGTCTCAAGAAGTGTTCATCCTCAATATCGAGAGGTAATCCGCACCTATATGCAGGGCCTGGAAGATGTCGAAGTCGTCGGCGATGAAATTGATGAAGGAAGCCTGGAGAATGAAAAATATTTGTTGGACCTGGTGGATACCGATACGGCGCTTGTTGTTGTTCAGTATCCAGATTTCTTTGGTAGAATATATGACTACACGAAGTTGGTTGATTTGGCTCACTCGCAAGGCGCCCTGGTTGCTTTTGTTTTCAATCCGACAGCCCTGGGCGTCCTTAAGCCTCCCGGAGAATTTGGTGCAGATATTGC
>LSQX01323423.1_pt1 | contig 10942 bp, 9 predicted proteins | sample 654561 | NCBI WGS metagenome assembly LSQX01 (sample SAMN04489861, study PRJNA283612) | anaerobic digester metagenome | isolation source: 4 biogas reactors fed with cattle manure at either 37C or 55C with and... | place: Denmark: Kongens Lyngby | collected 2014 | reverse complement strand
CAGCGATGTCGATGTCAAGTCCTGGAATACTGGGCCTTAGGACGAAGTTTGTAAGGGCAGATAGAGCGTTCAGATAAGAAGTAATCATAATATTGCCTATTTCTGCCAGGGCGGAACGACCCAGTTCATCAAAGATCTCATCGGTACTGTCCTCAGACCCCGTAAGCAGTCTGACGAGAACAGCAGCGCTTTCTACTGGGAGAATAAATGCCATGTGACCGGAAAGGTCTCCGGAAATCTGAATAGATACGCCGGCCACCACCTGGTCAAGTCCGCCGATGAAACTGGCTGCTTCTTCAAAGCGCAGGATGCGTACATCCGGAACCTCGAGGCGGAACAGCTTGCCCTGCAGGATCTCTGACAGAGCGATCGTAGCATGACCAACCCCTATTGTACCTAACTCGCGCAGGAAGTCTACTTTGCGTTCCATCGGGCCCCTCCTTAAGGAGCCGCTTTGCGCAGAGCTTCGATGACCCGATCTGCGTCAAAGGGCTTTACCAGAAAATCCTTCGCTCCAGCATTCAGGGCTTCGATAACCATTGGTTTCTGACCCATGGCGCTGCAGACAATAATCCTCGCGTTGGGGTCGTGCTTCATAATCTCTTTGATGGCGGTGATCCCGTCCATTTTCGGCATGGTGATGTCCATGGTTACCAAGTCAGGACGCAGCTCTAAATACTGGGCAACAGCCTCCTCCCCATCCGCAGCTTCCCCCACCACGACGTAACCATTCTTTTGGATTACATTCTTGAGGGTCATGCGCATAAATGCCGTATCGTCTGTAATGAGTACCGTCTTTGGCATGCGAGTATCATCTCCTATCTCAATAAGGTGCTGTTGTCCAATATTAGGGCCACTTGGCCATTGCCTAAAACGGCAGCTCCCGCTATACCTTTCACCTCGCCGATAAGTTCACCAAGGCTCTTGATCACAATTTCCTGCTGCCCGATTAAGTCTTCCACAATGAAAGCGGCCTTTTGACCTCTGGTTTCCATCACGATCACAGACAAGCTGTCCTCCGAGGTGTCTGTCATGACCGGACTAAATCCGAGGCATTCAGCTAAATCATAGAGAGGTAATACCTCGTTCCGCAGAACGATAACACTATGCTGCTGCACAGTCTTGATCTGGCTGCGGGTGATCTGCAGGTTTTCCCGCACCGCCTGAATTGGGACAGCATACGTTTCTCCGTCAGCTACCACCAGCAGCGCCTTAATGATCGCAAGCGTCAGAGGCAGCTTGATGATGGTGCGCAGGTATCTTTCGGGCACAGACTCAACTTCGATCGTCCCGCTCAATGATTCCACCACAGCCTTGACTGCATCTAGCCCTACGCCGCGTCCAGAAATATCCGTGACTGTTCCGGCGGTGCTGAATCCTGGTTGAAACAGAAGATCAACCGCCTCTTCCAGAGTAAGGTTTGCTTTGTCGCTTGCAATTAGTCCTCGTTCAACAGCTTTGGCCCGGACCTTTTCCACATCGAGCCCACCGCCGTCGTCCTCAACTTCGATCAAGATGTGGCTGCCTTCGTGGCGCGCGCTCAGACGGATGGTCCCCACTTCTGGTTTGCCGCGAGCAATCCTGACCTTGGGCTCCTCAATTCCGTGATCGATAGAATTACGGATAAGGTGAACAAGGGGATCTCCGATCTGGTTGACCAACGAGCGGTCCAGTTCCGTTTCTTCGCCATAGATTTCTAGATTAATTTCTTTCTTACTGGCCCTAGCCAGATCGCGCACCATCCGTGGAAAACGGTGGAAAACGTGGCGAATGGGAACCATGCGCAGATTCATCGCTGCGTGTTGGAGTTCTGTTGTGACCCGGTCTAATTGACCCACGACGCTCTTTTGATCGGAGTCGTTCAGGTCCTTCACCATCTCCATGACCTGCGTGCGGCTGATTACCAACTCGCCCACAAGATTGATGAGCTTGTCCAACCTCTCTGTCTCAATTCGAACATATTTGTCGCTGCCGCGCTGTTGGACCTGGGCAGCCTTGAGAAAATCAGAGGAACCGGAGCTGGGCTCAAGAGCCGCCGCTGCCTCGCTGCGGGCTTGCCCTTGGGAGACTCGGACTTCCTCCACCTCAACGGCATCAATCTCAGAGATTCCCTCAACCAACTGCTGCACGGAAGAGCTTTGCTCGGCCGTAAGCACGAGCAGGCTGAAGTCGAGGTCAAAGCGCTCGTCCTCTAAATCATGGGCAGGAGGATAGCTTTTGATGATTGTTCCGATCGTTTCCAGAGCCTGGAAGATCGTAAAAACTCGCACTGACTTCAACAGCGTATTGGGGCGCAGCGTAATATGGACGGCATAGGCTTTCAGACCTTGGGCACCGGCCTGATTGATGGTGTCCAGATCAAATGCATCGAGCCTAAAGCCGCGGTCTGTTTCTACTTGGACTTCGGCTTGTGCTCCTGGCGCCGTATCAGTTAACTGCCGCAGCTGCTGAATTAGATGTGTGGAGATGGCAGCACTGGTTCCAGCAAGAGTGGATTCTAAGAGCTCTTCTAGGGCATCCACAGACCGGAACAAGACATCCACTACCCGCTGCTCCACTGCCAGGCGGCTTGTCCGCATCAGATCCAGCACGCTTTCCATTTCGTGCGTTAAGGAAGCGAGTTCCTGGAAACCCATTGTGGCGGCCATCCCCTTTAGGCTGTGGGCCGCCCGGAACATGTCATCGAGAATGCGCCGGTCATTTGGTCTCTGTTCAAGTTGGAGCAGGTTTTCATTAAGTGATTGGAGATAATCGCGGGCTTCAGCAGCGAAGATTTCCCTAAACTCACTTGTATCCAATAGCCCACCTCTTCTCTAACTAGCGCACGCTTACAATTCTGTCTTGGGGCGAGGCGATTTCGGTAACTCGGATGCCAAACTGTTCGCCCACCACCACCACTTCACCCCGTGCGATAAAAGTATCGTTGGCGTAAATCTCAATTGGTTCACCGTGAATTGAATCCAGCTCCACAATGTTCCCCGGTCCGAGCCGCAGGATGTGATCAATGGTCATGCGGGTTCTGCCTAGGACTGCTCGGACTGTGACAGGGATATCTTTAATCAGGTCTACTTTCAGATTTCCCAGCTCGGAAGAAAGTTGGCTGGGCTGCGGTATACCAGCGGTAGAGCTGCTCGGCGGGCTGGGACCGAGGTCAGTCCAGGAGTGGACATCGACCGTGGGAATCTCCTCAACAGTCGTCGCGGCTGGTTCTTCGCTGGGCATCAGCTTGGCCACCATACTTTTGGCGAAGTCTACATCAATAAGCTGCAGCATTGTACTGTCCACTAGGTCATCGATTTCAATCCGAAAGGCCACTGTGACCACGGGCTCCTGTTCCGGCACTTCGTTAACCAGTGGTTCTTGACTCAAATCCTTCAACTCTAAGGCAGGAGGCGAGATCTCAATTGTATCCTTGAACAGCTCGCTCATGGCGGTCGCTGCCGACCCCATCATCATGTTCATGGCTTCTGAGACGGCACTGAGATAGATCTCGTCCAGTTCTGTAGGAGGGTTCAGGCCATCTTCCCCCATCATAAGGTTCCCGATAACCAAAGCGTCTTTCTCGCGGATAACCAAGATATTCTCGCCCTGGAGGCCAGACAAATACTGCACGTTCACCAATAGGCACGGCACGGGGTAAGATGCCCGCACATCCGAAAGCTCTCGCACAGATACCTCGGGAACCGTAATCCGCACCTTGCGGTTAACTAGTGCGCTCAGGGCTGTCGCGGCCGACCCCATGGAGATGTTGCCGATTTCCGCCAGAGTATCTTGTTCTATTACAGTCAGCTCTTTCGCCCTGCTGGAAAAGTCGTTCATGCTTCGTCTCCTCCCTGGCTGTGACAGACCGCGGTAATGACCACTGCCAGTTTGCTGCCCAGGCGGCCTGGGGTGGCCTTGAACTTCGTGAGAGACCCGATCTTCACATCGATGGTCTCATTTCTAGTGCGGTCGAGCGTGATCACATCCCCCACATCTAGATCCAGGAGATCTTGTACTGTGACCACTGCTGAACCCAACTCCACTTCAACCGGCAGTACTGCGGAACGCACTTTCGCTTTCAGTCGTTCAATCTGGGCCGGGTCAGGCTGCCGGAGGGACTCAAACATCCTGGCTTGGGTGAGGTTGTTCATCAAGGGTTCAAGGGTTCTAAACGGAAGGCAGATGGTGATCATATCGTGCAGCTCATTGAGCTTGAAGTTCAGGGTTACCAGCGCTATCACATCGCGATCTGAGGCAATCTGGAGGAACTGAGGATTGCTTTCGATGGCGGCCAGGTTGAACTGGAGCGCCTGCACATCATGCCAAGCATCTGCCAACAGGTTGTTGATCGAGTACAGCACCTGTTTTCGGAAAACAGCGATCTCAATATCTGTCAGGCCGCGAGTTCGCTCTGGCAGCCTTCCTGGACCGCCGCACAGGCGGTCGTGAAGTAGAAAGGCGATCTCAGGAGTGAACTGGATGACGATCGTCCCCTGCAGAGGAGAGATGTCAAAGACACTCAAGACCGAAGGGTTGGGCAGGGATCGCACATAGTCACCGAAGGTGAGCTGCGTGATGGAACTGACACTCAGCTCGAGTCTGCTGCGCAGTTTTGCTGACATCAAACCTGCGTAAGTCCGGCAGAATTGCTCATGAATACGCTGCAGACCGCGGATGTGTTCCTTGGCAAACTTGTTGGGCTTGCTGAAATCGTAAGTCTCGCTCTCGGGCGCGTCCACCGCCAGTTCAACACTTTGGTCTACTTTGGGTGCTGTGGCAGCTTGGATCAGTAAGTCAATTTCTTCTTGCGAGAGAATATCATGCACGCTGCTCACCTCTCTTTAAGCCTCACCAGAAACGCAAGCTCTCTGTGGTAATATCGGCATCACAGAGGGCGATCTTGAGGGCTATTGGACCCCTTCCGCTTCCGTGGTGAGAGACTGCAGCTCGATTTTCTCCTCAGAGGAGAGGATCTTGTCTACCTCAAGTAAGATCAAGAGTCTGTCGCCGTACTTCCCCACTCCCGCGAGGTATTGGGATTTCAGTCCTGCGATCATGCTCGGCGGCGGGTCAATCTGTGACTCCGGCAGGCGGAGTGTTTCTGTAACGGCATCCACGATAAAACCAACCTGGTTTTCATTCACTTCCAGGATGATGATGCGCGTGTCTTGGGTGTTTTCCTGGGCTTCCACGCCAAACCGCTTGCGCAGCGATATAACGGGAATCACAACGCCTCGCAAGTTCGTAACACCCTCGATGTAGTCGCTCACGTGGGGCAGACGAGTAATATGCCGTGGCTTGATGATTTCCCTGACCTTGGTGATCTCGACACCAAATTCTTCGTTGTTTAAGCGGAATACAACCAGCTGCCTCTCTGCCATGCTCATCGCCTCCAATGCTGTGGCAAGAAATAACATACTGTATTAGGTATTTCTACTTACCCCATTGTTCTCCTGCCGGAAAAAGGCGCGCAAAAACTCCAGGGCTATGCCTGGAGTGCGCTAGCGGGACAGGGCTAGTCCCGGGGTTTAGCGGCAACGGCCACTAGACTGCCAAAGACGACCGCAGCCGCAAGGCCCAAACCGGTGATCTCGAAAGCCCCTGTAAAGAGGCCCTCCCAACCGAGTCTCTTAATTTCAGAAAGCATGCCTTTGGCAATAGAACTGCCAAACCCACTCACGGGGACCAGGGCACCTGCCCCGGCAACCTGCAGAAAAGGTTCGTACACCCCAATACCGCCTAGAATTGCCCCGAGCACCGTGAGTCCTACTAGGACGTGGGCAGGGGTCAAGTTTGTGTACTCGAGGACTAACTGGGCTGCAGCGCAGATTAGGCCTCCGGTTACAAACGCAATCACATACGACACGGCGACACCTCGTTTCCCACTGTTAAGCTTCGATGGCCGCAGCATGGGCGATTGTGGGGATAGATTCACCCTGCTGAATGGTGAGCTGGTTGAGCATCGCACCAGTCCCAATCAGCAATACCTTGTGGAGCTTTCCTAAGAACAGCTGTGTATTGACATAACCGAGGGTCATAACTGCTGAACAGGCCGCGCCGCTGGCACCAGCACCGAATTTGGGGTTATCACCATAGATCAAGGCTCCGCCATCTGCCACGTTGTTCAGCTGCAGGTTCTTCTTCTCAGCCAGGATGCGCAGCATCTTGAGCCCTTGGCGGCCTAGGTCTCCGGTGAGGATGAGGTCGTAGTAGTCCGGTGAGCGGCCTGTATCTGCCAGATGCTGCTCTAGCGTAGCAAGGGCTGCGGGTGCCATGGCACTGCCCATGTCATTGGGGTTTTTGAGCCCCATGTCCACCACTTTTCCGAAGGTAGCGTGGGTAATCTTGGGACCCTCGCCATCGGCGGCCAAGACACAAGCGCCTGCTCCCGTTACGGTATGTTGATTGGTGGATACGTGCTGCACGTTTAGTTCAATGGGATAGCGGTACTGACGCTCGGCCGTCTGGTAGTGGCTGGACGTCGCCACTAGGACTTTGTCGGCGAATCCACCCTGCAGCAGCACACTGGCCAGCCCGAGGCCTTGGGAGAATGTACCGCATGCACTGAAGATGCCTAGAAAAGGAACTTCCAGGCTGCGGGCGCTGAAAACAGTTGAGATGACCTGATTCAGCAGGTCACCGCCGACGTAGTACTGGATATCTTGGGGGACCAGCCCCTGTTTGCGAAGAGCTTGGTCTATGGTCTGCTCCAGAATCTGCCGCTCCGCTTTCTCGGGAGTCTTTTGACCCAGAAGATCGTCTGCTAGGATTTCATGAAAATACTCGGCGTATGGTCCCTGACCTTCTTGTTTGCCCACGACCGTGTGCATCGCAATCAGGCGAGGGCAGCTTGGGAAGGCTATGGTCTGGCTTCCTACCCGCACACCATTCACTGATTGTTCCCCCTCAGAAGTGGCCGAGCACCACAGCCTTGATTAAAGCCACCACAAAACCGGATAGGATGCCATACACCAATACGGGACCCGCGATCACGAACATCTTGGCCCCCATCCCGAGGATAAACCCCTCTCGGCGGAACTCCATGGCAGCGGCTGTAATGGTGTTAGAGAAGCCAGTAATGGGGACGGCGGCACCGGCTCCCCCCTGTTCGGCGATCTCGTCATAGATACCCAACCCTGTGAGTATCGAGCCTATCAGGATCATGATGGCTAACGTTACGGCAGCAGCTTCGTCGGTTGTTCGCTCCACCCCGCTCACGAATTCCAGGACAGCTTGGCCCACTAAGCAGATGGCTCCCCCCACTAAGAAAGCCAGGAGTACATTCTTCCAAACATGCCTGGGAGGTTGATTCTCTTTGACAAGCTGTTGGTATTCCTGCGGTTTCATGGCTTGACCTCCGGTTTAGCTTCACCTTGACGCTTATGGCTGTCATTAGTATAGCTTGGCATATCTGCAATTATGCCTCCGCAAAAAAAGAGAGACAACCGCTTGGCTGTCTCTCTGAGGTAAGCTTTTCCTATCTGGATCCGGTGATAAACCCTACCACAATTCCGATGGCACCGACTACAAGAGCCATGGTAGCCATGGTCTTACTCGATTTTGCCTGGGCTTCCGCCGTCTCTCTGTAGCTGGTAAACTCGGCCTCTAGTTCAGCGATCTGCCGCTCGAGGCGCTGTTCCCGAATGAGTGCAGCGTTCATCTCTAGACGAATCTCTGAGCTGATCTGGTTGCGCAGCTCGGCCATTTCTTCTTCCGAAAGACCTACCTTGGTCTCCAAGTTAGACATCTCTGACCGGACTGCCTCTAGCTCAGCAGTCAGTTCGCCGCGCCGCTGGGTCTCTCGCTGGAGAAGGACCGCGAGATTCTGCAGATCTTTCTCTATCTCCACAGTTCGGTCTGACAGAGAGGTTACCTTCGCATCAGTATCCCTAATCTGCTGTGAGAGCTGCTCGGAGCTTGCCGCTTGCTGAGCGCGCTCTTGAGCTAGCTGCTCTGCGAACTGCTGCGTGAGCTGCTCTGAGACTTGCTCTGCAAGCTGTCGTGATGTCTGCTTGGCTGATTCGTCAACAGCAGCAATGCTGTTGACCAGCTCGTTGAAGCGGTTCTCGGTGGATTGGCTCAACTCGTCGACTCGCAGAGTAATGGCCTCGGTTTCTTCCTTCAACTGCCTGTCTTGCTGCTGCAGGGCTGCAAGAACAGCACTCTTCTCCCCCGCCCAGTTCTGCAGGGCTGCGATATCCCCATCTTGTGCCTGGATTGTCCCCTCCACTTCCACAAGCGCGCCTACCAGCTCGTCCAGGCGGAACTGCTGTTCTTTCAGCTGGGCGTCAAGTTCGTTGAGGCGCAGTTCATGACCGGTAATAGCCTCGGCCTGTTGATTTATGAGCTCACCCTGGCGTGCGATAACGGACTGCTGCTCTCCGATGGTTGTGGCTTGTTCCGCAGTGGTCAACTCAAGCTGCACTGCTTCTTGGCGGAGCTGCTCTAGGATCTCTGCCTTAATGGCCGCCACTTCCGCTTGCAGTTCAGTATGGGATGCGACAACGCGGTTCAGCCGATCGTCAGTAACAACTAACAGCTGCTCAGCACTGGCCAGCTTGTCTTCCAGCGCTGCCCGCTCAGCATACCACGCAACCAGTTCGGTCCTCAGCTCCGTAGTGAGTTCCTCAATGAGTGCCAGGTCATCCACGGTACCCTGTACTCGGCCGGCCTCAATGTCATCGAGGATTCGAGCCACTGTAACGGCCAGCGTGTAGCGGTCAACGGGACGAGAGCCTTGGAACGTTCCGTCTTCATAGACTGCTAAGTAGCCCTTGTTGACAAGGGTGACAACTGCGTGATACGCCCAATGATCGCGCGGGACGTCGCTGATCTGGGCCAGAACTGGCTGCACTCCCACTGACCACAGCAGGACTGTGACTAAGATGAAACTGATAAAACCCTTTTTGTTCATTTTGTCCGCCTCCTTTGTTCTACCGCCTACTTCACAACAACGCTCCGCTGTGCTTCCACCTCAAATTGCCGGGGCTGGCCCTTATCGTCAAGAATCTCCACTCGATTTAGGGTGATCTCGGCATCGCCCTGTCCTTTAGCCCGGAAATGGATGGTGACGATTGTTCCAAAAGCGGTGGGCAGCTGCTGATTTGGACCGCGGTCACCTGTGATGCCCGTAACTGAGCCTGTGATATTGTCAATGACAGGCATCGTCCACTGCAGCTTCGTGGGCGGAGAAACAGATTCATCTAGGAACAATGTTCCCTGAGTGATGTCCAGCGTCTTGCCCACTATTTCCACCACATCGGGGTTAAAGGACAGATCCAATTCAGCTCGGCTGAAGTCGGAGATGTTAGTTGCCCAGACAGAGATGGAGAAATAATCTCCGACACTGATTGTCTCACGTCCGTACGTTTGAGGTTCACTAATCCAGACTTTCGGGCGGAGCTCAGGTACGAACACGAAGTTGTTCTGCAGTGCCGGCTCTCCGCTGTATACGATGGTAACGGAATACGGCAGCTGGCCGGAAATTCCCGTCGGTGCCAGGTACCAATTCAGTTTGACCTCTTCTCCCGGCTGGATCGCGCCAATGAACTTGTCCTTGCGATCACCAGGCGCTAAGAGCAATCCAAAGGGGTTCAGTATACTGGCTTTGACGTTTTGCGCCGCAGTGCCCCCTTCATTGCGCAGAACTGCCTCGATGGTAAAGGGGGATGGGTTATAGCGTTCACCCGCGATAGTCAGTGCCGGCGGACCGCTGAGGCGGAAAATCCGCAGGCGGGCTGGACTCACCACCGTGAGGCCACGGCTGACGCTGTTTGGTTCACTGTTGATTGCCCGCACCGAAACTTTGTATGTCAGATCGCCGCTGACCGTTCCGGTGGCCGCAACTTGCCAGCCTGTCTGCTGGGTCTCACCCACATCAATGTTGCCCAGCCTCCGCACACTACTGCCACTTACTAATTCTAAACCCGGGGGAAGCTCGATCTGAGCTACTACGTCGCGAGCTTCGCCGGTGCCTGCGTTTTGGATGTAGGCAATCACGGAGAAGGTCTCGGTTCGGTCACTATCGGCTGTGACCTGGGCTGGAGACGTGACTCCTAGGATGAGATCACCAGGGGCAATAGTCACGCCGCCGAGACCGTATTGGGTGACGTAACTGCGGGTCTCACCTGGCGCAAGGGGTGCTGAGTCCCAGAAGAGTGCGATGGCGCTATCCAGTCCCCGCTCTCCTTTACGAGTGTAATCTCGTCCGGGGGTGAAATCGAAGCTCCACAGGTCATCCGCGAGGCTGCCCCAATTGGTGAAATACACCCGGTCAGGAGTGGTAACTGCCCTGCCTCTCAGCGTTCCTTGGGACATAACTCGAGGATTGGACAAAGAGTCAAATGCCTGCCAAAACTCGGGCATGGCATTGGAGTAAAACACCGTATCGCTCAGGAGAGCCTGCTCGTTCACACGAAACGGGGCGCCATCATTGGTACCAAGCATCGTGTCCACCATGATCCGTAGGCCTACCATATGGGACACACTATCTAGGTTGTGCAGCTGGTACTCGATTCGAGCGGTATCCATGAGCCCTGTGGTTGAACTTCGCGCGAAACCTAGAATCTGCGTTACTTCAATTGGGCCCAGCTGCCACACACTTTTGATGGTGCCATTGTCGATCATGGGCGGTGTAATCACTTCGCCGTAGCGGCCGTCGCGCCCAGCTCGTCGATTGGTGGGATTCCCAAAAACCCAGTTCTCATTGCCGATGCGCACCGTGGTATAGGACGTCCATGGGTCATCACCACCATAAATCAGGTGTTGATGATCATCTTCTAATCGGTCTGGGTCCCCGCCCGTAGTGCCCACTGAAAAACGGCCGGTGTTGTACTGAGAGTTATTCACGACGATGCGGATGTACTCGTTGGCTATCTCAAGGTTATCTTGTTCTTGCCCGTAAACAGATACGGGCCAAACCAAAAGCAGCACGAGTATTAACCATCCTGTCAACCTTCTT
>LSQX01223309.1_pt1 | contig 10942 bp, 6 predicted proteins | sample 654561 | NCBI WGS metagenome assembly LSQX01 (sample SAMN04489861, study PRJNA283612) | anaerobic digester metagenome | isolation source: 4 biogas reactors fed with cattle manure at either 37C or 55C with and... | place: Denmark: Kongens Lyngby | collected 2014 | reverse complement strand
GAAACCAGGAAAAGAGCCCGAGTGGAAGGAACTGCCATCAGTTTTGATGCCGCCAATATCATTGATCTCTTTATTCCCAGGCTCGACCTCCGTGTCAATAAATGCAATGGATCTCAACCATAACCACTCCCAGAGATAATTATAGTTCTAGAATTCTCCATGGTTAGGCAATTTCCTCCAATTTGTATGTGAAAGGAGTGGTCCCGTGTCACTTCCATCACTAAATATAGATGAAAGATTGGGGAGCAAGTTTGACCCCCAAAACAGATAAGTCAAAGGGTTCTTGATATTTCGTCACTTCGCCTAATTTATAGGCAAATGCTTTAGATTTATTCTGATAGTACCTGTCAAAGAATTCCCTGGTTATGCCAGCATCCTGCGAGGTCAGGCGCCAGACATTATCGGGCAAGTCTTCGATCACTCCCAGTAAAACGACCTCCCCTACCACCTTTTTCACCGGTGAAGTAGCATAAATCAGTATCTTATCCACTTCACCACGACATTTTACTTTCCTGTATTCCACCTTTTTGGTACCATTAAATATGTTTTCGACATGTTCAGGGTTAATCGATAATAATATTTCGCACATCTTTATTCCCCATTTCTAAGATTTCCATGAATTGCTGCCACCACTTCTTTAAGTCAGACAGGTAATATGCGCGGTCCTGTGCCCCCTTAAGGTCTCACAAAAGTTCCAGGACCTCATTAATACTATCATCTACATTCAAAAGGTCGATAAACCTGACTTTTACTTTAGCCCCGTCATGGGATGCAAATTCGATATCATCTTTTTTATCTATCCTACCGCTTAGTGGATAAAGCAAAACAACCTGCTTAGCATCATATTTCTTTTGATAAGCATACATTTGATACATGTCCGCCTGGGAGATTCCGTAATTAGTCTTCCCATCCGCAAGCAGCTTCCATTTTGTATCCATAACGGTTACGCTGCCATTAACTTTATCTTTGATAACAATATCCGGTCTTAAAGCAAATTTTCGGGCTGGATAGTCGAATAAATGATACTTCCTTTCCTGTGTCTGGAGCGAATAATGCTCCCTGTCCAGTTTCTTTTTGAGCCTATAAGCCACAAAACTTTCAAATACCTGCTCCATGGGAAACAACAATGCATAAGCAATTTCTTTCCCGCTAAAAGAAGTAAAGCCCTGGTTTAACAAAAACAGTTTGCACCATTTCATGATCTTGTCATATTCGCTGACATTCCGGTCTTTTATATATTGCGAAAAGTCACTTTCATAGTTTACCGAACGCTCGATACCGTCAAACCACATATTTAAAAGGGATAAGTCCTTCTTGTTCCTCGAACTCACAGTGATTTGCTGCAAATAATACATAGTCGATTTGATCAAGCGGTTTTCAGGACGATTGGGGCTGAAAACATCATATTGAACAAAAAAACGCTCCCGATGGCAATGATTGTTCTTGATATGCTCAGAAAACAGCAGCTTGCCTTTATAAAACCTCTCATTATCACTGCAGGTAATATAAGCTGATTTCAAACCTCTTTTAGCTAATATAAAAGCTTCATCAATAAACATGCGAATAAATATTTCAAAGATATTCATCTTCTCTGCTTTCAAACGAGAGACATTAAAGGTCTTGTAAGGCACTTCCTTGACTGTTTTGAGCATTTGTAGAAATATTTTTTTGGTTTCTTCTTCGTTATCAGAATGGGCAGAATAAATCTTAGGCAAAATTTCAATTTCGGTCCCATCTTTCATAGTTATGAGACCGACATAATTTTTTGCCGAAATGATTTTCCCGATTCCCCGTCGACTTCCTATTGACATGAGATCCAGCACTTCTACATCGTGGATTGAACGATTAGCTAGGATAAACTGCTCCAAATGGTCAAAGGTTTTATTCTCCAGATATATGTAATTATGGCTACTGCGACCTTGGTCAGGTTCTCCCCGAATAAAACTGTCATACTCTTTTATCGTAAAATGCTGGGCCAAAGCACCATCCCCTTTAGCATTATCCTGAATTTACTTGATTCTCTTATAAGCATCGATATTATTTAGGGCGGCTGGGTTAATTTCATAAGAAACAATCTCATCAAAATCAAAATCCGCTCCCCCGAATAATTCGCCATAATCGTTAGGTTTTTCCCAAATAAACTGTTCCTCCTGGCTTTTATTTGAGTCCCCCAGCACCAATCGAATTTTTTCATAATCTTCATAAAAATATTCCTGGAGGAGAGGGATAATATTATAAGCAAATATATCCGCCAATACTTCAATCGATGGATTGCTTTTCAAAGGCAGGAAATACGAATGGCCGATCACATGTTCCCGGTCACATAAGACTTCGATACGCCGATTCATTATATGTAGTAAGTCTTTTATAGAAACTCCTTCCACCTCTATGCCTTCCAATGTTTCCATTTCCGGCAGGCATTCAACAAACTTAAAACGCCTGCGCAAAGCAGTATCAATCAAAGCAATGGAACGATCTGCTGTGTTCATAGTGCCAATAATGAAAACATTGTTGGGAACACCAAATTTATCGTGAGAATAAGGCAGGGGTACTTTCAATTCTTCCGGCTGTTTCAATCGCCTGGTTGTTTCGATAAGCGTAATCAGCTCCCCGAATATCTTAGAAATATTGCCACGATTGATTTCATCGATGATGAAAATATATTTATGCGGATTATCCTCTGAGATTTGGATCGCGCCCGTAGTTTCTTCCAATATTTTAATAACATCTGCCACTGAAATCTTTAATTTATATACCGTAGAAAGAGTCATGACCCTTTTTTGATTTAAGTCTAATATATTATATTTGATCCCCTTGACCAGCCATTTAACTGCCCTGAGCCGCATATAATCTTCCAGATCTTCCCGCCATTCATAATCCCCTTCGATCACACCGATGGCGTCGATAGTTTTATCTGAAAAACAGGAAAAAACAATATCACCGATCTGCATTTTATTGATAAAAGCATTCAATACGTTCTTTCCACCATACTTGTAATCCATATCCTCCTTAATTTCCGGTCCATATTCATCCCATCCAATCCTTATATAGCCCTTTTCCATACAATCTTTACGGATTGGATTATCTCCTGTCCCTGCCAGGGATACCTTCCACACTGTTGAGTTTTCTGTAAAACCGGAGTCTTTTTTCTTAATAACTGGAGCCGCTGCCTTTTCGCAGAACGCCTTAAAAACTCCATCCGTTACAGTATAAGAAATGATGTCGCCTTCCAGTTCATCTTCTTCGGAATATAAAACAGGCTTGATCCCTTCGATGAACTCCTCATATCCAAATGATTGATGAAAAGTGATAAATTCGATATATCCTTCGTCCTTATATTTATTATAACGCTTTAGAACTGCAGTATAATCTTCGGCTTTAATCAAGCTCAGAGGCTTGTCTTCAATAATAGCAACGGCATAATTAACAGTCTGATAAGTTTTTCCGGTTCCCGGGGGCCCATATAAAATCATGTTCTGGCTAATCGCTGCCATAGATTTCACCTCTTTATCATTTTCTTTTTCATCATCGTCATAATCTTCTATTTTTGTTTGACTGCCAAAATACACGATATCGTCAGCCAACAGATGAAATTGAGGATCTGCATAACAATTCTCAGCCAGCCGATTTTGACTCATTATTTGCAACTCTTGATCTTTCATAACTTCAGCCAGCACAAGATCACACATGGTAAAATAACCAACTATATTTTGATTATCTCCCCTCTTTATTGCCTCTTCGTATTGGATCTTTTCCGCAAAAGATTTATATTTTTGGTATTGGTATATATAGTATTTCTCTGGATATTTCATGAACAGATAGACTGATACAGCTCTTGCTCCTTGATGATGCTGCTTTTTGCCGGGATCTTTGTGCTTTTCCAGCAGTTCTGCCGCCTCAGTTGAAAAAGTTTCTATGCGCTCCACCAAGTCCATCTCCTCATCGTACAAAGTTTCGAACATTTCCCGCACCCTAGCGGGGTCTTTTTCCGCAAAATACATGATCATAGATCTCGAGTGCACACTAATACTCTGAAGAAGATTATATGTCTTTGCCAAAGCTTTCCCTAGCATACCAGCAAAATCATCAGCATGAATGTTCCAGTTATCCTGAAAACACTTGACAGCCTCCCATTTATAGCGTTCTTCTTCATCACGTTTCGCAAAATCAGCCTTATAACGATCAATAGTATCTGTTATAAGATTTTTCCCCAAATCCCAGGCCGCCATATCTATTATTCGATAATTTTTGAAAGGCAGATTTTCATCCCGAAAAGTTTTGATAGCTCGACAATTATCGATATAGGTCTCTATATCTTTTTTCTTTCGCAGTTCAATACCCAGTGCAGCAAAGATGTCTTCGCTTCCCATATTGCTGTTTAATATAGGAAAGGTATACGGTTTCAGGCAATGAAGCACCATGGACGCAGAAGCCGCCCTCATACCTTTGAATCCCTTTTTCAGAACCTGCGCCGCCCGCTCATAAATCTCTTCGTCATCAGTCATTTCACTTATGTCAACGCACATTTGAATGAATTGACGTACTGATTTGTTATCAGTCATCTTTTCAAAGGAATAAAATCCAGTCCCGAACATGCCAAATACACCCTCATCCGATGTTTCATGATGTTTATAAACATGATTTATAGAATTAGCCTGGATTTCATCCAACAAGTCTTTTAATAATTTTTTGGATTCCTCCGTTAAATGGCTTCTCTCAATGACCCTTTTTTTATTCGGGAGGCTATGTTTCCATGTCCCTACTGACATCAGGTAGACTGCATTCAAGTCCAGGTAATCAAGCATGGACACATCAACATCTCGATACTCATTTACAATTGCTCTCATTAATTCATAGCTGCCATCATGCTGATCAGCAATTATCTCCGACTTGTTTTTTAATTCAAAAAGCAACTCTTTATCCATGTTTTCCCCTCACTATTCCTTAAGTTTCATATAACCCGATTCTTCTACACTGAAGCTTGGAATTTTGACGTTCCTGCGCGTTTTGTCTTTTCACGTTTCATTGTATGGTTCAATTATCTTATTTTCCTTAAGCTATCAGCCCATGTTCGGCAGAGAATAAGTACACACGGTCAGCCACCCATGATGCTAATTCATATGACATCTTAAATCGCGAGCTTTTTAAATAAAGTTACTATCACTTATACAACGTAAAATTCACCTTGTATTTATAAAACTCAATATCGTTAGTAACAGACAGAGCCCTTTTGATTCTTAGATCATCATCCAGTCCAATGATCACACCCTTTACGATCTGTCCATTTTCAGCCAGGTCCTCTTTGATATAAGCCATATACCTTTGTATTTGTCCTACAACGTAGTCACTTACTCTGCCCTTCTTTAATTCTATAACCAGCAATTCTTTCTTATCTTTACTTATGGCTAGAATATCTATCGGCCCTGTGTCAGTGAGAAATTGTTGCCCGGCAAGTTCTCCATCCAGTTCAAAGATATTATATTTCTTTCCCAGTTCCGTCTTCTTCTAATTCTGAATAAGGTCCGCTCATAACCGAAATCCTCTTTGATCCCGTAGCTCACTTCTATGGTACTTTAGTTATCAGTCTTAAAGCCGGCTTGATTTAACATCAAGTTTCAATAGTGACAGGGACAGTTATACCTACTAAATTTGCAACTGGCGTATAAATATCAACGTCTGCCGCCGGGGTATTTATTGAAACAATCAAAGAATATCTGGTCTTTCTATTAAAGCGGCCAAGATAAGGCCTTTCTCTCCACCATCCAATGATAGGATAAACAGCAATACAACCCGAAGCAGCCAGCTCAGCAGCAGTACCATCCCAAATATCTGAATGAATAGAGCCCTTATCACGCCCATTGCTTCCGATCAGCCATTTATCTGATGCGCTTTTAGTACCTGGGGCTCCTTCTTCTTCTGTATGAACTGCGGTATTTATTCGCCGGATAAACTCATCATTGGTTTCACTAGGTGATTTGATATCAAAACGCAATCCATGTGAAGGATATCTATAACGATTTTCCCAACCTATTTCTCCCGGTCCCGGTTCTATAAAGTATGAAAGCGTTACTTTCATGTTAACCTTTATATTGGGTGGTAAAGCCAGTAGAACTTCTTTGGGCCAAGGTAAATCGAATAGATGCATTTCATTAGTTCTGTATCCGCCACCGCTAGGTTTTTTATCATAAGGCTGTATGTATGCTTGTGATACCAAGGTGAGAGAGTTCTCTGCACTATACAATGCACGGTTAAGATCCGGGACTCCATAACCGCAAATCCTAATCAATTGTGCATATGCCGTCTTTGATTGATTCCCAAGGAACTGTTTTTTCAGACCATCTGTCCACTCAGCAGAATGTACAATTAATGCACGAATTGTTTCTGGCCAGCATTCAGGATAAAAATCTTTAATTCGGGCAGCTAACCATGCCGCTTTAGCAGTTGCCGCGCTGGTCATATTATGGCTTCTGAAATGACTGATTGTTGGCTTATAAAAAGTTGAAAGCAAGGATAAATCATCACTTTCGTCAATAAAACCTTTTCCATCTTGAGAAAGGTTTCCCCCCTCCAAAACAACATCCGGTTTATTTGGCCATTTATTATCCCAGGTAATAGATGTTGTAGTAAAAGGAGAAAGCTGTCCAGCACTAGCGATAGGACTAAAACCCCTCAATGTTTCATTTTTTATAACGTCAAGATCCGTATAGGCCCCAATTGTCAAAGCATTCCAGGCCTGACCAGGATCGTGAATCGATTCCGTTACCTGTGCATCAGGATAATTCACAGCACACGCCAAATCATTTACATTTCCTGCACATACAATAATTAATCTTTGATTACCATCTTCTGCACCAGAAGCCAGATTATCTACCTGACCAGACCATGAACTCGGCCGCCCTTTATCTCTAGTATCAGTTGCAGAAATAGCCATACAATGAATACGACTTCTTTGTGGTGCTTGAATCTCAGCAATACTTATTGCTTGAGAAGTAATATATCCCCATAGTTCTTGACGATTCTCACCGGGTGGACGTGGAATAATCTTTACCGATTCAAGGCAATGCGATAAAGGTATATTACTCCTGCTAGTTAAACATTTTTGAAGATCACCATATGCTGCAATCCCCGCCATCAATGTCCCATGCATATCATGATCTTCTAGCCCCCAGTTAGGATTAACAGCCATACAGTCTTCATCTTTTAAAACAGGGGCAAGCAATGGATGTCCGTTATTTATACCGGTATCAAGAACACATACGCTAACCGCCGGGTCAGAAATAACTTCTATTCGTTTTAGTAGATCCCTTACCCATTCAGCTTGTTCACGGTTTGGCATGTCCAGCCAAAAAGCAGCTGTCTCTTTTGCGCGGCGATATTCTGCAATATAATCAGAATTTTTGGTTAGCGTCTCCAAATCATGCCTGTTAGCCAGTATTACTTTAACCATTCTTTCCGGGAAGCGAATAAAGCCTGCCGAGGCCTGGATATTCTCCTGCTCCAATAAGATCTCAAAATCACCTAAAACCACCGTATCGTCACTACCCAGCCATACTTCACACCATACTTTTTCATCGGTAGGTATTAATTCTCGGGAATCGATCCAAAAGGATTCCACTAGAAGAGCTTTGCGCAAATCAGCAATACTATTAACAAGCCTTGCATTCTTCCGCTTTCCATCCGCAGTATCAATTGCGTATGCTTCGATCTTGTCGAGAAAATACCTCTTCTTATCGTGAGCCACATACACAGTTGCATAGGTGATCTCTTCATCCTCTTTTTCTTCAGTACGCACATTTAACAATCGTATCTTTTTGGTTCTCATCTCCTCCAGACTCTTTGTAACCAGATACGCGTCCGGGTCGCTTATAAATTCAATGTAAACCCCATTTCTCGTGCGATGCAAAACAGCTTGCTCATCTTCCGCATGCATCCATGCATCATTAAATTTTTTTATAAGTGTTGCGCTATGTGAGGCTGGATCTCTGTCAGGAATAAATCTACTAGATCCATGTTTTGTAGGTTTAGTGAATTGAAAAGTGCCGGGTGCTTCGTGAAGAAATATATGCCGATATTTATTTATCGTCAAATTCTATTATCCCCCTAATTTTTATATATTTGTATGTCGCTCACTCAACTCCTTACTGAAACTTTTGATAGTAACGCGGTTTTTATTAGCAAGTACAGCTCCCTTTATGGTATCTATACAAACCCTATCAATTTCGGCATGGCTTAAGCCTGAAGCCTCCGTTGCCGCTTTATTAAGAGGAAATCTTTTATCAATAAAGTTGGCAAGTAAATTTGCAATTAGTTGGGCCCTCTCCTTTTCTCCAGGTAATTCATAATTCAGCACGTCATCAAAACGTCTGAATAGGGCTCTGTCAAGGAGTCTTAAACTATTCGTGGCGGCTATAATAAGATTATCTGAAGTATCATTCTCTATAAACTGCAGAAATGAAGTCAACACTCTGCGCATTTCCCCCACATCATTGTCAAGGCTGCGTTCACTGCCAATTGCATCAAATTCATCGAATAAATATACCCCCGGAACAACCCGCATCATATCAAATATTTGCCGCAGCTTGGCACTGGTCTCACCCATAAATTTTGTAATCAAACGATCAATCTGAACAATATGAAGTGATTGTTTAAGCTCAGTAGCAAGTACTTTCGTGGTCATTGTTTTACCCGTACCCGGTGGTCCAGTGAGAAGAATCTTCCGACGATGTGTCAGGCCATGACTCTTCAGTCGGTTCTGTTGCCGGTATTCGAGAATTATACGTTCAATCTTTCCCTTCAATTCCTCGCCAAGAACTAAAGCGCTTAACGGGATGTTAGGCTCCATAGTGTTTATAAGTCCATTTAAATCGTTGGGAAATCTTGCAATTACACTTGGCCTTAATTTGGCTCTATCAACAATTTGACGAATCTCGTGCGCCATCTCAGTATGACCCTGACGTGCTTCGTGGGCTGCTACCTGAAGAGCTACTGTAATAAATTGATCTGAATTATCATTTAAATGGGTTCTTATTAATGCCTTTATCTGCTCTGCAGTTGCCATTCTTTCGCTCACCACCTTTACCATACTCTTAAGATTATCATACTGCAAACGCAGCTATCTTGCATCTGAATTCAGATATATTTGACCATTTTATCTCCATATCCATGAAAAATCTTTGATGCCAATTTTCAGCCAATGGCCAACCATTTCCATCGATGTAATCCGCTTCTTTTTCAAAGCACACTATAAATAATTTTTATCGTTTTGGCTGTTATTAGATTCCCTAGGCCCCCGTAATATCTGTCGCATTCCTGTTGATTTTATCTATCACGCCAACTATTTGAAATGCTTTTTCCGTGGGAAATAATTCAGTTATGCTCCCCAGAGATTCAAAGGGTTCTTCCTGCAATACCGATTTATCCTGCATATGACCGTTTTTGACCACATAGTCCACTATGCGCTTAACGAAATTGATCTGCCGGCTGCTGAGATTCTCGTCACTCAAAAACTCTGAAAAGGCTTCATTGGCTGCCTCCTGGTCCAGTCCCACAATCTGACGAACCAGAATGGTAAGAGGAGTATCGCCAAATTCTCTGGCATAATCTTCTTTGGTACCAATATCTTTTAGCAGCAGCCGCTCCAGTTCGAGAAAATCCTGTTTGGTGAGCGGTTTATTAAAGCGCAGTTTATGGATGGAAAGATGATCTTTGTGCTCCATCAGATAAGCACTGACTTTTTTACGGTAGCTTTGCAGGTTATTGGCCGAATACTCCCCAACTGCCTCTATTACTTTTAGTATTTCATCGGCAAAATTCGTATAATAAATTTTGGAATTCTCTCTTTCAATAAATATTATCAAATCCCGCAAGGCTTCCCTGACCAGTTCATAATCGAATATATCTGCCTGCATCCAGAAATCGTCTGTCTGGACCCTGGCAATTATATCTCTTTGCGCCAATACCTGGGGGATCGCCCCTATTTGGGATAATAAAACGGCTGTTTTAACAACATTATCTTTGGCTTTATTGGCTTTAATGTTGGTCAACTCCGCAAATTCAATGTTAAACATCAGATAGTCAAATCTTTTGGCCAATTCATCCTCATTGCGCGGCATCACCAGTGGTGCCAGATGTTCTTTGATACTGGCCACATCCAGCAGGCCCAGACTGTTCCAGGCTTCGCTCTGACTATACTTGTCAACATATTTTAAGTGCTGTTTCACTACAAAGTTTTCTCGGTTTAGTATTCTGATTTCCGCTATCAATTCACTGACCAGCTGATCACGGTAAGCAATATATTTTTCCTGCTGATAATCCAGATGCTGTAGTTCTTTAATCAAGTCCAGTTTGATATTAAATAATTTTTCACTGAGGCCGGGGGCGTTTTTAATCTCTTTCCCCCGGGGATTAGCCCGGAAGAATTCAAAGTTGCTGCAGAAATCAAAGATCAGGAAGTTTTCCTTATCCATGCCCACACCGAACAGATTCGGACACAGCCGGGTTCCTCGGCCTATCATCTGCCAGAATTTAGCTTTCGACCTTACTTTCTTAAAGAACACCAGATTAACAATCTCCGGAATATCTATGCCAGTATCCAGCATGTCCACTGATATGGCCAGCTGCGGCATTTTGTTTTTAGCAGAGAATTTATCGATCAGATCCTGAGCATAATTAACGGTATTATCAATGACTCGGGCGAACTCCCCTTTGTACTGAGGGCATAAGACATTGAATCTCTCTTCGATCCTGACGGCATGTTTATGATTTTTGGCGAAAACAATCGTTTTGCCCAGCTTGTCGCCGCCCTCTACCTTGATGCCTTTTTCCATCAATTGAGTTATGACCTTATCAATGGTGTCATCATTAAATAACCATCTATTTAATTTGTCGCTGGAAATATAATCCGGCATTTCTGCTTCGTCAATGAAGGTTTCCTCATAAGCCT
>LSQX01148208.1_pt1 | contig 10942 bp, 9 predicted proteins | sample 654561 | NCBI WGS metagenome assembly LSQX01 (sample SAMN04489861, study PRJNA283612) | anaerobic digester metagenome | isolation source: 4 biogas reactors fed with cattle manure at either 37C or 55C with and... | place: Denmark: Kongens Lyngby | collected 2014 | reverse complement strand
TCAAAGAAATCCTTAAGTCCCTTGGGTAAAGCAGCAAGACTTCGCCAATTCGTTTGGCCCGGTCCAGAGTCTGATTAAGTTGCAGCTCCTTTAACATATTCATCATCAAAATATAAAGTCTTGAATGGGTTGAAGAAGCAATTTCATCTTTCACACTCTGAGTAATGAGCTCCAAGCTAAAGATATCTTTTGCTTTAAGCATTGGATTTTCATTTTCCTTTAAAAATCCCATAAAGTCCTGGGCAATTCGCGTTCCAACATTACCTCGAATAAAGTGATATAGGGTTTCCTTGCTAAAATTATGGGAACCATCCATTGCCTTTAGAGCATCGGATACTCGCTCCCAACTGCGTGGTGTAGCCTTAATGAATTCATCCTGCGATGAGGCGTGAAGATATTCATCAAAGGTACTGATAAACTCAATCACTTGAGAATGGATGTTCCCTCCATGAAGCCCCCATATTACCCATTCTTTAGAATCTGAGTCCATTGAAAACCAAACGAAACGATTTTCTTGAGCTGGGTCCATCTCAACGACTTGATACTCCGTGTGTTTGTATTCTTCCATGCGAGAACTAGGGTTCATAGCTGCCGCCACTTCAACCCGCTCATCCAACTGATAACCATTAATTTCCCGATTAAGAATCAAGTTCATTAGTTCTTGCTGAACGGCATGATCACAGCGGTTTAACTCATCAATAAACAATAAACAACCCTTATCCCCTTTGACTAAAAGCTCTTCAATTTGGGCCAACTTATGGTGGGTGGCATAAAAGGTTCGTCCCTTCTCTACCATTGGCAATCCACCGATTTCACCTTCTTTTAAAAGATTGGCATCAATATTAATGAGGTGAAGATTTTTTTCTTTGCAGTAACGACGAATGAGAGCTGATTTTCCAATGCCAGACTCGCCAATAACCAAGGGAACCGCTCCAGTTTTCAAGGTCAGTTCGAGAGCATGATAGGTTTCTGTAAAATTCATAATCTCTTACCTCCCAAGTACGTAGTCCACCAGCTTTTGCCGAGTCGCTTTAGACCCCACTGAGCCAATGAAGTTTATTTTATCTAAATCCAAGATCTCTAGTTCCATAAAGTCTTTAATGTACGCTTTTGTGGGATTGCCTTGAAATTCTTCGCTGAGAATTCGGATCAAATCATCCATCTCCACTGAATCATAGATATACTTTAAAATATTCAGATTCAGCTTGAGGTACTCCTCCAATTCGTCCTCTTCAAACCCACCAATATAGGCAATGGCTTGTTCATTTTTCATGATGGCTTGGCGACGTGCTTCACGGCAAGGCTTCTCAATATATCGAACCGCATTCCATGATGTTTTAACAGCCTCCACCTGGACCTCACAATCAGGTTCCTTGATATATTGGATGGCATCAGCATCTCGCTTCACAGCAATAAGCTGCTCTTCTTGACTCGGCTCTGATATATATTGAATCGCCCAACCTTTGTTTTCTAAGGCAGCTCGGTGGACCTCTGGCGTTGACTGCTTGAAATACTTTAAATTGTTCCAAGCACTGGCCACTGCATAAAGCATAAGCTCCTCCGATGGATCCTCCAGTTCCCGCAGCAAAGTCGGTTTTTTTCTAATTTGTTCTTTCATTTGTTTGTCCAACATATCTATTCTCTCCTGTCTTCCTTTGCATGCTATAATTTCACTTTTTATAAGCCATTTTATTGTTGATTCTAAATACTAATTCAGCTTGTTAGCCCTAACTTCATTTTCGCTTACAAGATATCTTTAAGTCATAAACTAGTTGACGGGTAATGAGCATCTCAATAGAATGCACTTTAAATTTATTTGCTTTAAGTTTATTAGCTTTAAATGTCTTTTCCCTAAATATTTCTCTAATTCTTTAATTGTTTTTCTAAATACCTTTTCAGGTTGTTTCATTTTAAACATTACGATAAGAATGCACCGGAGTGCTCCGGTGCATTCAGTTTATAAGTGGCGAAAGCGTTTCACGTCCCTCGTTACTTCCTCTAACAAGAATTGCAACTCATCTACGTTGCCGGTTTCTGCCAGTTGGTTTAAGGAAATCTGATAGTTCGAAGCTTCTCGGCCTCGATCCATGGAGCTTAAAATCAAAATTTGGTCCATAATGTTGGATACCAAATCAGACTTGACTTCAAATAGTCGCTGAGCGTCCTTAATCTCATCCTTAATTTCCATCATCACTTCATCCAGTTGATAGGCGGACTCGGCTGATTGCTTTAATTTTTGGCGAATATTCTCTGGAATCTGTTGTTTATACTTATAATTAAGTGAGTGCTCCGCCGTGGCCCAAAAATTCATAGCCAAGGTCCGAATCTGAATCTCCACTAAAATATCCACAGTACGTTCTGCCATATTCACCGGATACTTTAATACCATATGGTAAGATCGGTATCCGCTGGGTTTAACATTGGTCACGTAATCTTTCTCATACATTACATTCATATCTTGACGGCTGCGAATCAGCTCAACTACAGTCCAAATGTCGTCAACAAACTGAACCATGATCCGAATTCCAGCGATATCTTCAAGCTCTACTCGTAAACGGTCATGGGGAATATTAAATTTATTGGCTTTCTCTAACATACTGGAAAGCTCTTTCACCCGCCCGGTGATAAACTCAATGGGCGAATACTCATTTCGCTTGCGGTATTCCTTACGAATCCCTCTGAGCTTAATTTTTAATTCTTCAATTGCCTGCTCATAGGGTACATAAAAGGTTCCCCAGTCATTTTTTGCCATAATCCCTCATCCCGTAATTTATAATTTTAAAACTGGTGGCAGGCTATTTGCCTTACCACCAGTTTATTATAGCAGATTTTTAAGATGATTTATCCACTCATTCCAATCAGTGTTAGGTTATATAAAGAGGTTAACTCCAGCTTCTTCGGCTTCACCTAAGTAGTAGCCAACGCCACCATAGTTCACTCCATCGATGAGCTCTTCAGGCTTTAAGCCCAGAAGGTCCAAGGACATTTGGCATGCCACTAGTTCCACACCATTCTTTTTCGCTTGAGCCATCAAAGACTCCAGGGAATCAACATTTTTATCCTTCATTATTTTTTTAATCATAGCTGGACCAATTCCACCCATGTTCATGTTGGAAAGCTTTAATTTTTTACTACCCCGAGGCATCATCTTGCCAAACATTTTTTCCATCAAGGTTTTATTAACCTTACCTGGTTTATCTTTTCTTAAGATGTTAATACCCCAGAAGGTAAAGAACATGGTTACTTTACCACCCATGGCAGCCGCTCCATTTGCAATGATAAAGGAGGCAATGGCCTTATCTAATTCTCCCGAGAAAACCACCATAGTTTTATTACTTTCTGTTTTACAGCTTGGATCCACTGGAACTTCACAAACTTCTTGAGGATCTGCTTTTCGAAGCTGAGCATCCACTAGGCCTTTCTTTTTACTTAAAGAAATCACTTCCGTATTATTTCTGCGAGCCCAAGCTTGAATGTCTGCATAAAAGCCAGGATCCGATGCCTTGATGTGAAGAATCTCACCTGGATTTATCTGATCCATTCCGTCCTTTAGTTTCATCAAGGGACCTGGACAAGACATACCACAAGCATCCACTTCAATTACTTTATCTAAATTAGCGTTTTTTTTTGCATTTGAACCGGTTAAAATCTCTGTCCCATCTTCTGAAGTTTCAACCACATCCCCTTTACCTTTTCGTTTACCAACCTTAGTTTCTTCTACTTTTCCTAAAGCCAACAAACGAGTTCCACCTGCTAAGTTAAAGCTTTCAAAACCATGTTGTAGTAAAACACGGTTGGCTGTGTAGCCTCTTAGTCCAATGGAGCAGTAAGCCCACACTCTTTTACCTTCGGGAATCTCAGCGATACGATCTCTCAACTCATTGAGTGGAATGTGCATAGCCCCATCCAAGGCATCATTCTCAAACTCAACTTCATCACGAATATCAAGAATAATATCGGTGGCTGGGTTAAATTCTTCATGAAACTCTGTAAAAGTTCTGGATTCTACCAATCCTTCAATATCATTTTGAGCCGTAAAGCCAGCAAAGTTTGCAGGTGATTTAGCTGAGGAGAACGGTGGCGCATAGGCTAAATCCAGTTCCGTTAAATCCACGTAAGTTCCCTTCATACCGATCACGGTAGCCAACACATCAATAAATTTATCAACCCCCTCGTAGCCCACAGCCTGCGCACCTAAAACGCGACCATCTTCTTTGGCGATAATCACTTTCGCTGTAAACTGCATTCCACCGGGATAGTAGGTGGCGTGGGAAAATGGGTGGATATAGTAAACGGAATGGTCGATTCCCTTCATCTTCAACTGCCGCTCATTGTTTCCAGTTGATGCAGCCACAAGGTCGAAAATCTGAATAATTGACGTTCCCTGGGATCCATTATAAGTCCGATCCATACCCATGATGTTGTCAGCAATGATACGAGCTTGACGATTAGCTGGCCCTGCAAGAGCAATGGCTGCAGGGTCACCTGTTACAGAATCAAAGGTTTCCACGGCATCACCGGCTGCCCAAATGTGCTCCTCTGATGTTTGCATCTTCTTATCGACCTTTATGTAGCCTCTTTGGTTTAATTCAATGCCAGACTCCTTTAAGAAGGCTGTATCGGGACGAACCCCAATAGCAGCAACAACCAAATCAGCGTCGATCTTAAGGCCTGAAGCTGTTTCCGTACGAATTCCACCTGGAATTTCGCTAAAGCTTTTTACGCCATCATTTAAAATCAACTCAATTCCATTGTCACGCATTTCTTTTTCGCAAATCATGCTAATTTCAGTATCAAGGGGTGCCATGACGTGGGGAGCTGCTTCAATCAAGGTGACATCAATACCTCGTTCGATTAAGTTCTCGGCCACCTCAATGCCGATAAACCCACCGCCGATTACGGCGCAGGATTGAATCCCTGAGTCGACAATGGCCTTAATTTGATCCATATCCGGAATATTTCTCAAGTTTTTTATGAGTTGATGGTTAATCCCCGGAATTGGAGGGGTTAGTGGCATAGCACCTGGTGATAAGATTAGCTCATCATAGGACTCTTTATATTCAGATCCTTCTGGTGAGCGAACTGTAACTTGCTTAGATTCTGGATGAACTGCCACCACTTCTGATTGAGTTCGTACTTCAACGCGATAGCGGTCCCAGAACGTTTCTTTGGTGGTAACCACTAGGCTGTCTCGTTCTTTGATGACTTCGCCAATATGATAGGGCAAACCGCAGTTGGCAAAACTGACAAATTCTCCCCGCTCAAACATTATAATTGACGCCTCTTCATCGAGGCGTCTTAATCGGGTTGCCGCTGTAGCCCCGCCAGCAACTCCGCCAACGATTAGTATTTTTTTACTCATGCTTCATTTACTCCTAACAGATTTAATATAGTAACCATGCGGTCATCCTTTAATTGATAATAAATTTCCGTTCCTTTGCGTAGGGTCTCAACGATGCCCAAATCCCTAAGGATTGAAAGGTGGGTCGACACCGTTGACTGTGGCAAGTCTAAACCACACTTCATATCCGTCACATTACACTGGCCGCCACGATGCAAACCCATAATGATACAAATTCGTACGGGATGAGCTATGCTTTTTAATATGCTAGCTGCTTCGTCATATCGGTCAAATGATTTTTCCATTGATTCTCCTTTAATATCGAACTTTCTCGATGTATCTTATATCCATATATTACGATATAAGAAGCAAAAAGTAAACGACCTTTTATCAAGATCGTTTAAACTTTAGGAAACTATATTGAAACTGTGTAATTATTCATCATTCTCAATGAGAACTGGATCAAAATTAATAAAATCACCGCTGGTCATAATATATTCCACCCCATTGCGAATTCCCTGAAAAGCACTTTTCAAAGCCGAACCATGAAGGTGACCATAGATAACCTTGTCCACCTTGTATTTTTCCATCAGTCCAGTGAATACCGAGTCGTGACCATACTCATTGACCGGGGGATAGTGAATCATCGCGATAATCTTTTCAAAACCAGCATCCGAAGCTGCTTTCAAGCTATTTTCTAAGCGAATCCCTTCTCTTCGATAAATAACCGCATCTTCTTCTGTGAACTTTTCTGAACCTTCACAAATCCAACCCCTCGTTCCACAGATGGCTGTATCATTCCAAACAAAGAAATTATTTTGAATAAATGAGAAGTTGTCATATAATGAATTCAATTTTTTAATTGAGCCCCACCAGTAATCATGGTTCCCCTTAATCGCGATTTTCCGTCCTGGCAATTCATTGATGAAATCCAGTTCTTTTTGGGCCATTTCTAAGGTCATGGACCAAGATAAGTCCCCACCTAATAAGACAGTGTCTTCAGGCTTGATTTTTTTCAGCCAATTTTCTCTAATTTTAACATCATGATTTGCCCAAACCTCACCAAAAATATCCATAGGTTTATCATCTGTAAAAGAAAGGTGCAAATCACTGATTGCATATAAAGCCAATTTCTAGTCCTCTTTTTTAATGAGGCGATAAAATTTCTTTTTGCCCTTTCGAACCATCGCCTCACCATCTATAAGATCTGATGCTAACAGAAGCTGAGCTGGATCGTTGACCTTGTCCTCATTCAAGCTGACTCCACCTTGCTTGATGTTACGGCGGCCCTCTGACTTACTTGGGAAAACTTCTGCTCTTGTCAAAAGATCCAGTAGAGGCTGACCGAAATCACTTGCCAAGACTTCTATCTGAGGTACTGCTGACAGATCCGTTCCGCCACCGAAAAGAGCCTCTGCAGCCTTTTGCACAGCAACAGCTTCTTCTTCGCCATGAATCAATTTGGTTACTTCAAAGGCAAGAATTTTTTTAGCCTCGTTGAGTTGCTGACCGGTCCATTCTTTTTCCATTCGTTCAATTTCTTCAATGGGATAGAAGGTGATTAGCTTTAAACACTTAATGACATCAGCATCATCAACATTCCGCCAGTACTGGTAAAAATCATGAACTGATGTCTTGTTTTTATCCAGCCATAAGGCCCCATCAACGGTCTTACCCATCTTTTGACCTTCTGAGTTTGTTAGCAGTGTACAGGTCATAGCATAGGCATTGGTTCGTTCTTTACGGCGAATCAAATCCATTCCACCCAGCATATTGCTCCACTGATCGTCGCCGCCAAGCTGCATGGTACAATTGTACTTTTGGTTTAGTACTAAAAAGTCATAACTTTGCATCAGCATATAATTAAACTCTAAAAAGGACAGCCCCTTTTCTAAACGAAGTTTAATGGATTCTGCCCGCAACATGTTGTTGACTGAAAAATGAACACCAATTTCCCGCATAAAATCAATATAATTTAAATCAAACAACCAATTGGCATTGTTTTCCATAATAGCTTTGCCTTCAGAAAAGTCGATTAAGCGTTCCATCTGTTTTTTCATGCATTCGGCATTATGTTCAATGTTTTCTCTTGTCATCATGGAACGCATATCCGTCTTCCCGGAAGGGTCACCAATCATGGCTGTAGCCGCTCCTAATAGTGCAATGGGTGTATGTCCACCTCTTTGCATGTGTGCCATAAACATTAAGGCAATAAAATGTCCCACATGAAGTGAGTCAGCGGTTGGATCAAAGCCAATATAAAATGTCACCTTGTCATTTTCTAAAAGATTCTTTATTTCCTCAGGATGAGTCAGCTGCTTAATGTAGCCTCTTCTTGTTAGTTCTTCAAATACTGTCATTTCTTAAATTCCTCCTACATCCAGGTTTATTAAAACCCAGTCCATTCATGTAATTATAGTATCATAGCAAGGTAAAAAATAGAAAGATAGCGCCTTGAAATTCTATAACCCATTCATTACATGTTAGTTTCTTTTTTTAGCTTAAACTGGCAAACACTATTTAATTAACGTATTTTTTTAAAATGATTGTAACCGCTTTAATTATGACTTGTTATCTTACAGTTTATCCATCTCTTTTATTTTCTTCATGGAATCCACTACGAATTGTACCTTTGATCCCACAATAACTTGAACATTGTTTTTGCCGTGGACAATTACATTGCTAATTCCAGCTTCCATGATTTTTTTACGATCGATTAAATCCGAATCAACTACTTGGGCTCGAACCCTTGTAGCACAATAATCGATGTTAATTAAATTTTCTTTTCCACCTAATCCATCATAAATCTTCTCCGCCATCTTATCGTAAGCGGTCAATAGTACTCTTTGCTTGACTGGTTTCTTCGTTTCAATCTTTGCTAAATCCTGGTAGTCGACAAACTCATCTTCTCGTCCTGGTGTTTGCAAATTAAATCGTTTAATGAAAAAGCGAAAAACAAAATAGTAAAGGGCAAAGAAGAATAATCCTTGCAGTAAAAGCATGTAAGGTTTATTGGCCAATGGCATTAAGGTTGAAAAAGTCCAATCAATTAATCCAGCTGAAAAATTAAAGCCCGCTGTCCATTGCATCAAAGCAGCAATATACATAGATAGTCCTGTGAGTAGAGAATGGACGATGTAAAGCAAAGGCGATAAAAACATAAATAGGAATTCAATGGGCTCTGTTAAGCCAGTGACAAAGGCTGAGATCGACGCCGCCATGAGCATGGAACCCACAACCTTTTTGCGGTCGGCCCGAGCTGTATGATACATGGCAAGGGCGGCTCCAGGAAGGCCAAACATCATAATCGGGAAATATCCAGCCATATAGCGCCCTGTCATTCCTTTAACGCCTTGAGAGCTCCAAAAATTAGCTAAATCATTAATATTCACCGTATCAAACCAGAATACAGCATTTAAGGCATGGTGGAGTCCAGTGGGAATTAGCAGGCGATTGAGAAATCCATAGATCCCGGCTCCCACTGCACCCATTTGCTGAAACAGTGTTCCTAAGTGAACCAAGGCACCAAACAAGACAGGCCAAAGCAGGTACAAAACCCCTGATAAAAAGACGCTAGTCAGAACCGTCAAGATTGGTACCAATCGTCGTCCCGAAAAGAATGCAAAAGCAACGGGTAGCTCGCGTTGACTATAGCGATCATAAAGAATTGACGCAATAACTCCCATTAGTATTCCTATAAATACATTGTCCGCTTGGTGAAAAGCTGGATTGATTTCTCCTATAGGAAGCCTTTCAAAGATAGCCACGGATTCCGGCGACAATAAATTTTGAACTATCAAATAGCCCACTAGGCCGGATAAAGCAGCCGAGCCGTCTCGCTCTTTGGATAAACCTACTGGTATCCCAACCGCAAAGAGGATGGGTATATTGTCAATCAAGGCTAACCCTGCTCTGATTAAAATTGCCGCGAAAATATTATTTTTACCCCAGCCCTGATAATCTAGGGCATAGCCCAAACCAAATAGTATGGAGACAACAGGGAGGATCGAGATGGGAAGCATAAACGCCTTCCCAAGTTTTTGCATAAAGTTTTTCATCCGTCGACCTCCAAAATAATTCTTGACAACTGTGCTATCAGCTGCGCCACATCCATTTAATTATACTGCATATAGATAACAAAATATTGTATTTTTATTGATTAATTCCTCAAACCCTTACTTTTGGAGTTGTTTTCGTCAAATCCAAAGGAAAACCGTCGAAATCGATAAGAGAAATCCTTATCGATTTCGACGGCTATAACTTGGTGTTGCAACTACTTTTTCAAAAAAATAAAACTAAAATCAAAAAACAATTTATGTTATTGGTTATTATTCTTCATCCACGTTATATCTGTAATTTGAAGGCTCCCCCTGTTGAATGGGTCTAGCCTTGGCTGGTCGAGACCCAACCAAGAAGATTAATAAGCCCATAATAGTTACCTGTAAAAGACTTGTCACAAAGCCTCTAGTCTCTCCCACCCTTAAATTGTTTATTCCATTAAATAACATGGGTAAAGCATACAGGATATAACCCCAAGCTTTCTTAAACAGGATTAAAATTAATCCCAAAAGAATGATTCCAGTAACCACTAATACAATGGGCGCTTCTGACAAAACAACTTGAATTTCTGCTTCAGTAAGCACTTGATTACCCTCTAAAGGTTCCCGTAGTAAGTCTGGACGACTCACAATGAACAGCAGTGAGGCTAACACTATCCCGTTAATAACCATTAAAAGCCCTGCAAAAATTCGTGCTCCTTTGGGGACAGGTCCTTTTAGCTTTCTTTTTATCATTTCCATGATCCTCTTCACCTCGTATTCTCAAATATTCGTTTTGTTTCACTTTAACTTTTTTAGCAGTCTAGAAAGTTTGCCGGAAAAAAGACCCCGGTAGAAAGCCGGGGCATTTTGTAAAACCACTTTTGCTAATCTTTAGAGTTAACAGAAAAAGACGGAATCATCCCGCCTTATTTTCTACTCTATTTCAACCTTGTACTTTTTTAAGTACTCAGGAGTTTCTTCCGTGTCATTAAGCGCAAAGAAAATAGTGATCTTGCTACGATCAGAAAGCTTGCTCAACTTTTCAAATTCATCCTTGGCATCATCTCGATCAAAGTCCATTTTGCCCATTAGGCCATCAACGTAAATCATATCTACGTCATAATCCTGTGAAACAATTCCGCAAATAAAACCGTATAGTGAATTCAAATCACGAAGTTCAAAGTTTTCTGTGCTAATGAAGCGTACTTCACGATCTAACTCATGCATCGCCCTGTTATCATCATCAATAAAAACTATGTGCCCTTTCGTATCTTTTAATCCGTTGTTTGCGTGGCTGATCATATACTTACTCTTGCCAGAACCTCTTTTACTCATAAATATCTGTATCATGATAATCACACCCTTTTCATTTATTATGTCTGTTTCTTCTATTATAGTATTGGATTGCTCAGATTACAAACGTTTAAAGCTAGATAATCGCTATTTTATTAGTCATTCATTATTAATTCATAGATAAAACAATTATTTAAGGTATTCATAACGATTTAGTATGTTTTTCTTAAACTGTATGCTATCCCCTACAATAAATCCAATTTACTTC
>LSQX01128307.1_pt1 | contig 10943 bp, 13 predicted proteins | sample 654561 | NCBI WGS metagenome assembly LSQX01 (sample SAMN04489861, study PRJNA283612) | anaerobic digester metagenome | isolation source: 4 biogas reactors fed with cattle manure at either 37C or 55C with and... | place: Denmark: Kongens Lyngby | collected 2014 | reverse complement strand
TGTAATAGTTGATATTAAATAGTTTATATTTTTTCTTGAAACTATATTACCTATTAAATTTAAAGCTAGATTGTTTCCTCTATGTTTTTAATCAACAGCTACTTGCCAAATAAAAAGTGTGTCGTTTTCATTTGGTAAATAATATCCTGAAACAAAACCAACAATCTGGTTTTCAAATAGAGCAACACTACAGCTATTTTTAAAGTGAGTTGTTTGAAGAAGGTACAAATAGTGCGAGTTTAAGTCTAAGACTTTGCTTTTTTTAACTAAGTCATATATTTGTTTAGCGTCATTTTTTTCTGGTTCTCTTATGGTGTATCTGGATTCCATAATGCTCCTTTTTAGTATAAATTATGTAATTTTTTTACAAATTTAATGTAAAATATTTACAAACTAAGAGTACAATTTATACCATTTTAAAATAAGATATAGCTTAATGAGCAAAATATTTTTAAACTATTTATTACAATAAATATCGATTTATAGGGGATTGTAAGAAATTTGTTAAATTTAGAAGTTATCTAGTTTTTCAGAATCAGAACTTGATAGAGTTTCAAGCTTTTTATCAATAATCTTCAAAAACTCCTCTTTATGTTTTGAATCCATATTATCTTCTAATATCTCTAAAATATAAGAGATTCCGTTTGAGTTTATTTTTTTGATTGTTGCTAAATAGTGAACAAATGCTATCATTTTAATATCATCTATTGAGTATAGTTTTTTGATAGTTTTATCTTTTTCCAAAGGTAGAAGTTTTTTCTCTTCATACATTTTTAAAGTTCTAGTTTTTGTATTTAGAAGTTCTGAAATACTACTAAGTGGTAAGATATTTTTTTGATTATTTAAAAGTGCCATGGTTTATCTAAAAAGAAGTGTGGATTTATCCACACTTATAATACTCTTGGAATAATTCTTCTACTTTTTCTATTACTAACTCTTCATGCCAATTATGTCTTTTAGCAAAAGTTTTGATTTCATACTCTTTCTCTTCTTCTGTACAAAAAAAGTATAATTTTTTTACAAAAGGTTTTGGTACAGAGATTGCTATTTTTTGGAAAAAGTTCTCTTTGCACATAGGTGAGCAAAAAACCTTTGAAATTGGTATTTTTTTAGAGCAGTGTTGACAACTATTTGTCATATTAACTCCTTTTACATAAATTAAGTCCGTGCATTATAACAAGCAATTATTAAATGCAACTTAGTTGTATAAGAAAATTTAATAATTTTTATTTTTTTCTAGAATTTTTTTCTTCAATTCCCGAGATAGAAAATCTTCTTTTCAACTCTTGTTTTACTCTATCAGGATCTATATTTAAACTAGCCATTGCAACTAAAATATGGTATGTAATATCGGCTGCTTCGTATATAGCCTCATCTTTATTTTTATCTTTTATAGCAAAACAAAACTCTCCTGCTTCTTCAACAATTTTTTTAAGCATAGAGTTTGTATCACCTTTTAAAAGTTTTGCTGTGTACGATTTTGTCGTATCTTCGTTTTTTCTCTCTTGAATTGTGTGATATAAACTATCTATTACACTATAAGTTTTTGAAGTATCAACTAAAACATCTTCAACAATTTTCTCATTTTGTATATTTGTAAAAAAGCAAGATTTTCTTCCTGTATGACAAGCAACTCCTTCTTGAATTACCTTAAACAAAAGTGTGTCATTGTCACAATCAAGAAAAATATCTACAATTTCTTGAGTATGATTTGAGCTCTCACCCTTTTTCCAAATTCTTTGTTTGCTTCTGCTAAAATAGTGTGCAAAACCAGTTTTTAAAGTTAATTCAAGTGCCTCTTTATTTACATAAGCCAACATCAAAACTTCATTTGAAGAGCTATCTTGTGTAATAACTGGAATTAAATCATCCATTTTTTCCCACTCTATTTTTTCTAAAATTTTCATCAATCTATTCCTTTAAAAACTGCTTCTACATCTAATTTTAATTTTTCTAATGTTTTCTCTTCTTGATTAACATCCACATCAACTCCTACATCATAAGAGTTTTTTTTCTTCTCTTTTGATTCTATCTTTTGAGGAATATTTGTATTATATCTTTGCGAAGGAGTATAATCTATTTTTGGTTCTAAATCTATCTTTATATCTTGATTTAACTGTTTGTCATTTGAGAGTAAAAGAGAGAAGAGTCCTATAAATAGGATAGTTTTAATTATTTTCATTCTCTTCTCTTCTTTAAATTATTTTTGATTTATAGCTGTATCTCTATTTTTATCTTTTGTATCAACCCAGATATTTGGAGTTGATCCACCAGGAGTTAAAAAGATTTTTGCATCTTTGTTCTCTCTTAGAGCATCATTGAATCTACCTTGAACTTCAATTTGTTGCATCTGTAAAAGATGTGGTGTAAGTGATTTTGAAATCTCTTTATTAGCAGCAGCTTGTGCTTTTGCTTCAATTGTAACAGCATCTGCTCTACCTTGAGCTTCAATTCTTTTAGCTTCAGCCTCTCCACTTGCAAGTGCAGCTCTTTTTTCAGCCTCTTGTTTAGCTCTTTGAACTTCGTATCTTACTCTTTCAGCTTCTTGATTTGCTATTTGAACTTTTTCAATTTGCTCTTTAATTTTTTCAGGAAGAACTATCTCTTTTAACTGAACAGATTCAACTACAACTGCCAGCTTAGATCTTTCAGCAACTTTCTCTTTTATTAATCTATCAAGTCTTTCTGCAACTTCATTTCTTTTCATAGGAAGAACTTCAGCATTGTATCCACCAAGAACACTTCTTGAAACCTCTCCAACAACTTGATTTACAATTTTATCTTCCCAAGATGGTCCCCAAGTTGCAATTGTTTCAGGAACTCCATTAGCAATAATATTATATTGAACTGTTAACTCAATAGATATTGGTAAACCTCTTGAATCAAGAACATTTATTGCAGGGTTATTTTTAATACTTTGATCAAAAGAACCAATACTTTGAGTGTTCATATATGTTAAAAGTCTAACTTTTGTATCAACAACAATAACTCTTTGAATTACTGGAATATAGAAGTGAAATCCTGGATTTAAAGGCTCTTTATCATATTTTCCTGTTGTTGCTTTAATACCAACTTGTCCTGATTCAATAATAACAAATGGTTTAAACAAAAATAGTGCACCAATTATTATAATTACAAGATATAGCAATCCTGCTTTTTTACCAAAGTTTTTGAAAAACTCAGGTGTTTCAAATGGAGGTTGAAAATTTCCACCACCATTTCCACCGTTTGGCTTATTACCTTGTTGTCTGTTTTTAAAATAGTCGTTATCTATTGGCATGCTCTTCCTTATATTTTTTTAGTTTAATATACTATTTAAAATTAGTTAATATATGTTAAATACTTTGTATATTTTGGATTTTTTCCAGTTACTACATCAAAATATGCAGATTGAATCTTTTCTGTAATTTCTCCTCTACATCCAGCTCCAATAACTCTTGCATCAACTTCTCTAATTGGAGTTATTTCAGCTGCTGTTCCTGTAAAGAAAGCTTCATCAGCTACATAAATCTCTTCTCTAGTTATTCTTCTTCTAACAACCTCAATTCCCATATCTTTTGCTAAATCAATTGCAGTTGCTTGAGTAATAGATTCAAGTGAGTTATCATTTGGAGGAGATATTAATTTTCCATCTTTAACAATGAAAAAACATGCACCTGATGCTTCTGCAATATAGCCTTGATCATCTCTTAAAAGTGCTTCATCATATCCAGCCTCAACAGCTTCATATTTTGCCATTTGAGAGTTCATATAGTTTGCAACTGATTTTGCTTTTCCCATACCTGAAGTATTTGGAGTTCTTGTAAATGATGAGATTTTTACTCTAACACCTTTTTTAAGACCCTCTTCTCCTAAATAAGCACCCCATTCCCAAGCTGAAATAGATACTTTTACAGGAGCATCTTTATGATAAAGTCCCATAACTCCATACCCTAAATATACAAGTGGTCTAATATATGCACCATTTGTTAGTTCATTTTTTTGTAGCAACTCTACTTGAGCTTTATTTAGCTCTTCAAGAGTAAAAGGAACATTCATTAAAGTCATTTTTGAAGAGTTTAAAAGTCTTTGAGTGTGTTCATTTAGTTTAAATATTGCACATCTTCCATCAACAGTTTTGTATGCTTTTGTACCTTCAATTGCACCATTTCCATAATGTAATGTGTGACTTAGTACATGAACTTTTGCATCTTGCCAAGGAGTAAACTCTCCATCCATCCAAATATATTTTGATTCAGTCATCTTAATTTATTTCCTACACTTAAATTTTTAGCAATTATTCTATCAAAATGTTGATAAAACTATCTGTATAAACTAAGTTCTAAGAAGAAAAAATGTAATATTAAGCTTTAAAAAGTATTTGGATGAATAATGATAAAAAACTTAATTTTTATTTTTGTTACACTTTTTTTCACAGCTTGTTCTGTAAAATTTGATATGCCTTTTTCAAAAGAACCAAATAGTGAACTAAAAAAAGAGATTACAAAAGTTTTGTATCTTATGAAAAAAGATGATTTAGAGAGTTTAAATAACAACTACATAAATAAAGATTTTGGATTTTATGAGTTTAGATTAGATAGAGAGTTTAATTTAATTACTGAACATAAATTTATTCTTGAAGAGGTTGATAAATTTATAGAGATTTTTGAAATTTCAAGCAAACCTGTAGAATTTGATTGTAGTTTTGATTTAGATACTGGTTATGGATGGAAAGAAGATGGGGTTTTTGTCATAAAAAATAGAGTTAATTATTTTGATAACTATAAATTCAAAGATGAAAAAGAGAAAAAATTTATTAATAATATTTTAAAAAATGGCTATGAGGTAATTACTCTTTCTCAAATGATTTTTTATATGTCAAGATTTGAGGGCAAATATTATATTGTCTTAATTGACAATGTTAAAACAGATTGTAGAAAAAAATTTGAAATTGAGTCAAAAAATTTATAAAAGAGAGTGAATGCAAAAATTAATAGAAGATTTAATACAAAATAGAGTTTTAATAATTGACGGAGCTATGGGAACACAGCTTCAAGCAGTTGATATAGAGAGTAAATTTTGGCAATATGAAAACAAAGATTTAGAAGGGTGTAATGAGCTTTTAAATCTTACAGCTCCACATATTTTGGAGACAATTTATGAAAACTACGCCATTTCTGGGGCAAATTTTATTAGCACAAATACATTTGGAAGTATGCCATGGGTTTTAGATGAGTATGAAATAGGTCATTTAAGTTATGAGTTATCAAAACTAGCAGCTAGCAGTGCTAAAAAGATTTGTGAAAAATATAGCACAAAAGAGGATCCAAAATTTGTTTTAGCATCTATTGGACCTGGAACGAAACTGCCATCTTTAGGACATATTACTTATGATAGTATGTATGAAGGTTATAAAACTATGGCTTCTGGTTTAGTTGATGGAGGAACTGATGTTTTTTTACTTGAAACTTGCCAAGATCCACTTCAAATAAAAGCAGCACTTCATGCACTAAATGATGTAGCACCTAATATTCCAATTATGGTTTCAGTTACAATTGAGTTAAATGGAACAATGCTAATTGGAACAGATGCTTTAACAATTGCAGCTATTTTAAAACCATTTAATATCTTATCTTTAGGGTTTAACTGTGGAACTGGACCAATTCAAGTTCAAAAACATGTAAAAGCTTTAAGTGAAGTATCAAGATTTCCAATCTCAGTTCATGCAAATGCTGGGCTTCCTCAAAACAAAGGTGGAAAAACTTTTTATCCTATGGGTCCAGATGAGTTTACAGCTTTACAAAAAGAGTTTTTAAATATTAATGGTGTTGCATTTTTAGGTGGATGTTGTGGAACTACACCTGAACATATAAAAACTTTAAGTCAAGCAGTTAAAGAAATGGTTCCAAAAAAACCAAGTGGATTTTTAAAAGCTTCACTTGCATCTCTTTTTAATGTTGTTCCTCTAAAACAAGAACCAGCACCACTTTTAATTGGTGAAAGAAGTAATGCAACTGGAAGTAAAGCTTTTAGAGAACTTTTAAAAGCAAATGATTATGAAGGAACTTTAAGTGTTGCTCAACAACAAGTTCGTGCAGGAGCTCATGTAATTGATGTGAGTGTTGGTTTTGCAGGTCGTGATGAAACTGGAGATATGAATAAAGTTGTATCTTTATACTCTCAAAAAATTTCACTTCCACTAATGCCTGACTCTACTCAAATAAAAGCACTAGAAGCTGCTTTAAAACAAATTGGTGGAAGATGTATTATAAACTCTGTTAATCTTGAAGATGGTGAAGAGAAGTTTGATGAAGTTTGTAAATTAGCAAAAAAATTTGGAGCAGCACTTGTTTGCCTTGTGATTGATGAGATTGGAATGGCAAAAACAAAACAGAGAAAACTAGAAGTTGCAGAACGAATTTATAATTTATGTGTAAATAGACATGGATTTGATCCAGCTGATTTAGTTTTTGATATGCTTACATTTACTATTGGTTCAGGTGATGATGAGTATAGAACTGCTGGAATTGAGACTATGGAAGCTATTAGAGAGTTTCAAACTCTTCATCCTGAAGTTGGAACAACTTTAGGTCTTTCAAATATCTCGTTTGGTTTATCTCAAAATGCTAGAATTTATCTAAACTCAATATATTTAGATCACTGTGTAAAAGCAGGACTTACAACTGCTATTGTAAATGTTAAACATATTATTCCACTAAATAAAATAAGCCCTAAAGATAAAAAAGCTTGTGATGATTTGATATTTAACAACCAAGAAAATGGTGACCCACTATTTAAATTTATAGAACACTTCTCAAATGTTGAATCTCAAGATGAACAAAGTGATGAAGAGTATCAAAAAATGGAACCTATTGAAAAGGTTAAAAAACTTTTATTAGATGGTGACAAAGAGAGAATGATTCCTTTAGTTTTAGAGCTAAAAGATACTATAGCTCCTGAATTAATTGTAAATGAGTGGCTAATTGATGGAATGAAAATAATTGGAGAGCTATTTGGAAGTGGTCAAATGCAACTTCCATTTGTGCTTCAAAGTGCAGAAACTATGAAAGCTACTGTTGATGCTTTAAATCCATATTTACCAAAACAAGAAAAAAGTACTGAAACTACTGTTGTAATTGGTACAGTTAAAGGTGATGTTCACGATGTTGGTAAAAATTTAGTTGATATTATTTTAAGTAACAATGGATTTAAAGTAGTAAATATTGGAATAAAAGCTGATTTAAATCAATTTTTAGAAGCTGCAAAAGAGCACAACGCAGATGCTATTGGAATGAGTGGATTACTTGTAAAGAGTACAGCTGTAATGAAAGATAATCTTGAAGAGATGCAAAGACTTGGAATAAAAATTCCAGTTATGCTAGGTGGTGCTGCACTAACAAAAAACTTTGTTGATGATTATTGCAGACCAATTTATGATGGAGCTATTTTTTATTGTAGAGATGCTTTTGATGGTGTTGTATCTATGCAAAGAATTGAAAAAGGTGGAGAGCTTGATACAAAACTAGCTGCTGATTTAATTGAAAAAATTGATACAAGCGATAGAGTTGAAAAAGAGGAGGCTATAATTCCACCTTATGAAGAGATATCTATGCCAAAAAGAGAGTTTATAGTTCCTCCATATTGGAATAAAGTTGCAAAAACTGGAGATGAGCTAGATAAAGAGTTGATATTCTCTTGGATAAATCACAGAGTTTTATTTAGACAAAGATGGGGATATAAAAGAGGAAAACAAACACCCGAAGCATTTATGAAGTATGAAAAAGATGTTGTTGAGCCACTTTATTACTCTTTAAAAGATGAGTTAATCTCAAAAAATATATTTGAACCAATTGCTATTTATGAGTATTATCCTTGTATATCTCATGACAATAAGCTATATATTTTTGATAAAAAATATATTTACAACAATCTTGAAGAGGCAAAAAATGTTCCACCTTTAAGTGAAGCTATAAAAGTGATGGAGTTTCCAAGACAAAAAAGAAAACCTTTTAGATGTATAGCTGACTTTTTTGCAAATGATAGATTAGATGTTGTAGGATTTACACTTGCAAGTGCTGGACTTAAAATAAGTGATTATGAAAGAGAGTTTTATGATCGTGGAGAGTTTACAAAATATTATCAAATTCACGGTCTTGGAGTTGAACTAGCTGAAGCTTTAGCTGAAGTTTTACATAAGCAAATAAGACTTGATTGGGATATTGTTCCTAAAGAGGGGCATAAATTAAGTGATGTTCAAATGAAACAATATGTTGGTTGTAGATACTCTCCAGGTTACGCAGCTTGTCCTGAATTATCACAAAATAGAGATATTTTTGATTTGTTAAATCCTGAAGAGTTTGGAATAGAACTTAGTGAAACATTCCAAATGCACCCTGAGCAAACTACTTGTGCAATTGTTGTTCACAACAAAGAGGCAAACTACTACAATGTTTGATTAAACTGGGAAATTCCCAGTTTATATTAATTTATGATTTAATACTAATTTTTCCAGACCCAATAAACATAATTGCAATTGATCCTAAAAGATACATTAATGCTAATTCAATTACTGGACCACCAGTTCTTCCTAAAGTAAAAATTTCATGGCTATGAGCTAAAAATATTGCAACAACCATAGTAATAGCAACAAATAAAGCAGATGTTCTTACAAAAATCCCTAAAACAATCATAAGTGGAAATAAAATTTCACCTAAATAAACCCCGTAAGCAAAAAACTCAGGGAAACCTGCTTTTGCAACCATAGCTTTAATTCCACCAATACCATTTACCACTTTTGCCCAACCGTGAAACAGCATAAGTCCACCAATTGTTAGCCTTAAGATTAATTTTCCTATATCAGCATTTAATACCGATAATTTATTTTCGATGCATTTCATAAAATATCCTTATATAAAAAATTTCCGTGATTGTAACAATAAAAATATAATGTTAAGGTTAGTTAATAAAGCTTCATTTCAATAAACTAAGCTAAAATATCAAATTAATTTTAGGAAAAAATATGAGAGAAAAAAACATTTTAAGTATGATTTTAAATTTTGTTTACTCAAAATCAAAGCAGCCTGTACTTTTAAAAGATTTGTTAGTAGCTTCAACTCAACAAAGCAATGGAATGGAAGTAGATAGCACAAGATTAGGTTTTAGACTAAGACTTACAAGAGCATATTTTGTATATATTGCTTTGGTTTTAGCAGTTTTGGTTCCTATATCACTTCTTACTCATAAACCATTAGCAAAAATAGACCCACATATATCTATCATTGGTGCAATGATTATAACAGCACTTATATTTATGGGATTTAACTACTTTTTGGCATTTCTTAAAAATAGTATGACAAAACAGAGTCTACAAAAAGCTTGGAGTGTTCATTTTCCATTTTTCTCATATAGTGAGTATCAACTAAAAGTAAATAAGATTTTTGAACAAGCTATGAGAGAAGAGGTTTCAAAAAGAGATTTACAAAAATATATTCTTGAAAGGTTAGCTACTTTATAAGCTATCTTTCAAAGATTTTGCATCTTTATTTCTACTTTTTTTCAACTCCATATCTATATATTTTCCAATAACTTCTTGTCTGTTTTTAAAAGCTAGAGTTATTTTTCTTTTTGTTGGTCTTGTTTCATAGATATAAAATCCAGCTTCATACATAGACAATCTTATATTTGTAGAGATTGCATAAGTTGTTAAAATAGAGTCTTCTTTTGAAATTTTATAAATATCTTCAAAATACTCTTTTGTCCAAAGCTCTTTATTTACATCACTTGAAAAAGCATCTTGATAAACTATGTCAAAAAAATCTTCTGGAAAAGTTTTTATGTACTCTCTTGCGTCTCCTATAAAAAGCTCTATTTTTATCTTCTCATCTTCATATTTTTGATTGCGTGATAGTTGATTTACAATATTTTTAAACTTTTCAAACTCTTTTGGATATGAGAAATTTTGTAAAGATTTTATTAAATCAAAATCAAGCTCTGGAGAGTATATATTTATTTTAATATCAAGTCTGTTTTCTAAAATATAAAAGATAGTTGCAAAACTATTGTAACCCAAACCAAAACAGATATCTAAAATATTTAACTCTTTTTTATTATAAGAGTGCGAAAATGCTGGAATTATGTGTTTATGCAAAGCTTCACTAAATCCACCATCTTCGGTGTTGTGAAAGTGTTGGTTATATTTTAAAGAAAAAAGTGTATGGCTACCATCATTTGTGGTAACCAGTTTATCTTCTAGCAAATTAGTTTCCTAAACTCTCTAATTTCTCTTCGCTTAAAAATAGTTTTTCATTTGACATAACTCCAATATGTGAAGATAAAATATCTCTTGCTATATCTTTTGCTTCAGGAAGTGAGTGCATAGCACAAGTTCCACATTGATATATATTTAGTTCTGGAATGTCGCTTTGTTTCTCAACTTTTAAGACATCTTCCATAGATTTTTTCCAAGCAAGAGCTACCTCTTCTTCTTTTGGAGTTCCTATTAAACTCATATAAAATCCAGTTCTGCAACCCATTGGAGAAACATCGATGATTTCAACTGTAGGAGAGTTTAAATGGTTTCTAATAAATCCAGCAAACAGATGCTCTAAAGTGTGAATACCTTTTTCACTTAGCATCTTTTCATTTGGTTTACAAAATCTTAAATCAAAAACTGTAATAGCATCTCCTTTTGGTGTTTGCATAACTTTTGCAACTCGTACAGCTGGGGCTGGCATAATTGTGTGATCAACTCTAAAACTATCTAATAGTGGCATTTTTATTCCTCATATTTTTTATATTTAATATTTAAATCTTTTTTAAATAGGTATTAATTGTATCTAATTTTTAATGAATAAGATTTGATATAAAATCAAATTTAGATAAAATCTTAAACTACAAAAAATAAAAGGATTGTTTTATGAGTAACTATTATAAAATAGAAAATAATCAAAACAACTCTTTTTATA
>LSQX01107102.1_pt1 | contig 10943 bp, 7 predicted proteins | sample 654561 | NCBI WGS metagenome assembly LSQX01 (sample SAMN04489861, study PRJNA283612) | anaerobic digester metagenome | isolation source: 4 biogas reactors fed with cattle manure at either 37C or 55C with and... | place: Denmark: Kongens Lyngby | collected 2014 | reverse complement strand
CCCGCGAGGTACCACACCTCGGGATTGAGGTAAAAGATCTTATTGTTCTTCGCGGCGTTGGTCTGCTGTACCAGCATGTTCTCCACCTCTTCCTTATCCATCACGTCGTTGCCGACGATCATGCTACGGTCCACGATAAAGAGGATGTCGGGATTCGCTTTTTGCACGAACTCGCTTGATACCGGATTCCCATGAATATGGGTACCCAAGCCCTTCTCGGCCTCTTCCAGTCCCATTACATCGTGAATGATGCCGAACCGAGAACCGCTACCGTAAGCACTAAAACGTCCCCGGTTATGCAACAAAATCAGCGCGCGATCGTGCCCCGCGTCCACTTTCGCTTTCACCGCGTCCACTTTCGCCTTAATCTCGGATAAGGCCTGATTCAACTCCTCCTCCTTGTTGAAAATCTTTCCGTAGTCGTTCAAGCTATTCTCGAACGCGGCCATGAAGTCGTCCGACCCGGTCACGATGGGATAGATCACAGGGGCAATGGTGGAGAGGTCGTTATACGACTCCGCCAACCTTCCCCCGATAATGATCAGGTCCGGTTGCAACTCATTTATTTTCTCCAGGTTCACCTCCACCACGGTACCCACGTCCTCTATGGAAGCGTCGTCCTTGTACTTGCTCAAATGGCTGGGGATGGAGGATTTTGGAACGCCTACCGGTTTAATTCCCATGTAGTCGAGGTTCTCCAGCGCGGAGTAATCCAGCACCACCACCCGTTCGGGGTTCACCGGCACTTCCACCGTACCCAGGCTATGGGTAATGGTGACGGTCTCACCGTCGTGGCGATCTCTCTGTTGCTGATTGCCGGTGCAACCGGCGAGGGCCAAAGCAATGCCCAGCGTAATTAGGGTTAATCTTGTTTTCATTTTAATTAAAATAGTTACAGACTCTCTTCTTATTGATTTCACAGATAGTAATAGGCAAATCGAACACATCCTTCAACACCTTCTCGTTGATAATGCTATCGGTGGTACCCGAATACTTCACCTTACCGTGTTTCAGGGCCACAATATAATCGGAGTAGTGCGACGCGAAGTTTATATCGTGCAGCACGATGATGATGGTTTTGTTCAGCTCGTCCGCCAGTTTACGCAAGGTACGCATGGTCTGCACCGAGTGCTTCATATCCAAGTTGTTCAACGGCTCATCCAGCAGCACGTACTCCGTATCCTGCGCCACTACCATCGCCATGTAGGCCCGTTGCTTCTGTCCCCCGCTCAGCTCATCAATAAACGAACCTTGAATATCTGTCAAGTCCAAGAACTCGATCGCTCGGTCCACTTTCTCATGGTCCTCGTCCGTCAGCTTATCTTGCGAGTAAGGAAACCGCCCGAACTCCACCAGCTCCCGCACGGTCAGTTTCAGCCGGATGTGGTTAGATTGCTTCAAGATGGAAAGCCGTTGGGCCAACATCTTGTTCTTATAATCGGTCACGTTCTTCTCGTCCACCATCACGATCCCCCCATCTTGCGCCAGCAAGCGGCTCACGATAGAGAGCAGCGTACTCTTTCCCGCGCCGTTACTGCCAATCAGCGAGGTGATTTTCCCCCTCGGGAACTGCAAGTCGATCCCGTTCAGGACCACCTTCTTCCCGTATTGTTTCGTTATATCTTTTACTTCAATCATAATTTCCTTACACGTAATAATAAATACATAAAATAGAGTCCCCCTATCAAGTTGATGATCGCGCTCACCGGGATGGAGAGGGAAAGCACCCGCTCCATCACGAATTGGCCGCTCAGCAACGTGATCGCGGTCACCAGGCAACACGCGGCGATGATCACCTTGTGCTTATGGGTCTTGAACAACTCGTAGGTGAGGTTGGTGACCAGCAGTCCCAAGAACGTGATCGGGCCGACCAGTGCGGTAGATACCGAAACCAGCACGGCGATGATCACCAGGAATATCTTCACCACCCGGTTGTAGTTCACCCCCAGGTTGATTGCCTGATCCCTTCCCAGTGCCAGTACATCGAGGTACTTGGTCAGCCTAAAACCGAAGACCAGGAGTGCGGCCATTAACAGGGCCGAGGGCCACAGCAAGTCACGGTTTATCTTGTTGAACGTGGCAAACATCTTCCCCTGCACGATAAAATAGTCGTTCGGATCGATCAGCAACTGCATAAACGAACTGAGGCTGTTGAACAGCGTACCCAAGATAATCCCTACCAAAAGCAACAAGTAGAGGTTGTCTTTCCCTTTCTTGTAGATCAATATATAGAGCAAAAAGGCAAATCCGATCATGCAGACCACCGACAGCAGGAAATTATCCAAACTATTCAATACCTTGAACGTCTGATCGCCGTAGATGAACACGATGACCGTCTGCAGCAGCAGGTAAACCGATTCAAACCCCATGATGGAGGGGGTGAGGATCCGGTTATTGGTAAGCGTCTGAAACGCCACGGACGAGTAGGCCACGCAGCAAGAGACCACCAGGATGGCCGCCACTTTCACCCCCCGCAACCGCAAAGCAAATTCCCAATTGCTCCCCATCTTGTAAAAGAGGAAGAGGGCCGCCAGAGCAAATACCAACAGGCTCGCGATGACTAAGTTTTTTTTAATTCCCTTCATCGCTTCCTCAGTATTAATATAAGAAAAATTACAGCACCGATGATGCTCACCGTCACCCCGATCGGTATCTCGTAGGGGTAAATCACTATTCGCCCCACGATATCACACACCAGCAAAAAGATGGCACCCGATAGCGCGACCAAGGGCAACGTCTTCTTCAGGTTGTCACCAAACATGAGGCTCACCACGTTGGGCACGATCAATCCCAAAAAGGGAATCGCCCCCGCGGTGATCACCACGGAGCTTACCGTGAGCGACACGCAGAAGAGACCCACGTTCATGATCGCCTTGTAGTTCAGTCCCAAGTTGCGGGAGAAGTCCTCTCCCATCCCTATCACGGTAAACTTGTTCGCGTAGAGGTAAGTAATCGCGATGGCAGGCAAGCTGAGGTAGATCAACTCGTACCTCCCCTGCAGTATCCCCGAGAAGTCGCCCATCATCCACGCGTTAGTATCCTGCACGATATTGAGCCGCACCGCGAAGAAGGTAGAGATGGAACCGATAATGCCCCCGAACATCAACCCTACCAGGGGCACGAACACCACGTTGCGGTAGCGTATCTTTCGTACGATGCCCAAGAAGATAAGGCTCGCCGCGAAGGTGAAAAGGAAGGCGGACAACATCCGAAGCCCCGACCCCGCGGTAGGGACAAAGATCAGGAAGATAAGCAGTCCCATTTTCGCCGCTTCGAGCGTACCGGCGGTAGTTGGAGAGACGAACTTATTCTGCGTCATCTGCTGCATGATTACCCCCGAGATGCTCATCCCCACCCCGGCAAGAATCAACGCGACCGTCCGTGGGATTCGACTGATGGTGATCAGCGACATCTTCTCGGCATCCCACTGCAGGATATCCGCGACGGTGATATCCGCCACCCCCACGAAAAGGGAAATGACGGAAAAAACGATCAAAATAAGGGTCAGTACAAGCGTCCTCAATCTACCTCCTATATAACTTGTAATAAATTAATAAATACCGATAAAGTATTGATCGGCGCCCGTGCCACTCAGGCTAGCCCCCTTCGTGCCATTCGGATCGGTGGAGCTCACGTCGTAAATATAAACATGCCCCTCTTTCCCGATCGGTGCCAACGCGATATAAAGCTTGTTGCCCCGCACCGGCGCGTTCTGGTACTGCGTGAGCCACAGATCATCCGGCACGTTCAGGTCCACTACCGTCCCGTTATTGAAGTCCATACGCGCCAGCTTCCACATGTGCGATGTAGTCTCTCTCCCTTGTGGATCCACCCCAATTACTTTAGACGGTGTGGTCATGTCCTCGTAGGGGATGTATCCAATTCCATTCTTTGCATAGAACCAGCCGTTGCTCTTCGACTCCTTGTTCAACTTTTCACTCAGGTTGAAATCAAACGATTCGTCGTACTGCCCGTCCTTGATCTTCACGATATGCACTTCGTTTTTCTCGGTCTCCGGGTTAAAGCCGCTCACCATTTGCAAGATCTCACCCGCTTCGTTCACGTGTTGAGTGGGTGTGCGATACCCGTTTGTGCCCCCCTTCACCTTATCGGTGGTGATTACTGTCGCGTTGCTCAAGTCGTTGTAGTCCACCACCAGTGTGAAGGTCTTATCGGTAACACCATTCTTCGCGGTCGAGGCGTCAAACTTGCTTGCCGCGGCCCCGTAGTAAAGTTTGTCGCCGCTCAACACGGGCGCGTCGATACGTGTGATGTTGTATCCTTGCTCCACCAACTCTTGGTCCATCACCACCTCGATATTATTATTATACCCCTCTTTTAATGTCATAGTTGACAAGTCAAGGATGCCGATGCTTGCCACCACCTTGTGTCCGGTGTAGGTATCACCATCATATTGCGCCTGGCCGCTAATGTAGTGCACCGATCCAATTTGCTCGTTGATCTTGGTGAAACGGGTCGCGGTTGCACCCAGCGGTGTCGCGGTGCCGATGGTTGCCACCTGCTTGTAGAGGTCTCCCCCGTGGTAGGTCAGCTTCTCGATATCGCCCACCGTGTAGTTCAGGCTATAAATCGTGGAACCGTCGGCAGAGGAAAACACTCTTGCGGTACGTGACGATTCCAGTTCCCATCCTTTGGTGGGGCTGATCGCGCCTTTCGTGAGATCGGTTACCCCTTGAACCAACGTCGCGGAGATCGACTCCGATCCGTTCGCGAAAGCGATATGGTAATCACCCGTTACTATCGGCCTTTCCCCTTCAGGTCCATCGCCCGTTGTTTCGCAAGAGACGAACAATGCCAATGCCGTTGCACAGGCTGCTACTGCTGTTTTGAATGTGAAATATTTCATTGTTTTGGACAATTTAAATTGGTTTGAATTAAACACCTATATCGTTAAAAAATAAAATAGGTCATCTTAGCATAAAAAGCACGTCCGGGCTTCTGTAGCCCGAAGTTGTCAAATATCTGTTGATCAAAAATATTTTTCGCGTCCAAGCTCAGAACCCACCTGTCCTTGGGGAACGTGTGCGTCACCCCAAGGTCCATCGGATACTGCTTGGGAATGTAGTCTTGGTTCCTGCTTCCCACGTTGGCCCAGTTCCTGTAGAACCCGTTCACGTAGCTCACGTTGGCAAAAAATGAAGTTTGAGAATCCCTTTGCAGCAGGTCGCTCCAAAAGTAGGCCGCCTGTCCGTTGAACTTGAACGACGGCTCGTTCTTTATCTGCATCCGGTAGAAGTTATACCGGTCTCCCTTCGCGTCAAATTCGGTGTTGAACAGCACATCGAATTTGGAGACGTTCAACCGAAAATCGAACCGGTTATCCCAGTTATAGATGAACTCGGCATCGATCCCTCTCGTGAAAACGCTCTCCAGGTTCTCCGAGTAAGTAAAGCTATAATGTCCGTTCAGCGTGGGGCGTATCATATCCCTCGTGTCACGCAGGTAGACCGATGAGTTCAGGTTGAACGAGTGGTTGCCCAAGCGGTAATCGTAACTGAACCCCAGGTTGGCGTTCAAGCTGCTCTCCGGCTTCAGGTCGGGCGATGCCAGCGAGTTGTCCGATCCATTGCCAAATAGTTCATTGGCACTGGGCAGTCGCAACGCCTTTTCGGCCGATGCCAGCACGAACAGGTCGGGCATCAACGCGAACGAGAAGGTGGCTCCGAAGCCGTTGTGATTAATTTTTTTGCGGAAACGATCCAGCACGTACTGGCCATCAACCAGCATAGGCTCGTTGGCCGTCACCGTTTGGAAGTAGTGTTTGTAGAACAAGTTTGTTCGCAACCGTCCCGAAAACGAGGTGTTCTCGTAGGTGAGCGAAGCGATATTTTTTTGCAGATCCCGCGTGTTGGCTAACGCTTGCAGCGCGGCCGGTTGGAACTCGTCCGATACCTTCCTGCGGAAATCATTGAACATGTAATTGGCATGAAGCGAGTGGTTCTCGTTAAACTGGTAGCGTAGGCTGCCCCGCACCATGGTCGCGTAATCCTTGTCGATCGCCGCGGTTTTCCGCCCTCCTCCTTCGGCCCCAATTTCTCCCGCGGAGTAGTAGTAGATGTACTCCCCATCTTTTATAATGGGCCCCAGCCAGTCGTGCTGAATGCCCACCGTGTCGATGATCTGGCGGTTGAGGATGGAGTAGCTCCCGTCCACTCGCAGTGACAAGCCATCCAACAAAAAGTCGTCCTTGCTGTAATCGATGGTAAACACGTCCGATGCCCTCCGGTTGTGCCGATCACCGTACACCACCTGCATGGTGGCCCCGTTCTGTATCTCGTTGTACGACTCGGATAGCACGGCGCCCACCAGAAACTGATCGGCCCACCACACGTCCGTGAAGCCGATATTGAACTTCCCCCCGAGGGAGCGGTACGTGTCGTGAAAGCGAGTCACTCGTTTTCCTTGGGAGTCGATCTTTTGCCATGTATCGGTATCGGTAAACCGGATATCCTTGCCCCAGACCTTGTAATTATTGTCGCTATAGTTATAAAAAGCGGAGGCATCCACCGTGAAGCCGTTATTCCAGCGGTAACTTCCCGCCGCGTTCCATTGATGGGTATTGAACGATCCCGCGGAGTAAGAGGTGGTCAGCGACTTGTTTCTTCGTTGCTTCAGGATGATGTTGATGGCACCCCCCAGGGCATCTTCGGAAAGGTAGCCGGGCACCACCCCCTTATACACTTCAATACGCTCGATGAGCGCGGAGGGGATGCTGCTCAACGAGAACGAGGGGCCGTAATTGGATGCCGGCACCCCGTCGATAAATATCTTGATGGAATTCCCTGATAAGCCGTTGATATTGTAGTTCACCTTCGACCCCATGCCACCGTCTTGGCGGATACGAACACCCGCCGTGCGGTCGAGTATCTCGTTCACCTGTACCGATTGTAACGCGATCTGCCGTGTTTCGATCACGTTCACGGCAAACCCTCTCTTCTCCAGTGCCTGCGCCATATTACCGGTCACTACCACATCCGATAGCATAACGGCGTTCTCCCTCAGCACCGCATCGGCAACATTCTTCTCTCCCTCCTTTACTACCACGTTCAGATGAACAGTTTCGTAGTTCAGATGCGAAATAACAAAATCGTATTCACCGGAAGGAAGATCAAGAATATACTCTCCCTTTTCGTTGGTGATTGCCCCAAGGGCAGCTTCCGTGACGTACACCGCGGCAAACTCTACGGGTTCCCCTTTTTCGGAGCGCACAGTGCCTTCCACGGTAATATTTATACCGTAAGCAATCCCGAACAGACTATATATGATGAAAAAGAATAAAGAAAAAGTGAATTTTCTATTCATTACAAGCGACATACTTATAGCTCGCTCACTTAGCGTGAATATCACGCTAAAAACAGGTTTCAAAACAGTACTGTTTTGAGAGTTGTTAATAAGCGACTCAATTTAAGGTACAAAGTTACCGCCCTTCCACATTGCCATCAATAGCAATAAGTGAGTATTAAGGTAGTCGTTTCGAGCAAGTAGTTACCATTTATAGGTATATCGAATGAAGGATAGATGTAACAAATCGTTAATTATATTATCGGTCGAGTCGCTACACGGCTCTTATTTATAGCGTGTCCATTTTATCATCTCTTTAAAAGAGGGTTTTTTTCCGTACATCAGAATCCCCACGCGATAAATTTTTGCCGCTAAAATCGATATCAAGATGAAGGTCCCATACAGCAACACGATCGAGAGTAACTTCTCCCATAACGGAATGCCGAAAGGGATTCGCACCATCATCACGATCGGGGAGCTAAAAGGGATCAAGGATGCCCAAAAAGCCAACGGCCCATCGGGGTTACCCACGCTGTAGAAACCGGCGAAAAAGGCAAAAACGATGATCAGGGTCACAGGCGTCATAAACTGCGTGGTGTCTTCCTCGCTATCCACGGCCGATGCGAACATCGCGAAAATGGCCGCGTACAAAACATAACCACCAATAAAGAAAAGTAAAAAATAAAACCCGATCTCCAACCAGTTGATTCCCATCACCGTGCTCATTATTCCTTCCATATCCAACTCGCCCATGTCGGCCGACATAACAGCTGCCTGTTCAGGAGAAGCGAGAAATAACGACACCCCACTAAACAGTATGCCTCCCAGTATAGCCCAAATGGCGAGCTGAGTCACCCCCACTAAACCGATTCCCACGATTTTTCCAATGAGCAGGTTCACCGGTTTCACCGAGGAGACCATCACTTCCACTACCCGGCTCTTCTTCTCCTCCAATACCGCTTGCATCACCATGTTTCCATACATGAGGATAAACATGTAGATAAGGATGGTAAATACCATGCCGATGATCGTGGCAACTTCGGTAGAAGATTCCGATACGGTGCCGTCGCCACCCATGCGCATGGTTCTGAGTGACACCGGCCCTCTCTCTTCCACGATGGATCGAACCCGTGCGATGGTTTCGCCATCCACGTTGCTGGAAGTGGATAGATTGTCCAATCGCTGACTGGTGACTTTTTCATTCAACGTGCGAGTAATGAGCGACTGAAGGTCTTGCGGCGACTGTTTCTCCGAGATAAGCGAAACTGCCCGTGGATTTTTATTGAGATCATCGGTAATCTGCAAAATGGCGAAGAGATCTCCCCTGCCCAGCCGGGCTTCCGTGTTCTGTTCATCCGGGCCGGCCACGGTTTCGAAAATATATTGATCGGTCGATTCCAACAAAGGGGCATATATGCCAGTATTATCAATTACCGCCACCCGTTTCTCGCTGCCATCGTTCAACGTGGAGAGCCAAAGTGGAACCAGCGAAAGAGTCACCATCAACACGGGCATTAGCAGCGTGAGAATAATAAACGATTTCTTTCGTACCCGGGTGATGTATTCTCTTTGGATAACTAATCCTAATCTATTCATCATCTATCGTGTTACGGTTTGAATAAAGACATCGTTCATGGTAGGCAGCTCTTCATCGTAGCTCACCACCTCGTAACGATCAAAAATAAGCTTCGCTAGTTCGTTATTTGGTGTATCGTCCGTTTTCTGAAGCCGCAAATCTGCAAATTCGTGATAGGGCTCTATCGATAGTACCTGAAACGATGGGTGCTCGAAATCGAAACGATCCCCTACAATCCGAAACTTGAAAATATGGGTCCGATGATCTTTGCGAATATCAAACACTTTTCCTTGCAGCACTACCTTCGATCGATGAATAAGGGCAATGTTATCGCAAAGCTCTTCAACCGACTCCATGTTATGGGTGGAGAGGATGATGGTTTTCCCTTCCTCTTTCAAACGCAACATCTCTTTTTTCACGATATCAGTATTCACCGGGTCGAAACCGCTGAATGGTTCGTCAAATATTAACAGATCGGGATTATGTATCACCGTGGAAATAAATTGCACCTTTTGTTGCATTCCTTTCGATAGCTCCTCCACTTTCCGGTTATACCAGTCCATTATCTCGAAGCGTTTAAACCAGATCATCAATTCTCGATGGGCTTCTTTCTTCGAGAGTCCTCTAAGTTGAGCGAGATACATGGCCTGTTCGCCCACCTTCATTTTCTTGTAAAGGCCTCGCTCTTCCGGCATGTATCCAATATTGAATACATCTTCTGCCTTCGACAAGCGCCCGTTTATACGCACCTCCCCGCTGTCTGGAGCGGTAATGCGAGTAATCACGCGAATGAGCGTTGTTTTGCCTGCACCGTTGGGACCCAACAGGCCATAAACCGTGCCTTCGGGAACTTGGATGCTCACCCTATCCAAAGCCAAGTGATTGGCATATTGCTTTACTACATCGTTAGTTTCTAAATACATTTCCGAAAATTAAACGATTTTAAGGCTCCAAAGATACGAATTAATGGGGGTGCTCCTACATATTGTGCAGAACAAACTCAATACCTTAACACGATTCTTTCGCCAAGCTCTTTCGAGAGAACCTTTCTGATTTCTTGCAGCTGCTGCAATTCTTGTATGAGCAACAAGATATCCTTTTGATCACCTGTCTTCATCTTCTCGGTGATTTCCTTGATTTTCTGAAGTACGTACGCGTTTTTTAACTCGGTAGTGGCGCGGGGTACGTAGCTGTTCAACAAGTTCTCTTCCAGTAATCTCGAATCTTTATCCCCCTCCTCTTCACCCAGTATCTTCGCGTGGATTTTACTCAAGTGATAACGATCGCTTATCAGTTCAGTAGCTAACTTGCTTACCTCGGGATCGGGATGCGAGAGAAAATACCTGGCCGAGTCGAAAGCGGCATCGTTCATATGCGTGCACGCCTCCTCGAACATCTCTTTATAGAGCGGATGTGTCATCTGTATACCATCCCGTTCCAGATCAAAGTGGACGAACTCGGTTACCCCGGGACCAACCTCCACCAACACGTTCTCGTGAATCACTTTCCCAGCTTCTCCCCGCTTCCGCTCCTCGTACTTTCGGTATAGTGGAGTATTCCCGTAACGAACCACGTAACGCAAGATCGCCAGTTCATACGTGTCGTATGGATTTTTGGGAGACGCTTGCAACCGTTTCGTTTGTGCCGAAGAGGGAACGGCCTCCGTCGCTTCCGCTTGCGTTGCCATACGCTCGGGCTCTCTCTCCCTTTGCTGCCTCTTTTTCTCGTAGTTCCTCTTGCGTATACGATTGATTTCAGCGATCAATACCCGTTCGTCCATGTTCAGTAGCAACGAACACTCTTGAATATACACCGATCGTTTGATCGCGTTGGGAATGAGTGCGATACTATCTACCACGTTCGATATCAAGCCAGCACGCTTAATAGGATCGCTTCCCACCTGCTCCAGCAGCAGCTCAGTCTTGAACCGGATGAAATCGACTTCATTTTCGCTGATGTAACGATGAAAGCTCTCCGCGTTCTGCTTCTTGGCAAACGAATCGGGGTCCTCTCCCTCGGGCAGGAGCACCACTTTCACGTTCATCCCGTCTTCCAGCAGCAGGTC
>LSQX01336578.1_pt2 | contig 10944 bp, 9 predicted proteins | sample 654561 | NCBI WGS metagenome assembly LSQX01 (sample SAMN04489861, study PRJNA283612) | anaerobic digester metagenome | isolation source: 4 biogas reactors fed with cattle manure at either 37C or 55C with and... | place: Denmark: Kongens Lyngby | collected 2014 | reverse complement strand
TTGCATGATAATTGCCTGCTGAAGCCAATATATGCCGATGCTTTCAGCACACAAAAGGGAAAATGAACAAAGACTCAAAGATAACAAAACCCGGATTCTTCACCATCGATCTAGAGGACTATTACCACATGATCGGTGTGCGGGGAAGTCCGGAGATTTCCGACTGGGATAAATTCCCATCCCGGGTGGAATATGGCTTGAACCGGCTCTTTGAGCTTTTGGACCGACACAATGTAAAAGCCAGTCTCTTTTTCTTGGCTTACATTGCCCGGAAATATCCGCATCTGGTATTGCGCGCTCTGGCTCTGGGTCACGAAATCGGCTCTCATGGGATGTATCATCAGGAGGTGAGCCGGCAAAGCCAAAAGGACTTTTTTGAAGATGCCCACAAATCCCGACTTATATTGGAAGACATCAGCGGCGAAGCGGTGATAGGATATCGCAGCGCCGGCTTTTCCATCGACAACCGCAATCCCTGGTTTTTTGATACTCTCTTGCAAGCAGGCTATCTTTACGATTCCTCCATCGTGCCAACCCGCTTACATCATCGTCTCATCCCCGGCGTTCAGCTTTACCCTTCAAAGATCCAAACCGCCTCCGGTAGCATTTGCGAATTTCCCATTGGCATTGCAGAGCTGGCCGGGGCTCGGCTGAACATGTTTGGCGGAGGCTATTTGCGCTTTTTCCCAAAGGCCCTGCTGTGCCACATGGCAAAACAAAGCATCCTGAAACGGCCGCTTCTGGTCTATATACATCCTCGGGAAATGGACCCGGATCATCCTCAAATCCCCATGGGTCTATATAGAAAATTCAAAAGCTATGTAAACATGAAATCCGTACCCGACAAACTGACGGCCCTGCTGGAAATAACCGAATATCAACGTCTGAAGGACTACTATGACATCCACTGTAAGCAATCCTAAATCCAACCAGACCCAAAATTTCTTTGAGGATTATGCCCCGGATTTTGATGCCATCTACGGCACTGCCAAAAATCCCCTGCAAAAGCTGATCAACCGATATTTCAGAAGAAGTATGCGCATGCGCTATGAGCTGTGTATGCGTTATTGCGCTCCCATCGAAGGAAAAAGCGTACTGGATGTGGGTTGCGGACCGGGACATTACAGCATCGCCCTGGCTCAACGCGGGGCGGCGGATGTGTATGGGATAGATTTTGCCCGTCAGATGATTGATCTGGCGCGGGTAAAAGCTGCAGAGGCCGGATTGGACAATGTTTGCCGCTTCGAGACCGCGGATTTCTTTGCTCTGGATACAAAGGAAAGATACGACTATGTAATCCTGATGGGATTTATGGACTATATGAAAGACGCCGAGGCTGTGGTTGACAAAGCTTTGGATCTTAGCCGTAAAGACTGTTTCTTCAGTTTCCCGGCTGCAGGAGGCGTATTGGCAATGCAGCGTAAATGGCGCTATAAGAAACGTTGCCCCCTCTATCTATATCGATATAAAGATCTGCAAAAGCTGTTTGCTAAACGCAGCGGTTTCAATTTCCGCATCCGCAAAATCGAGCGGGATTTTTGGGTGCATGTGAGCCGGGTTTTGTAAATCTCATCTTCAGGCCACATCAGGCAGATTTTGGAATGCGTTGTATCGAGCGGGATTAACCAGAAGAGGCTGCTGCATTTATGGCGAATTTGCTTAAGGTGGACTCCATTAAACAGATTGAGCAAAAGCACAGTGTGGCGTACTAGCCCCCTGCCGGGCTCAAGGCCGGGATATCGCTGTTTTGCCACTAAGCGGAGAGATTAGGGACTAATCTTTGTGCCCCGCGCATCTTCCAGGCCGGGGGAATTATCATAAATCTCGATGTTGTAATATATTACCGCTATATAGTCTCGAGGAAAATCTCCATGAAAGAAAGAATGGATCAGATTCACATAGCGGACTACGGCTTTTTCGTAGGCATTAAGATTGGGATCCAAGGGGTGTAAGAGACGGGCAATCTGCTTGATCTTGAATGAAGGAATATCCAGATACACAGTTACACACGCGGGATTATACATCTGATTGATAAAGGTTTGAGTATTGTAGCCCGGCTCGGAATAGAGCTCCAGAGAGACAATCTGATTTGGGCTGAAGATATCCTCAGCGTTTTGATACAAGCTGTCCAAGACATTGAGCTTGGTAAGCATATCACTTTCCATCTTGCTTTCCAAGAGCTGTGTGATCTCTGCCAATTTTTCGGCTTTGGGCAAGAAACCCGAGCCTTTAACCGCATTGTTGAGCTTGAAGTGTGAATCTTTGCGCGCCATTCCCCAGGAAGCCACAATGCCGTTATGGGGCCCGGCAAGTCTGGGTGTTTCACGTTTGCCACTACTCATCATCTGACGAAAGACATCCAGGTACTCGGCTCTGCGAAAACGATTCCATTGCCAAAATTCCGGTGGAAAATCCACCAGATCAAGGCTTTGCCATTTGCCTTCCAATTTGGCCTCGATGCTATTGCTATCCGGAGCCGGCGTTTTTGCCGTGCTTTGTACACAATATCCATCCTGCCATATACTTTCGGGATCGTAAGCGGTATTTGCATACAAAGTATCAGTACTTAAGAGGCTTATTATCAAAAACAGGATTATTAGCATATCCACTCCCATGGTCTTTGGTTTGATGATCTGCTGCGGGTGCTTTGTAGGTTTTGATGAGACACAGGTGAATAGTCACCCCGATCCCGACGCCGAGCAGCAGTAGTATGAGCCAGATCGATCGGGCAAAAAACACCGCCGAAATCGTCAAAGTGCTCCATAAAAGAATCAGAGTAAAAATCTTCGTGATGATTGGAATGCCTTCCTTATCCCGGTAGCGTCGGATGTACTCTCCAAACCAAGGGTTGCCGATCAGCCATTGATATAGTCTGTCCGAACTGCGCACAAAGCAAGCAGCGGCAGCCAATAGAAAGGGTGTGGTGGGCAGAATTGGCAGGATAATGCCCAGCACACCCAAGGCTACAAAGATAAATCCTGCGCAGCGCAAAGCTAATGCCTTCAGGACTATCTTACGGTGATTAATGGCTTTGGGAGACATTATTGCTTTAAAGCTTCTTCCAGACCAATTCCCAGTGCTTTAGCAACACCTTCACCATAAGCGGGATCGCATTTATAGCAATTCCCAATGTGTCTCAGCTTGATGTGGCGCGCACAATCGCCCATGTTTCGAGCCGTATTATCAAATAGCAGCTGTTTTTGCTCTGGATTCATCAGATCAAAGAGCGCTTTGGGCTGGCTGAAATAATCGCTGTCATCACGATGATTCCAGTGATCTACATCGCCATAGAGCTTTTGCGGAGGCATTTTATATTCGGGTTGATCCTTCCATTCACCATCGCTATTGGGTTCATAACCCAGGGTGGCACCATAGTTTCCATCCACCCGCATCTGACCATCACGGTGATAGCTGTGCGTATCGTTCTTGGGTCTGTTTACCGGAATCTGGTGGTGATTGATGCCTAAGCGATAGCGCTGAGCATCCCCATAGGAGAATAATCGGGCTTGCAACAAACGGTCGGGCGAGAAGCCCAAGCCGGGAATGATATTTGCCGGAGTAAAAGCTGCCTGTTCTACATCTGCAAAATAGTTTTCGGGATTGCGATTGAGCTCGATGATGCCTACCTCGTGTAAAGGATAATCCCCTTTGGGCCATACCTTTGTGATATCAAAGGGATTGAAGGGTACTTGCCGGGATTCTTCCTGAGTCATTACCTGAATAAACATCTGCCAGCTAGGAAATTCCCCTTTGGCAATGCTTTCAAAAAGATCACGCTGGTGGCTTTCTCTATCTTTGGCAACAATGGCTTCTGCTTCCCGGTCACTGAGGTTTTTGATTCCTTGTAGAGTTTTGAGATGAAACTTTACCCAAACCATCTCATTGTCCTTGTTATACATACTGAAAGTGTGACAACCGTAACCATTCATGTGCCGATAGGAATATGGGATCCCTCTATCGCTCATGGTGATGGTAACCTGATGCAGCGCTTCGGGTAACATGGTCCAAAAATCCCAGTTATTGTCCGCACTACGCATATTGGTCTTGGGGTCGCGCTTGATCGCATGGTTCAAATCCGGAAATTTGAGGGGATCCCGGATGAAGAATACCGGGGTATTATTTCCCACCAGATCCCAAATCCCTTCTTCAGTGTAAAACTTTATGGCAAAGCCTCTGATATCTCGCTCTGCATCGGCTGCTCCACGTTCTCCCGCTACAGTAGAAAAACGAATAAAGAGCTCAGTTTCTTTGCCGATTTCAGAAAAAACCCCGGCTTTGGTGTATTTGGAAATATCAGCAGTTACCGTGAATTTGCCAAATGCTCCGGAACCTTTGGCATGCATTCTGCGCTCCGGAATCACCTCACGATCAAAATGGGCGAGTTTTTCCATTAACCATACATCTTCCATCAACAGCGGACCCCTGGGGCCGGCAGTTTTGATGTTTTGATTGTCCACCACCGGCGCTCCGGCTACAGTGGTCAGCTTTTTGTCTTTTACCTGCTTCTTTTTCATTAGTAACTCCTCCAGTCCTTTCACAATAAAAAGACTTGGTATACAGTAAAGTATAGATCAATATGTCCTTTGCACAAACCTGAATCTTTGTAAGAGTCCATGAGCTAAGAGACCAAGACCTATAGTAGCTGTTCTGAGATTCGGGGTAGGAGCGAGTGCTGTACTAATTAACCGCATTTTTGCATAGCTTTGCCGGAACACAGTAAAGAAATCGCCAAGGTCAACAGGCAATTTGTAATACATGGCTACGGATCAACACAGCAATTTAAGACTATAGCTTGTATGTGGAGCAAAGGCATTGAGATTGGTTGATTCCCAAGGTGTTATCTGCAATTTTGTCTGCGGGGAAACTCTATGCTCCCTGACAAATGTTTTGCAGCAGTTAGAGGACTCAATGTCGATTTAATCAGGGGTAAATGGCAGGCGGCAAACAAAGACAATTTAGCCTGTAAAAAAATAGCGGGGAACTGATCGCATATCAAATTTGCACACTGATTGTTTCTGACTATTTTATCAATCATGAGGCCGCAAGACTTCTAACCGAAAGCTGATGCAAATTTTGTCCCAGCATCAATGCTGACACTTATTTGAGGTGAGATATGAAAAAGCCCGTATGTAAGCTATTTTGTTTGCCCTTGCTGCTCTGCAGTTTGCTCCTGTTTTCTTGTTTTGATTCTTCCACAAAACCGGATGACGATCAAGATGGAACTCCCCCTGCCAGAGAAGGTATGCAAATGTTGAATCAACTCATTTTGGATTTTGATGACGATCACGAAATCACCGAAGCTGAAGACATCATGCTGCAAAGCGATTTCGACGCCATTGAAGCGAAATTTCAAGAATCACTGGATCTCGAGAGTAGTAATCCCATGGCTCATCTGGGTCTGTCAATACTTGAGATCGCCCGTTTGAATTTCGATACTGAATTGTGGTCATTGATTGAAGAGCTGGACGGCAGGCCCGAAGGTCCCCCCAAGAGGCTGTTCAACAATCAGATCGGGCTGCTGGCATCTAGTCCCAATCTCATTATGAAAGAACTGAATGTTGCCAAATCCGACAATCTCTCCATCCATCGCTTTCAAAACTTTGTGATCGACCATGTCTTGCCCCGTATTTCAGCCTCCATCAGCCATCTGAACTACGCCGTCGCTTTGGCAGATTCGAACGTAATCCTGATCGATACTGGAGAAGAAATGATGGAAGTGGATCGGGGAGAGATATATTTGTACAGTGCCGGATTGAAGATGCTCGCCGCTGCCTTCAACATGATGGTGGCATACGATTATGACCTGAAGGACGAAGATAACTCCTATGCCTGGATCGAGGATTTTGATGAATTGGATGTAGAATATGTGCAAGAAGATCAAGTGTTTAACTATACCGTGAATGATGGAAATTTGATCCTGAGATTGTATGATGATGACTACAACCAAAGGCACTTGGAAGCTGTACAACAGGAGTTTATGGCAAAGTTGCTAAAACACAATCTGGATAACAATCCGGCTTTTGGCACGCTTCGCTCACAAAGCTATTTGAATAGTATTCACAGCTCCATTATCGGTGCGGCTGGCGACATCAGAAACTGTGTGAACTACATCGAAGACGAAGATGACAACCAGAGCGACGACATCCTGAAGATAGAACACATCAGCAACATGAACGAAGAACTCGCCGATATCGATGAGAATGATCCCAACTTCATGCAAAACTGGAACAGCATCTGCGATGTAGCCACATGGTTGGAAAACGTGCTCAATGAAATCCAGAACATGAGCGAGAACGGAGTAGATTTCCAGGTGGATCTGGGCGAATTGTTCTCCGGCTCAAACAACGATATCCGGGATATCCTGCCTTATCACAGATGGAACCCGGCGGAAAACTGGGTCGAGCTGGATTACTACGAATACGGCTGGGCTTCCAATGAGCATAGTTTCCTTTATAACAACGAGTGGGTATATATCGACAATATCAATTACGTAACATTCCAGTATTACCGGCCTGAGTGCAATCCCATAGAGTTTACGGATAGCAATCTCGAACCCATCGATGAAGATGAATACCCCTATTTCCCGGATTACACTATGGGCGGTGTGTTCCCGGACATGACCAGAGATAAACTAATTGCATTACTTGACTAGAAAAGTCCTTATCGGAATGGGGATATGTCTTTTGATGTATCCCCTTTTCGTACATGCTCATAATCCGGACAGGATACAGAGTCACAATCGTTACATCGATTTCTACCGCCAAACATCAGACTCTGAGCCGGAAGGCTACCTTTATGCCTATGACTCACATTCACTTTGGGAGTTTTATCATCGTGGATATCAGATTAGCTGTGGATACTACGACAGTAACTTGCGTGGCCAGATCTCCGCATTGACGGATGAAGGCGGGATTCTGGATTTTGCCGCGCCTGTCCGCTATCTCAGCTTGGAGTTGGGTAGAGATATCGCAAATCACAGCTTCAAAGCCAGGGTGGAGCTGGCAAAAGATCCGGGCGCGGGGATAACATATGAAACATCGTTCGAAGGCAAATCCTGCCAGGTGTCCCTGGAGACGCGCAAAGCAAGAGCCGCCCTGGATTATGCCATCGCCGGGGATCTGGGCTCCATTCCCTTTCATTGGCTGAAAAGCAATCTGACGATGAGATTTGTGGACCAATACAAAAGCACCGATATCAAAGCCTCGGCATATTTCCCCACCCTCCACGATTCGCTCTTTGCAAACGACCTGAATATGTATGGCCTTCATTTCGAACAGCTACGCAGAGCCGGAGACAATACGCAAATCAAGCTGCAGGCATCATATTTTTACAGCTCGGCCCGGCTAAGATACAAAGGAGAACTATACGGTAAGCTGGATCACCTCAATTTGTTCAAACTGGGAATTGATGTAGGTCGTAAAAATCAACATCTGGACTGGACTCTCGGCATAAACAGCTATCACAGCTTCATTGATGATGATTCGTACTTTGACATCTGGCCTTTCTCCGCCTGGGATGCCTTCCTGGTGCATCGCAGCCGGATTAAACGATTTCACATCAATTCATGCTCTCCCTTTGCGGGTTTATTGTATCACAGTGCCAGTCCCGACGCCGAAGGACCGGCATTTTGGGGAGCGATCAGCTATCATCATCACTTTATGGAGAGCGATATTCTTTTAAAAAACCGAAAAGTAGTGCTTTATCCCTTCCTCTTCAGTTATGAGAGCATCAAATTTGATGTATCCGAAGACCTGGACGCGCATCTGGAGATAAAACCAAAGTTTTGCTACCGCTATTCAGGGGGCGAGATCGAGTTGGAAATAACGCAATTGCTTCCGCTAAAATGGCGCAAAATCCTAGATTATGATGGTGGCGAACCCTCACAAGGCCCGGGCAAAAAGACGAAACAATGGGGCGGCACCCAAGCCCGCTTGAATCTCAATTTCCTGTTTTAAGTCCCAATTCATCAATTCATCAGCCCCAGAAATACAAGCAAGCAAATAATCTACTTGACGAATCAGGCGCCCGCATTAATTAGGCATTTAACTAAATACCTAAGGATGCCTAATGTCTGATAACGTGTTCAAGGCCATTGCCGACGCTAATCGGCGTAGAATACTCAACCTGCTGAAGGTTCACGACACACTCAGCGCGGGAGAGATCGCCGAATACTTTGAATTCACCAAGGCCAGTCTCAGCGAACATCTTAAGATACTGCGCAATGCCGGCCTCATCTACGGCTCCAAAAAGGGGCAATATGTCTATTACCGGTTAAACACCAGTATCTTCGAGGACATTCTGGCCTGGGTAGTAAATCTGAGAAACAAAAGTGAGGAATCATGAAGCGCATCAAACACTTTGCCGGCACCGTCATCCTGCTGCTGGTATATCTTATTGCCCTTGCATTCATCGCTCAAGCCCTGCCCGCGGATGCCGAAATTCCCATCCATTGGAATGCAAAAGGCGTGATCGACGGATACGCACCAAAAAGTACTGCTATCTTTTTAGCTGTCCTACTGGTGCCCGGACTCTTTCTATTCCTGTATCTGATGCCCTACTATTCGCCCAGATACAAACGGCAGGCACAGAGATTTGACCGGGTATTGCCCTACATCTCGTTTATGCTAGTACTTTTTTTGGCGCTGCTGAACATCTACGGCCTCTGCTATAGTCTGGGTGCAGACAGACTGCCCTTCAATCCTGTCCTTATCATCATCGGTTTCTTAATGATGTTTTTGGGGAACCTGCTGCCCAAACTGCCTCGCAATTTCTTTGTGGGGATTCGTACTCCCTGGACCATCTCGGATGAGGATAACTGGCATAGAACGCACCGGGTGGGGGCACGCACCTTTCTATTGGGTGGATTGCTGTTGATCATCAAGGGCTTTTTGAGTCTCAACCCCGCTTGGCAAATCGCCAGTTCCTGGCTGGCATTGGCGCTTTTGCTCTACCCGTTGCCATATTCTCTCTACTTATTCAAGAAAAAGTCTCGCTAAATCGCTGAAGGCGGGGTCAAGCGCTCCGCCTTCCTTATCTCAGCCGGCCTGTGCGTGATCTGAACCCAGCCGGGAGCCTGATGAACAGCTCCTTTGGACAAGTATGAGAACTTTGGAGAGGGCAGCATGAGGCTTTCACGGGCGCAAGGGTCTATAATGTGCGCGGCGATTTTGAACAGCGTGGAGGCTATAAAGAGTCACTGAAAAATCATATCCATTCATTTAAACAAATGTCCAAGTCCAATAGATGATTAACCAGACGAGTTATATATTCCAAACATGCTAAATCTTTCAGATCATTTTATTGTAGCTGTTGCAATGGATTTTGTAAAACCCAGGGGAATGTCCATTGCTTCCCAAAAAGGTAGAATAATTGATTATTGGTTATAAAACTGGATAGCCTGACACGGGACAGTCCAAGTCCAATAAAACCGGTGTTTATGTCTTATCTTGCTTGCCATAAATGTGATAGCATCAATTATCCATTGAGAGCAATTTGATTTTTCAATAAGGGTTACACACCGATTCAGCATAAGTATACGTGGGTATCACACGGGTGTCTCATGTGTGTCGACTATGAGACGACAGGAATAGCGATGGTATCCGACAGAAGATAACGGGCAAAACCAAATCAGTGATGTCTCCGGTTGGGAGCAGAAACCAACGGGGAATATCCCTCTACGATCGCAGAACTCACTTGACCACAATGAATTTGTGGGATGTAGTCACTCCATTATCTGTGCTGATACGGGCAAAATAGACACCCGATGCAAAGTTCTTAAATGGCTGTACCCATTGGTCCAGGGCAGTTGCCGTCCGGTAGGAGATAACTTTTTGACCCCGGATGTTGAATATCTTGATCTTCATGGGTGCCAATTGGAGATCATATCTGCTTTTCAAGGTTATACTTCCAGCATCATCGCGGTGAAGATAGTTCTCTGGGACTACCAGGTTTTGCTGTGGATTATCCACCGCATAAAAGGTGTATGAGTCTCCCTTTGCTAGGAGAGGAATAGAGTACCCAGTATCCAGATATCTGAAGGATACATCTCTGAGGTCAAGCTCTGATCACCAAAACCTGCAAATCGGGCACTATTTTGTCCATTGTTTGTAACTATTATCAGCTTCAAAATCAAGAGAATAAATCCGTAATGATATATGCAATACACCAATACGGATTACGTAAGGAAGCAATTGGAGTCTTGGATATATATATGTTTTGGCATTTGCAATTTTAGTGCCCCGATTTGCAATTTTCGGTGACACTTTTTAGAGGCCCAGCATAAAACAGCGAAACATGACAGATGCTCACCGTAATATCGGGTATGATCCACAAAGATTTCTCTTGACTGAGCAGCCATGTGAATAATAATATGTAATGAAGACTTAAAGATCAATCCCCAAGGAGGAAATACCATGTTTTTAAGCGGATCACAATTAAAAGAGGTATTCCAAAAGGCCAAACAGCAGCGTTTTGGAATCATGGCATCCAATGTTGTTTTCGATACTCAAATCCGGGCAATCGTCCAAGGTTATAACAGCGTGGGCAGCGACGGTCTGATGCAAATGAGCAGCGGCGCCTGCAAATACGCCGCCGGTGAAAGTCAGGATATGAAAGTGGGAGCCCGGTTGATCTCCACGATGATCAAAACCTTTGCCTCGCAATTTCCCAAGAGCGGGATTGGTTTGCACATCGACCATGCTACCCCAAATTACTTTGATTTCATAGTATATTGCATCGAGAACAATCTGGTTACATCCGTGATGATCGATGCCTCCAAGGAGCAGCTGGCGGAAAACATCCGCATCACCAAAGAGGTAGTGGATGTGGCTCATAAACACAGCATCTTGGTGGAAGGCGAAATCGGGCACATCAAGGGGACTGAAGATGAGATTGTCTCTGATACCGAGCTTTATACTCATCCCGAGGAAGCACTGGAATTTGTGA
>LSQX01263448.1_pt2 | contig 10944 bp, 9 predicted proteins | sample 654561 | NCBI WGS metagenome assembly LSQX01 (sample SAMN04489861, study PRJNA283612) | anaerobic digester metagenome | isolation source: 4 biogas reactors fed with cattle manure at either 37C or 55C with and... | place: Denmark: Kongens Lyngby | collected 2014 | reverse complement strand
CCCAGAATGAGATCAGCCGCATCACTATGGGCAGCAGAAAACAGTTTTCTCGCACGTATGTCCCTCCGCAAGAAGGCTATAATAAGGAAGAGCTCTACAACCATACCCTGAACAATAACATAAAAAGCTGGATTGTTCTTTTAGCATGGCTAGGTATAAACGCCATCTTTGCCCTGCTCTATCTTTTAGAGGTCATTGCTGCTAAAGAGCTGATTCTGCTTTCTATGTTCTTCTATCTCTCTGACCTGATCTGTGTTGTGATATGGTGCCCCTTCCAGTCTTTCATCATGAAAAACCGTTGCTGCATCAACTGCAGGATTTTCAACTGGGGACACTTCATGATGTACACACCGCTGCTCTTCATTAAGAATTTCTTTACCTGGAGCCTGTTCTTCACATCCATCGTCGTGCTCATCCGTTGGGAAATTACATACGCCTATCACCCCTATCGCTTTTGGGAGGGCTCGAACACAAACCTTCGTTGCGAAAATTGCCAAGAAAAAATATGCAAGATAAAGAAACCGCTTAAGTCAACCTCAAAGAACACCAAATAGTGTTAGAGTGAAAAGGGAACAGGGTATATATTAGCTGAGAATTTTGTAAAGTATAATTTATATAAAATGAAAGGGAAGATAAGATGAAAACGGTAGAAATAAGAAAAGACTGGTATTGGGTAGGAAACCTGGATCCGAATCTCAGAGTATTCGACATCATCATGCAAACGGAGTTCGGCACCTCTTATAATTCATACCTCTTAAAGGGCTCGGAGAAGACGGTTCTCTTTGAAGCATCAAAACTAAAATGCTACGACGAGTTTTTGGACAAGGTAACATCCATAACACCCATTGAGGATATCGATTACTTGGTTGTTAGCCATACAGAGCCAGACCATACCGGCGTCATCGAGAAATTGCTTGACATTCATCCCGGATTAAAAATCATTGCCTCTTCTTCCGGAATCGGCTTTATGAAGGAGATCTGTAATCGGGATTTTACCGCTATAGCTGTAAAAGATGGCGATGAGATCAGCCTGGGGAACAAGACGCTACGCTTCATAATGGCGCCCAACCTTCATTGGCCTGATACCATGTTCACCTATGTTCCCGAGGACAAGACCCTGGTAACTTGCGATGCATTTGGGGCGCATTTCTCCTTTGACGGTGTTACCAATGACAAGCTAAAGGCTGCAGGTCAGGAAGAAAACTACCACAAATCCATGCGCTACTATTTCGACACGATCATGGGACCCTTTAAGTCCTTCATGCTCCAGGGCATTGCAAAGATTGAGAATTTGGAAATCGAGACTATATGTCTCGGCCACGGTCCTGTTTTAGTCGAAGATCCTTGGAAGAACGTAGAAATCTACAAGAACTGGGCGCTGGAATCAAATCCCAATACGAAGAAAACCGTAGTCATACCCTATGTGACAGCCTATGGGTATACAGGCATGTTGGCCGAAAAACTTGCCGAGGGCATGCGCGCAGCCGGTGACATTGAAGTGAAATCCTATGATATGGTAAATGCAGATAGCAATAAAGTACTGGATGAAATCTTCTGGGCGGACGGTGTCCTTTTTGGAACACCAACCATCGTAGGAGAGGCGCTCAAGCCTATCTGGGATCTCACAACCTCTATGTTTTCCAGAACCCACGTTGGGAAAATTGCCTCAGCCTTCGGCTCATTCGGATGGAGCGGTGAAGGAGTTCCCCATATCATTGAGAGGCTAAAGCAGCTTAGAATGAAGGTGTATAAGGATGGTCTAAAAATCAAATTCAAACCCAACAAGGCTCAGCAACAAGAAGCCTATGAATTTGGATACGGCTTCGGAATGTCCGTGCTGGCAGGGAAAATCGTAGATGCGATTAAACCCGCAAGTGACAAGCGTAAATGGAAATGCATCATCTGCGGTGAAGTTGTGGAGGGGCCAAATCCCCCGGATGCCTGCCCTGTATGTGGAGTAGGGCCGGAGCAGTTCGTTGAACTCCCTGCCTCTGACATCTCTTTTAAGTCTATGAAGGAAGAACGGTTTATCATAGTCGGAAACGGAGCCGCGGGAACCTCTGCTTGTCAAGAAATCCGCAAGAGAAACCCGGTTGCAGAGATCGAACTCATTTCATCGGAAGATGTGATTGGGTACAACAGACCCATGCTAACAAAGGGCATCCTCGCTAAAATGGATGCACCCAATTTTAACATAAAGCCGGAAGGTTGGTATAAGGAAAACAAGATTAAAGTGACCTTGAATACAACCGTAACCGACGTGGACCCCGTTGAGAAGAAATTGACTCTTTCCAATGGAGAAATCCACCCTTACGATAAGTTGATTCTGGCCACCGGAGCCGTCTCCAATGTACCTCCCATGGTGGGAGTAGATCTGGAAGGGGTGTTCTCCATCCGTTCCTTAAAGGACATTAACAGGCTAAAGGAATACCTGCCCAAGGCAGAGCAGGTGGTAGTCGTCGGCGGAGGCGTTCTTGGCCTTGAAGCAGCTTGGGAGGTTCGTAAAGCGGGCAAGGAAGTTACTGTAATTCAGAACTCCAACTATCTCATGGACAGACAGCTGGATGACAGAGGATCTGACATTCTCCGCGATTATGCAGAAAAAGCAGGAGTGGCGGTTAATGGAGGCATCGGTTGCACTGAGATTGTAGGTGAAGGCGGGAAGGTTACCGGTGTCAAACTGAAGGACGGTACGGTGCTCCCGGCACAGATGGTCCTATTCTCTACGGGAATTAGACCCAACGTGGATATCGCCAAGAAAGCCGGCGCAGAAGTGGATCGGTTTATTCACGTCAATGAAAGAATGGAAACCAGCGTAAAGGACATCTACGCATGTGGAGATAGCGCAGTCTATGATGGAAAGAGCTTTGGACTTTGGAACCAGGCCATCGATATGGGTAAGGTTGCCGGAGCCACCGCGGCAGGAGACGAAGCCGCTTATGAGACCATCATACCCGCCACTGCATTTAATGGAATGGGTACTTCTCTCTTCTCCATTGGAGACCCGGGAAAGAACTCTGACAAGAAATATAAGAGTTATGAAATGTACGATGAAGCCAAGAACACTTATGAAAAGCTGTACTTTGTGAATAACAGATTTGCAGGTGGGATTTTGATAGGTGATGTATCCAAGTCATCCAAACTCCTGAATGCTTACAAGAATCAGGAAGCTCCGGAAAAGCTGATCTAACAATCTCACATATTGGAGGAATGCAGATGCTTCACGACTATGCTCAATTTCGGCAAACTCTGAAATCCGGTAAGCCACCGGTTATCAGTGTAGCGGTGGCACAGGACCGGGAAGTGATTCACACTATCAAGGTAGCCTGTGAAGAAGGGCTTGCCAGGGCGGTCTTTGTGGGAGACAGGGAGCAAATAGAAAGAATTATGGGGGAAGAAGGAATTTCTTCCCCTACTCCTATTATCCATGAACCCGATGAGGAAGCTGCATGCAAAAGAGCCGTGCAGCTTGTTAAAGCCGGAGAGGCCGACCTGTTGATGAAAGGTCTGGTCAACAGCAGTACCTTTCTCCGCGCTGTGCTTCGCGGAGAAAAGGATGCCGGCTCAAAAGGATTTTTGAGCCATCTGGCTGTCTTTCAGATTCCCGGCTACGACAGATTATTTTTTACTTCAGACGGAGGCATGAATGTAGCACCGGGCTTAGCGGAAAAGAAACAGATTCTGATTAACGGAGTGGAGGCACTGCATAGTCTAGGCATCCAAATCCCTAAAGTGGCCATAGTTACTGCCAATGAGAAGGTGGACCCTAAAATACCGGCAACCACCGATGCTGCGGCCCTGGTGAAAATGTGGGAAGATGGAGAAATTACCGGATGTTTGCCGGAAGGCCCTATATCCATGGATGTGGCAATGAGCAGGGAGGCTGCCATTCACAAAGGCATAGACAGCAGGATTGCCGGCGAGGTGGATTTCTTTATTGCGCCCAATATAGAGGCCGGCAATATGGTTGGAAAGGCATTGATTTATTTTGTCGGTGCCAAAATGGCGGGCTTAATTCTGGGAGCCGAATATCCTATCGTAATGACATCACGGGCAGAAAATACGGAAGGAAAGCTCAACTCCATTGCCTTGGCGTCAGTGCTTGCAAGGAGGGGAAGAAATGCCCTATAGAATACTCTCTATTAATCCCGGCTCGACCAGTACCAAGATTGCGCTCTTTGAGGATGAGAAGGAACTGTATTCCGTCAATATAGACCACAGTACAGAAGAGCTACAGGGCTATGGAAAAGTCTCTGAGCAACTGGACTTTCGTAGTGGAGCGGTGATTGCGGAAATGAAGAAGCAGAATACGGACCTATCAAAGCTATCTGCCGTAGTAGGCAGAGGAGGAATGTTTCCTCCGGTCTTGGCAGGCGGTTATTTGGTTAATGAGAATATGAAAGGCATGATTTATAGTGACCGGGTTGTGGACCACGCATCCAACTTGGGCGCCTTGATCGCCGCCTCTATTGCAGAGCCATTGGGTATCCCTGCCTATATTTACGATGCCGTTTCCTCTGATGAGTTTTGTGACTTGGCACGAGTAACGGGCATGCCGGAATTTACTCGCAGGAATTTTTCCCATGTTCTCAACACCAAGGCTATGGGAAGGAAATACGCAAAGGAGAGAGGCGGATCTTACAGTGATTACAATTTGATAATCGCCCATCTCGGTGGAGGAATTTCCATCAGCGCTCATCAAAAGGGCAGGATCATGGATTCCATCAGTGATGACGCAGGACCTTTTTCTCCGGAACGCTCCGGTAGCATGCCCCTTAATTTTATTGTAGAACTCTGCTATTCCGGCAAGTTTACAAGGGAGGAAGTGCTGAGAAAGATTAGGGGCGGAGGCGGGCTGAAGGCTCACCTGGGCACTGCCGATTGCCGGGAGATTGAAAAGAGGATAGTCGCAGGGGATGAGTATGCAAAGCTAATATATGAAGCGAGGGGTTATCAGATCGCCAAAGGAATCGGAAACATATGCACAGTTTTTGATGGCCCAATCGATGCAATCATCTTGACAGGCGGGGTGGCTTATTCCAAGATGATCACAGAAATGGTAACAAAGAGAGTTGATTTCATTGCACCGGTCGTATTATTTCCCGGGGAAAATGAGATGGAATCCCTGACCTTGGGAGCGCTACGGATCCTAAGAGGAGAGGAATCAGCCAAAGAATACATCTAAGTCTGTCCCTGTGGCTGTTTTATAGGTATTTGCCATGTAGCTTTCTTTTCAACCCCCTGGAGAGCCAAAGGATAGGCGCAGACAGCACGAACCAAAGCAGGGTATAGAGTAGACAAACCTGCCCCATAAAATGCAGAGGATAATGGGAATAATCCCAAACGTTCCAACCTAAAGCCAGGTTGAAGACGCAACCGAACAAAAACTCGATACCGGTTATGACCAGAGCCCCTATGAGGCAACCCTTCCAAAGTGGAAAGGATCTGCTTCCTGTAAATATGTGATAGAGGATAACAAAGCTGAGTCCACCTGCAAAAAACATCGTCCAATGTGTAAACCCACGAAAAAGAATCTCAAGCCCGCTGTAGACTGTTGCTCCCAATACAAAAACAAACATATATTCAAAAGTGCGCGCCATACTTTATCCTCCACAGTTTTATTATTGATATGTGTAGTGTTTGTGGCGGACACAAAAATTAACAGCTGAAAAATTTTCCGAAATTATATTGTAATAATACCGCAACTGCGGTATTATGGATGTCGAGCCCATAAACCTGCGGGTGTAGTTCAATGGTAGAACGTGGCCTTCCCAAGGCTAANNTCGATTCTCTTCACCCGCTCCAAAACAAAAAGCCCATCACTGATGGGCTTTTTGTTTTGGAAGGAATCGAGGAGAATCGAACTCGCAAGCAAAAATCTATAGCCCTTGACAAAATACTGGCATCAACCTAATATTAGACTATATCCAATAGCCTTCTCTCATTTGAAACTGAGGTAGTTGATTATGTCTAATAAAAATAATAGTATGATAGATGCTAATATAAAATGTTCCTGCAAGGGTTATAATCTGGACAAATTGCTCCAGCCTAACATCCTTATTCTGCTTGCAAAGAAGAGTTTACACGGGTATTCAATAATTCAGGCACTAGAAAAAAAGGACCTATTTTTCGGAGAAAAAGCAGACAATACCGGAATCTACCGCACGCTTAATAAGCTGGAAGAAAAGGGTATGATACGATTTGAATGGGAATTGGAAAATACCGGTCCGGCCAGGAAAGTGTATCATATAACTGATGAGGGCCTTACATGCCTCTCCAACTGGATCGTTACCTTGGAGAGTTACCACAAGATCATAGAGGGTATGACGGAAGAGGCAAAATTAATCTTAGATAAATAAGCAAAAGGCCGAATTACGTTAATCCCCTGGCCATATGTAGAGGTGTCTGACATTTATAAAATTGTCCGACACCAAATACAGATGTGTTTAGATATGATCTTCACTATCTGGCCGCTTACCGCTATACTGCTTCGTCAATTTGCTGCTGGAGCTCGGCAATATGTTCGGTCCAACTCTTTACCGCACTCGTGTCACCCTTGTCCTGAGCCTTCCGAAGGGCCTGTTTGTATGACAAAAGCTTAAATTTCATTGTACGCTTGTCCATGAAGTCACCTCCTTAAATAATAATTATACCACATTTTATGCATATATGCAAGAGGAGACAGCTCTTTCCAAGTGAGAATTTTCTTGCTATAATAATACTGTTCCACGATTTGTAAAAGGAGGCAAAATGACGATTCTACGAATAGAGAACCTTTGTAAAAGCTATCAAATGGGTGAGGTGGAAGTAAAAGCTCTGACCGATGCCACCTTCGATATCAATAAAGGAGAATTTGTAGTAGTTCTAGGCCCCAGCGGTTCCGGCAAGAGCACGCTGTTGAACATCATCGGGGGTATGGATTCTCCTAGCTCAGGGAAAGTGTTTTTCAAAGGAGAGGAAATCACCGGGTTTGATGAAAAGAGACTTACGGAATTCAGACGCAGCCGTGTGGGTTTCGTCTTTCAGTATTACAACGTCATGGCTAGCCTCACCGCAGAGGAAAATGTGGAACTGGCAATGGAAATCGTCGAAGACCCATTATCGGTAGACGAAGTGATTCAAGCCGTGGGCCTGGGAGAGAGGAGAGATCATTTTCCATCCCAATTGAGCGGTGGGGAACAACAGAGGGTTTCCATAGCGCGGGCGATAGCAAAAAACCCGGAGCTGCTCCTCTGCGATGAACCTACAGGTGCTCTGGACTACGATACAGGAATTGCAATTATGTCCCTGCTCCGCAAGCTGAACCGGGAAATGGGAAAAACCCTCATGGTCATCACGCACAATTCGGACATCGCCCTAATGGCAGATCGTGTGATAAGAATGAGGAGCGGCGAAATCACTGAGGACACTGTCAACCTAAACCCTGTTAGCGCAGAGGAGATTAAGTGGTAATGGCCAAATTGGATCTCATGCTGCTTCGCATGATTAAAAACTCCAAAAGTCAATTTCTTGCCGTCTTGATTATTATCGTGGTGGGCATTTGCGTATATACCTCTATGAACATGGCATCCGATAACCTGGGCCACACTTTAGACAGTTATTATGAAGAGAATAGATTTCATGACCTCTTCGTTCAGGTCATGGGTGTTCCTGTGCAGGAAACGGAGCGGTTGCAAGGCATTGCGGGAGTGTCTGATGTCTCGGGCACCCTCACCATGGACGTACCGGTTCTTTCCGCCGACACAGAGAGGCGCAAAACCTTGCGTTTGTACACTACGAAGGGAGACCCACGGGAGCTGAGCGGGTCTATCTTATTAGAAGGCAGACCGCTATCCCAAGGAAGGAAGGAGATCTGGCTCATCAGCCAGTATGCGAAAGCAAATGGAATTGTGCCCGGAGATGAAATCCGAATCCAGGTTTCCGGGATGGACCACACTCTAACGGTAGTTGGCGTTGTGGCCAACCCTGAATTTATTTACCTCATAGAAAATGCCCAGTCCATTATGCCCGACGAAAGCAACTTTGGTGTGGGGTATCTGTCGGAAGCTACAGGGCGCATGATCATGGGTGAAGGTCAGAACTACAATTATATTCGGATCGAATATGAGCCCGGAGTGGATGAAGAAATATTGACTGAGGCGGTGGAAGAACAACTCAAGCCATATGGGATCAACAGCGTTACGAAGCGTGAAAATCAATTGAGCAATGCGATCATGCAGGAGGAATTAAATAGTTTGACCATGATGTCCGACTCTCTACCTTTTCTTTTTCTTTTCACTGCAGGTTTTATCCTCGTGATGATCTTATCCCGGATGGTTAAGAATGACCGACTTAAGGTTGGTGTCCTGAAAGCCATCGGATATGGAAACAAGCCCATACTGCTGCATTATACGAAGTATGCTATAGTAGTTGGGATTATCGGCGGACTTTTAGGCAGTTCCCTGGGTATGGCTTTGGCCGGAGCGATGACCAAGCTGTACTTAGAGTTTTTTAACCTGCCCCTGTTAAGGCTTGAATTCGATATTACCTATATTTTCACAGCTATACTTTTGACAGCGCTATTCTGCGTTGTTTCCGGTATAATCGGAGCAAGGGGTGTGCTAAAGATTGCCCCTTCCGATTCCATGCGGGAGGAACCGCCCAAAAAGGGCAAGCGCATTCTGCTTGAGCGGGCCCCCTTTGTCTGGAAGCGGTTTTCTTTCAGTCGCAAGCTGGTCATGAAGAATATTTTCCGGAATAAAAAGCGTACCATTTTTGTAATCACCGGTGTGACGCTGACTTACGGGATGATGATGTTTACTGTGACAATGCCGGAGGTAGTCGATCAGTTGATGAACCAGCACTTCACAGAGTTTCAGAGGATGGACTACAATATTGGGTTTTATAAACCCACTGATGAGAGTGCGGTTGGTGATTTGTACCATTTGATTGACATAGACTATGCAGAAGGAAAAGTCGAATTTCCATTTGAATTATCCAGAGGTCACAAGAAGCAATCTGTGAACATTCTGGGGCTGGAGAAGGATACGCGCTTTTATTCCTTTAAGGATGCGGGAGATAAGCCGGTGTACGTCCGGGAGGGCGGGATTTTGCTATCGGAAAACCTGGCGAAATCATTGAATGTCGGAACGGGTGATAACATACAGATTAAGAGCTTCCTTACGGAGAAAACGGAACTTGACCTGCCAGTTGCCGGGGTGATAAAACAGTCTCTCGGCATGAACGCCTACATGGAAATCGATGAAATGAGAAAGCGGTTGCTGGAGGAGGGCATGGTTACCGGGGTTTTTTTGGACTCCGGTGATGATGCAATTTCGGAAAAGCTACTGAAAGCCGCAAATATTGCTTCGGTTATGTCCACGCAGGATATGCGAGATGTTTATGAAGAATATATGGAATTGATTATTGTCAGTATCGGTTTTATGCTGTTTTTTTCCGGAATTATCGGATTCTGTATCGTGTACATTTCTACCATGATCAGCATCAGTGAGCGGGAAGGCGAGTTTTCATCCCTGCGGGTTCTGGGTTTTACAAAGATGGAGATTTTCCGGATGATACGCAGAGAAAACAATATGATTACGGTGATAGGAATCTTGGCGGGAATCCCCGTTGGGTGGATGTTTTGCAAATACAGTTCAGAGGTTTTCAGCACGGATATCTACAGCCTGGATATGATGCCAACCCTTGGGACGGCAATATGGGCAGGTGTTTTTACAGTTGGTTTTGTGGTATTAGCGCAGCTTGCAACCTATCGAAAAATACGGAAGCTGGATTTCCTGCAAGCCTTGAAAAATAGAGCCGGATGAAGAATAGGAAAGACTGGAAAGGATGGTTACCCCATGAAAAAAGATAAAAAGAAAAGATGGATCATCGCGATCGTATTGCTTTTCGTGCTCGTAGCGTCTGCCATTGGCATGCTTTATACGGGAGGGGTCGAGGCAGAGGTGGTGTCAGTAGACAAAGGGCCGGTCCGAAAGCTGATTAAAGAAACGGGTACAGCGGAATCTGGTAATGCAATCGTCATTGCCTCCAATTTTTCCGGGGAAATTAAAGGTGTCATCGTAGCGGAAGGTGACTCTGTCAATGCAGGGGACCTTCTCCTTACAGGGGATGAGAGCGTGGCGCAGTTGGATTTGAAAAGCCTCCGAGCACAGTTATCCGGCTTGGAAGTCTCCCATGGAAGGGCAAGAGAAGCGGTGAGCAAGAACAAGACCCTCTATGATCAGGGTGCGTTGAGTCGGGAGGAGTATGATGCGGCAATGGCCGCCGAAAAGGAACTGGCAGCTCAAGTATCTTCCTTGCGCTATTCCATCGAGAGTTTTGCAAAAGCTTCCGGGGCTTCGGGAGTCACGGCACCAATCGACGGGACGATAACCGAGGTCTACGCCAAGGAGGGAGAGTATGCGGTGATTGGCGCAGGTTTATTTGAAATTTCGGACTTGCAAGATCTGTATATTGAAGTGGATCTAATTGCAGGGGATGCAGATAAGGTGGAAGTAGGAGATCAAGTCCTGGTTTATGCAGGGGACAGCGGCGGTCTCCCTGCCATGGGCAGCAGCGTCCGCCGCATCCATCTAAAAGCCAGGGAAGAGCTCTCGGGTCTCGGAATCATGCAGAAGAGGGTCAAAGTTGAAATTCAGATGGAGCCCACGATCTCATTGCGGTTGGGCAGTGATGTGGACGTGGAAATCATTGTGGAAGATATGGGAAATGTGCTGCGAGTTCCCGTGAGCGCGGTTTTCAAGCTGGATGGGGACCACTATGTCTTCGTTGCAGAGGACGGCAAGGCTCGTATGCGGCAGGTCGAAATAGGATTGGAAGGCGATGACCATATTGAAATAGTATCCGGTTTGGCGGTAGGGGAAATGGTGATACGTTCGCCGGGAAACGAAATAGAGGATGGCGTTCGAGTTAATTAGGGAAGCAGGGGGACGGTTCTTTTGC
>LSQX01065729.1_pt1 | contig 10944 bp, 12 predicted proteins | sample 654561 | NCBI WGS metagenome assembly LSQX01 (sample SAMN04489861, study PRJNA283612) | anaerobic digester metagenome | isolation source: 4 biogas reactors fed with cattle manure at either 37C or 55C with and... | place: Denmark: Kongens Lyngby | collected 2014 | reverse complement strand
ACCAGGCATTTGCTGACCAACCCCATGGGTCCTTGGCCGATGCTAACCGGCGGCTGCTGCCCCTGGTCAACGTCCATCCGGATGCTGGCCCGCAACTGCTGCAGGTTATTGTAGCACTCCACGGTCTCGGCCTTGGCCAGTGCGCGGCCAGGGACGCTGCCGGCGTTCTCCAGCCCGGGGTGTGAAGTCTGCTGGCTGAAAGGCACACTCTCGGGCCTGGTCTCGGCCTTGCCCTTGCACCCAGTTGCCAGCGTGATGATCATCAGAGCAATGGCCATCATGGCTGCCATATCACGTAACGACTTGCTCATTAGAGACACCCAAAAGAGCGAGATTACCAGTTGACAACGTCTGGGTCCGGTCAGGGCCGAATGATGAAGAGCGGGTCGCCATACTGCACACCGGAGCCATCTTCGCTCTTGACGTCGCTGATCAGGCCGTCAACGGGGCTCGTGACATCCGTCGGCTTGCGGAGGACCTCAATGATGCCGAGCCGCTGTCCACTCTTGACCTGGTCGCCCACCTTCACCAGAGGATCGAGACCTGGCTCCTTGCCGCGATAGAAGAGGCCAACCACGCGGGCCTTCACGGTGACCTCATCGGGCTCTGGCTCGGGGCACGGCTGCCCACCGGCCTCCGCACCGCTCGTGACAGGTGACGGCATCTCGACAAAACGCGCCAGACGAACTGTGGTATCACCTTCGGTTACTGATAGTTCGGCAGCCGAGGAGGCCTTCAGTATCTCCAGCAGCTCCAGTATGCGCTCGCGGTTGATGCTCAAGGAGTTGCCCCTTTGCAGGTATGAGGCGCGGGTAAATCGCCCGCGCCACAATAATCTTCACCTAACGGAGAGCTGGCTTCAGCTCCCCTTCGGCAGCCGTGTCACCAAATTATGAGGTCACACGCGTGACATACTCGCCGGTGCGGGTATCCACGCGGATCACGTCGTCCTGGTTGACGAAGAGCGGGACGGTCACGATGGGGCCGCCCTCGACTGTCGCGGGCTTATTACCACCCTGAGCGGTGTCACCGCGCAGGCCGGGCTCAGTGCGGATCACGCGCCGGTCCACGGTGTTGGCCACGTCGATACCAAGGAGCTTGTCATTGTGGCTGATGAACCAGACGGACTCCCCGTCCTTCAGCCACTGGCCCTGCTCCCCGACTTGCTCCTTGCTCATCTCGATCTGGTCGTACGTGTCCAGATCCATGAACATGTAGGTATCGCCGGTGCCATATAGGTACTGCATTTCCTTGCGCTCCACCCGTGCCGGCTCGACCTTTTCGCCGGAGCGAAAGGTCTTGGCAAAGACGTTGCCCGTCTCCATGTCACGCAGACGCGTGCGCAGGACAGCTTGACCCTTGCCGGGCTTGTGGAATTCCTGGGTAACGATTTGGTAGACTTTGCCATCAAGTTCGATGGTAAGGCCCGGTTTGAAGTCACTGGTGGAAATCAAAATTCTGCCTCCGCAAATATCCGCAGGCACAGCCTGCGGATCATGGTCCCATGACGAGCCATGTTCAGGATTGGACGATTCTACAAGATAGTGCGGGAAAAGTCAAAAAGAGGAGGTCCTGTCTGGCCTTCAACATGCCCATTTTGTCCTTCGAGTCCACCGCCGATTACGTGGGGCACGTCTCCAAGTTGGCTGATTGGGACGCAACTTGGAGACTTGCGCGAGGCGAATACTCAGTCTGATAGCCCACAGGCACCACCAGACGCAAGCCGTGGCGATGAACTCTCAACGACAGCTGCGCTGGCTCTTCCACTTCCCCGTCAACCTCCCACAGCGCTGGTGGGCATGTCTCCAGTTCCAGAGCATTCGCAGCAAAGACTTCGATCTCAGGTATGCCCGACAGGGGAGCATCTCGAAGCGCCACCAGGCCGGCGATCGAGATCAACCGCCGCCGCGAGCAACCCCGCAGCACCAGTACCTGCAGCATGCCATCATGATCAGTTCCCGGCACCTCAAGCCTCACCCGCCATACCTGCCGCCGGAGGTTGAGCGCGAACACGCCCCACATGCTGCCCTGACGCTCCTCGCCATCCACCCGCAGCCTGTACTCCCACGGCCGAGCCTGAGGCAGCGTCTTGAGGAAGCGGTTAACGAGGGCCGGCACCCCCAGTCTCCCCTTCCAACGGCTGCTGACCTGGCATTGCACCAGTGCTCCGAGCCCCGCGTCCGCCTGCCCGATGAAGGCCCTGCCATTGGCTAATCCCAGGTCTATGGTGTGGGCGTTGCCGGCGGCGATCACGGCGCAGGCTTGTGGCAGGTCTCCCGGGCGCAGTCCCAGTTGCCACGCGAGGCTGTTGCCGGTTCCGAGGGGAATGTGTCCGAGAGGAAGGCTGGTGCCAGCAAGGCCCTGCGCCACGCGGTTGGCGACACCGTCTCCACCGACAGCCACAACAACCTCAAAGGCATGCATTGAGGCCTGTCGTGCGGCCCTGGTGGCGGCGGCTTCGTCCGGCGCAAAGTACACGCTACTGCGCACGCCGTGCTCTGCCAGCAGGCGCTGCGCCTGGCCACATATGGCAGACAGATGCGCCACCGCACGGGCTTGCGGGTTGATGATCAGCAGCACCCTCCTCATGTCGAACCTCCGACGCGCCGCAGGCGTCGCAGAGGTTGACTGCCCCGTTGGCCTGCGGGTTCAACAGGGGCGGCAGTATGCTGCTAATGGGGTGCTCGGATGGACAACCTGACCCTCCCGGACGTGGCCCGTCTGGCCCGTTTCGTCTGCGCTCTGTGCGGCAAACGCCTTACGGTGCGCGAGCTGGAGCGGCATGCCACCGCCCACGCGGGGCGAGGCGAGTGCCTGAGCTACAAGCGGTTCGCCAAAGAGAGCGACCGTAGGCCAAGCCTCGAGGGGATGCCATGCACCCTCCCGAGTGGAGAAGAGGGCATCTGGCCATACGAACTGGAACAGCGAAGTCTTCAGGACCGGCCTGGCCAGGAGCGACGGACGGCTAAGCGACCCGTAGAACTCACGCCTGCCTGAAGGAGCTTTGCATGGAACTTACGTCGCTGGAGCAAATCGATTTCACACCGCGCGGAGCGGTTTACCCATCTCCAACTGATTGGCGCGAGCAGTTCATATACTTTCTGCTGGTTGATCGGTTCAACGATGGTAAGCTGGATACGCCTCCGTACGATCCGGATACAGCCGAGCGGAACCGGGGCAACGATTGGCAGATCGGCAATGTTCCCCAGGGCGGCAACCTCAGGGGCATAATCGCCAGGCTGGACTACATCAAGAACCTCGGCGCGACCTGTGTTTGGCTCAGTCCGGTCATAAAGAACCGCCAGGACCATCCGCACGACTATCACGGCTATGCCCCGCAGGACTATCTGGAGGTTGACCCACGGTTCGGCAACATACGAGATCTACAGGAGTTGGTCCGACAAGCCCATGCCCGCGATTTGTCGGTGATCATGGACATTGTAATAAACCACACGGGAGATGTCTGGGACTATGCCCCCGGACAGGGGAGCCACTACAACGCTGGCGGCCCTTGGGAGTTCGGTCGATGGCGCAAAATCAGCGAAGGCGAAGAACTCGGCGAAGACGATGCCATCTGGCCAATCGAGTTCCAGAACCCCGACTGGTACAAACGCCGCGGTGCCATCGAAGACTGGATGAACCCCGACCAGTTCACCAATGGGGATTTCATGAGTCTCAAGACATTGGACCATAGCCGTGAGGACGTCGTCAACGGACTGATAGACGTGTACAAGTACTGGATTGCCGTGGCTGATTTCGACGGCTACCGCATTGATGCCGTCAAGCATGTTGAAGACACCTCAATTGCCGTCTTCTGCAATGCCATCCGCGAATACGCGCTCTCGATTGGCAAGGAGAACTTCTTCATCTTCGGCGAGGTTGTCGGGAATGACGACGTCATTGATCGTTACCTGGGACGAAAGATGGTAGGCGGACCGACCGAACCGCTCAAGTCGCTGGACGCCTGCCTCGATTTTCCGCAGTACTTCATCCTTGAGGACGTCATCAAGGGGATGATGCATCCCAGCGCTCTGATCGACCGTTTCGAGCGACTAAGTGCTTCCTACAGTGATCTCGGTGACGCCTCCTATTACTTCGTCACCTTCGTGGACAATCATGATCAGATGGTGCGCCCCTACCGCCGTTTCCTCCATGATGATCCGTATCAACAGCAGGCAGTGCTCGTCATGGGCTATCTGCTCACCTCCAAAGGTATCCCGTGCGTCTACTATGGCACCGAGCAGGGCTTCGACGGCGGCGGGGACAGCGATGCCTACATACGGGAGTGCATGTTCGGCGGCAAGTGGGGCGCCTTCGAGACCACGGACTGCCACTTCTTCAATGAGATCCACCCGATCTATCGCGCCATCAAGCAGATTGCGGACATTCGGGCTGCCGAACCGCCGCTCAAGTTTGGGCGCATGTACTTCCGTGAGATCTCGTCCGATGGGGAGAACTTCGGCAGGCCCTGGGGTCCCCAGACGACGCTGGCCTACTCACGTGTTCTGGCCGCTGATGAGATGGTCATGGCGCTCAATTTGACCACTGAACCGCGCGAGGACTGGGTACTGACCGACAGCAAGTTCAACGAGCCCGGCCTCGTCATGGTAGACCTGCTCAACCAGCGCGAGCTGCCCGTCGAGGCGTTGGGCGAGGGTTCGAAGATTCGTGTGCCTCTTGCCCCCCACCAGATGGCGATCATCAAATGCTGCCTGACGCCAGAGGAGCCGACGTAACCGAAGACAACGCCAACAGCCACTCCCGAAGAGCAGGTGACAGCCTGGCAGGTAACTTCCAACGCAGTCTTCAATCCTCCCTGCACCCACTGTGCAGGGAGGATCCCATGTCAGCCCCACGCCTGTTCCCCACTCCCAAGCGCCTGCAAGTCGATCCGCAGGCCAGCGCCGCCGCTCCTGTTGCTCAGCAAATCGCAGTCAGTGCCGTCCACGGACTCCCTGCAGACCTCCCGCAAGAGCTTCGCCTGGAAGCCTATAGTCTGCAAGTGGATGCCGCCGGCGCTCGCATCGTCGCCGAGACCCCGGAAGGGGTACTGCGAGCCCGAGCGACCATCGATCAGCTGCGACAGCCCGACGGTACTCTCCCCTACTGCGACATCATTGACTGGCCAGACTTCCGCTATCGGTGCGCATCGGACTGGCTGCTCAACTGCGAGATCAACCGCTGGGCCTACGACTGGGGGGACGGCCCAGCGGCCTGTATGAAACGCCTCAAGCGCAAGCTAGACTTTTGCTTCGCGCACAAGATCAATCAGGTCTGGTTCGAGGGTTTTGGCTGGAAGAGCGACCCCGCGTACGCGGAGTTCATGCGTGAGTGCAACCGGTACGCCCGTGCCCGCGCCATCAAGCTCACCTTCGCAGGCTACGGCGGCGGCTACGGCACTTCCTACCAGGTGTCGGAACTGTACCGCTACGGATACCAGGGCCGAGTTTTCATCAACCGTCGCCCCTGGCCCAACGGGCCTGAATATGACTGCATCGGCTGCGACGTACCCCACAGCCGCCGCTACGGCACCTGCATGACAAACGACGGCCTCCGCTCGGCTAAGATTGAAGACATGCGCCGGTTTGTCGAAGCGGTTGAGCCAGGCTTCATGTACATCCACGACATCGACACCGGAAGCTTTCAGCCCAGCCGCCAGGCTTGGCTATGGCGCTGTGATGAGTGCCGGAAACGGTGGCCAAGCGACGAGATGGCCGATCCGCAGGGGCAGGCTGGAGCCTATGCCGATTGGTTCCGGCAACTGGCGTCAAGCCTGGGAACCGTCAGGACTGATGAATACGAGGCCACTCGCGATCTGACGCTCATCTTCGTCTCCCCCGTCTACACCGGGCAATGGGAGCCGGGCCAGCCGGAGTTGTGGGATCAGGAGGTCGAATACTTCCGCCTGCTCAGCGAACTCATCGGGCCGCAGCCGAACATCATGTTTGGCTTGCGCGAGCAGTTCTACCGCACCGATGGTTCGCCGAAGGTTCAGGCCCTCCGCGCGGCGCTGGATGAGGCCGGCCATGGCCACGGCATCCATGTGATCGCCTTCGGCGGAGGCGACAACTATACAAGCGACGACTTGTGCAACCTTTCCGGTGCTGCCGCCGGCCTCTACCGAGGCGCGCACTCCGTCTGCCTATCCAACGGCGGCCTCCACGAAGAGCCGATCCAGGTGCTGAATGCCGGTTTCCTTTGGAATGGGCAGGCCAGCCCGTTCAAGCTCGACCCCGGCGGCAACGAAGAAATGGACAAGCTGTGGCCATTAGTATGCCGGGGCCAATGGCGGCCGGAGTCAGTGACGGACGCAGATGGCGCGCTTGCCCAAGTCTGCCGCCACCTATGGGGAGATGAGGGCGGCGACCTGATGCACCGGGCGCGACTGTGCGGACAAGAGGCCGAACTCGGTCCCGTCTCGCACGTGTGGTGGACCATTACCCGGGAGATACGGCGTCTCACCGGCGACTACATCCCGTGGAACGATCAGGTGGACTTCGAGGAGTTGGCAAGGCGCTTTGCGCAGCGGACTGCGAGTACAAGAGAAGCTCTCACTCTCACCCTGCAAGCGGCCGCGCTCACACTGGATGAGGACGTGCAATGGTTTGCGCGGTCGCTCGAGGTAGGCTATGCTTTCGCAGAAATTCTGGCAATGGCATACGAGTGGAAGACAAATGACGATGATACTCTGCGTCAACAAGCGCTCAAACGCGTACAGGACCTGAGTGCAGGCCTGCGCGCAAACTTCCGCTTTGAGGTAACCGATCCACTGGGTGGAGATCCCGGCTGCTGGAAGGAAACTGCCGAGCTTCTGACGAATTTGTTGTCATGAAGAAGCTAATCCTGTTCCGAGACCTACGCCACCTGCTCTGCTGCTGTTTCCTGGCACTTGCGGCCATCCCGTGCTTGGGCCAGACCGCCGAATCGGCCGGAGCAGTGACGACCTATGATGCCGGCGCGACGTCTTTGGGGCAGACCAACATCTGGGTGATCGCGGCACTCGCGATCGCAGTAACTGGAATAGCGCTGGCTTTGATCTACAGGAAGAAACCGTCAGCGATCATGGAGTGAGGCCACGGCAGATGCGCCAACGTCGGGCAATTTGAGAAGCTCCCCGATCAGTACACGCGAAAAGAGCCTCACCAACCCTAAAGTTGGCGAGGCTCCTTATTTCAGAGCAATAGAAACAGCCTAGCGCTTCGAGAACTGCTTGGCGCGGCGGGCGCGGCGGAAACCGGCGTGCTTGCGCTCCTTGGTGCGCGGGTCGCGAGTGAGCAAACCCAACGGACCGAGGGTGCCACGGTTGGCGACATCGGCCTCCACAAGTGCCTTGGCGATCCCGTGACGCAGTGCGCCAGCTTGGCCAGACTTGCCGCCGCCCTTGACGTAGGCTGTCACGTCGAGCAGATCAACCTGCTCCATCGCCACGAGCGGCTGCATGATCTCCTGGACCAGCTTCTCACGAGTGAGATAGTCGGCCGGCGAGAGGCCATTGATGGTGATGATGCCGGTACCCGGCTTGACCCATACGCGAGCCACTGCATCCTTGCGGCGGCCCGTTCCGTAGCTGGTGTTCGTTTGAAGCAACTTCCTGCCTCCTTGGTGACCTGCAGAACCGTCAATCTATCAGGAATGACCAACGCGTGGCCACACTGTCTGTCTGTCGAAGAGTGGCTGACGGAGCCAGCCGTGACGCCGGTCGTCGTTCGATACCCCGGCGCAAAGTCGATGCTTATAGCTCAAGGGCCTTCGGCTGCTGAGCCTCGTGCGGATGCTCAGAGCCGGCATACACCTTCAGCTTGGTGATCTGCTTGCGACCAAGCACGTTGTGGGTAAGCATGCCCTCAACGGCCTCTTTCACAAGCTTCTCTGGAGCGCGCTCGACGTAACGCTGGAATGACTCACTCTTAAGGCCGCCCGGATAACCGGAGTGCCGGTAGTACATCTTCTGGGTGGCTTTGTTCCCTGTCACCATTACTTCGGCCGCATCCGTGATGACCACGAAGTCGCCGGAGTCCACGTGCGGGGTATACATCGCCTTGTGCTTCCCGCGCAGGACGTGCGCCACCCTTGCAGCCAAGCGGCCAAGGGGCAAGCCCTTTGCTGAGATGACCCACCACTCGCGCTGAACCTCTTCGTCTTTGGCTGATCTGGTCTTCTGGAAATTCATCGTCCAGTCCTTGCTTCCTCGCATGGAGTTGCTCTCTGGAAGGGATGTCACCGTTCCCTGGAGCGAGATCGTAGAGACGCGACCTCTCCATCGTAGGGTCAGTAATCTATGCGTACCAACGTCAGTCCTTGCGGCGGAGCGGTGTCGCCCGCCTGTCCGCGGTCCTTGCTCAGCAAAATCTCATTTACGCGCGGCGGAGAAATTCTCCCCAGCCCCACCTCAACCAGTGTGCCCACAATAATTCGCACCATCATGTACAAAAAGCCATTCCCCTCAACCAGCACTTCGACAAAATCCTCACGATTGGCGACTTCTACAAGGGAAATTTCACGAACCGAGGTCTTTGCCGAGCCACCCGCCGCACGGAAGGCGGAAAAATCGTGCCTGCCCACCAGGCATCTGGCGGCTTCACTCATCGCAGGTATGTCGAGCGGCTGGCGAAGATGCCACGAATAACGCGAGGCGAAAGGCGACGGCAATTCCTGATTCCGAATGCGGTACAAGTACTGCTTGCGGCACGCCCTGTACCGGGGATGGAAGTCAGCAGGAGCTTCTTCGGCCGCCACGCATGTGATGTCGCACGGCAGCAGCGCATTTAGCGCCCGAGGAAGTCGCGCCACGGGAATGACATTTTCGGTTGTGAAGGAAACAACTTGCCCCAAGGCGTGAACGCCAGCATCGGTGCGACTGGCGCCGCAAACCCGAACATCCTCCGCCAGTAGACTCGACAGCGCATTCTGCAGTGTCGTCTGTATCGTGGGACAGCTAAGCTGGCTCTGAAATCCAGCGTAGTCGCTCCCATCGTACTGCACGACCAAGAGCATGTTGCGCATCATCAGCTTCGCCATGGTGCCACGGGTCGGCGTACGGCAGATTCGATTAGTCCGTTAGTTCCAAGATCGCCATTTGCGCGGCGTCGCCGCGGCGCAGACCTGCCGGAATGATCCGTGTGTAGCCACCCGGCCGCTCGGTGAACCGTGGGCCGATGTTCTCGAACAGGTGGCCAACAAGGTCAGCGTCGGGAATGGTCTTAAGCACTTGTCGCCGTGCTGACAAGTCGCCACGCTTGGCCAAAGTGATGAGCTTGTCGGCAACGCGACGGGCTTCCTTCGCCTTTTGCAGGGTGGTCTTGATGTGATTGTGCCGGAACAGACCGATGACCAAAGCCTTCAGCAGCGCATCACGCTGATCCGTTGGCCTGCCCAGTCTGCGATGGTCCCTAAGATGCCGCATGTCGTCCTCCAAAAGGGCCAGAGGCCCGTCAAAGCTTCACTAATACCAGCTATTACTCGCCATCTTCGAGGGTGCCAGAGGAACGCAGCCCCATTCCGTGCTGAGCCAGGCGTTCCAATACTTCGTCAAGCGACCGCTTGCCGAAATTGCGAATGTTGAGCAGTTCGTTCTCACTCCGCTGCACCAACTCGCCAAGCGTGTTGATATTTTCCTTCTTCAGGCAGTTGAAGGTGCGGACAGAGAACTCCACGTCCTCAATCGGAGTGTCGAGGATCTTGTTCCGGACTTCCTCTTCCTCATGCACGACGCCTTCGACTGGAGCCAGAGCTTCCTCGGCAGCACCCAGGAAGATAGTGATGTAGTCGCGCAGGTGTCGCGCAGCCTGCCGTACAGCCTCATCCGGGCTGACGGTGCCGTTGCCCCATACCTCAAGCACCAACCGTTCAAGGTCAGTCCGGCTGCCCAGACGAGTTGGCTCGACAACATAGTTGGCCCGAGAGACTGGAGAGAATACTGCATCAACGGGAATAACGTCAAGTGCGGTCTGCGAACGATCGCGCTCTTCGATCGGAACGTAGCCGACGCCGAGCTTAACCCACATATCGATGTCCACACTCGTCTCGTCGTCCGAGATCTCCAAAATGTGGAGCTCGGGGTTGACGATTTCGACATTCGGAGGAGTCTGGATATCGGCAGCCAATACTTCGCCGGCTCCCTTTGCTCGCAGGTGCATCATGACTTCCTGATCCTGGCCCTGTTCGTCCTCAGTCGGATGAACCTTTATTGCCAGTTCCCGAATGTTGAGCACTATCTCGGTGGTGTCTTCAATGACGCCCGGCAACGTTGTGAACTCGTGCAGTGCGCCTTCAATCCGTACGTCCGTAACCGACGCTCCCTGAACATGAGCGAGTAGAATCCGGCGAAAGGCGTTGCCCAACGTGTCTCCGTATCCACGCTCCAGGGGCTCGACGGCAAACCTGCCATAGGTGTCCGTCAGTTCCAGCGGATGCACTTTTGGGTTCAAGCCTTGTAGCATTTTCTTCTCCTAACAGAGGCCCAGCAATTCTTCGGGCTGGTCCGAAAAGCCCCGCGCCCTGTACTCTCACGGACGGCCATCCAAGACCGCCATGATGAGACGAGTCAAGCCCGGCAGCTTAGCGCGAGTAGAACTCTACTACCTGCTGCTCGTCGGCGATGGAATCGATCTGCTCTCGCGCCGGCAAATTTTGGACGGTGACGGACAATGTGCCGTAGTCGACTGCGAGCCACTCCGGCAGCGGCCGCCCGCCGGCACTCTTGAGTTCCCGAAACGGACCATCCTGCTTGCTCTGATCCTTCACCTTGACTACATCGCCAGGGCGCGCAGAGTAAGAAGGAACGTTCATCCGACGGTCGTTCAAGCGGAAATGGCCATGAACTATGAGTTGCCGCGCTTCGGACCGGCTGGAAGCGAAGCCGGCGCGGTAGACGATGTTGTCCAGACGCCGCTCCAGGAGCTGCATGAGTATCTCACCTGTCACACCCTCGCTCCGGTCCGCAGC
>LSQX01296555.1_pt1 | contig 10945 bp, 10 predicted proteins | sample 654561 | NCBI WGS metagenome assembly LSQX01 (sample SAMN04489861, study PRJNA283612) | anaerobic digester metagenome | isolation source: 4 biogas reactors fed with cattle manure at either 37C or 55C with and... | place: Denmark: Kongens Lyngby | collected 2014 | reverse complement strand
GCACTAAAAGGGACAAGTCAGGAAGAATAAAAAAACTCCGAAAAAATCGGAGTTTTTTTGAGTTATGGATGAATTAGTTGCCATCCGGCATTCCACTTTATTCTTCCATTCTCCGGCTTATATAATCAACATCGCATCGCCATACACACCGAATTGGTATTTTTCTTTTACTGCAACATCATAAGCATTCATTACCTGCTCATACCCGCCAAATGCCGCCGACAACATCAATAGCGTAGAATATGGCAAGTGAAAATTGGTAATCATTGAATTTGCAACCGTAAAATCGTACGGCGGGAAAATGAATTTATTAGTCCAGCCTTTGAATGATTTAATTTTTCCTTCTGTACCTACAACCGTTTCCAGAGCACGCATTACAGTCACTCCAACAGCACAGATACTATTGCCTCTATCATGAGTGGAATTCACTTCTCCGGCTGTCTTAGAAGTGATTTCCATCTGTTCGGAATCCATCTTGTGCTTGGTCAAATCCTCCACATCAATGTCTCTGAAATTTCCTAAACTCATATGAGAAGTCAAAAATGACTTTTCTATTCCTTTGATCTCCATTCGCTTCAGCAATTCCCGACTGAAATGCCTGCCGGCACCCGGCACAGCAACTGCACCTTCATTTCTTGCGAATATGGTCTGGAAATTTTCCTCATCTTCCGGTTCGACCGGACGGTTAATGTTTTTCGGAAGCGGAGTTTCACCCAAGCTAAAAAGATCTCTCCTGAAGCTATCGTGATCACCATCATACAAAAAACGCAACGTTCGACCACGCGATGTGGTATTGTCAATTACTTCAGCAACTACGCGGTCATCTTCACCGAAATAAAGCTTATTGCCGATACGAATTTTTCTTGCCGGCTCTACAAGAACGTCCCAGAGACGGGTTTCTTTATTGAGTTCACGCAGCAGAAAAACTTCAATTTGAGCTCCGGTTTTCTCCTTATTTCCAAATAATCTTGCCGGGAAAACCTTGGTATCATTAAATACAAACAAGTCATGCTCATTAAAATAATCTATGACTTCTTTAAATATTTTATGCTCAATTTTACCGGTTTTCCTATGCAGCACCATAAGTCTCGATTCATCCCTGTAATTGCTGGGATATTGTGCTATTAAATCTTCTGGTAATATAAACTTAAATTGAGATAATTTCATCTTTTTTACAAACACTTAAACATTTTTATTTTACAATCTTTTCAATACTCTCTAATAATTCACTAATTTCAAAGCAGTTATCTAACGTTACATCGCCTATTTTTGTTCGTTCCAATGACGTTAAATGTGCTCCGCTCTGCAAAGCAACTCCTATATCACGCGCTAAAGCACGAATGTAGGTTCCTTTACTGCAAACAATTCGAAGTCTCAATTCAGGTAGCGAAAAATTAAGCACTTCTATCTCATCAATCACCAACAGCTTGGGAGTCAGCTCTACTTCCTGTCCATCACGCGCGTAATCATACGCTCGTTTACCATCAACTTTCACAGCAGAATATACAGGCGGAACCTGCCAAACTTCACCTTTAAAAGTGGGGATCACTTTATCTATCAGTTCCTTTGTGATATGCTCAGTGGGATAAGTTGCATCAATCTCTTTTTCCAAATCAAATGACGGCGTAGTAGCTCCAAGTCGCAATGTCGCAATGTATTCTTTCGTCTGATACTGAAACTCTTCGATTCGCTTCGTCGCTTTACCGGTGCAAATAATCATTACTCCGGTAGCCAACGGATCAAGCGTTCCGGCATGTCCGACTTTCAACTTTTTAATTTTCAGCGTACGGGAAATCTTCCACCTGATTTTGTTGACCAAGTCAAAAGAAGTCCAGTGAAGCGGCTTATTTACATATAATATTTCTCCTTCAATAAAATCCACGCTATCAAGCAACTTGCAAATTATAACCAAATGCCATTAACAACAAAATCAATAAACCTGCTACGATACGGTAATACCCAAACGCTTTAAAACCATATTTTGTCAAAAAGCTAATGAAAAACTTAATGGCAAGCATTGCTACTATAAACGCGACCACATTTCCAATCAGCAATACATTCAGATTGTCGGCAAGCAGTTGACGTGTTGCATCTTCTTTTAACAGTCCAAGCATTTTGTATCCCGAAGCCGCCGCCATGGTAGGCACAGCCAAGAAGAAAGAAAATTCGGCTGCAGTTTTTCTACTGAATCCCAGTGACATCCCACCTACAATCGTAGCCATAGAGCGGGAAACTCCCGGAATCATCGCGATACATTGTGCCAATCCAATTTTAAACGCGTGCTTATTGCTCATTTTAGGCTCAGTCTCTTCCGGATAGGTAAACCATTTGTCAACAAACAGCATTAAAATTCCGCCCAAAACAAGCATAATCGCTACCACCCATACATTTTCAAGCAAACTATCAATAAAATCGCCGGCTAAAAAACCAATAACTGCCGCAGGAATAAACGCGACTAACAGCTTTACGTAAAAATTTATGGTCTGAAAAAAACGTTTCCAGTACAAAATAAGTACTGACAGGATAGCGCCAAACTGAATGATGACGGTAAACGCCTTTACAAACTCATCACTTTCAACTCCCAAAAAGCCCTGCGCTAAAATCATATGACCTGTTGATGAGACAGGCAAAAACTCTGTTAATCCTTCTACTATGGCAATAATTATTGCCTCAAATATACTCATTCGGCTTTCTTGCTTTTGGGTTTATAAAGTATTGCAAATATCATTGCAACGAAGCCAAACAACGAAATCATTGGGCCTACAACAATACGACGAGTACTAAAAATATCCGGATTAAACACTTCTCCCGAAGGCTCGCCGGTCATTAGTAAAAAACCGATAACAATTACTAAAAATGAAATCGCTATCAGCAAATAGTTAATTTTAGAAACTACAAATTTCTTCTCTTCCATATATATTTTGTTAAATTGCGAATTTTAAAACTTTTTCACCCAACATCCAGCATCCAGCATCAAGCACCCAGCACCCAACACCCAACACCAAGCACCCAGCACCCAACACCCAACATCCAACACCCAACACCCAACATCCAACACCCAACACCCAGCACCACCTACACATAATACATCTCGTCGGTCCTCATTTTAATATACCTTCCCACAGCAAAATAGGATGAAATCGCCGTCAGTAAAATTCCGGAGACCAACACTATTCCTGTTATAATCAGAGCGGTTTGTAATGTAATAAATTTTGTATCAAGTCCAAATTTATATTTCATATAGTAAACCAATCCGCTCAGTAAGAGCATGGCTACAACTGCCGCAACTACCCCATTTATAATGCTTTGACCAACGTAGGGCTTGCGAATAAACCAGCTTTTTGCACCCACCAGTTTCATGGTGTTAATGATAAACCGATTGGAATAAATCCGTAAACGGACGGTGTTGTTTATCAGCACAAAGGAAATCAACATTAATACAGCAGCCAGCCCCAAAAGAATAAAACTGATCTTTCTGACATTCTCGTTGACCATCGCAATCATATCCTTTTGATAAGAAATTTTATCAATATATTCAAATCTGCTTAACTGTTTTTCAATTTTCACAATACTGTCATTATGAGCATATTCAGCATTCAGATTGACTTCGAGTGATGCGAAAAGCGGATTCCAGCCCAAAAACTCAGCAGGATCTTCACCTAACGCATCAATATGGTCTTGCAATGCTTGCTCTTTGGAGATGTATTCTACAGACTTAGCAAAAGCTGATTTTTCGGTAAATGTCTTTATCCTTTCGGTCTGCTTAGGCGTAACTTCATCTTTCAGCACAATGGAAAGTGTCATCTTCTCCTTTATTTCCCGGCCCATATCACGTGTGAGAAACAGGACTGAAGCTAATAATCCGACCAATAGCAAAACCAAGGCCATACTGGCAGTTGCGGTAACCCCGGCATTTCTAAAATAAAATCTTTTCTTTTTGTATTTTTTTTTGGACATAATGTCGTTTGAGTTTTGAATCTAAAATTGCATCACATATATACACCTTTTTCACGCATCGAAGTTGGTTATCAGGAGTTAATGGGTGCTTTCACTCTAAATTTAATCAAATAACCGGCAAATACGAGAATCAACAAAATCGAGCTGATTATAGCGATTATATTTCCGATTTTATATGATCTGGGCTCAAAACGGAACTCTAACTCATAAGCTCCGGGCTCCAAAGTCATTCCACGAAGCAAGTAATTCACGCGTGTATAAGGCACCTCTTTTCCATTAATAGACGCATTCCAACCTTTATCATAAAATATTTCGGAGAATACAGCCACCTGCTCACTCTGCGTATTTACACTGTAAATCAAGTGATTAGGCTTATATGATTTGAGAGAAATCTTTGCAGCAGAATCCGGAACTATCGAAACAGGCAGATTCGAAGCCAGGGATTGATCGATTACCAACTCATTTTTTGTATCTATTTCTCCAAGCAGCTTCATCTCCTCATTAGCATCAGCAGCTACCCTGATATTTTCAACAAACCAAGCATTGCCATTGTTGTACGGATTGATAATCGGTTGCGCTTCTTTATTGTAAATAATATACTTCAGATTCAACATATTGAGCACACCAAGCGAATCAAGCGTCGGATACAGGCTTTCTATCGTTGTAGCCTGACTGAAAGCACCAAAGAGTTGACCGATTTCGTGTTCCAACTGCATATTTATCAGCTCTTGATAACGGCGAAGTTTTGCAGCGTGATATCCTCCGATATTTTTATGGTGATACGATGGTGTAGCATCATTGAAAATATTGACTGTAGCATCTAAAATCCGATATTGCGATTTATCCTGTAGAATAAAATTATCGGCCGGCGTGGTTTGCACGAGTTGTTTCGGCCGTTTGGGAGCGAAGTTATCATCATTCAGATATCTTTTGGCAACAGGGAATAAATCCAGCAGGATGAAAAATCCAAGCAAAGCCACAGACACATTTTTCTTTAGAAATCCCTTCGCGTAAGCATACAAAATCAAAGCCCCTAATACAATAAACCCAATCGAACGCCAAGCATCACTCCTTAACAAGGATTTCCTGTCATTCGGCAAAGTCTCTTTCATAAATGCAAAATCACCCTGAAGCGAAGCATCCTGGGGAGAGATAAAATTTCCCGCGAGCGATGGTACCAATCCGAAAATCATACTAATTCCGGCTGTAATTCCTGCGCTTATCAAAATAGATTTTGTCAGTTTTGCTTTATCAATATTTCCTTCATAGACCTCTTTTATCGCCAAAAAAGCAAGTAATGTCACTCCGAATCCTGTCGCGACCAAAGTCATGGAGACCGTACGGAATTTGCTATATAAGGGAATATAATCGATAAAAAAGTCGGTCAGCGGCATGAAATTTTTTCCCCATGAAAGCATCAAAGTAAGAATAATCATCGGAAGCAGCCACCATTTCATCCTTTTATCTACCACAAATAAGCTCAGCACAAACAAGAACATTACAATAGCGCCCAGATACACAGGTCCTGAAGTAAATGGTTGTGTCCCCCAATACAAAGGCATTTGCTTGATAATTTCCTTTATTTGACTATCGGGTACTCCGAGACTTTTTAATCGTTGAGCCGTTTCACTTTTCATTCCCAAAGCCGCACCGCTTGCACCACCTTTGAAATTAGGAATCAGCATGGTCATTGATTCATCTATACCATAACTCCACTGCGTAATGTAGTCTTTATTCAATCCGTGCTGCGAACTTTGCAAATCGGATGTCAAGCCGTTTGATTTGCCCCGCATGGTGTAATGACTGTATTCGTAGGTTGTCATTAGCGAGGTCGCGTTCATACCGATAGCAATTACAGCGGCTACAACCAACACACCTACTACCTTGAAAAAATGGGGCAACGTTTTCTCACGTAAGCTGTAAATAAACTCCACAACGCCGAAAAAAAGCAGAATTATCAATGCATAATACAATATCTGAACGTGGTTTGCACGAATGGCTAAGCTCAAGAAAAACGCAGTGAGCACACCTCCCAGCAAAAGTTTTTTTCGCAATGTCAGATATACAGCACCAATCATCGGAGCGATATAGGCGATAGTTATTGCTTTTGAATTATGTCCGGCAGCTATTATTATAAAATTATAGGACGCGAAAGTGAACCCGATAGAGCCAATGACGGCTTGCCAGGGTTTTAATCCAAACGCCAGCAGTAAAATATAGAAACAGATGAAATAGAGAAATACATTGTAAACCGGACGGGGAATTGAGAAAATTACTTTTTCCACATATTGCAGGATATTATACGGCTGATTCATGGAAATTTGATAATTCGGCATTCCGCCAAACATCGAATTTGTCCAAAGCGTAACATCATCGTGCGTTTCGTTGTAAGCTATTGTCTCTTGCGCCATGCTTCTCCAACTGTCAGTATCATGTGCTACTAATTCTTTCCCTTCAATAACAGGAACGAAATAGACAAATCCAATAATTAGAAAAAGCAGCAAAGCGACTAAATGGGGGGCTATAGCGCGAAAGTCAATTTTGTTCATACCGGTATGTATCAGTTTCAAAAATGCAGTTTTTGGGAAAAATTATACAAAAGTACTACATTTTTATCGGTTTTGTATTATTTAAGCGGGTTTATTTTAAATTATTAAATAATAAACGGGAGGAATGGTGTAATCTATCAATTATTGACTGTTTTTCCCCGGAAAATTGAAAGAGATTTTCTTCAACAATGGACTCATTAACTTTTTTTCTTGCTCAAGAAGGTAGAATGGAGGGCTAAAAGAAAAGGGCTTTCATTAAATGAAAACCCTCTCTTGTTTCGTGAGAACAGCAACGCTGCTCAAAAAATATCGCAACTCTTATTTCGCGGCTGCAATAGATACTTTACGGAATTCTTTAAGTGCTTTTTCAAGCTCTAAAGATGATTTACGAGCACGAGCACCTGCTGCTTTGTTACCTTTTTCTACTTGCAATGCTGCATTTTCTACGAATACTGCAATCTCTTGATTGATTTTGTCAACTAATTGTTTCATAAAACTTGTAATTAATTAATAGTTTATAATAGATAAAAAAATAATTTTTTTCACAAAAATACAATCTTTTATCGTCCCTGCAATAGTTTTAAGCAAATTCATTCGTTTTTTTTTGAAAAATCTTTGTTTTTGCCATTTTTTGGCATAAAAATGGCAAAAAAATGTTACAAAACAGCTACAAACACTTCTTATTCTTCTTTTTTGAAAAAGGGCATATTTCAAGCCTGCCGAAAACTTTTATGGCGTGTCAGATACAAGCGGCATTTTGCATTTTCAAGTCACAACGGTTCAAACCGCATGGAGCGGTAAGACCCGATATCAGATTTGAAATGTTGGATTTTAGGATACTTTGAGGATAGACATAATAAAGATTGTTTGTTAGAAGAATGAAATTAATTCAACTGCAACTTATGCCATAAAAAAACCTGACAAGCTTTCACACCTGTCAGGTTTTTTCTACAATATTCTTTCTCTCGGCTTTACATCAATCACAACAAATCATTGGCTTCTTCACCATTTGGAAAAAATCGTTTCCTTTGTCATCTACTAAAATAAATGCCGGGAAGTCTTCAACTTCTATTTTCCAAATCGCTTCCATGCCGAGTTCCGGATATTCGAGCACTTCCACGTTTTTGATGCTGTTTTGAGCTAAAATGGCTGCAGGACCACCGATGGAACCTAAGTAAAATCCACCGTACTTCTTACAGGCATCAGTCACCTCCTGACTCCGGTTACCTTTGGCTATCATCACCATGCTACCTCCATGTGATTGGAATAAATCTACATAGCTGTCCATTCTACCTGCCGTAGTAGGCCCAAATGAGCCTGATGGCATTCCTTTCGGATTTTTGGCGGGACCGGCATAGTAGATTGGATGGTCTTTTACATACTGTGGTAGCCCCTGTCCGGCATCGATACGCTCTTTCAGTTTGGCGTGAGCTATATCACGTCCCACTATGATGGTTCCATTGAGCGATAGTCTGGTAGAAACCGGATATTGAGTCAAAGTTTTCAAAATATCTGCCATCGGTTGATTCAAATTGAGTTTTACGGCCGTTCCTTCACCCTCTTTTCTAAATTCTTCAGGGATATATTGTCCCGGATTATCTTCTAATTTTTCAACCCAAATTCCATCTTTATTGATTTTTCCTTTGATATTTCTATCAGCTGAGCACGAGACGGCCATTCCCACAAAACAAGAAGCACCATGACGCGAAAGACGCACTACACGCACATCATGCGCGTAATATTTACCTCCAAACTGTGCTCCAAATCCGACTTCCTGCGCTGCTTTCAGTACTTTCTCTTCCATTTCCACATCCCGAAACGCGCGCCCCAACTCATTCCCTGTTGTCGGAAGCTCATCGTAATATTTGGTAGAAGCCAATTTCACGGTTTTCATCGTAGCATCAGCTGAAGTTCCACCCACCACAAATGCAATGTGATACGGAGGACAAGCGGCAGTCCCGAGCGTTCTCATTTTTTCAACCAGGAATTTCTCCAACGAATCGGGATTGAGCAAAGCTTTTGTTTCTTGAAACAAATAGGATTTATTGGCAGAACCACCACCCTTAGCGATAAAGAGAAATTTATACTCATCACCCTGATCGGCCATAATATCTATTTGTGCAGGAAGATTAGTGCCGGTATTTACTTCATCGTACATATTGAGAGCCGCATTTTGCGAATAACGAAGATTTTCCTGTGTGTAAGTTTCGTAAATTCCTTTGGAGAGAGCCTCTTCATCATTTCCATCCGTCCACACATTGTTCCCTTTTTTAGCAAAAACAGTAGCCGTACCGGTATCCTGACAGAAGGGCAAAACACCTTTTGCAGAAATTTCCGCATTGCGGAGCATTGTTACAGCCACAAATTTATCGTTTTCGCTCGCTTCCGGATCGGCAAGGATTTTGGCTACCTGCTTCTGATGCTCAGGACGCAAAAGAAAATTGGCATCACGCATAGCCACACGAGAAAGCATGGTAAGAGCTTCCGGTTCAACTTTCAGAATTTCCTTTTCACCAAATTTCTCAACGCTTACATGATCTTTAGTTAATAAATAATACTCCGTTTTTTCTTTACCCAACGGAAACGGATCTTGATAGATAAATGGTTTTGTTGACATATTTATATATGATTATCAATTTTATGATTAATGATTCACATTTGAATTTCAGCAGTATTTTCTCTGAAAATTTTAGAATGCAAAATTACGGAATTTTTTCTGCATTCAAGAATTGATTTTATAAGTTTTAGCGTTTTATCGGTTTTTTATTAGAAAACAAACAGTCAAATTGAACAAAAAGAGCATTTTCAAGTATTTTCATTGAATTAAACCTAAAACAGCAAAATTATTTACTAAATTTTTCTTATCTTTGCACCCCAATTTGGGCGTCTTCACAAAACGCTTTTAATGTGCTAACAATTAAGAACATATGAATATTTCAAGAAAAGACATCGACGCGATTAATGCTGTAATTACTATAAATGTTGCGAAAGAAGATTACGCTGAAAAAGTTGAAAAATCACTAAAGAACTATCGTAAAAAAGCGAATATGCCCGGTTTTCGTCCCGGCAATGTTCCGATCGGATTAATAAGAAAAATGTACGGAACCGCTGTTAAAGCAGAAGAAATCAACAATGTAGTTTCCGAAAGCTTAGTGAAATATATCGAAGAAAACAATCTTCCAATTTTAGGTCAGCCGCTGCCGAGCGTGGATGAAAAGACAGAAATTGATTTTGACACGGAAGAGAGTTTCGATTTTAGTTTTGACCTTGGCTTAGCACCTGAATTTGAAGTAGAACTGGGCGGAAAAGACAAAGTGCCTTATTATGAGATTGCCGTTTCGGATGAAATGATCGAAAATCAGATTAAATCCTATGCTTCACGTTATGGAAAATACGATGATGTGGATACCGTGGAAGAAAAAGACATGGTGAAAGGTCAATTGATCGAACTTGAAAACGGAGAAGCAAAAGAGGACGGAATTGTTGTGGAAGAAGGCATTCTCACACCCGGATACATGAAAGATGAGGAGCAAAAAAAACTTTTCATAGGAAAAGCCAAAGGCGATACGGTAATTTTCAATCCGGTAAAAGCATATGAAAATGAGGCAGAAATCAGTTCGTTATTGAAAATCAGCAAAGATGACGTAAAAAACCTGACTTCCGATTTCAAAATAGAAATAAAAACAATCACACGCTTCAAAGAAAGTGAAGTGAATCAAGAGTTGTTTGACAAGGTATTTGGCGATGGCGTAGTGAAATCGACGGATGAATTTAAAGCAAAAATAACTGAAAATATCAAAGAAACCCTCGTAGCGGATAGCGAATACAAGTTCAATATTGATGCCCGCGAGATGCTCGTAAAAAAACATAAAGACCTGCAATTCCCTGAAGCGTTTTTGAAACGCTGGTTGCTTGACTCCAACAAGGAAATGACTGCCGAGCAAGTAGATAAAGACTATCCAAAAATGATAGACGATCTGATTTGGCATCTGATAAAAGATAAAATCGCCAAAGCCAACGATGTTAAAATCGAGATGTCCGATGTGGAGGAATACGCGAAAAAAGTAGCTGAATCTCAATTTGCCCAATACGGAATGGTAGGAATGGGTGATGATATTATTGATAATTATGCAAAAGACCTGATGAAAAAAGAAGAGACGGTAAGAAATTTCATTGATCAGGCTGCTGCTGAAAAAGTTTTTGCGATAATCCGTGAAAAAGTGAAATTAGACAAAAAAGAAGTCTCGATTGAAGAATTTAATAAATTGTTTGAGCAAGAGCAAGAACAAGAGCTAAAGTAAGAGCATAAGCACGAGAGTGAACATTAAAATCTGAATTTACACGTTTAGAAACAAAATAATGAAAGCCGATTTTCTGAGAGAAAGTCGGCTTTTTTATGCAGCAGAATGAATGTTTGTAAGCATCCCAAATCCGCCGTC
>LSQX01296408.1_pt1 | contig 10945 bp, 9 predicted proteins | sample 654561 | NCBI WGS metagenome assembly LSQX01 (sample SAMN04489861, study PRJNA283612) | anaerobic digester metagenome | isolation source: 4 biogas reactors fed with cattle manure at either 37C or 55C with and... | place: Denmark: Kongens Lyngby | collected 2014 | reverse complement strand
TTTTTTAGGTGTTGCATTTAATTTTACAACGAACCATGCAAAATTTCTGGTAATTTTGTATTTACTTTTTTCATTAGATGTGCTATTATGATTTTAGAAAAAACTTTAATATATTTCTAAATCAAAAACAATAAGTTTATTTTTTTACCAATTTCATATTGCGGTTTTTAAAAGCGATTTTGTAGTAGACGATGTTCGAAATTAAGCAGCATTTCTATGACTTATCTGAATCCATTAATGCAGAAAAGCAAGTACAAGGAAGGTTTGCAAGGTTTATGCTTGAGGGGTGTACCTCCAATGTACATTAGAGTATTTATTTGGAGGGATAACATTTAATGAGAAACGATATGGAGAAACTGTTTTTGGAGATGGCCTTGGAAGAAAAGGTAGCGAGCGGTTAGGCTTTTCGTCTAATGGTTAGCGATGCCCCTCATGATTGCGAAACCGCCAAAAAGGTGAGATCACGCCGGCCGTTGTATGGCGCTTCGACAATCTGATTTCATACAGCAGGAAGCCTTGCAAGCCCGTGAAATCGAAAATCTATTGATATTTTTTCAGCGGGGGTGCAATTGTCTAGAAAATTCTTGAGGGTGTACTTAAAAGCTGAAGGGTAATATAAAAGTGGACAAATAAATTAACATATCTAAAATATATAGGAAAAAAATAAATACAAATTGACAATTGACATTTATGTGAGTGAGCTTTTGTGTAAATTAGATTGATTTACGTTGCAAAATGGTTTGTATCATATCATGGGATTTTAGCATATAAATTTAAAAAGAGAAATAATAGGGGGGAGTCATAAAGATGAATGGGAATATTGCAATACAGCCAACAGCAGTTCGTAAGAAGGGTGGTATTAGCGGTTTTTTACATGAATTTCTGAAACAGTTTGATCTACAGTTACTGGTAATTCCCGGAATTATACATATCATCATATTTTCATATATTCCCATGTATGGTATTCTAATGGCTTTTCAGGAGTTCCGATTAGGTGATTTTCCGGGAATGAGTGAATGGGTGGGGTTCAAGCACTTTAATTATCTTTTTACCGACCCCAATTTTGGGTTGGTGCTGCGCAACACGATAGTTATAAGCCTGCTAAAATTGCTTTTCTGTTTCCCGGCACCTATACTTTTTGCAATACTGATAAATGAAATAACCAATATGCGCTTCAAAAAGACAGTTCAAACCGTCAGTTATCTTCCTCACTTCATATCATGGGTAGTCGCAGGTACCTTGATGTTTGACTTCTTCTCGGTGGATAACGGTGCTATAAACTCCGCTTTAATTGCTCTTGGCATTATAGATCGTCCAATACATTTCTTTGGAGTGGGCGAATATTTCTGGGGAATGGCGGTCATAACCGACTTATGGAAATCATTAGGCTGGAATACCATCATATTTATTTCAGCCATTACATCTATAGATCCGGATCTCTATGAAGCAGCGGAGATCGATGGTGCAGGAAGGTATGCCAAAATGTGGCACATCACTTTTAAATCAATTCTGCCCACCATAATTCTGCTCTTGATTTTCAACGTAGGTAACCTTTTGAATGCCAACTTTGATCAGATCATGGTGCTTACAAAGCAGATGACAAATCCCAAATTACGTGAATTTGCCGACGTCATTGACACATACGTATACAGGATAGGTATAAGCGGTAACAGGCCTTCCTATGCATCTGCGGCTGGGTTATTTAAATCGGTGATAAATATTATGCTTTTGCTTGCGGCCAATAAAGTTGCCAGCAAGTCGGGGCATGAGGTTCTGTAATAAAAGTGTATTAAGGAGTGATAAAGGATGAAGAGGAAGAAATCGTTAGGAGATTGGATATTTGATATTGTTAATACGCTAATAATGCTCATAATAGTGTTTGTTACCCTATATCCATTTATCAATTCGCTGGCCATATCGTTGAATGATGCCGATGACACGATAAGGGGCGGAATAACGTTTTATCCCCGGGTGTTTACGTGGCGCAATTACGAGCTCATATTTCAAAATAAATTGGTTTACGGCGCTTACATTATTTCCATAGGAAGGACAATAATAGGAATAATAACAGGTTTGTTATTTACAGCAGCTCTTGCCTTTGGCATGGCCCATTCAAATCTCAAGGGGAGAAGATTTTATACCATATTGTGTATTATCCCTATGTACTTTGGCGGGGGACTTATTCCTTACTACTTCCTTATAAGAGCACTGGGACTGATGAACAGCTTTTGGGTCTACATAGTACCTTCCCTGGTGGGCATATGGAACATGCTGTTAATGAGGACTTATTTCTTGGGTATTCCGATTGCACTGGAAGAATCCGCGCGCATTGATGGAGCAAATTATTTTACGGTATTTTTCAAGATAATACTTCCCGTATCGGTGCCAATTCTTGCGACCATTGCCCTTTTCATCGGTGTAGGTCAGTGGAACTCCTGGTTTGATGCGTATATATTCATAACAGATCAGTCCTTAAAGCCAATACAGAGCGTATTGCTTTCCATCATCTCCGAAGCGCAATTTGCCCAAAGGATGGCCCAGGCAGCTTCGGGGCAAGCAGGCCCGATAGATGCAGGAAGGGTTGGAAAAGGTATGACTATTAACGTACGTTCGCTTACGATGGCCACCATGATGGTGACCGTACTCCCCATAGTGATGGTATATCCGTTCCTGCAGCGCTATTTTATCAAGGGTGTTATGATCGGTTCTTTGAAAGGCTAAAAACAGTATCATCTTTGGTACTGTTTTAATAAAAAATAATAAACATATGGAGGTGTGCATGCTTTTATGAAAAAGGTAAGGATTATAAGCCTCTTATTGGTGACTTTACTCGTGCTTGCTGTAATGACGGCAGGCTGCGGGAAAAAGGCACCAGATACTTCCGGTCCTGCTGACACTCCCAGCACAACGCCAGAAACAGGCGGTGAAACTCAGACGGGAGGAGATGCAGGAGAAGGTGCAGAAACTACGGACGACTATTCTGAGCCTTATACATTTACCCACTATTTTAACTATGACTGGTGGGGAATAAAGCCCTGGGGAGAAGACGAAGTATCCAAATACTTATCGCAAAAATTTAACGTACATGTGGAATTTGCCAAGCCGGATGCTGACCCCGCGGCAAAGCTTAACGTTATGATTTCCTCTGGCGATTTGCCCGACTCCATCATGATGGAGAGAGACGCGGATAACATAAGGCTAGCCAGGCTGGGATTACTGCAGCCACTTGAGCCCTTTATGGCAAAGAATCCTAACCTGCAAGAGAACCTTTTACCTCAGACGATAGAGCTGTTAAAGATCGATGGCAAGCTATACGGGATTCCCAACTGGCCCAGAAGGGCACCTACGGGTGGCAATGATGTGTGGATGTATAACGTACGCATCTGGGAAGATGCAGGGAAGCCCAAGCTGGAGACATTTGAAGATTTGTATGAATTTGCCAAGAAGGCCAAGAACGATGTAGGTAAGACCAGAGAAGGATTGGACGTCATTCCTTTGATGATGGATGCTACGGGAGATGGATGGAGATTAGTCAATGCATTTTATCGCTCCTTTGGTGGCGTGCTGAACGGCTGGTACACTGTAGTTGATGGGAAATACAGAATAGCATTCCGCGATCCGCTGTTTAAGGAAGCTGCTTTAGAGGTGAACAAGTGGTGGCGTGAAGGGTTGATTGCCGAGACGCAGTTCACCGACACAACCGACCAGATGCTTGAAAAGGCTACCAACGGGCGTATAGCGCTTCTGTACTATGACCATTCGCAGGATGACACCAACCACTTTAGGGAGATCCTGAGAAGGAACTATCCCGGTGATAGCTATGAGGTAGTAGATCCCAATCCGTTCCCGCCCGCTAAGGGATTATCGCCCAACGATATATATGGCGACATTGCTTCCACTGTAGGTTGGAACGTAACCTGTATAACCACAAAAGCTGAGAATCCGCAGAGGATATTTGACCTTTGGACCTATTTGTTAACCAGAGAAGGCGCTATAATCCAACAGTATGGACCGCCGGGACAATTGTGGGATAGCCTAGACGATCAAGGATTGCCCATACTGAAGAAGTATGAAGGCGAATTGACGGCCGAGGAGCGCGATCGTCTGGGACTCTGGTTCTGGATGATACCGGGCCACAGCGATCACGTTGATACCGTCAAGTATGCGATAAATGATAAATTGCCCGAAGATAAGAGGAACTGGGTAGTATGGGTACAGGCGCATATCTTGACGCCAACCAAGGTAATAAGTGACGAGTTTGTAGGTATCGGTGATGTAATCGATCCTCAGAGCGATTTGGGCGTCAACAGGACCTTGTGCGAAGACTATATAGCGGCGAACTTCCCGCAGGTGATCATGGCGAAATCGACGGAAGAGGCAGAAAAGATATTCGATGACATTATCAAGTTCCTGGATGAAAATGGAATGCCCGCTATTGAGGAAGAATATGACAAGAAGTACCAGGACAACGTCAAGCGCTATGGCACCGTTTTGAATAAGGGAAGGTATGCTAAATAACATAAGGTATTAGCATTGCTTTAACCGAGCAGTTAACTGTTAAATAAGCGAACACGAGTTATGTTATAATTTTGCCGTGTGAGCAGAAATGTGTGTCTGCTTACACGGCATAAATTTTTCATCTTCGTTAATTAAGGGAATAAATATGGTTCCGGTTTAGTTAGGAAATAAATTGTTGAAAGAGAATTAGATGACGCATATATAACGGGGGATATAGTATTGATGAACCATCAATGAGAAGATAAATTACTATTGTGAAGCTGTGGTAAAAGGAGTGATAATTTTGCTTAAGACGTTAGATTTAAGTAAGTTTACCCCAATCAACTGCAGAGTTGAAAACGGGCAAAGGGGAGAGGTTTTTCTTATTTGCAACAGAGAAGGAGGAAGGTTACAGATCGAGGGAACGCCCGGGAATTTGGCCGATGTTGACTGGAAGGATGCAAAATATATAGTCTTTGATGCCGTCAACCACGAGGACTATGTTATGGGGGTAACCTTACAGTTCTGGGCCAAGGGGAATACCGGACATCAGCCCAATTTAACCGTGGTCCTTGGGTTATTCCCAAAACTTAAGACCAGGTTATCGTTCCCGCTGGAGGCTCTAAACTCTCAAAGAATGTTTCTGGATAGGACTCCTGGGAAGCTTAAAACGGTGGTGTTTGGTAACAAGGTATCCATGGAAGAAGTAGACAAACTGGTAATTGGGACTATGGAATATTTTAAGGATCACAAGGTGGAAATATCCAACTTTCATATTTCCGATATTGAACCCGATTATCCTCTGCCCGATGTTAAGCTTGTAGATGAGCTGGGGCAGCTTGCCGATCGTGAATGGCCCGGTAAAACAAAAAGTATGGATGAGCTTAAAATATGGCTCAAAGAGGAGGCTGCAAAATCCGACGATACCACGTTTTTTGGCAATAGAAGTAGATATGGCGGATGGCTAAAAAAAAGATTTGATCCAACCGGGTATTTTAGAACTGAGCACGACGGGAAACGCTGGTGGCTGGTTGATCCGGATGGATATGCGTTTTTAAGTATGGGCCTTGATTGTGTCAGCCCGGGGGTTTCTGGCAGGGTCGATGGCATCAGAAAGCTATACAAGTGGTTGCCCGATGAGGACGGTACATATAAGGAGGCCTGGAGTAAAGGGGATAGGGGAGAATATTTTGATTTTGCTATAGCCAACTTAATCAGGGCCTTTGGCCGGACGTGGTGGGATGAATGGGCAAAGATTACTAGAAGGAGGCTCATCGAATGGGGATTTAACACCGTCGGCAATTGGTCATCGCTCAAGTTTATACGCTATGCCAGATTGCCGTACGTATGGCCGTTGAGGGATTTTCCCGATACCGCCAAAAAGGTCTTCAGGGACTTTCCGGATGTATTCAGCCGGGAATACAGGACCAATGCAGAAAGGTTTGCCGAGCAGCTTAAAGAATTTGAAGCGGATCCCTATATGGTAGGGTATTTTTTGAGAAACGAGCCCCAGTGGGCTTTTATCCATGATTTGAACATTGCCGAAGAGTTGCTAGAGAATGAGGATGAATTGGCTTCAAAGGAGGTTTTAATTGAATTTCTATCTAAGCGGTATGATGGCGATATCGAGAAGTTCAATAAGGCCTGGAATATCAATTTGGGTAGTTTCGGAGAGCTTAGGAAAGGGATTAAGCGCGCATCGAGATTATCGCCAAAAGCTTTGGAGGATTTGAATGAGTTTTCAAAGGAAATGATCAGGGCATACGTGGAGATCCCAAGTGCTGCCTGTAAGAAGGTGGATCCTTGCCATATGAATCTGGGCATGCGGTATGCTTATATCGCCAATGTAAGCTTACTGGCAGGTTACGAAAACTTCGACGTGTTTTCCATAAACTGCTATAAGATTAGCCCATATGAAGATATTGAGCAGATAGGTAAGATTACGGGGATGCCGGTCATCATAGGGGAGTTCCACCACGGTGCTCTGGACCGGGGACTGCCCGCTACGGGGATACGGGGGGTTACCACGCAGCGGGAGCGAGGGAGGGCTTACAGGTATTACATGGAGACTGCCGCTACAAGCGCCTATTTTGTAGGAGCGCACCATTTTACCCTGAACGATCAAGCAGCTCTGGGACGATTTGATGGGGAAAACTTCCAGATAGGATGCGTGGATATTTGCCAGAGGCCTTATTACGAATTTATTGAGGGAATAGTGCAGACCAACAGGATTCTGTATGAGGTGGCCGATGGCAGACAGAAAAATTATGATCGGATGCCCGAGGAAATACCCAGGGTGGGCTTTTAAGCCACAAAATGATATCGAGGTTTGACCGAAGTTTGGAAGCGCATACGCCAGCGTTTGATCTTTAAATTGCTTTACAAATTATTGCAGGAAGTGCTATTATTCATGGTATAATGACATGCTCCGAAAATTTAAAGACCGATGGTATTCAAATAGCCGAAAGGCCGGGTTACAATGAAGCGATTGGATTATCGATAATACAGTTATAGCGCATATGGCTCCGGCAGGCTTGAAAAGCTATAATGGAGTTACTTCTGCCGAAGGGCAGCAGCTATGGCCTTAGCTATATTCTGCAGGTAAAACTACATCCAAAATGGGTACAATTTGTTTTCATTTGATCTTTATATTGAAGCAATTGCGCTTGATATATAAAGGTAATTATGCTTGAAGGGAGAAAAATAAAATGGAGCAGATATTTAGCAGATTCAAACAAAAACTTGGCAGCGGATATGTCATAGGTCCATTTATGAAGACGGGAGATCCTGCCTTTGTTGAGGTGGCAGGGTATGCGGGCTTTGACTTCGCCATACTGGATACCGAACACGGTCCGGTGAGCATTGAAAACATGCAAAATAACATTAGAGCAGCCCTGGTTTCGGGTATCGTGCCCATAATAAGGGTTCAGGACCACCAGGAGGTCAATATAGCCAAAGCGCTGGACATTGGAGCGCTGGGGGTTCAGGTGCCGCAGATAACCAATGCCGATGAAGCCGAAAAGGTGGTAAAAGCAGCCAGGTTTTATCCCAATGGAAGCAGAGGAGTGTGCCGGTTTGTAAGAGCTGCCCGCTATTCTGCCATGGACAGGTATCAATATTTTCGTTCGGCCGATGATAACCTTATAATTCTGCAGCTGGAAGGCCAGGAGGCGCTTAATAACATCGATGAGATCCTGGAAGTTGAAGGGGTAGATATACTATTTATAGGGCCCTACGACCTGTCTCAATCCTTGGGGGTACCGGGTGACGTACGAAATCCCAGGGTAATCGAGCAAATGGAATTTATCGTTAACAAGGCCAAAGCCAGGAACAAAATTATCGGGACTTTTGTCGACAACTCCGAGGACCTCAAGCGATGGAAGGAAGCAGGAGTTCAGTATCTGTCGTATTCGGTGGATGTAGGAATCTTTTTAGAGGCGTGCAGGACGATAGTAGAAGCGGCAAAACGCTAACCGCCGTGGGATGAAAGTTTGAAAAACAAAGGGCTGGGGGCTGAGGGAGCCGGGCATTTGCTATTGCAGTGGCGCCTGCCGGTTGGGTTTAATCGACCAACGGTTGCCTGTGAAGAGGTGTGTACACAAGGCGCCCGTTTTCTCTTGTACTTTCCATAAGCGATATGCTGCATACATCGATTATGGGCTGCGGGCCTGTTGCAACGGCTTCGGCAACTTTCGAGAAGGGTACTGTCAGGCGCACCTCCCTGCCCAGAGTGATATGGGGTGAATATTTCCTTGTTTCCTTAGAAATGCCTATGCTGCTCAGCGATGCTTCCAGCCGGGTAAACAACAGGTTTAGCATGTCCAGCTCCCCGCCGACCCCTAACCATACGATCATCTTATTTCCCCGGGGGAAATTTCCCAGGCCGTCTAGGCCAAGCTTAAAGGGCCTTATACCGTGAACCGATTGGGCCATTGCAGCAGTGATGTTGCCCAAAAAAGACGGTTGTACCTCTCCTATGAATTTAAGCGTTAGATGGAAGTTTTCTGGCCTCGAGAAGTTTCCATCTGTGCTGTAGCTCATTACCTGCTTCTGGATTTTGTTAAGATAATCCTTTATATGCTGCTCAAACTCAACGGCAATAAAAACTCTCATCGCTTTCACCACGTGTTCATATGTACCCTTTCGGGATTATATCTGTCGGACGGGCCTTTTTCCTCATCAGGTACGCCGATTGCTACTATGGCGAAGGGCACGAAATGGTCGGGCATGTTGAATATCTTGCGGATGGCTTCTTCGCGCTCCTTCCTGGGATGGACGCCCAGCCAAACTCCGCCAAGCCCCAGCTGCGCTATGGCCAGCAGCATGTTCTGAGTGGCAGCTGCACAGTCCTGTACCCAGTATCCTTCATATCTTTGCGACGATACATCTCCTGCTACGATGATGCATTTGGGCGCAGTGTTTAGCATGGAAGAATAGGGATGGTATTTGGTGATCTCCTTCATCTTTTGGCGGTCGTCTACCACTATGAAATGCCAGGGTTGCTGATTTCCTGCCGAAGGAGCTGACATGGCCGCTCTCAGGATGATGTCTATATCTTCCTGGCTTACATCCATGTCCTTGTATTTGCGGATGCTCCTTCTTTTAAAGAAGAAGTTCAGCACCTGCTGTTTGTCCATAGGGCATTCCTCCTTATTGCTTTAGTTATGGGTGAAGGTTTCAAAAAATATTATACCAAAATAATCCGCAAACTGCCACAGTCCATTGTGCGTGACGCCTTCCCCCAATGAATGTCCTTTCCTCAATGAATTAGGGTAGATTACCGGCCCATGGTGCCCCACCTACATGTCTAAATGGAATTGGGCTGATAAGAAACCGATGGATCATAGGAAGTTGCATGAAGGATCACCCGGGAAGAATAGACCACGAAAGCTTTTCAAATGAAGTTGGATGAGATCTTATCGGAGAAGGGAAAAATAAAAAGCGGTATCGTATAGATACCGCTTTTGAAGCTTTCTGGTTATCTGCCAACAAACATCTGTACGAACACGTAACCGTATCTTGGGCTCTTTTGAACGCCTATACCAATATGGGTAAAGCTGGGGTTTAGGATGTTCTTCCTATGCCCTTCCGAGTTCATGAGGCCGTTGTGTGCCCCTTCTACGGAGGAGTAACCGGCCAGGTTTTCGCCTGCAGTCCTGTACTGGATGCCGAAGCTGCGCATCATTTCAAACGGGCTGCCATAAGTTGGGGAAGTATGGCTGAAGTAGTTGTTGTCAACCATGTCCTTGGCCTTGATGTTAGCCACCCTGGCCAGATCAGCATCCCATGTAAGGGGTTTGAGACCCGCTTTTGCTCGCTCGGCATTGACCAGTTCCAGCATTCTTGATTGCTCGTAGCTCAACTGGGTTGAAGGCTGCTGCGTTTCGGGTTGCTGAGTTTTAGGCTGCTGCGTTTCAGGCTGCTGAGGCTTGGGTTGTTGCGTTTCAGGCTGTTGAGGCTTAGGCTGTTGCGTTTCGGGCTGCTGTGGTTCAGGCTGCTGCGGAGCGGGTTGCTGCTCTACGGGCTTTGTGAACCACTTGCATATGGATCCGATTTTTCCGTTATCGGTCTTTATTATATACCAGTTACCCTTTTGACCAAGTACATTTACTACCTCGTTATTCTTCAATATATCTATTATATTTGACTGCGAGTCACTGTTCGCCCTTACGTTCAGGTTGTTTGCCGTAACTGTCACCTTAAGAGGGCATGAATTTTGGGCTGCTGCCAATACCTCCGTCTGTGACAATGCCGGTCCCGCTGTGAGTAGCAATCCCAACAGGAAGACGCTCAATAAAACTACCGAAATACGTTTCTTCATGACTATAACCTCCAATTTTTAATATATTTTATATATCTGTAATACATCTTAACATATTCGTAACATATTTGTCATTATAAAAATTATGGTAATTTTGTTGGCGAAAGCATGAATTTCAATTATATCATTATCGTTGAAGTGATATATTTATAATTAATTACCTAAATTTTGTGCAAACAGAACCTTGACAAATGGTTAAATAAGGAAACTCAACTGGACATAGTCTGGCTTTAATAACGCTTCTATAAGTAATCTAGCCAGCTTACTAAGCGGAGGAATTACTACCCTTATCCCCTCTAGTGTTCTTTCCACAAAACCTCTAATGCGGGAGCATTTTTTCACTAAAGTCTTTATCCCTGCTTTCTTAAGCTCAGTACCATCAAGTTTTATAACCTTAAACCACGTAATAAGGTTGTGTGCCATAGCCATCATCCACAAAAAAGTATAGATACCATAAAACTTGCTGGTCCTAAGATTCTTGACACCATAAGTATTCTTAGCTACCTTGTCAATATCGGATTTAGATTGGTTCTCCTGCACTTTTGGTGAAAAGCAATTACTTATATCATGTGCAGGCAAATTATTGACTACCTTAAACTAAATAATATTTTCTTCCCTAATAAATCC
>LSQX01396435.1_pt1 | contig 10947 bp, 9 predicted proteins | sample 654561 | NCBI WGS metagenome assembly LSQX01 (sample SAMN04489861, study PRJNA283612) | anaerobic digester metagenome | isolation source: 4 biogas reactors fed with cattle manure at either 37C or 55C with and... | place: Denmark: Kongens Lyngby | collected 2014 | reverse complement strand
ATATTTCTGCCTGTCTGTGGGCTCGGAGATGTGTATAAGAGACAGGCAGTAATATGTTTATGATGCATGCAACAAGCGCAGAAACAAATGTGGCCAGCATTTCATCTTATCTCGGGCTGCCGGTTAAAGTACTTACCACTTTTGTAAAAGGAAGCCCGGTTGCCCAATATATTAAAAGCAGTTTAAAATCCAGGAATATGGACTTTGAAGGACCTGAAGTCGAACAAGGTGGTCCCTGGGGCTACAGGCACCAGTTCAATATTGCAGACAGCGGGTATGGAAGCCGCGGGCCCCGTGTGCATAATGACCGCGCAGGTGAGGTAGGCCGCACACTTAATATAAAAGATTTCGACCTCGACCGCATCTTTGGAGAAGAGGGAGTACAGATAGTTCATATTTCCGGCTTAATTGCCGCGCTCTCGCCCGATACAAGTAAATTTTGTCTTGGCTTGGCAAAAGCAGCAAAAAAATATGGAACACGCATTTCATTCGATCTTAACCATCGTGCTTCATTCTGGGAAGGGAGAGAAAAAGAGCTCCGCGAAGACTTTACAGAAATAGCTTCCGTTACAGATATTCTTATTGGAAATGAAGAAGATTTCCAGCTCTGCTTCGGCATCGAAGGCCCCCCGGCCGGAGGTGAAGGAATCAAAGCAAGAATAGACGGATTCAAAGAACTGATAGAGCGTGTTAAAAAAACCTTCCCGGGTGCATCTGTATTTACAAACACATTACGGGAAGTTATCAGTGTTAACGAACACCTGTGGGGTGCCATAATGCTGACAGGAGATGAATGGCATGTAATCGAACCACGCAAAATTCACGTTCTCGACCGGATCGGAGGAGGAGATGGATTTGTGGGAGGCCTTCTTTACAGCATCCTTAAAGGATGGGAAACAAAAAAATGGCCACAGTTCGCATGGGCTACCGGCGCTATGGCTACAACTTTCCTTACCGATTATGCACAACCGGCCGATGAAAATATGGTTTGGAGCATCTGGGAAGGAAATGCCCGCGTTCAACGATAAAAAACAACTATTATGATCTACTACGAAAATGGCTCCGTAAACACTGCTCTCTCAGCCGAAGAGCTGAAAAAAGGGCTCTTCCGGGCTCTTGACAAATTAGGGGAAAAAAAGAAAGTACTGGTTATTCCTCCCGACTATACCCGTTTGTCGTCCAAGGCAGGCGAGCTGACAAATTTTGCCTGGCAATATTACGGGGAAAAACTTACTGACATCCTGCCTGCCCTCGGTACCCATACTCCAATGACAGAAGAGCAGATAAGTCATATGTTCGGAAATACTCCGCGTAACCTCTTTCGTGAGCACGACTGGCGTAATGATGTAGTGACATTAGGCACTGTACCTGCTGAATTTGTCAATGAAGTATCCGAAGGTGCAGTCAGCTACCCCTGGCCGGCACAAGTAAATAAATTACTTATTGAGGGAGAATTCGACCTGATACTCTCTATCGGTCAGGTAGTGCCTCATGAAGTTGTTGGTATGGCAAATTATAACAAAAATATTCTTGTAGGCACCGGCGGATCCGAAGGTATCAATAAAAGTCACTTTATAGGTGCCGCTTACGGCATGGAAAAGATGATGGGGCATGCCGATACACCGGTACGTAAAGTATTTAACTATGCATCGGAAAAATTTACATCTCACCTGCCAATAGTATATGTCCAAACTGTTGTGGGATTAAATGAGGAAGGGCAGCTTCAAACCTACGGACTGTTTATTGGTGATGATTACAGCGTTTTCGATAAAGCAGCAGGCCTGTCGCTTAAGGTTAATTTCGAAATAGTTGACAAGCCGTTAAAAAAGGTAATAGTGTGGCTTGACCCAAAAGAATTTAAAAGCACCTGGCTTGGTAATAAAAGTGTATATAGAACACGTATGGCTCTTGCAGACGGTGGAGAACTGATTGTAATTGCACCGGGGCTGGTGGAGTTTGGAGAGGATAAACAGATAGACAAACTTATAAGAAAATATGGCTATTTCGGTACTCCGCACACACTGAAATTAGTGGAAGAAAATGAAGACCTCCAAAATAACCTGGGAGCAGCAGCTCACCTGATCCATGGGTCATCAGAAGGAAGATTCAGCATCACTTACTGCCCCGGAAAAGGCCGGGATAACCTTTCACGTGAGGAAATTATTAGTGTTGGATTCAATTGGGCTGACATAGATAAAATAACTGCAAAATACAATCCCGAAAAATTAAAAAATGGTTTTAACAAGATGCCCGATGGTGAGGAGATATTTTATGTATCAAATCCTGCAATAGGACTATGGGCTTATAAAGAGAGGTTATAATATTTATATGCAGTTTGACTAACCATACAAATCGATAAGCCGATAGGGGCAGGTTATGTAATACCCGTTAAATGAATAACTTATCATATGAAGATCATAATAGACGATAAAATTCCTTATATAAAGGGGGCGCTGGAGCCTTTTGCCGGGGTAGTGTATCTCCCTGGCGGCAAAATCACTCCCGAAGCAGTAAAAAGTGCTGATGCGCTAATCACAAGAACACGTACAAAGTGTAACAGACAGCTGCTTGAAGGCTCCAAAGTGAAATTTATTGCAACGGCAACAATAGGTTTTGATCATATTGACACAGAATATTGCAAACAGGCCGGAATTAAATGGACCAATGCCCCGGGGTGCAATGCGGGAAGCGTTAATCAATATATAGCATCAGCACTTTTTTCTTTCTCATCAGATAAAAAATTTGAGCTGAAAGATAAAACAATAGGAATAGTAGGAGTCGGACATGTAGGATCAAAAGTTGCTGCCCTTTGTAAAACAATAGGGATGAGAGTATTGCTAAATGACCCGCCAAGGGAACGATTGGAAGGCCGGAAAAAATTTGTCACACTTCAAAAAATCCGGGAAGAAGCCGACATCATCACATTTCACGTACCCTTGAACAGGTCAGGCAGTGATGCTACATATCATATGGTAAACCATAAGTTCCTGAACAATATCAATCAACCTCTGCTGATTAATTCATCCAGGGGTGAGATTTTTGACACAGTAGCCATTAAAGAAGCTATTAAAAAAAAGCTGGTCTCAGGATTTATTGTTGACTGCTGGGAAAACGAGCCTGACATAGATTTGGAACTGTTAAATCTGGCAGATTATACCACACCTCATATTGCAGGATACTCAAAAGACGGGAAGGCAAATGGAACAAAAATGAGTGTTCAGGCTATAAGCAGATTTTTTAATCTCGGCATAGATGATTGGGAACCGGAAAATGTAGAACTTCCCGATAGTACGGTAATAAGCATTAACGGGGATCAAAAAAGTGAGAACTCAATTCTTGCTGAAGCAGTGATCTCAACATACGACATTAAAACTGACCATAAAGCACTCCGGGAGTCTCACCGGCTGTTTGAAAAATTGAGAGGTGACTATCCGGTCAGAAGAGAGTTTGAAACTTACTCCCTGCAACTGACAAACGTAAAAGAGAGCATATCACAAAAACTAAAAGAAATAGGATTTTTAGTTTAATAAATATGAGGGTACTAATTGTAACATTATTAATTAAAAATAAAAAATAACATCATGAAAAAATTAGCTGACATAGGATTGATCGGGTTAGCCGTTATGGGCGAAAACCTGGTATTGAACATGGAACGAAACGGTTATACGGTAGCAGTGTTTAACCGTACGGTTGAAAAAGTTGATAATTTTATTAACGGACGCGGTGCCGGAAAAAAATTTATCGGTACCCGCTCTATTGAAGAGCTGGTAAGCTCATTGGAGAGACCCCGCAAAGTAATGCTGCTTGTAAAAGCAGGAAAACCTGTAGACGATTTTATCGATATGATTATTCCCCACCTTGAGCCCGGCGATATTATCATTGACGGCGGCAACTCACACTTTCCTGATACTATCCGCCGCACAAAGTATGTAGAAGAAAAAGGATTTTTATATATAGGCACTGGAGTTTCAGGAGGTGAAGAAGGAGCTCTTCTGGGTCCTTCAATGATGCCCGGAGGCTCACCGGATGCATGGCCACATGTAAAGGAGATATTCCAGAGTATCGCAGCAAAGGTTGAAGATGGAACTCCATGCTGTGACTGGGTAGGTGAAGATGGAGCCGGGCATTTTGTTAAAATGGTCCACAATGGTATTGAATATGGAGATATGCAAATTATAACCGAAGCTTACCACCTGATGAAAAACCTTTTGGGCATGAATAACGACCAGATGCATGAAGTATTCAAAAAGTGGAATGAAGAAGAGCTTGACAGCTATTTGATTGAAATTACCCGCGATATATTGGGTTATAAAGATGAAAACGGAGAAGAGACCGTAGAGATGATCCTTGACACTGCCGGCCAAAAGGGTACCGGAAAATGGACGGGCATTTCGGCTCTTGACCTGGGTATTCCTCTCACACTGATAGGCGAATCTGTTTTTGCAAGATGTCTCTCTGCTCAAAAAGAGTTGCGCGTTATGGCCTCCAAAGTTATTAACGGCCCGACTCCGCAATTTGCAGGTGATAAAAACCAGTTTATCGATGATTTGAAAATGGCCTTGTACGGAGCAAAAATTATTTCATATGCTCAGGGATATAACCTGATGATGGAAGCTGCCAAGGAGTATAAATGGCATTTGAACTATGGAGGAATTGCCCTTATGTGGAGGGGCGGATGTATTATTCGCTCTGCATTCCTGGACGACATAAAAAAGGCTTTTGACAATAACCCCGAACTTCCAAACCTGCTCCTTGATGATTTCTTTAAAGAAAAAATTGAAGCAACCCAGGAAGGATGGCGCAGGGTATGCTCTGTAGCCCTTTCTAACGGAATGCCTGTTCCGGCATTAACATCAGCACTCTGCTACTTCGACGGATTCAGATGTGAAAGGCTCCCGGCAAACTTACTCCAGGCACAACGTGACTATTTCGGAGCACATACCTACGAGCGGATTGACAAACCAAGAGGTGAGTTTTTTCATACCAACTGGACCGGCCGGGGAGGTGACACAGCTTCATCAACATATACCGTATAACCAAAATACTGAATTAAAAAGCCTTAGGGAAATCCCTTTGGCTTTTTTTACCATGGTTTTAATTTTTCCGGAGAGTGAGCCTTTATCAAAGCCCTTGCCATAACCAGAGAGGAATCTATTACCGGAACATCATTATATAAAGAGTCGCTGAATACCAACGGAAGTTCGGTACATCCTAAAACGACAATTTCGGCGCCCTTGCTTATAAGAGAAATTATACTGTTATTAACTATTGTACCTGTTTCTTCAGTAATTCTTCCTGCATTTGATTTTATCCCATAAACAGGATGATAAATTGCAAAATGCAGGTTTTCCTGTTCTGCTTTCGATAAATAAACAGTTTTCAACCCCGATTCATTGATAAGATCATACTGTTTGGTATAATAGGTACCGGTAGTTCCAAGTATTCCAACCTTCTGCCTTCCGGGAAACTGGTTTTTAATAAAGATACCCGTTTCTCTAATCATATGCAGCAGCTTTATTTTAGAATAATTCTTATTCAGTTCGGCAAGAATCACATCAAATATCTGAGGCGCATGTGCAGAATTACAAGCCATAGCGGCAAATCTGACCCCAATTGACTCAATTTCCTTCAATATTTGTGCTATACGATAAGCAGGATTAACCTTCTCATTACCAAGAATATATTCAGTCCTATCGGAAATAGCCCCGGGCACTGAATATAACAACAGGGGCAAATGCTCCTGATCCTTTTTTGCGATTGTCTGGCTTATAATATTCTTTGCAAGGGCAATCCCCGCATCAGGGCCCATTCCCCCTACAATGCCAATAATTCCCTTATTCATCACTCAAGTATTTTTCCATCTCCTGTTTTATAGATCATATCTTTATCGCCAATATAAGGCCTGTCCCATACCCCACCTTTCTCTCTGTCCATTACAATAGGATAAAGATATTGACCGCCATTGACATAATTAATTTTAGTTATATCAGCAGGGCCCCAGCCCGGAACCTCTATCTTTATAATAGTACCCGGATAGTTTTCTCCGGCAATACCGGTTTCATAATATCCCCTGAAAAAATGAACTCTTGTTTTATGAACAACAATATCAAGTTCATCAAAATTAATCCCAACAGTTTTGTGCCAGCCGGGCGAGGTAATCTGACTTATTTCCGGGGTTACGACTATTCTGTTATTTTGGCCAAACAGCAATACCAAATGTTTTTGGTTAAAAAACTCTACCAAAGCATCATCAAGCCTTACAGGGTCTCCTGAAAAAATATCTGTCGTTCCGCCAACCTTAACAGGCCCTGTATGATCTCCTGCTTTCAACCCCTTTTTGTGCATATCATGAAAAAAATCATAATCAGCCAAAGTTCCGATACAAAAGTTTGCTGCCCCTTTTCTTATCAGCTCATTGGTAATCCATGTTGCTCCGCCTGTCCTGTCGCAACCATCTGCCACAACCACAGGAGTTCGCCCCGCCTTAACGGCTTCCATGATTTTTTCCACACCATTTTCAACATTGTAAATCTCTTTAAATACAAAATCCTTTCTATGTCTCCATATAAAATCATTCATATCTTCTGCAATACGGTCTGCAAGATCAGGATCATTATTGGTAACTACAAATACTGATGCTCCATTGTCAGGCACATCAGCATATGCAAAGCCAAAATTAACCGAAACATAAACATCATTTTCGCGGTTTTCCCACCTCCTTGCTCTTTCCATAATTTCCCTTGCAGGATATCTGAGAGTTCCCTGAAAAAAGCTTGGAGTAATAACTCCGGGTTTCCTGACTGCAACCACAGGTTTATAAGTTCCCTGCATTGCTCTTATCATAACATCAGCAGAAGCCTGTCCCACTAATCCTTCATCATAATGAGGAAACCTTTTAACTGAAAAAACAGCATCTGCTGCATTTTCCGCAACCAGTTCAGCGTCGACGCAGGCATGCAGATCAAGTGTAACAGTAATCACTGCTTTGGACCCCACTGCCCTCCTGACCAATCGCGCCAGTTCAGCTTCCGGCCGGGCAACACCTACAACTGCCATCGAGCCATGCAATGCAAGGTGCACCCCGTCAAAAGGACCTTTTTCTTTTAACTCGGAGATCATCTTTGATGTAAAAAACTCCCATACCTCCTTACTGTTCCAGCTTTTTGAAGTACCTCCCACAGGCATGCCTGCAGGAGATGTAATACCAACCAGCGTAACCCCGCCATAAGCCTCCATCCTCGACTCAAAACCACCCACATAGCCGGTAACCTGTCCTAAAAACGCATCAGTTACAGGTCCTGCGCCCAGCCAATCTTCCAACTCAGCCGGATCGGGACAATAAGTGCATGTTTCATGAGGAAAAGATATAATTCCTACTTTATAAGATTTTTGGCGCAATGGTATTTCACGAACCGAAGCTTTCTGTGCAGATGAATTAAGTGTAACCATTGCCGGAATTAAAAATACTAAAATATAAAAATAACCCGATATCCGGACTATCTTCTTGCTGTTAATATTAAATACCATTTCATCTATATTTTTTTATTTCACAAATAGTTAATTAATCTTCAAAATCAATCAAAAAAATTACAAAAATATTCCCTCCCCCACTCCTATAGGCAGATCAAACCAAAACCAAATAAAAAGCAGAATAACCCATAATAAAAAGAGAATAATCGAATAAGGAATTAACAAAGATATTAATGTACCTATACCGGCATTTTTATCATACTTCCTGACCCATCCTATCAATAATGGAAAATATGGGTACAAAGGGCTCACTGCATTGGTTATAGAGTCGCCAATCCGGTACAGTAACTGAATAAATGCAGGTGTATAACCTATCTGCGTAAGCATTGGAATAAATACCGGGGCAAATATTGCCCATTTGGCTGATCCGCTGCCAATGAATATATTGATAAAAGAGACAAGCAGCATATACATAATAAACATTAACGGGCCGGTCATGCCGGTCGACTTTAAAAATTCTGCCCCGTTAATTGCCAATATAGAGTCAAGCCTGCTCCAGCTGAAAAGGTTAATAAACTGTGCCACAACTAACATCAATACAATATAGCCTGCAAGGTCTCTAACCCCAAGCTCCATAAATTTCAGAATATCATCAAGTTTTTTTATACTCCCGGTTACTTTCCCATAAACATAACCCGGTATCGCAAAAAACAGAAACAACAGCGGTACGAGCCCCCTGAGAAATGGCGAGGGTACTATTCCCCCTGTCTCCTGATTACGAAGGGGCGCCCCGGAAGGAATAAGAAGAATAAGCACAACTGTCAGATATATTAACAAGGCTATCCCGGAGTAGCGCAATCCGCGCTTTTCCATTGAAGTAAGTTTTGGAGATTCGTTATAAACTTCTATATCTTCATTTCCATATGAAAATGATTTACATCTGGGTATTGTATATCGTGAAACTACATAAGCCCCCCCAAATCCAAGTAAAATGGTAGATACAAACATAAAATACCAGTTAGCCGTTGCGCTCACCTCCATTGAGCTGTCAATATGTGATAACACTTCTGTACTGATCCCGGCAAGTAAAACATCTGTGCCGGCAATTAAAAAATTAGCGGTAAAACCTGCGGTTGCACTGGCATAGCCGGCAATAAAGCCGGCAATAGGATGAAACCCCATTTGTGAAAAGATAAGTGCTGCAATGGGAGGAACTATAACCACACCTGCATCTGATCCGATATTACTGCAGGCGCCAATAATAAATATCACGGGAAGGACAATTTTTTTTGGCACAGAAAAGGCTATTGTCCTTAAAACAATAGCAAGAAGGCCACTCCGCTCAGCAACAGATACACCCATCAACATAACCAATACAAGTCCCAGAGGAGCAAAATGGGCAAAGTTGGTGACCATATTTTCCAAAAAACGGCGCAAAGCTTCACCTGATAAAAGATTTACCGGTTCAATAAGCTCACCTGTACCGGGATCCGTAGCTTTAACACCTGTTAAAACTGCAATGCCGCTAAATACTATAATAATACCGATTATCCATACAAACAGCCAAAATGGATGAGGCAATTTATTGCCAATTGCTTCTATCCACGCCAATATGCCTTTCTCCTTTGCCGGAGGGCTTTCATTTATCCCGCTGCTATTTTGCTTACTCATTAATTTTACTAAAAAAATTCAATCACGAAAAATGGGCATTTTTTTTAAATTTCAGTCTTAAAAAACTAAAGGAAATAAAAAAATCAGCTGCTAAAAGCTTACAAAATAGAAAATATATTAATTTTCGCCTTTCTATTTAAAAGATATATATGAAACGAGCATGTAAAATATTTACTCCAAGAGAATTATTAAGACATATGCGAGTTCCATACTATACCTTTAAAAATAAACAATATTAATAGTATGAAACGAGCATGTAAAATATTTACTCCCAAGGTGATGATAAAATTGCGAGTTCCATATGATACCATTGAAAATAATTAATTTTAATCATATGAAACTTAGTCCAAAAATGCAGTTTCTTATAAAAAACGGACTCAAAGGATTTATTTGGCTGTTTATCCTTTTGACTGCATATTTATTATTTGAAAAGATTGTAATATCACAAAAGCCTGACATATGGATTGAAAAATTTTATGCCAGGCCCGGGGTCATCTATTTTATATATATATGTTCAGAATTCTTTTTCGGAATATTTCCTCCGGAGCTGTTTATGATATGGGCAGTCAAAAAAGCCGATCCCGCCAATTACTTTTTCATTGTAAGCTTTTTAGCCTTAGTATCATACGGATTAGGATATATAACATTTTTGATTGGAAAATATATACATAAAAAAATAACATTCAGATATATAAGAATCAGGTTTTTAAAAAAAACCTGGCCTCAGCTAAAAAGGTATGGTATCTTTATTATTATCGTTGCTGCTCTTACACCAATACCGTGGTCAGCTTCATGCCTTTTAGTAGGGTCAGCAGGCTATCCCTCACTAAGATTTTTAAAATATGGTATTGTGCGTATCATTCGATTTGTAATTTACGGATATATTGTATTCCGGACTCATCATATTTAACACTTACCACCTGTTACAAAAAGAACCGTCTATTACAACTCCCTGATCCAGATATTTTTAAAGCTGACGGGATTCCCATGATCCTGCAAAATAATACTTCCCGGCCCATGCTCTTCCACACTATATTCAGGAATTCCAATAAACTCGGTCGGGCCGCGCAATTTAACATTATTCTGTATTAACACCCCATTATGCAAAACAGTCACTGTTGGAGGAGTAAAATAGGTACCGTCGCCATTAAATCTGGGAGCAATGTAAATAATATCATAAACCTGCCATTCGCCCGGTTTCTTACAGGCATTAACCAAAGGTGCATACTGTTTATACAAGCTTCCTGCCTGTCCATTTCGATAAGTCCTGTTATCATAACTATCAAGTATTTGCACTTCGTAGTATTCCTGTAAAAACACACCGCTGTTTCCTCTTCCCTGGCTTTTCCCTTCTACCTCTTCCGGTGTGCGCCATTCTATATGAAGTTGAAAGTCGCTGAACACTCGTTTTGTTTTAATTACTCCCGAACCTTTGACGACGGTTACACAACCATTTTCAACCTTCCATCCGGGCTTACCGCCTTTACTGCCGGTCCATTCCCTATCAAGGTCAACACCATCGAAAAGGACTATTGCATCAGAGGGAGGGTCTGCAATTGTTACGCCGGGCGTAACCACGGTTACTTCAGGATCCCAAATTTCCGTCATCTCCGGTTTCATTGGTGCAGGCCCATCTGTTTGAGCATATACTCCAATAGAGCAAGCACATAGCAATATCAAACTAATTTTTATCTTTTGCATATATCAATTTTTTAAGATTTATATTAATATCTCTTTGAGTGCACAAAGCTTATAATAACAAACCATCTACACCCCAAGCTCTTTCATTATCCTTTCAATTTTAGC
>LSQX01333441.1_pt1 | contig 10947 bp, 10 predicted proteins | sample 654561 | NCBI WGS metagenome assembly LSQX01 (sample SAMN04489861, study PRJNA283612) | anaerobic digester metagenome | isolation source: 4 biogas reactors fed with cattle manure at either 37C or 55C with and... | place: Denmark: Kongens Lyngby | collected 2014 | reverse complement strand
GCTTATATATATACAAAGAGACAAGCCTTTAAATATAAGATTTGTCTCTTTTTGAGTTTAGATAACATTTTGTAGTTCTTTTTTAACTGCATATGTCTGTATTTTGAGAAGCCTTTTTAAAGCCAACTCCGAATGAGGATGGTTTTATAAAAAATCCAAAAGTTAAAGATTATAAGAACAGATAAAATATGTTATAATACTGCCTGGTGGTTTTTCTTAACTAAAGTTATACTCCGAAAATGTAAATCATCAAACAATTTCATGCAGAGGATTATCGTTCAATTTATAATTTATAGGTGGGATAATGGTGAAAAAACATATCTCTATAATATTAGTATTAATAATGCTATTCCTGTTTGTTCCCATAACCGTTAATGCCGGTGAAGTGACTGCAGCAAAAGTTGAACTGACAATTTCGGTGGACGGGGTAAACAGAAGGATAGATGCATATGCAATAGATAATTACAACTACTTTAAGCTGCGTGATATCGCTTATGTTCTTTCCGGCACGTCAAAGCAGTTTGATGTCACATGGGACGGCAGTAAAAATGCCATTAACCTGGTAAAGGGCAAAGCTTACACTGTTGTGGGCAATGAACTGGCCATGCTGCCGTATTGGGAAGAAACAAAGACTGCTGTTCCGAATACTTCATCTATCCTGCTTGATGGTAAGGAAGTCAGGCTGACCGCATACACCATTGATGGTTATAATTACTTCAAACTTAGGGACATCGCAAGCACTTTTGATTTTTTTGTGGATTGGGATAACATCCGCAGAACTGTCATAGTTGAAACAATGTTTGGTTATGTGCCTGAAGACAGCAGTGACAGCTATTCGTATAAAAGCAGTATTAATGTCGGCGACACACAAGAGGTAAGAATAAATAACTGGGCAAGAGTTTCGCCTGTCCAACAGTTCTTATACTTGGGTGAAAGCCTGGCATATGCTTATGAAGACAATGATTACCTGAAAATTGTAACCCGAAACAAAGAGTTGGGCATTGCAATGAAATATCCCAAGCTGGGAGATGTGATTTCCGATGATGACGGGGATTTCTTTATTGTCTGGGGGAAAGACGGAACTGAAAACACGGAGCAAACAGTTTTTATCTCGAAATATTCGTCAAAGGGTGAGCATATTAAAACCTCGGGTTTTGTTGGGGAATCGATATTAGGAACGGGAGGTAATACCCAGGCTCCCTTTGAGGCCGGAAACTGTGTTTCGGTAATCCATAACGGTGTTTTAATGGTTAATTACGCCCGAAGGATGCACAACATGCACCAGTCCAATAATGTTATAGCTGTAAACATAGAAGATATGTCTCCATACGAATTTGAGCCTTTGATTTGGGACAGCGAAATACCTAATGTTCCATATGTCAGTCATTCCTTCAATCAATCGATTATTTATTCAAAAATAGCCGATGACTTTGTATTCGCCAATCACGGTGATGCTTATGATCGCGGGTTTATTGTAGAAAAACTGGGGAAAGAAATGTATATAGACCGTGAAAAGTGGAACTATGCATCAAAATATCCCGCGCTTAACATTTTCCATTTCTATCTTGAACCGAACGCAAACTATAATATGTATATAGTAAACAAGACCTTTGCACAGTTGGGAGGCCTCGCCGAATCAAGCAAAGGCGTTGTTCTTGCCGGAGCATCCGCAAAATCTATAAGTGAGGAGGCAAAGACCGAAAAGCAGAATCTTTTTATTCAAATATTCGATCCGCTTTCTACCGAAGTATCTCCGTCAATGTTTGTTGGAGGAAGCATCCGCAGCGGTGAAACATCAACTGATATTAATGACAATAATAACTCGCCGCTAACGAAAGTCACTGATTACGGTGTAATATGGCTTACAAATTACACGGACAGGGATGTTATTGCACCGCAGGTAGTTGTGGGTGACGATCGTATCATTTTATTATGGACCGAAAAACGCGACCCCGGACAGGGAACTTTTCGTGTATTGGGTGAGTCATATACCGATTCTTATTATATGGTGTTATCAGCAGAGGGAGAAGTCATTACTCCTGTAACCTCACTTGGCAGGCTGAAACTAAATTCATACGAGATGCCGGTATATCATAACGGCTCTGTTTATTGGGTTTACGCTGATAACGGCAGACTCAGGGTGGTCGGCATACCCGTTAACGAGTAATGCTGAATCCCGGCAAAACTGTTATTTGAGGGGTAGAACACCGGATGGAATTAACAGACGTTATTTGGGCGGATGATATAAGAAAAGATTATTCAGCCCCGGTTTCCTCGATATCTTCAGACAAAGAGATTTCTTCAACGGTTTCTCCGTCTACAATATGGATTTCTGTTCCATATCCCTCATATATTTCGTAATGAATCCAGATATCCGACCCGTCTTCGTTAAAGTAAATCGTCCCGCAAGGCCTCATTATGCCTCCTTCCATGCCTCCGTGCCATACCTTCATGTCAGCGGCTCCATAGCTTTTCCCCTTGAATTCAACTATGCCCAGAAGCTTGTCAACATAATAGGGCTCACTCGTGTCATGCATGACATATTTCTTGATCCATTTATCGGCGTTTTTATACCCGCACCAGTCAGGAGAACCCTCGGGGGGCTTCATGATTGGTTCAGCTTCTTCAGCCGATTTTGCCTTTTCGGCGATATCCTTTACGGTCTTAACGATTTGCTTCAGCTTGCAGCCGGAAGCGGATAAAAGAATAACAGCGGTAAGCAAGACAATGATTATTTTTTTCATAACTCCTCCTGGCATGAAAACTCCATAATCATTATTATATGTCAAATTATAACACATGCATTAACACTTTTCTACCATCAATTAGGAAAGCCGCACATTTATTGCCCTGGTTAATTTTTACTGCTTAAAATATTTTTCGTACTAAGTTTACGCATATTCGGCATATTTTTTTATTTATAAAACTTATATAATATCAACGCAAGCACTGTTAGTGCCGCATCAATAACATTATCCTGATAAAAAGAATAAGAGTTAATTGAACAGTACGGGAAGGGGAGGGATTCACATGAAAAAAAGAATGTTAATGATGTTTCTTTGTTTCACCATTATACTTTCTCTTGTTATAAGCGGAGCGAATGCCGCAGAAAGCGGTTCGGCCTACAAGGGAGCATCTTCATGGGCAGTACCCGAGCTCGACAAGGCGTCGGGGTATGGCCTTATTACCGAAAGGATCAAAGATAACATATCCACAAATATAACGCGGGAGGAGTTCGCCGAAATCGCGGTCCGGTTTTATGAGGTTTATACCGGCAAGAGAGCTGAACCTGGAAACGCGAAGTTTTCCGACACGTCCAACCCTGAAATATTAAAAGCGGCGAATCTGGGCCTTACTTCAGGCATCGGCGACGGTAAATTCGGTCCGAATCAGCTTGTGACGCGTGAACAGATTGCCACTATGCTAGTAAGGGCATTAAAAGTGGTTCGGCCGGATGCGGATTACTCAAGCGCCGGATCAGCGAAATTTACCGATGACAATCTGATTGAAGACTGGGCCCGGGAAGGGGTATATTATTGTGCCAAATCCGGAATTATCAAAGGAATTCAGAATAATGACGGAACCTTCCGTTTTGATCCCGATGGCAACAGTTCCCGTGAGGTTGCGGTGATTGTCGTTACGAGGGCATATGAATATTTTATTAACGAAGCAAATAAACAGGAAGGCGGCAGCAGCAGCGGAACTCAGGGAGATGGCGCCCGGGATGATACGGCTGCAGATGAAGAGGACTGGAACGGCGACATCATCATATTTGACGAGGACTTTACTCCGGAACAGTATATTATCAGGGAAGTTGACGGTGCAAGTTTTATTTACCTGCCGTATGATAGTTTTCGGTATGTTTTCAGAATGCCTTACGCCGGGCTTAATACCTATCCGGAAGGGCAGATAATGGACGGTGTTATTACTTTTGAATGGAAAAACAAGCAGGGAGAAACGTTTAGACAAGTCATAATGCAGGTTGGCAGTACGACAGCATATGTAAATGGAGTTCAGGTGGACATCAAGGCAGAACCTTTTGTGAAGGAAGAAGAAACATATATTCCCGTTAACCTGTTTATTCAATTATTCGAAATGAAGTCGCAAATGTTCCTCGGCAGGTTGTGCTTCCAAACTGAAGAAGACTTCCCGCGGGATATTCTTACAGGCTCCTGGAGCAGTTCGCATGTCAATCTGTTTAGCCGCTATAAGGACATAGTATCGGGAGTGGAAAGCATGCCGTCGTTTTACTGGTTTATCGCACTGAACGAAGACGGGTCGTACAGCCTTTTTATAGCCAGTTCCGGCGGGTTGTTTAAGGATAAAATGTATTTTGAAAAAGGCAAATACAAAGTTATCGGAAATGTCATCGTCTATTACGATAGATATGAAACCTTATACGAGGGAAAGCCTTTGATGCTGCAGTACGAAAACAGGCATATGGGCGACCGGCTCGAGTTTGATTTCATTGAAGGCTATGACGCGGAGGAAGATAAAATCAAGATGAGAACTTCCTGGTATTACCGGGTGAATGATTGAGACTGAAAATAATACCAGCAGTAACTTGAAAAGTGAAAACCCTTTGTGCCGGAACAACGGTATACCTCATACAATATAGTGAAAATGTATGAAGGTGGAATTGCGATGCTTCTGATTAAGAGGCCTGTAGCCACGGTAAACCGCGTGTATCGGGCACCAAATGTAACAATGCTTTATCCTCAGGTAGTAGGGCATCAAAGTATATATGCCAGCATACGAATGAATAAGAATATTCAGGAAAGAATGATTGATCTGGTTCGGGATTTAAAGCAGCCCGATTTAAAAACAATCATAAACGTCTCATATGAAATCAAAAACAATCAGCGGGGAATATTCAGCGTATCACTTGTCGGTCTGGCAGAATTCGGAGGAGCCCATCCAATGACAATGGTTTATTCTTTGACAATGGATACGGCAACGGGGGAGAATTATCAACTGCATCAGTTATTCGTTCCGGGAAGCGCTTATATGGACATTATCAATGCGGAGATTGAAAGGCAGATAAAAGTCAGGGATATCCCTTTGCTTGATGAATTCAAAGGCATTGCCCCTGATCAGGATTATTATGTTTCCGACAAGGCTCTTGTTATATATTTTCAGCTTTATGAACTTTCTCCATACGCGGCAGGGTTTCCATATTTTCCGATACCTCTCTATTCTCTGACAAATGTTATTCCCGAAGATGGGTTACTATCCCGTTTAAATTACTTTATTTGAAAGATTCCTGTTCAAGGTACGGATGTATCGATTAGCTTGCAATTAGCGCACAGCTTCATCACCATCACGGGCAGCGCTTGCAGCTATGAGGCAAACCATAGGTGCAGGCGCTGTATGCGTTTGTGCCTGTGGTGGAGTATAGATTAACAATGAAACACCATTCAGGCATAAAAAATGTTTGGATGGTGTTTTATTACGGCGTGAGTAATAATGTAAAAATTATGGTATTATTGATATTAGAAAAGTTTAGTAATATAAAAATGATTATTTTTCACAAAGAGATTATTCCGAATCGTATGAATAAATAGAAGGGTGATTGAATATTGCGGACTGAACAGGAAATATTCGACTTGATTTTAGGTGTTGCGAAAGCAGACGAGCGTATCCGGGCAGTGCTGCTTTCCGGTTCGCGCGCTAACCCGGCCATACCGAAAGACATCTACCAGGATTATGACATCACCTATTTTGTTGAGGATATCACTCCGTTTTATAATAATCCCGCATGGGTTGAAGAATGCTTCGGTAAGCCTTTGATTATGCAGATGCCCGAAACCATGCGCTATCCGGTCGGGGACGGCAGTTTCAATTACCTGATTATCTTTCCCGACGGAGTCCGCATCGACTTGAGCTTTCAATTCGAAAGGTACATAGATAACGGGGAGCCTGCGGTTGTCCTGCTTGATAAGGATAACGGGAACGGATTTTTGCCGGCTCTGCCCGCTCCGAGTGACAAGCATTGGCATATCAAGCCGCCCTCACCGCTCTTTTTTTACTCCTGCTGTAATAACTTTTGGTGGTGCCTTAATAACGTTGCCAAAGGCATTGCGCGCGATGAACTGCCCTATGTCATACAAATGCTGAATGATGAGGTTCGGAGTGAATTACACGACATGATTGATTATTATATAGGAACGCAGCATGGGTTTAACATTAGCACAGGCAAAGGCGGCAAATATTTCAAGAAATATCTGCCCGCGGAACTGTACGCGCAGTATTGCGCCACCTATTCCGGCAGCGACTACGTCGACATTTGGGCATCAATTGACGCGATGTGCGATTTATTCCATACGCTGGCGGTAATGGTAGCGGCGCATTTCGGATTTACTTACCGGCAGGAGGAAGAAGACGGAATGAGAGAATATTTAAGGATGGTAAAATCAAATTAATATTTCTTTATATGATGGGGAAGGACGGCGAAATTGAATGTATAAGGAAAGCGCAGAAGAACGGCGCGCGAGAATTTACCCCGTTATTTTAAGCGAATACAATCCGGAATGGCCGAAATGGTACGCGGAGGAAAAAGCGAACCTGGAACGGCTAATCGGTGCGAAAGATATTGCACGAATCAGTCATATCGGCAGCACGTCGGTTCCCGGGCTTATAGCAAAGCCAACTGTGGATATTCTGCTTGAAATAAATGAGGATACGGACATTAACAGGCTGATTGCCGCTCTGCCGCAGCCGGAGTATATCTGCCTCAAAGATGCGGCTCTGACAATGCCGACTCCGCCGCCGTACGTGATGTTTTTGAAAGGCTATCTGCCTGACGGCTTTGCCGAAAGGGTTTATCATATCCATGTACGCTATCCCGGCGACTGGGATGAACCTTACTTCCGCGATTACCTTATAGCGCATCCCGAAACGGCCGCAGAGTATGCCGCTCTGAAAACCAGGCTGCACAAAGAATACGAGCATGACAGGGACGAATATACCCGGGCAAAAAGCGAGTTTATCCGCGCGGTTAACTATAGAGCGAGGAAGTTATGATATTTTTTGAGCACATGCAAATAAATTACAGCTCTTCCAGGTATTCTTCGCTGCATTGTTTTACATCTTTATATAAAACCGAAAAGATTCCGCGCAGAATCGACAGCGGACATGCCGGAAATGCTTTCGTATGGAAGTTTTATGTTTTTATACGACTTGCTATTAAGCAGAAAATTACCGGAGGAATAATATGCGGTTTACGGTTTTTCGAATTAAAAACATCACGGTACGCACTTTCTATATAACAGAGTCGCCGGCAATTATATACTGAGAATAAACATGGGAATAACTGTTTCAGGGTCGAATATGCTTGTTGAAAACAACGAAATAGAACGCTTAATCTGGACAAAGGGCGATTCCGATTATTTCCGGTTTTTTGGGGAAGGCCATATCATCCGGGGCAATTATATGCACGGCACAAGAAAAGAGGAAATCGGGAAAGCCTATGTGGATGGATTCCAAACCTTTGACAACAACGGCGAATATGCGCGTCATATCGTCATTGAAGGAAACCTGATCGAGGATTATTATCACCAGGGGTTCATGGGTTCAGGTTCATATTATTACCATTCCTATGATATAACATTCCGCAATAACATATTCAAGGATGCGGCCGCATGGGGGATGTGCATATCAACGCTGAAGGACGTTAAAGTATATAACAACCTGTTCATCAATATGAATACGCACGGCGTTGGCTTTAGAGGAACTGAAGAAAAGCCTTCTACCGGCGAAGTCAGAAACAATATTTTTTATAATGCCCGTAACTGCTATTTCGGCCTGGACAAATACCATTATGAATCTGGGAACAATCTGCTTTTTAATTCCGATCCCTATAAGAAATATGAGCAGGACAGTTTCCCGAATGACATCGTTAATTTAGACCCGCTGTTTATCGATATTGACAGCAATGATTTTTCCCTGCACCCGAACAGCCCCGCTGTCGACAGGGGAACAGACCTTGACTTTGGTCATGATTTTGCCGGAAACAAAAGACCTTATGGGCAGGGCTGGGATATCGGGCCTTATGAATACCAGGGAAACAGCCTGCCCGTTGCGTATATCCGATTTTCGAATGTTTTACACAGTACAACGGGTCATGAGCCGTTGACGACACGGGTTGGCATCAATATGCCATCACGTACGATGGTTCAGCTATCACAGCATATATCGACGGTGTTGAATACTCCCGCGTTGAATGCGCGGGAAAGATAAGACGCGATGCGAGCCGGGATATAGTAATTGGCCGAAATCCCTGGGGAGACAGCTTCGAGGGATTGCTCGACGAGGTCAGGATATATGACCGCGCGCTGAACGGGAATGAAATCAAGCAGCTTATCGAAACCAAATGATCTATATAAATAATATAATAAATACACTTACAGGCAAACTCCGCATTGATATCTGCCGAGAAATTTCCGATATACTCTTTTCTGTTACCCCACTCCGATAACCTCTCCCAATCGGCTGATGCCTTCAACAATGGTTTCATCGGTACTGTAGGAATAATTCAGGCGTATTGTGTTTTCGTGCCCGCCATTAGGGAAAAATGCCCCTCCCGGAACAAAAGCCACATTGTTCGCAAGGCTTTTCTTAAGAAGCTCTCTTGCGTTTATTTCTTCCGGCAGCGTAAGCCATAGAAATAGAATTGCGGGATAACATGCACAATGATATACTATGATTGTAATTGATAAACGTATAAAGCTTATGGAATTCATCATGGCGTAAAAAGAGAGTCAGGCAGTAATAGATCAAAATTTTGGTGGTGTTTAAAATGAAAAAAATTACGTGTCTTGTGCTTATACTGCTGATATTGTTTTCATCCTGCGATAAAACAGGAAATAGTGATATTATAGACAATACGCATGGTTCGGGTGTAAATCCTGCAAACCCCGGAAATAACGCGGAAAACACAAGCGATTCCGACGCTAATTTAATAAACGCGGATAATAATCCCTTCACCGATCCTGTAAACACAGGGTATGAAAGCGGTACTGCAGAACTTGACGCATCGATTCTCAAAAAGGTTGTAATTACCGATCTTCAGCAGCATAAAAAAGCTGAGTATACCGAATCCGGTTTAATAAAAGAATTATGTGCTTTGCTTAACGGGCTGAGCTATTACGAAACCGATACGGAATGGGAACCGTACTATCAGGTCGATCTTATCGGCACTGATGGAGATTTAGCGGTATCAATAACCACAAGCGGCAGAGCCGTTGCTTTTGACAGGGATATAAAAATCAACGGTGTTATCCTGAAAAAAGGGCTTTATGAAGTGGAACAGTGGATACACGAACATATGATAAGGTTTTCTGAAGGGCAGATCCTTGATCCTGCCTGTCTGGAACATCCTGCTGCATTAAAAGCTCCGGAAGAAATCACTTACCAGGAGATATATGATAAAGAGAACTCCAGAGTCAACAGTTATGAGATCAATACCGAAATTTATGATTTCCTGGAACAATTCTTCGCGGGTAAGAAGTTCAACATACTTAGCAGCCGAAGATACTTCAGCTATATGGAAACGGAAAAGGCAACCACCGGCGCAAGGTCAAACTGCCAAAGCATTGTTGTTATTACAGGCGGTTCGGAATCGGATCTCGAGATATATTCGGACAGCCCCGTAAAACAATTCGCAAAGATCGGCACCATAACTCTTTCAGAAATTCCCGAAAGGCCGGGAGTTTATAAAATGATAATGGGCAATATGGAATTTGAAATAGAAACGGGAAGTGATTTTGATGCCGGATTTAAAAGTATCTTTGAAGAGAACAGGCGTGTAGCCCACAGCCTTACACCCGATGATTTAAAAACCCTGTACGAAGAAAATAAACCCATTTACATGGAATATATATGCAAGAACCTGGGTGTGCCAAACTGGACGGGAAGGCCGCCTGACAGGTTTGAAATAACGACGGTAGATTCGGGGAAACCCGATGAACCTTATACCATCGCTGCTTTTTACAATCCTTTTGACGTTTTGCTTCTGTTCTATACCGGAGGAAATGGGCAGCCCTGGCGGTATATTGGTTTCGTCCCCTTCGGCGGCAGAGGCGCAGGCACCGAATACCGAGTCGAAACATGGAACGGACATATCTGGATAACCGGAAACGAGAGCGGAGGCCACGGAACCGGGGAATCAAGATATCTTCACAATTGGTACGAACTGACAGATAAAGGCATAAGATCGGTTCTCAGCTTCCCTTATGACGAATATTTTGTGGCATACATGGGCGGCTATATCCTGAAAGCCGACAGTATAAAAACTTATCCCGGCGATAATAGCGATAATATGAAGGTTGTAGTGGATTATACATTAGAGAAACGTTATGCGCTTAGCCTGGATATATCGGATGAATACGGCCATGTTGCAGTAAGTTCAAAAGTACGGGCTGAATATGAATGGGACGAGGAAAATGAAGCATTCACTTCCGCGTTTCCTGCCAATGAGCTGGGAACCCCCAATTTCGTATATGACGACCCTGAAATAACAAAGCAGTGCGATAAAATTCTCGAACAGTATTATAATGAACTTGTTGACAGCATTAAGGATATAGAAGCTGAAAATGATGAATTTTCCAGGAGAGTAAGAGTCGAGGGATTGAAAACGTTTTTGAGAGACTGCAGTGACGGGCAGATGAAAGCCGACCTGACAAAAATACTTCCCGAAAGTTAGGAAAACGATGCCGGAAATTACTCTGACCATATGCATTTATTCTGTTAAGTTCGGTAGTGTACGTTGTAATTTATCTAACAGTCTGTTGCAGGCATTCTTTACATTCATGCATTTTTTCAGCTAAATACAGAGAATTTGTTTTTGCTCTCTAAAATATATAACCATATTTTTAGCAAGTCAACGTCAGATTGCTTTATACTCAAACTCTTGAAATTATAAGTATTCTGAGAAGTTGCTATAAGAAA